>Ga0066709_100004992_pt1 | contig 10777 bp, 10 predicted proteins | sample GraSoiAngelo_158_FD_79665 | JGI IMG/M metagenome (GOLD analysis project Ga0066709, IMG submission 79665) | Grasslands soil microbial communities from the Angelo Coastal Reserve, California, USA - 14_1009_16_30cm | ecosystem: Environmental > Terrestrial > Soil > Grasslands | place: USA... | reverse complement strand
TTGGTCGCGGCCGACTGCTTGAGGCTCAAGGTCAGCTCGTACTTCTTCTCCACGCTCGGATCCGGGTTGAACACCGCCACCCACAAGGTCGCGTAGTCCCGTCCCAGCCCCGGCACCGAGGTTCCCTCCGGGAAGAGCCGCAGCACCTCGGACTTCAGGTCGGCTCGTCCGACGGGCGGCATCGTCAAGAGCCATGCGTGATCGGAGTCGCTGCGCCCGTCCACGAGCTTCACGTCGATGGACCGCGGCTCACGCAAGTCGGCGGCGATCGCGAAGAAGCGAGCGGTGATCGGCGCCACGACAACCGGGAAGCGATGGTCGGCGAACCGCTGCCGCTCCTGGGTGAGTCGCTGCGAATTGTGCTCGGGATCGCCGATGCGATTGCTCGGATGCGTGAAGATCCGCGTCTCGGTGGTCGACTCCAGAATCCGCGCGTGGGTCCAGAGCCCGGGCTCGGGCACGGCAGCGAGGAGCACGCTCTTGACGAACTCGGGATAGATCTCCTGCAGCCGCCCCTCGCTCACGAGGACGTTGTAGAGGTGGGCGCCGACCGACTTCTGCGCGCCCGCGGCGCCCGGCTGGAACGTCTTGAGGCTGTTCAGCGCCTTGTTGACGAAGCCGGAGAACCGGTGCTCGATGTGATCGAGTAGGATCGAGTAGCCGTACGAGAGAAGGCCTTCCTCGTAGTCCGTGCTCCGCTGGATCGGCACGCTGAGGACGTAGTTGTACTTGCCGAGCTCTTCCTTCACGGCGTCGTTGAAGGCGAGCGTGCCCTTCCACTGCGTCCAGCGCGCCCACGCCGAAACCCACCACTGCGCCGCCTCGTCTTGAGTTCCCTGGTCGGCCGGCTGGGCGGCTTCGCGTGGCTGGGCGGCTTCGCGTGGCGGCGCGGCTTCGCGTGGCGGGGCGGTCTCGGGCACCAGAACGGGCTCACGCGGCTGGGCAGGCTCGCGGGGCTGGACGGGCTCGCGCGGCTCCGTGATGATGATGTTTCGCGAGGGAGCCGCCGGCGCGACGGGAGCCGGGTTGGGCGTGAGCACCGGCGCCGGAGCGCGCGCCGCCGCAGCCGCCGCGGTCCGAGCTACCGGCTCCTTCGGTGCGGGCGGGGCCGTCCGGTCCACCACCGGCGCGGAGCCTGCGCCGACGGTGAGCTTGCCGCGAGCCGCCGCGACGGCCAGGGTCCTTCCGAAGGCTTGGGTCACCTGCTCGTCCAGGACAGCGAACTTGTCGTCGTCGAGGGCGTCGCGCCCCTCGATGATCGAGAGCAAGGCGGCAAACGCCGGAATGCTGTTGAGAAAGGCCGGGGCGTCCTCAGAATCAAACGCCTTGGGATCCTGGGCTGCCTGCCGTATATCCCTGGCCTTGATCAGACACTGGACCAGCGCGGCGAAGTTCGGACCGTCGGAGTGTGTGACCGTCAGTATCCGGTCCAGCAGCGCCATGACCCGGGTGCGCGCTTCCGCCAGGGCCGCCCTCTTCTCCTGGTTCGCCACGGCCTGCATGACGGTCTCGAGCATTGGCTCGAGCGCCCGGACACTGTCGACTTCCGAGATTGCCGGCACGGTGATCGAGAGCGAGCGAGCCGCCTCCAGCACGCGTTGGCGGACCTCGACGAAGTCTGTGCGTATCTTGGTGATTTCGTCGATGACGGTCTCGGACGGGACGGTCCCGGCCTGGACCTGTTGAGTGGCCTGAGCGAGCGTTGCCGCGAGAGTCGTGAATCGTTCGCTCAGTGCTGCCAGGCGCTTGGCCAAGTCTTCAGCGTTCGGAGCCATGGAGTGAATTCGATTCTATCGCGGCGCTCCCCCAGACGTGTCAAACAGTCCGGACGCTCCAGAAATCACGGGACAGGGCCCCTTTGGGGGCCCTTCCGCGATGGTAGACTCCTGGCGTGGCGCATCCTTTGGAGGGTATCGTCGTTGCCGATCTGACCCAGAACGTCGCTGGGCCGTTCTGCACTCAGACCCTGGGAGACATGGGAGCCGAGGTCGTCAAGATCGAGCGGCCCGGGCGCGGCGACGACGCGAGGGCGTGGGCGCCACCCTATTGGGGCCGGGAGAGCGCCACCTTCATCTCGTTGAATCGCAACAAGAAGAGCCTCGCCCTCGACCTCAAGTCGCCCGGTGGGCTCGAGGTCCTGCACCGCCTGGTCGGCCGGGCCGACGTGTTCGTGCAGAGCCTAAGGCCGGGAGCCATCGACGAGCTCGGACTCGACTTCGCGGGCGCCTCGCGGATCAACCCGAGGATCGTGTACTGCTCGATCACCGCGTTCGGAGCGCGGGGACCGCTCAGCCATCTGCCCGGATACGATCCGTTGATGCAGGCGTACAGCGGTTTGATGTCGGTCAACGGCCATCCCGATCAGGAGCCGGCGCGCGTCGGCACGTCGATCGTCGACATGGGCACCGGCATGTGGGCGGCGCTGGGTATCGTCGCCGCGCTCCGTCAGCGTGACGCGACGGGACGCGCCATCGAAGTCACGACGGCGCTCTTCGAAACGGCCTTGATGTGGATGTCCTACCACGCCATGGGATACCTCGCGTCGGGCGCCGTGCCTCAGGCGCAGGGCTCGGGCACCGCGATGATCGCGCCCTATCAGGCCTTTCCCACGGCCGACGGCTTCGCGATGATCGGCGCCGCGTCGGACGCGCTCTTCACGAGGCTGACGGCGGCGCTCGGCTGCCCCGAGCTGGTCGACGACGCGCGGTTCAAGGACAATCCTTCCCGTGTGACCAACAAGGCTGCGCTCGTCGAGGCGCTCTCCGCCCGGACGCGGCAGCGCAAGTCGGCCGAGCTCGTCGAGACGCTTCGTATCGCCGGAGTGCCCGCGTCCCCGATCCTGAGCGTGGACCAGATGCTGCAGGAGCCGCACACCCGCGAGAGTGGCGTGCTCGTCGGCGCCGCCCACCCGCGCTTGCCCGACTACCGGAGCATCGCCCTGCCGCTCACCTGGGACGGCGTTCGGCCGGCCGTGCGCCGTGTGCCGCCACTCCTCGGGGAGCACAGCGGCGACGTCCTCACCTGGCTCGGTTACACGCTCGACGACGTGCGGAGCCTCAAGGGCAAGGGCGTCATCCAGTGAGCGTCGCGACCTACCGCCATCTTCTCGTCACGCGCTCGGACGATGCGCGAGTCGTCACGGTGACCCTGAACCGGCCCGAGCACATGAACGCGATGAACACCGCGATGGGCGAGGACCTGCTCGCCTGCTTCGACGGATTCCAGCGCGACCCGGATGTCCGCGTGGTCGTGTTCACCGGGGCCGGCGACAAGGCCTTCTGCGCGGGGGGCGACCTCAAGGAGCGCAACGCCATGACCGACGAGGCGTGGCGCGCTCAGCACGTCATCTTCGAGCAGGCGGCGTTCCGCGTGCTCCGGTGCCCGGTGCCGGTGATCGCGGCGGTGGAAGGCTTCGCGCTGGCGGGCGGCTGTGAGCTCGCGATCCTGTCGGACTTCATCGTCGCCAGTGAAACGGCGGTCTTCGGCGTGCCGGAGACCACGCTCGGCATCTTTCCGGGGATCGGCGGCACGCAGCTCCTGCCGCGGATCGTCGGCGCTCCGCTCGCGAAGGAGCTGATCTTCACGGGGCGGCGGATGAAGGCGGACGAGGCCAAGGCGGCGGGCCTCGTCAATCACCTGGTTGGCCCCGGTCAGGCGCGCCCCACCGCGATCCAGATCGCGACGACGATCGCGAAGAACGGCCCGATCGCCGTCCGTCAGGCGAAGAAAGCCATCGCCTATGGCGCCGAGACGGACCTCGACACCGCGATGATCCTCGCGATCGAGGCCTATAATGCGACGGTCGTGACCGAGGATCGCCTCGAGGGTGTCCGCGCCTTTAACGAGAAGCGAAAGCCTGAGTTCAAGGGGAAGTGACGATGGCGTCGATCGAGCTCTCCCTCACCGAAGAGCAGCGCGCGCTCCGCGCGGGCGTGCTGGAGATCTGCAAGCGGTACCCCGGCGAGTACTGGCGCGACCTCGACACGCGCCGGGAGTATCCGGACAAGTTCGTCACGGAGCTGACCGAGGCGGGCTATCTCGCGGCGCTGATCCCTCAGGAATACGGCGGCGCCGGGCTCGGCATCCGCGAAGGCGGCCTGATCCTCGAGACGATCAATTACTCGGGCGGCAACGCCGGGGCGTGCCACGCCCAGATGTACATCATGGGCACCGTGCTGCGGCACGGCTCCGAGGCGCAGAAGCGCGAGTACTTACCGAAGATCGCGACCGGCGCCTTGCGGCTGCAAGCCTTCGGCGTGACCGAGCCGAACTCGGGCTCGGATACCACGAAGCTCCAGACCACGGCGATCCGCAACGGCGATCGCTACGTGGTCAACGGCCAGAAGATCTTCATCTCGCGCGTGCTCCAGTCCGACCTCATGCTGCTGCTCGCGCGCACGACGCCGGTGGAGCGCGTACAGCGAAAGACCGATGGGCTATCGGTCTTCCTGATCGATATCCGGGGCCTCAAGGGCTTCGAGGTGCGGCCGCTCCGGATGATGATGAACCACTCGACGAACGCGCTCTTCTTCGACAACGTCGAGATCCCGGCCACGAGCCTGATCGGGCAGGAAGGCAAGGGGTTCTCCTACATCCTGGACGGGATGAACGCCGAGCGGATCCTGGTCGCCTCGGACTCGCTCGGCGACGCGCGCTGGTTCACCGAGAAGGCCGTGGCGTACTCGAACCAGCGCGTGATCTTCGGCCGGCCCATCGGCGCAAACCAGGGCGTGCAGTTCGCGATCGCCAAGGCCCACGTCTCGACCGACGCCGCGCAGCTCATGCGCGACAAGGCGGCCGCGCTCTTCGACAGCGGTCAGCCGTGCGGCGGCGAGGCCAACATGGCGAAGTACCTCGGCGCGGAGGCGGCGTGGGAGGCCGGCAACGCGTGCATCGACTGCCACGGCGGCTACGGCTACGCCGAGGAATACGACGTCGAGCGGAAGTTCCGCGAGTGCCGGCTCTACAAGACGGCGCCGGTCAACAACAACCTCGTGCTCGCATACGTCGGCGAGCACGTGCTGGGGATGCCGCGCAGTTATTAGGACATTCGGGGGGAGCGCCGCCTCTCCCCCGATGACCCCCCACCGGCTCCCCGCCGGCGGACAATGATCAATTCGATTGCGCCGGCAAAGCCGGCGCTCGAACGGCGACGTACGCGGTCCGCGGACTAGCTCTAGAGCGAGGCGCGCGCAGGCAGCGCAAAAAGGCTCAGATGGGCTTTTTTCCGCAGCCAGCTAGCGGGAGCGCTTTCCTTCCTGGAAGGAGCGGAGCATCCAGGCCATCTTCTCGTGCTCCTCCATCAGGCCCGTCAGGAAGTCGTTCGTGCCCATGTCGTGAAACTTGCTCGCCGCCGCGTCGGCGTCGGCGCGGAGCTGACGGATGATCGTCTCGTGGTCGCTCAATAGATTTTCGAGCATATCGTCCGCGCTCGGGTACTGGCCGGGGTGCTCCTTGAGCCGCGCCGCCTCCACGAACTCCGCGAGGGTCGCCACGGAGTGGCCGCCCAGCGTGCGCGCGCGCTCGGCGACGTCGTCAACGAAGTCGTCGATCGCCTCGTACTGCTCGGCGAAGAACTTGTGCAGGTCGTTGAACTGAGGACCCACGACGTTCCAGTGGTAGTTGCGGGTCTTCGTGTACAGCACGTACTCGTCGGCGAGCAGTGTGTTCAGGATCTTGACCACGCCGGCGCGGTCTTCGTCGTTGATGCCGAGATTGGGATTCATCGGGACCTCCTCTCTCTACGATGCCGGCCGCGGCTCGATCGGTTCGCCGTGCGCCGTGCTACAGTTTGCACACCCCGGAGGCCTGGAGGATGCCATGAAGCTGCCGGCGCGTGTCACGATTTGTGAAGTGGGGACCCGGGACGGGTTCCAGATCGAGCCCGACTTTATTCCCACCGAGCAGAAGATCGAGGTGGTGAATCTCCTGTCGGAGGCGGGTGTTCCCCGGATCGAGGTGACCTCGTTCGTGCACCCGAAGGTCGTCCCGCAGCTGCGCGACGCCGAGCAGGTCATGGCGCGCATCGCGCGCCGTCCGGGCACGCGCTACGCCGCGCTCGTGCCCAACGACAAGGGCGCGGTGCGCGCGGTCGACGCCGGCGTCGACGCCATCCACACGGTCGTCTCGGCTAGCGAGAGCCACAACCTCGCCAACGTGAACATGACCATCGCCGAGTCGATGGAGAAGCTGCGGGCCGTCATGCAGGTGGCCGAGCGCGCGAAGGTGCCGGTGAGCTGCGGGATCTCCACGTCGTTCGGCTGTCCCTTCGAGGGCGACGTTCCGCTCGCCCAGCTCGAAAGCGTGGTGCGACGTCTGACCGACATGGGCGCGCGCGCCGTCGGTCTGGCCGACACCACGGGGATGGCGAACCCCCGTCAGGTCGCGCGCGCGCTCGAGCACCTCGCGCCGAAGTTCCCGGGGGTCGAGTGGACGCTGCACACGCACGACACGCGTGCGATGGCGATTCCGAACATCCTGGCCGCCATGGAGTACGGCGTCGCGAACCTCGACGGCTCGATCGGCGGCCTGGGTGGCTGCCCGTTCGCGCCGGGCGCCTCGGGCAACGTCTGCAGCGAGGATCTGGTGCACTGTCTCGCCGCGATGGGGGTCGAGACCGGGATCGACCTCGACCGGCTGATCGCGGTCTCGCGGCGGGTCCAGGAGATCGTCGGCCGTACGCTGCCCGGGCAGATCGTGAAGGCGGGAAAATCCACGCGACGCTATCCGGTGCCGGACACCGTCGCCGGGCGCGTCCCAGTCGCGCGCGCGTGACGAAGCAGGCGCGCCGGATGCTGGCGCTGATGGATCGCGCCACGACCTATTGGCACATCCCGATCGTCGGACGGGCCAAGGGCCGTGTCCTCCGCCGGCTCCTCGATCGCCATCGGCCCACGCGCGCGCTCGAGCTCGGCTCGCTGCTCGGCTACTCGGCGATCCTGATCGCCGGCTCGATGCCGCCGCGGGGGCGGCTCACCTGTATCGAGGCGAATCCCTTCCTGGCCTACCTCGTTCGGGCGAACGCCGCCGAAGCCGGCCTGGCCCGCCGTGTGAAAGTGATCGCCGGCGACGCGCTGCGCGTGATCCCGCTCCTTCCCGGCCGCTTCGACTTCGCGTTCATCGACGCCGAGAAGGAGGACTACCTCGACTACCTCCGGCAGCTCGAGCCCAAGCTGGTCCCCGGGGCGGTCGTCGTCGCCGACAACACCGGCATCGCGCGCCGCGAGGTGGCGCCGTATCTCGAATACGTGCGGACCGGCGGCCGCTACGACAGCCGCGACTACGACTTCGGCGACGACGCCATGGAGGTCTCCATCCTCCGCCGCTGATCGACGAGCGGCCGGGGCGCCGCGCCGATGTAGTCGGCGCGCGGCCTGATGAGTCGATTGTCGGCGTACTGCTCGAGCGCGTGGGCGCACCAGCCCGCGACCCGTCCGACCGCGAAGATCGAGGTGCAGAAATCCGGCGGGATGCCGAGCGCGTCGTAGACCACGGCCGAGAAGAAGTCGACGTTCACCGGCAAGGCCGTCCGGGCGCGCATCGCGTCGTAGACGCGCTCGGCCACCTCGAAGAGCTTCTGCCGGCCGGTCGCTTCCGCCATCGACTTGGCCATGCCGCGAAGCACGCGCGCCCGCGCGTCGTCCACCTTGTAGACGCGATGGCCGAAGCCGGGCACCCGCACGCGCGGGTCGCCACGCTCGTGCTTGGACAGCCCGGACCGCGCCCCGAGGCGCGCCTCGACGTAGCTCTCGGCGCGCGCGGGCTCGCCGATCTCGAGGAGCATCGCCAGCACGTCCTCGTTGGCGCCGCCGTGGCGCGGCCCTTTCAGGGTCGCGACCGCCGCCACGATGGCCGCGTGCAGGTCGGTGAGGGTCGCGACGCCGACCCGCACCGCGAACGTCGAGGCGTTGAGCTCGTGGTCGGCGTGCAGGGTCAGCACCAGGTCCAGAACCCGTGCGACCTCGCGCGACGGCGCCCTTCCCTCCAGGAGCTCCAGGAAGTAGGCCGCGTGCGATGCGGCGCCCGGCGCCGTCACGGGCGCCCGGCCGGTGCGGATCCGCTGCCAGGCGGCCACCGTCTCCGGCACCAGGGTCATGAGGCGAACCGCCTTGCGCAGATTGGCCTCGGGCTCGTTCGAGCGCACGTCTGGATCACGCGTCGCGGCGAGCGAGACAGCGGTGCGAAGGGCGTCGAGCGGGTGCGCGTCGCGCGGCAGGGTCTGGAGCAGGTCGCCGACGGCCGGAGGGAGCCCGCGCGCCGCCTCGAGCCGCGAGACGAACGCCGCGGACTCGGCGGCGGAGGGTAGCTCGCCGTGCCAGAGGAGCGCCGTCACGTCCTCGAACGAGAGCGCGCCGGCGAGCTCGGCGATCTCGTAGCCCCGGTAGTAGAGCCTCCCGCGCTCGCCATCGACCTGACAGATCCCCGACCGCGCCGCGATGACGTCCTCGAGCCCCGCCTTCCACGCCGTCTCCATCGTCGCCTCCTTGATTGGAGCGCGCCTCGGCCGGCGGGGCCCCGGCCCCGCGACGGCCTGCAGCGCGCACGACCACTGCGTCAGTTGATCAATATTGATTATACTTGATTTAGATTGACTCGGCCAACCACCCTGGACGAGACCGGCCGGTCCTGCTAGCGTCGGAGGCCTACGAGCCGTGATCAGCGTGAACGGTGAGGAGTACCTGACGGTCAAGGAGGCGACGCGCCTGCTCGGCGTGAAGCCGGCGACGCTCTATGCCTACGTGAGCCGTGGGGTGCTCCGGAGCTACCGCCAGGGCATCAAGCGCCAGCGGCTCTACCGTCGGGCGGAAGTCGAAGGGCTCCTGCGGCTGGCGCCCAGCGGGGCGCGAACCGCGAACGTGATCCCGCTCCGCGCCCGGACGCGCCGGGCGCCGATCCCGCTCGCCGAGTCGTGGATCCGGGACTGACATGGCGACGCTCCGGCGCGCGGCCTTTCTGAATCCCGGGCGCGACCTCGCGGGCGGTGTCGACCTCGCGCGCCGCGCCGAAGCGCTGGGCTATGACAGCGTGTGGGTGACGCACGGCTCCGGGCGCGATTCGTTCGTCGTGCTCGCCGCCTACGGCGCCGCGACGACGCGGCTCGGGCTCGGCAACGGAGTCGTCCCGATCTACCCGCGGCACCCGGTCGCGATGGCCCAGGCGGCGCTCACGCTTTCGGAGCTGAGCGGCGGGCGGTTCAGGCTCGGCATCGGCGTCAGCCACCGGGTCAGCATGGAAGCCTCGCTCGGTCTGACCCTGCGCGAGCCGCTCGCCGTGACACGGGAGTACGTCGCCGTCCTGCGTGGCGCCCTCGGCGGAACCGCCGCGTTCGACGGCCGACACTACAAGGTCAACTGGACCCTCGCGATTCCCGAGCGCCCCCCGACGCCGCCGATCTATCTCGCCGCGTTGTCCAGGAAGATGCTGGAGCTGGCCGGCGAGATCGCGGACGGCGCGGTCCTCTGGCTCTGCTCGCCCGACTACGTCCGAGACGTCGCGGTGCCGGCGCTCGGCCGGGGCCGCGCGCGGGCCGGCAAGACCCTGGCTGGGTTCGAGATCGTCGCGGCGGTGCCGCTGGCGATCTCGGACGATACGCCCGGCGCCCTCGCCGCGTTCCGCGGAGAGCTCGCGCGCTATCTCACCTTACCGTTCTATCGCGCCATGCTCGAGGCGAGCGGCCTCGGCAAGGAGCTCGCGGCCTTCGACCGGAACGGCGAAGTGGCGGAGGGGCTGACGCGCGCGGTCGGCGCCGTCGGCAAGCCCGCCGCCGGACAGGCCTTCGTCGGCGCGTATCGCGAGGCCGGGGTGACCCTGCCCGCGATCCGTCCAATCACCGTCCCCGACGCGCCGTGGTATCGCCGCACCCTCGAGGAAGCCGCGCACTGGTGACGCGCGTCACCGTGCTCGCCGTGCTGCTCGCGACGGCGTGCGCGACCGATCGACCGCAACACGCTCGGACACTGCCCGCCGACGGAGCTCGGACACTGCCCGCCGACCGCGACGCCCCGGTCCGGTACGTCGCCCTCGGCGACAGCACGGTCGAAGGCGTCGGGGCCTCGAGCCCCGACCACAACTACGTCAGCCAGCTGCACGAGCGGCTGCGGGTCGTCTATCCGACGGCGCGCGTCGTCAATCTGGGCGCGGGCGGCGCGACGTCCACCGACGTGCTCCGGCGCCAGCTCGACCGTGCGATTGAATTACGTCCTCACCTGGTGACGCTCTCGATCGGGCCAAACGACATCACCACGCGCGTCCCGCTCACGACGTACGAGCGGAATCTGGACACGATTCTCGCGCGCCTCCGGGACGAGACGCCGGCGGTCGCGGTCGTGAACTTGATTCCCGACCTGGTGGTGACCCCGCGCTTCCGCTCGCATCGCGAGCGAGAGACGGTCGGCCGGCAAACCGTGCTCTTCAACGAGGCGCTCGAACGGCGGAGCCGAGCCCACGGCGCCGAACTGGTCGATCTCTACGGCGCCAGCCAGCGCGAGGTTCCGGTCAGACCGGAGCTCATCGGGGCCGATGGCTATCATCCATCCGATGTCGGCTATGCTCGGTGGGCCGAGCTCGTGTGGGCCCAAATCCAGGCGCGCATCGCCTCGAGGTAAATGGAAACCCGTCCCCGCGAGTCGAACCGTATAGAGTGTAGAGAGGAGTCGTCGACGTGAAGAGCGTAGCCGTCCTGCTGCTGGCCGTCCTGGTTGCCGGAATTCCGGGCGGCGCCGGCGCAACCGGTGTGAAGATCACGGTCAATAGCGGCGGCGACATCCCGCCGGGCCAG
>Ga0066709_100004991_pt1 | contig 10777 bp, 7 predicted proteins | sample GraSoiAngelo_158_FD_79665 | JGI IMG/M metagenome (GOLD analysis project Ga0066709, IMG submission 79665) | Grasslands soil microbial communities from the Angelo Coastal Reserve, California, USA - 14_1009_16_30cm | ecosystem: Environmental > Terrestrial > Soil > Grasslands | place: USA... | reverse complement strand
TCACCACGGCCTCTGCAAAATGCACATATACGACACAGTAGTCATTACAATAAGCCGAAACGAAATGGCACCAGTAGGGAAGGCTATATAACAGAGGCCAAATGATTTCGTTAGAAAATCCACGATAATAACGGGCGCGATCGGACGCTACGAGAAATACCGGCTCAAATGAATAGTTCTCGCCAGAACGCCAGTCCCTCAGCAATTGCGGCAACGCGACGTGGTAATCCGTACCTGTCCATCCGACCCAGCATCCACCCGTCTTGCGCAAGACGGGGACGAGCGCACTTACCAACCCGCCGCCGCTTGGATGCGGACGGTGGCCGGCTTGGGTCGATTCAATTGTGATCGGTAGACGATTGGAAACGACGACCAGACGCCCTTCGCCGCTCATTAATCACCTCCGCAAGCCCGTATCCATTGCGTCAGAAACCGGATTAGTTCGTCGAGTGACTGCAACCACACCTGGGCGGCGCTGAAACGGTGCTTCGGCCCTACCCGGACCGATAAGCCTCTGCCGTTTAGGACACGGAACGCATCCTCGTCGGTAGCGTCGTCTCCCAGGTAAGCGACCACGGCGCCGGGATCCAACTCCGCCAGGAGACTCTGCAGGGCATCGCCTTTATTTGCCGAAGAGAGACGAATCTCAACGCCTTGCTCAAATTCAGCCAGCACAAGATCCGGTTGAAGGGCGAGCGGCTGCAAAATCCGGTAGGCCTTTGTTCTGATCTTCAGAATCTCAGATGCCGGCAGTCCTCTCCAATGGATCGCAATCCCAGCAAGCTTTACCTCGATACGCTCTGCAAGGCCCGCGCGCTCCAATTGAGCCTCGGCTTGGGCGAGTACCAGGAGCGCGTCGTCATTGACGCGGACTTCTTCATAACGGCCGTCCGCATGTATCCTCTCCAGACCGTGAGTGCCCCAAATCTCCGGCGCCGGATGGAGACCCAGCAACCGAGAAACCTCGCTGGCTGCGCGGCCGCTAACCATGATCAGGCGTGTGCCGCATGAAGTCATGATCTGGCCGAGCAGGCCTGGGATCCTGGGATATGGGAAAGCGCGGCGGCGATCCGGAGAAAACGGAGCGACTGTGCCATCGTAATCCAGCAACAGAACACGGTGCTTCGCCGCCGATACATCTTGAAAGAACCAATGGTGCTCTTTGGCCTGTATTGCCGTTCTACTCACGTAGAGTCCTCCTCGTGAATGAATGCCGTGCTGCAGCGGTTTAAAGTATGTTGGCCGCGTGGCGTTCGGGGAATACGGCATTCAGTGTATTTTGCGCAGCAAATCGGGTGACATCCGCTACAGGGAGTTAGGAGATAATTCTTTTCCGGACGGCGTAGAGGACGATTTCGGCGGAGCTGTGAAGGTTCAACTTTTGCATGATCCGGGTCCGATGAGTCTCAACCGTATTGGTACTGAGGTTCAGCATGCTGGCGATTTCCTTGTTCGATTTGCCTTCGGCTAACAATTGCAAGATCTCTTTCTCACGGCCCGTGAGTAGATCGTAGGAGTCCTGCAGGCCGCGTTGCTGCAATTGGCGCATGTAATCTTCCAACAGCGTATTGGCGATGGCCGGACTGAAAAACGGCTTACCTTGTGCGACGGCTCGAACGGCATTGTCGAGGTCCATATCCGCGCTCTCCTTCAGCAGATATCCCTTGGCTCCGACTGCCAGGGTTCGCGTCAGGTATGTCTCGTCCGAGTACATGCTCAAAATGATGACGCCGATCTGGGGATTCTTTTTTACCAGCTGGGCTGTGGCTTGGATGCCATTCAAGTTCGGCATCGCAATGTCCATAATGACTATGTCGGGAAGGAGTTCCTCGGCCATGCGCACTGCCTCGCGTCCCTCGGTCGCTTCACCAACGACTTCGAACTCGCCATTTTGTTCCAGCTGAAGCCGCAGGCCTTTTCGGACAATTCCATGATCATCGGCGATGAGGATCCGAATTCGCTTCATGCAGGGACTCCGAGGGGGATCTGTACCTGGAGGGCCGTCCCCTTGTTGGGCTGCGAGGAGATGTGCAGCTTTCCATCCAGCGCCTCAACGCGCTCACGGATGCCGAGCAGTCCCAAGCCTCCTCTCGCGGAAGCGATGGAATCGAATCCAACTCCGTCATCTTGTACGAGGACCACAATATCGTCTTCTTGAGTACGCAGCGAGACCAGCACGTTTTTGGCTTTGGCATGGCGGGCGCAGTTGGTCAGCGCTTCTTGAACGACGCGATAAATGCAGGTCTGCTGCGCATCTGTAAGCTGATCCGGCGTGCCGTTCACTTGCACGGTTGCGGGCACTCCGGTATGACGCGAAAACTCCCGCCCCTGCCACTGCAAAGCGGCCTCAAGACCCAGGTCATCGAGCATCGACGGGCGCAATCCCATTGCAAGGTCGCGAATGGCCCGCATCGCATCTGTGTTTAGCCGCTTCGCATCCTCCATGCGCTTCTCGAAAGCATCTCCGTTGCAATGGCGCAGGGTCTCTAGATTGCGCAGTTCAATCCCGAGTGCGGTCATCGTCTGGCCGACTTCATCGTGCAGTTCTCGTGACAGGGCCGTCCGTTCGAATTCTTGAGCTTGGACGAGCCGCTGCGAAAGGCGTCGAAGATTATACTGCGTCTCCTCGATCTGCTTTCGCTGCGCATCGTGCCTTCTCTCGAGCATCAGTACACGATAGGTTGTAAGCAGGGCGACGAAACTTCCAATGATTAAGGCGACTGCCATGATTTGAAGGAGAAACTTGTGAAGCACCTGTTGGCTGCTCCGTAGTCTCTGCCGTTCCCTCTCCAGGCTTTCGGTATTCATCCTCGCCAGCTCGCGGGCCAGACTGAGGACCGCTTCGCGGCGCGGCAGTACTCTGCGCGCCAGGAACACCCAACTTCGCTCCGCCTTTTCGTTGGGTGTCCACTCGAAAATCGGGTCAAGTGAATCCCAGTACTTCTCCACTTCGGCCTGCAAGCGCGCCAAGCCGGGACTATCGCTCTCGGGCATATGCCCCGAAAGTTGATCGAGACGCTCCTGTAGAGAGTTACGAATCGCGAATAGTTCCTGCCGGTGTCGAGGCGCGCTTGCCGGAGATGGGTCGAGCAGATAGTCACGCAGGAGAATATCCGCAAGGTATATATCTGTCGCAATACCTCGGCGGAACGTCTCGGTCTGCGAGTAGGCGTCCTGAGCTGCCTGCATATCCCGGTATATCGCGTCGGCTCTACGGATCGCGCCGAAGCCCAGAATCGCGATCAGCACCGTCAGGATACCGAAGCCAATTGCGAGCACCAATAACAAGGAACGCGAGTACATACGTTATCTAGCTCCAAAAGTGCCGGTTGAAACCAAAGACCGCCGGATCGAGGATCATGGCAGGTGGCGGAAGACCTTTCAACCTGCGTTCTACTTTATACCTTCTGCACGCCCGCATGTGGGTGCGGCCGCAATCACGGATCAAACTTCATTGAATTGAATTATGCTGACCGTTATCGCCGCCGGAAATACGGTATACGCTGTAATCTTGACCGGCAAACCTCAGTAGAGTGCCGAGTCCCGCAGTTACCGTTAAATGCAGACCTGCTACCGCCCGTTTGGACATTTTACTCGGTCATTTGGCCGACACCTCGGCGGCCGTGGCAAATACAGACGTAGCCCCGGGCGCGAGCCCATACGGCGTGTGTGAGCGACCCCCTGCCGCCTTCGGCGGCTCTCCCCCTTTGCAAGGGGGAGAATGTAATGTCCCCTTGCAAAGGGGGACGGCCGCGAAGCGGCAGGGGGTCGCTCACACACGCCCGTCCGGGAGTTCCAATTCGCTCACAGTTCCCTAAGTTAACGCGTACGGGCTTGCGCCCGGGGCTACGTTCTTAGGGCCGCTCGGCGGCTGGAACAGCATCGTCAGAAATCACTGAAATGTCCAAGCCGGTGAGAGGGGCGGATACCTCTACTCTAAAAAGGAAATTTCGTTGGGATTGAGATGGACAAAGCGTTGTTCACTTCTGGCATAATGGGACTCTTCAGGTCATGTTTAGTTCGGAAGTCCTCCTGAAAGTCAGCAAAGAGGTTGGCGCTCCCGTTTCACGTGTGGAAACGACGCTGAAGTTATTGGAGGAGGGAGCGACAGTCCCTTTCATCGCGCGGTATCGGAAGGAAGCTACCGGGAATCTCGACGAAGTCAAGATACGCGACATCGACGAGAAGCGGCATTATTACAAAGATCTTGAAGACCGCCGAAACACGATCCTCGGTTCGATTGAAAAGCAGGGCAAGCTTACCGATGAGCTGAAGGCGAAGATCCTCGCCTGCTTCAACAAGAGCGAACTGGAAGATCTCTACCTCCCTTTCAAGCCAAAGCGCAAAACCAAGGCCAGTGTGGCGCTGGAGCGTGGGCTGGAACCGCTGGCTCAATATATCTGGGAGCAGTCGGGAACGGATCCGGCCGGAGTTTTCGCCGAGCCATTCGTCAACGCCGAGAAAGAAGTTCCCTCGGTCGAAGCGGCGATTGAGGGCGCTCTGCATATTATTGCCGAACGCATTGCAGAGAATCCCGATTTTCGCAAACAGCTTCGGGAACGCATGTTGACGGAGGGTGTGGTTCGAGCGCGCGTCATGGAGGGTAAAGAATCCGAGAAGACCAAGTACGCCATGTACTACAACTTCGAGGAAGTGGTTTCGAAGATCCCCTCACATCGCATGCTCGCCATCCGGCGCGCGACCAGGGAGAATGTCTTGACGTTTTCCGTCGATCTCGATTCGGAGAAGTTCATCACCAATCTCATCCCGCAGGTCGTCCGTGATGCGCAATCGCAGTTTGCGCCTCTGCTGGAAAGCGTGGTGCGAGATGCCTACGATAGGCTTCTGCAGCCTTCGATCCAAAACGAGGTGCGCTCTTTCTTGCGGGAGAGGGCCGAATCGGAGGCGATCAAGGTCTTTGAAGAGAACCTCCGCACATTGCTGTTAGCGCCTCCGGCGGGTCAGATCGGAGTCATTGGAATCGACCCCGGGCAGAGAACGGGCTCGAAGCTTGCCGTGGTCGACGAGACCGGCAAGTTTCTGGAGAACCAGACGATTTATCTGACCGAGCCGAAGAAAGATCTTGAAGCGGCAGAGAAGATCCTTGTCGACCTGATTCAGAAGCATAACGTCCGCGCAATTGCCATCGGCAATGGAACCGCTTCACGGGAAACCGATAGCTTTGTGCGATCTGTCGTCCAGAAAAATCAAATCGATATTTTCATCGTCGTCGTGAGTGAGTCCGGAGCGTCGATTTACTCGGCTTCGAAGCGGGCTCGTGAAGAGTTTCCGAAGGTGGATGTGACCGTCCGGGGCGCGATTTCGATCGCGCGGCGTTTGCAGGACCCGCTGGCCGAGTTGGTCAAAACGGAACCCAAGTCCATTGGGGTTGGCCAGTATCAGCACGACGTGGATCAGAGAAAGCTCAAACACAGTCTCGCCGCCGCTGTCGAATCGTGCGTGAACCGCGTGGGTGTCGATCTCAACACGGCTTCAGCCGACCTGCTAAAGTACGTATCCGGGATCGGTGACAGACTCGCGCAAGGCATCGTTGTGTATCGCGATCAACACGGATCGTTCCGATCGCGAATGCAGCTTCGCGAGATCGACGGTTTCGGCGAAACGACATTCGAGCAGGCGGCGGGTTTTCTTCGAATCAAGAATGGCGACAACCCGCTGGACCGGACTGCCGTACATCCAGAGTCGTATCCGATCGCCGAGCGCATGGCAAACTCGCTTGGCATATCGGTCAGCGAGCTCATCGAAAATCCGGCTCAAATCAACTCCATCGATTTTCGGGCGTTTGAAACGGAAGCCGGCAAGTACACCATCGCAGACATTCGAGAGGAACTGCTCAAGCCCGGCCGCGATCCCCGCGACAAATTTGTGGTTCCCAGGTTCCGTGAGGATGTCACCGATATCGCCGATCTCAAAGAGGGTATGGAGCTGGAAGGGACGGTGACGAATGTGACGAATTTCGGCGCGTTTGTGGATCTCGGCGTTCATCAGGACGGGCTTGTGCACATCTCCGAACTGTCACACAAATATGTACAGGATGCGCGCCAGGCCGTGAAAGTTGGCGAGGTCGTCAAAGTAAAGGTGATTGGCGTGGATTCGACGATGAAGCGAATCAGCCTTTCCATCAAGGCGATCTTGCCGAAACCGCAACGCCGGCCTCGGCCCCAGAAAAAGCCCAAACCGGCCGCCGCACCCCAGGCCGAGCCGCCAAGGCCTGCATTGGCGGCCCGCGCTCCGTCGCCTGTCCCGTCAGGCGAGCCGGGCAGTCCCCCGCTCAGAACACCCCAACGCCCGCCGCAACCGCGCCAACAGCCACGGCCGCAGAAGAGCCAACAACAGCAGGCGCGGCCACCCAAGCCACCGGTGGAGGCGGGGCCGCCTCCTCCGAAACAGACGATGGAAGAGAAAATCCGGCTGCTTCAGGAAAAATTCGGCCGGACCCGCTGAAACAAAGGCGGGGGCTGGGACGTAATATTGCTATCTCCTACATTCGTAACGAGAACAAAATTCTCGTTCCGGCGGCCATAACAGGCTCGAGACAAGCCATGAACTTCTCCGAAGCCGTTCTCATTGCCCTCAGGTCGCTTCGCGCGAACCGGCTGCGATCCATGTTGACGCTGCTCGGTATTGTCATCGGCGTTATGACGGTGATTACGGTGGTTTCATTTATCTCGGGACTAAACGACTATGTGGCTCAGAAAATCTTCAATCTTGGGCCCGACGTTTTTACGGTCACGCGCGTGTCGCAAGTGATTACGTCATTTGACGATTTCATCGAGTCGCAGAAGCGCAAGAATTTGATTCTCGGTGACATGGAAGCCATCCGGCAGGCGTGTACGGAGTGCAAGGCGGTTGGTGCTTCGATCGGCGCGAGGGCTCGCGTGAAATTCGGCCGTGAATATATAGATTCGGGTATCCAGGGCTACACGCACGAAGTTCCGAACATTCTTGGCAATGAATTGGAAGCTGGCCGGTTCATCACCCAATATGACGTCGATCACGCCCACAATGTTTGCGTGATCGGTGCGGATCTGGTCGATACTTTGTTCCCGTTTGTGGATCCCCTGGGAAAGTCCATAACGATTAACGATAGGCCCTTTGAGATCATCGGCATCGGCGTCCGCAAGGGGTCGGTTCTCGGACAGTCTCGCGACAACTGGGCGATGATTCCGATTTCCATCCACCAAAAGATTTGGGGCGCCCGCCGATCGGTCCAGGTCTATGCGAAGGCATACGACGAGAAGAAGCTTGCTGCCGCTGAAGACCAGGCCCGCCAGATCCTGCGGGCGAGGCGGCATCTGGCCTACAACGCAAAGGATGATTTTTCGATCAATGGAAACGACAATTTCCTTCAAATCTGGGCCAACATTAGCCGGGCCTTCTTCGCTGTGACGATCGGGATTGCGTCCATCTCGTTGGTCGTCGGCGGAATTGTCGTGATGAATATCATGCTGGTGTCGGTGACCGAACGCACGCGCGAGATCGGCATTCGAAAGGCGGCAGGAGCGCGCCGGCATGACATTCTCATTCAGTTTCTGGTCGAGTCGGCGACGCTCTCGCTGGTGGGAGGAATTATCGGTATTGTTCTTGGATCTTCGATAGCCATCGGCGTGTCGTGGTTGACGCCGTTGCCGGCTTCAATCAAATGGTGGGCGGTGACGCTGGGGCTGGTGGTTTCGACCGGTGTCGGCTTATTTTTCGGTATCTATCCTGCAACGAAGGCCGCAAACCTGGATCCCATTGTGGCATTGCGATATGAATGAAATCCTTCTTCTCGCTCTCGACTCCCTGCGCAAGAACAAGCTCAGGTCTTTTCTGACCGTGCTCGGTATCGTGATCGGTGTCGCCACTGTCATCGGAATGTCGTCAATCATCAGTGGCTTGAATGGCAATATCTCCGCGCAGATCGAACAACTGGGATCCAACCTGATCTTCGTTTCAAGAATGCCGATGGCTATGGGCGGCCGGATCCCGCCTGAGATTTTCAACCGAAAGATGTTCACTTTGGAAGACGCAGAAGCCATCGAAGAACTTCCTCTGGTAAGGGCGGTTGCTCCCTTGGTGTCGTACTATGGACCCGAAGCTCTGGCCAACTCGATTACCGTTCGGTACCGGGACCGGACGGCCCGGAACACGATTGTTCAAGGCGTCTCGCCACAGGCCGAGATCGTCATGAACCTGCAGCTTACGGCGGGGCGGTGGGTCAATGATGCGGACCACAGCCACAAATCGAACGTCGTGGTTTTAGGGCACGACACGGCTGAGACCATATTTCCTGCCAACGTCGATCCAATCGGTAAGGAAGTCGACATCCAAGGCAACGTCTTCCGCGTCATCGGTGTTGTCGCGAAGAGGAAAGACGCGTTGACGCCAGGCGCCAATCCAAACGACAACGTGGCCGAGATGCCCATCGGCACGTTCTGGCGGCTACACCCGGAGCAAAAGGACTTCATGTTTGTCGTAGGCCCAATCTCTCAGGAAGCCATGCCGCGCGCTATGGAACAGATCGAGCAGTTGATGCGGATCCGCCGTGGAGTTCCGGCCAACAAGGACAGCGATTTTGCCGTCTCCAGTCAGGATACCTTTACGGATTTATGGAAGCAGATTTCTAGCGGCATCTTCACCGTCATGCTGGCCATCTCGGCCATAGCGCTTCTGGTGGGCGGAGTGGGTGTCATGAACATCATGCTGGTCTCCGTGACCGAACGCACACGTGAAATCGGCATCCGGAAAGCGATCGGCGCAACGCAGCGCGATATCCTCACGCAATTCCTATTCGAAGCGATGACACTGACGGCTGTCGGCGGGGTACTGGGTATTCTGGCCGGAGCTGCAATCGCTGTTCTGATCCGAACGCTAGTGCCCTTCCTGCCTGCGAGTGTGTCCTTTTTCTGGGTCACCATGGGCTTTGCCACTTCCGTCGGTACCGGTCTGATCTTCGGCATCTATCCCGCCTATCGCGCGGCTATGTTGAGCCCCATCGAAGCGCTGAGATATGAGTAAGCCAGCGGATTGGAAGGTAATTCGGGGACGGAGACCGAATTTCTTGTACTTCAGAAATTCGGTCTCCGTCCCCGAATTACCCTCCAATCCGCGTCATCTGCGGCTAGAATTTATTGCATGATGAAGGAAGAATACTTTGAGCTGGCGGTGAATGCCTTCGGCGATGACAAATTGGATGAAGCCATAGATAACTACAACAAAGCCTTGGAGATCGACCCGAACTATCAGGATGCTCTCCACGGCCTGGGTATGGCATTGTTCAATCGCGGACGGGTGGAGGATGCGATCGCAACAGCCAAGAAGCTCATTGAGATCGATCCAGACGATATCCTGGCTCACACCAGCCTCTCCATGTTCTATCAATCGCAGGGTCGAATTGAAGAAGCCGAAAAGGAAGGGAATGTAGCCCGGATCCTGGGCTGGAAGCAGGAACTCCGTAAAGGATAGGGCCTAGAGTGGCGATGGACCATGGACCACTGAAAAAATTAACCCGATTGCCCAATCGGACCGATAAGTCAAATGGTCAATGGTCACTGGCCCATTCTCATTTTGCGTTTTCGTGACCCCTGATCCCTCTGTCAAGTTGGTCAGGACGTTTGACTTCGGCGCGTCACGGATGGAAACTAGCCTGTCCTCTCCCGGCTAATAAGGGCTGAGGCGGCGGTCAGGTGCAGCAAAAAGGGATACATGTCGACGGTAGTCAACGAAATCGATCAACTCATCCTCTTCCTAAAGAAAGTCAAACTCTTTGCTGAACTCGGCGCCGACAGTCTAGCCAAGCTGGGAAGTTGTCTGAAAACTTCAGAATTTCCGCCGGCTGAAGTTATTGTTCGTGAAGGCGCCCCCGGCGTTTCGATGTACATCATCAAGTCGGGTTTGGTCGAGGTTCGCAAGAAGGATCCGGTTACAGGGATCGATTTCCTGGTCACCAATCTATCCGAAGGGGCAGCCGTCGGCGAGATGTCGCTGCTGACCGGAAAGCCCCGATCGGCGACGGTGAGCACGGTTACACATACCGTTGTATTCACCCTGACCCGGGCCGACTTTCGAAATCTCCTCACCCAGCATCCCGAAATCTCGCTCGGGCTGGCCCGCATCATGGCGGAACGGCTCGAAGACAGGACCAAGCAGGTTGGCATCGAATTTGTCAATCTCTTTAGGGGGAAGTTCGATCCACGCGTCGTTGGATTGCTGCCTCAGCAGCTCTGCCTGCTTCATAAAGTCGTACCTATTGCTCATGTGAACAACTCGGTAACTCTGGCCATGGTGAATCCTTCGAATCTCGTGGCATTCGATGATGTGCGCCGCTACATCAAAGGCGCTATCGTCGAGCCCCAGATCTGTACGGATGACGATTTCCGGAAGTTCATGGACAGCGTTTATCCGGAACTGATGGGCCTCACCCACGAGAAGAGGAATTTCGACAAAAAGAAGGAAGATGAGAGGCGAAAGGAAGAGAGGAGAAAGGCGCACGAAACTCCGATGCAGAGTCTGGAAGATTTGCAGGCGGAAATCCTCAGTGGAATGGAGGTCCAGAGCGAGGAGGAAGAAAAGGATAGACCGTCAGCAACGGACCTGACCAGCGCCGCCGAAGATGCGCCGATTATACGTCTCGCCAACAATATTCTCGCCCTGGCCATCAAGAAAGGCGCAAGCGACATTCACGTGGAACCGCAGGAAAAGGGCGTCGTGGTGCGACTGCGCATCGACGGTGTGTTGTACATCGAAAACGTTCTCTCCAAGAAGATCCAACTTC
>Ga0066709_100004990_pt1 | contig 10778 bp, 12 predicted proteins | sample GraSoiAngelo_158_FD_79665 | JGI IMG/M metagenome (GOLD analysis project Ga0066709, IMG submission 79665) | Grasslands soil microbial communities from the Angelo Coastal Reserve, California, USA - 14_1009_16_30cm | ecosystem: Environmental > Terrestrial > Soil > Grasslands | place: USA... | reverse complement strand
GTGGCGCGCTGCAGCGCTTCGCCCGTCGTGCGGCCGAAGCGTCGCTTGCCGTGGCCGAGACGTGCGACCTGTGCACCGAGCGGGTACCTGAGCATCACCGCCATCTGATGGAGTCCGGCACACGACAGGTGGCTTGCGTATGTCAGGCGTGCGCTCTCCTGTTTGCCCGGCCCGCGGCGAGCCTGGGCAAGTATCGACTCATCCCTGATCGGCACCTGTATCTCTCGGATTTCGTGATGAGCGACGCGGAGTGGGATAGCCTGCGCGTGCCGGTCGGAATGTGCTTCATCGTCGTTGGCGCCGATGGACCGCTGGGTTTTTACCCGGGCCCGATGGGCGCCACCGAGGCCGCGGTGGATCCATCCACCTGGGCGGCGCTAGCGAACCGCTATCCCATCTTGCGCGGCATCGACCCTGACGTGGAGGCACTGCTGGTCAACCGTGCGCGTGGCGCAAAGGACTATTTCATCGCTCCGATCGATACGTGCTTCAGTCTGGCCGGCTTGATCCGCACCCGCTGGCGCGGTCTCAGCGGTGGCAACGACGTATGGGTGGAGATCGGCCAGTTCTTCGACGCGTTGCGCAAGCGATCGCGTATACCGCCCGCGGAGTCTGCATCATGCCAGTCAGCTACAACCTGAAAGTGGGGACGCCGGATACGACACCGGACAGTCCGTCGCACATCACGGGCGTGCGGCAGGGTAACTCGCCCCCGGCGCTGGATCCAGGTTTCGTCAAGATCGGCCCGACGATGCGAGCCACCGCGCGGCGTTCGACCGGCATCAACCCCGTGCGGCGCAATCCGATCACGCCGGACGCGCCTAACCTGCCCCCCGCGTAGTGCACTCGTCGGAGCTGGCAGGCTTGCCCGAACTCGACTTCACGGTGGAGCGCGCTGAGGCGCTCGCCTTCGCGGCGCAGCCGACGGTTGTCCTCAAGCTTGGCATTACCGCGCGGGGCGGGGTGGCCGTGCGGAGCATATCGCTGGCGGTGCAGGTCCGCATCGCCGCGACGCGGCGGGCCTACGCACCCGCCGAGCAGGAGCGGCTGCTGGATATCTTCGGCGAGCCTGCTCGCTGGGGCCAGACCCTCAAGAGCTTGCTATGGACGATGACCAGCGTGCAGGTGCCCGGCTTCCGCGGCCAGACGCTCGTGGATCTGGCCATTCCCTGCACGTATGACTTCGAAGTGGTCAGCGCCAGGTACTTCGACGCGCTGCAGGACGGACACGTTCCGTTGGAGCTGCTGTTCAGCGGTACGGTGTTCTACGTCGGCGATGGCGGCGGGCTCCAGGCGGAGCAGATCGGTTGGGACAAAGAGGCGAGCTTCTCACTGCCCGTGCAGGTGTGGAAGGAGGTTATCGGACTGTATTTTCCGAACAGCGCCTGGCTGCGCCTGCACAAGGACACGTTCGACCGGCTGCATCGATACCGCGCGCGCCACGCACTGCCGACCTGGGAGGCCGCCCTCGATACTCTGCTGAGCGCGTGCGAAGACCAGGAACCGCTGTGGACGCGTTAGAGAGCATCGCCGCCGCCACTCTGTACGAGGGCTACCTGCTGTGGCCGTATCGCCGCTCTGCCCGCAAGAATCAGCAGCGCTGGACCTTCGGCGGCATTTATCCACGGGGGTTCGTGGAGGCCGCGCGAGCTGGCGACGCCTGGCGCGTACAGACCCAGTGCCTGGTGATCGGAGCTCAGCCTTTGCCCGAAGTAGAAGTGGAGCTGCGCTTTCTGCAGGTAGTCTCGCGTCGCCTGGCGCGCGTTGCTCTCGACGGCTCGTTGGACTTTGTCGACGAGCTCCGCGTTGGCGATCAGCGGATTCTGGCGTGGGACGAGGCGGTCGAGCGGCGCTTCGTCGCCCCAGGCTGTTTCAGCGTGGCCGCGGGCGAAGAGGGGGAAGGGGTCGAAGGCGGAGGCGGGGTCATCGTGCGTTCGTGGGCGGACCTCAGTGGGCTGGTGGACGTTCGTCTGGAGCGTCTCGATGAGTCCGTCACGCGGGTGACAGCCAATCTCTGCAACACCAGCCAATGGTCCGGCCTGGACCGCGGCGAAGCGCAACGCTACGGGTTCATGTCGGCGCATTTCGTCCTGCAGGTGCGCGACGGCGTGTTTGTTTCTCTCACCGACCCTCCGCCGGAGCTCGCGGCCGAAGCCGCGTCGTGTGAGAACCTGGGGCTGTGGCCGGTTCTGGTGGAGGATGAGCGCACCATGCTCGCCTCGCCGATCATCCTGTACGACTTCCCTCGCATCGCCCCTGAAAGTCCTGGGCTGCAGTTCGACAGCGGTGAGATCGATCAGCTGCTGATACTGAATACGCTCACCTTGAGCGATGCCGAGAAGGCGGAGGTGCGCGCCACGGACCCGCGCGCGCGCGAGATTCTGGACCGCGCCGAGTCACTTTCGGCAGAAGACCTCGGGCGTCTGCACGGCGCGATCCGCGAGCTCCACGTCCTCTCAAGCTCCCACGAAGATGCCCGGCTTACCCAGGCGGACTATCGGCTCGCGCAGCTGGAGCATCCGACACCGGCCTTCGTCGTCATCAACGGCGCTGAGGTCCGAGAGGGCTCGAACGTCCGCCTCTACCCACGCGGTCGCGCCGACGTGTTTGATCTCGCCCTGAACGGAAAACTCGCAACGGTGGAGGCGATCGAGCAGGACTTCGACGATCGCATACACCTGGCCGTCACGCTGGCCGACGACCCCGGCCGCGATCTGGGCATGGCCCGCATGCCTGGCCACCGCTTCTTCTTCTCCCCAGACGAAGTAGAGCCAGTTCGATGACCGTCCTGGTGGCAGGTATCGGCAACATCTTTCTCGGCGACGACGCGTTCGGAGTCGAAGTCGTGCGTCGCCTCGCCGGGCGGCCCCTCCCGGATGGGGTTCAGGTGGTCGACTTCGGCATCCGTGGTTTCGACCTGGCCCACGCGCTGATGGACTCGCCCAGCACCGCCGTGCTGGTGGATGCCACACCGCGTGGTGGGCAGCCGGGCACGCTGTACTTGCTGGAAGCCGCAGTCGATTCCGCCAGGCCAGCCGTGGATCCTCACAGCATGGACCCGGCCACCGTTCTTCGTCTGGTGGATGCGCTGGGTGGCCGTCCACCGCGAGTGCTGGTCGTCGGCTGCGAGCCAGCCGCGCTCGATCTCGACGACGAGGGTCACATGGGGCTCAGTCCACCTGTTGAAGCCGCCGTCGACGAGGCGGTGCGCATGATCGAGTCACTGGTCGCCGATCTTGAAGGGAGCAGCGCATGAGAACCATCGGCGTATTCGCGACAGCACTGTTCATGCTGGTCATGATCAGCGGGACCGTGCTCCTCCTCCGTTCGATCCCTGAGATCCGCCGCTATCTGAATATCAGGAACATGTAATGCACGAGGTTGCGCTGGCGCAGGGCATACTCGACGTGGTACTGGATGTGGCCGGTGGTCGCGAACCACGGACCGTGCGCGTCCGCGCGGGTGAGCTGCAGTCCGTCACCCAGGACAGCCTGCAATTCTGTTTCGAGATGGTCGCTCAGGACACCCCGGCCGCCGCCACGCGGCTGGAGGTCGAGATCATCCCCGGTGACGCACTGCTGATCGACGCGATCGAGCTCGACGACGGCTGGCACTTTCGGCCCGATCTTGTCAACGACGAGGTCGCCACCTGACCATGTGCCTCGTACTCCCCTCACGCGTCGTGGCTCTGGGTGACAATCAGGTGGAAGTCGAGCTCGCCGACGGACAGCGCGCGGTGGTCGACGCGACGCTCAAGCCGGACCTCTCCGTCGGAGACTACGTGCTGGTGGACCGCGGCATAGTGGTCGACTCGATTGCCGCCGACGAGGCTCAAGTGATTCTCAGCATGTATCGCGAAATCGGTGAGCTGCTCGAGGCGGAGGATGCCCGAGCGTGAGCGTCACGCTGGCGCCGCTCGAGGGCACGCTGCGCTTCATCCGCTACGCCTTCATGCCCAATCGCCTGCGCTACTGTGGCGGTGACGACAACCGCACCCTGTTCGATTACGGGATGGAAGGTGCCTCGGACGGCGGGCTACCGCCACTGCTGCGGAAGTTCAGCGGCGCAGTGCCGTACCTGAAGCTGATCGCGCGCGCGAATGGTCTGGCGGACCCTTTTGATGCGCGGGTGGTGGAGGCGTACTGGATCGGTAACGAGCTGCTCGAGGGCGTCGAGGTCCGCCAGTTGTATGACGCCCTGCTGGAGCGCTTCGGCAAACAGCTCAGCGGGCGAACGCGTGAGCTGGTGCTGGGCAAAGCGCCGGCTGGCGCGCACCCGCATCACAGCTTTCATGTGCTGGATGTGCACAGCCGCGTGGGCGAGATGGACACCACCCTGGCTTCCCTGGACGCGTGTCGGGTGAGCTGGGCCAGCGTGATCGGCGTCGAGGGCGCCGAGCTGCTGGTTTCGCGTCCGCCGCTTCTTCTGCAACAGGCTCGGCTGACGCTCGGCGCGCCGGAGCAGACCCGGGTGCTGCGTCAGGTCGACGGCCGCGGTTTCGCGGACCGCGCGCAGCCGGGTGACTGGGTGTCGCTGCACTGGGGGTGGGTGTGCGAAGTGCTCGGCCAGCGCGAGCAAGCCAACCTGGAGCGCGTTACCCGCTACCACCTGATGCTGACCAATCAGACGCTCTAGAGACGGCCTTCCAGCGGTCTCATGCGACCTTGATGGGCGGCCACCAGAGACTCCGAGGCGTTGTGCACGCTATCGGCCGCGTTCGCGGGCTGGCGCTGGTGTTGGTTTGCGGCCTGGTGGCGCTCGCGGCTTGCCAACTGGCGCCCACGGCTCCGCCAACGGCCGAAAACTCGCTGGTGCGGATCGCCTGGAGCGACGTCGGCGTGCCGACGCCCTTCCGCGTGTCGACGGCTGGCCCGGGCGGCGCGGTGCTGCTGTCGCTGATCTACGACACACTCACCTGGAAGGACGAGCATGGCATCGTCCCGTGGCTGGCCACGACCTGGGCCATTTCGCCCGACGGCCGCGAGCTCACCTTCATGCTGGCCCACGACGTCAAGTGGCAAGATGGCCAGCCGCTCACCGCCGACGACGTCGCTTTCTCGTTCGACTACTACGCGACGCACCCGTATCGCTGGATGCCGACAGACATGGTCGAGAGCGCCACTGTGCTGTCCTCGGAGCGCGTCCGGCTGCGCCTGAAGAACCCGTACCCGCCGTTTCTCGAAGAGGTCGCTGGCGCGGTGCCGATCATCCCCAGGCACGTCTGGCAAAACGTGTCGGACCCGCTGCATTACGACGCGGCCGACGCGTCGCTTGGCAGCGGACCGTATCGCCTGACCGAGTACCGCTCGCCCGAGGGTGCCTATCGCTTGACCGCGAATCGGGACTATTTCAAGGGTCCACCGCGGGTTCAGGAGGTCCAGCAGCTCAGTCTGCCACCCGAGACGGTGGTGCAAGCGCTCCAGCAGGGCCAGGTGGACCTCGCGTACACCGCCGACGCTTCGGTCGTCACGCTGTTGCAGGGCAATACCCGGCTCAAGGTGCTGCAGACCGCACCGCTGTCGGTGGTCCGCCTGGTCCTGAATACCGAGCGCCCGCCGCTCGACCGGGTAGAGGTCCGCCAGGCGCTCGCGGTGGCGCTCGACCGCGCCGCCGTCGCACGCGCGGTCACGAAAGGTGACCCGGTGGTCGGCAGCGCTGGAGTCATTCCGCCCGAGACGCCGTGGTACTCACCCAGCGTGCGCCAGTATGCGTTCGATCCGGCCGCTGCGCGTGGGCTGCTCGGTGGCGAGCGGCTGACGCTCGAGCTGCTCGCCCAGCCCGATGCCCGTGAGCCCGAGCTGCTGCAGCCAATGCTCGAGTCGGTGGGCGTCACCCTGCAGACCAAGCGCGTCGACATACAAACCAAAGCGCAGCTGTTGAAGGAAAAGCGCTATGAGGCGGCGTTGCTGCAGCACATCGTCGGCGGCGATCCGGACTATCTGCGCCGCTGGTACGCCGGCCAGGAGGCCAACCTGTTCGCCCAGGGTGACGTGCTGCACGATCCAGCCTTCGACGCCCTGGCCCAACAGCAGGCGACCACGCTCGATCCCGCTGCGCGCAAGGCGCTCGTGGCCAGGCTCCAGGACGTTCTTGCCGAAGACCTGCCGACGATCCCGCTGTTCTATCGCCGTTTCTACTGGATCTACGACAGCACCCGCTTGACCCCGATGAACACGTCCGGCGGTCTGATGAATGGCATCCCGTTGGTCGATAACAAGCTGATCTTCCTGCCGACCTGAGCGAGTTCAGCAGGAATTTGCCGAATCCGCGATTTTGTGACACTGCTATGACGGTTTGGACCGTCAGGTGACCCGCTTCCGCTTCGCTCCACGGGCTCGCGCTTCGTGGGTACGCTGAGTTGGTCATCGCCAAACGGGGACCACCGAAGAGTTGATAGTCGCGCCGTGCGCCCCCGCTTCTTTCAAGCGCCAGGGACATGAACGAAAAGGAGGTGAACCGACGAGTCGCTGGACTCTGCTCGGCGAAGCTGATTGGCCCGCCGCCGCGGCCGGGCCGATCGACGGCCGCCTTCTCGCCCTGGTGCGGCGTCGGTACGGCCTCGTCGTGCTGCCTACGTCCTGACGCATGTCCGCCCGTCCAGGGGCGGAACGAAACGGCAGGCTCGCTCGCCGCCATCGCCTGGTACGTTGAACCAGGAGCAGGCCGGGGACGGGCATGCGCGCTGGCTGCCGCCTGCCCACATCGTGCATCCTTGGCCGTCAATGAGCTTTGCCGTTATGACGCAAGGCAAGTGCCTGGTGCGGTAGTGCTGCACGTCAGGATCTCTGAAGGGGGCGACTGGCAACGGCCGTCCATACTCCAATCGGTGGCGGGAGCGAAAGGAGCGGCGGCGGTGGCGGCGGGCACGCGCTTCCGCAGTGATTGGGACTAGCTGATGACGTCGCTCGCGCTTCGCTACGTATTGCTTGCGGCGGCGGTGCTGGTGCTGAATTTCCTGCTGCCGCGGCTCTTGCCAGGCGATCCGCTGGCCGCAACGGCGGAGGGTGGTTTGAGCGGTGCCCTGCCGGCGCTCACCAGCCAGCAACAAGCGCAGCTGCGAGTGACGTACCACCTCGATCAGCCGCTGGCCAGCCAGTTCGCCAGCTACGTGGTGGATCTGGCCCGCGGCGATCTGGGCTGGTCGATCAGTCGAGCGGCGCCGGTGTCGCAGTTGATCGGCGAGCGTATCCCGTGGACGCTGTCGCTGGTGCTGACAGCCGTGGTGATCGCCGCGACCAGCGGCGCCGCGTTGGGTCTGGTGGCCGCCTGGCGTGGCGGGCACTGGGACCAGGCGCTCGTGGGGGTCTGCACGGCGGTCGCCGCGCTGCCCGAATTTCTGGTGGCCACGCTGCTGCTCCTGGCGCTGTCGATCGGCTTGCACTGGTTCCCGCTGCAGGGCGGCGAGACGCTGTTTGCCCCGCCGGGCCAGGCCTGGTTGGCGACGTTGGGCGATCGGATCGTGCACCTCGCCCTGCCCGCGGCGTCGTTGGTGGTCGCCAACCTGGCGGCATTCGTGCTGCTCAGCCGTGGCGCCATCCGCGGCGTGCTGGCCGAGCCGTATCTGGCCACCGCCCGTGCCAAAGGCCTCGGCGAGTGGCGCGTGGCGCTGCGGCACGCTACGCCGAACGCACTGTTGCCGGTGCTGACCCTGTTCGGCATGCGCCTCGGCCAGGTGCTGGGCGGCGCGATCGTGGTCGAGCGCGTCTTCGCCATCCCCGGGCTGGGGCTGTTCGCGTTTCAGGCGATCCAGGCGCGCGACTATCCTGTGCTCCAGGCCATCTTTCTCGTGTCGAGCCTGACGGTTCTGCTCGCCAACTTCCTCGTCGAGCTGGCGCATCGGCGGCTGGAGCCACGGCGTTATGCGGCCTGATTCGCGCGGGCTGGCCCTCGCCGTCCTGGGGCTGCTGATCGCCGCTGCGCTGAGCGCTCCGCTCATCGCGCCGTACGATCCGGCGCTGCCCGTCGGACTACCGTTGAAGCCACCGGGTCCAGACCATCTGCTCGGCACCAACGACCTCGGCCAGGATGTCTGGAGCCAGTGGCTGTGGGGCAGTCGCGCGTCACTCCTGATCGCCGTCGTCGTGACGCTGCTCTCAACGGGACTGTCCTGGACGATCGGGCTCTCGGCGGCCATGTGGCGTTCCGGCGAGGCCGCGCTCACGGGGCTGACTGACCTGCTGCTTGCGCTGCCGGCGATTCCGCTCTATCTGCTGGTGGTGGCGCTGATCGGTCCGAGCCAGGTGCACCTCATGCTGGCCCTCGGGCTGCTGTCGTGGCCGGCCTTCGCGCGTGTCGTCCGCGCACGCTTGCTCGCCGTGCGGAGCGAGCCCTACGTCGAAGCGGCCCGCGTGCTCGGCGCCAGTCCAATGCGTGTCGCGGTGTACCACGTCGCGCCGGCCACGCTGGAGCTGTTGCCGGCCAAGCTCGTGCTGACGGTCCGTTTCGCCATCTTCGCCGAGGCGACGCTCGCGTTTCTGGGGCTCGGCGATCCGGCGGCCCGCAGCTGGGGGACGATGCTGAGCTGGGCGTTCAGCAATCCGCTCGCATTCGTCAATGGCTCGTGGACCTGGTGGGTCCTGCCGCCCGCGCTGGCCATCGTGGCCGCGGTTCTGAGCACGACGTGGCTGTCGATCGGTGAGGATCGCGACCCGGCCGGGCGGCGCGCCGATCAGAGCGGTCTAAGATGGCCCCGGTGGCGTACCGCGCGAACAGCCGCTGGAGTCTCGCCTGGCTGAGCCCGGACGGGCAGAAGCTGCTGCTGACCCGCGTCCTGCGCACCTTCGCTTACGGCTACCTCGCGGTGGTGCTGGCGCTCTACCTCGAGCAGCTCGGACTCGACGGGTTTCAGATCGGCCTCGTGCTGACCGGCGCCCTCGCCGGCTCGGCACTCATGAACATCTTCTGGTCGATCGAGGCGGACCACTTCGGTCGACGCCGGACGGTCGCCATCATGGCCGTGTTGATGGCGCTGGGCGGCCTCGCGTTTGCGCTGACCGACAACTTCTGGACCCTGCTGCTCGGCGCCTTGACGGGCACCATCAGCGTGTCGAATTCGGAGGTCGGCCCGTTTCTCACCGTCGAACAAGCCGTCCTGCCCCAGACGGCGGCCGACGAGCGGCGCACCTGGTTGTTCTCGCTGTATGACATGCTCGGCAGCTTCGGCGGCGCGGCTGGCGCCCTGTTCGCGGGTATCGTTGGTGTGTTCGCCTCGCTCGGGCTGCACGGCGCGGACATGTACCGACCGTTGTTCGTCCTGTATGCCGGCATCGGTGTGCTGAACCTACTGGTATTTCTGCGTTTATCTGACCGTGTCGAAATGGCCCGAGTGGAGGGAAAGCGAAAATTTCTGGGCATTCACCGATCGAAAGCAACGGTTGCCAAGCTTTCCGTGCTATTCGGCATGGACGCATTCGCCGGCGGGCTGGTGGTGCAGTCGCTGGTTGCGTACTGGTTCCACCTGCGGTGGGGTTTGTCACCCGAGGTCCTGGCGGTCATATTCTTCGCGGCGAACGTGGTCGCGGGTCTGTCGTTTCTGGGCGTGGGTCCGCTCGCCACGCGTATCGGGTTGTTGAACACTATGGTCGCCACCCACCTGCCATCCAATGTGCTGCTGATGCTGGTGCCACTTGCGCCGGCGGCGTGGCTGGCGGTGGCGCTGTACCTGCTGCGTCTGAGTACGTCGCAAATGGACGTCCCGACGCGCAAGTCGTACAGCATGGCCGTCGTCGATGCTGACGAGCGGACGGCGACTGCCGGAATCACCAACACCGCGCGAACGATCGCGAGCGCGTTTTCGCCCGTGCTGAGCGGCTTTGCGTTCGGCGTCGCGGCGCTCGGCGTGCCATTTTTCGTTGCCGGCGGTGTGAAGATCGCCTATGACGGACTCATCTACGCCACCTTCCGCAAGGTCCGACCACCCGAGGAGGAGCTTCGTGTTCAGTCGCGGCTTACCCGCCAGGCGGCGGCTCGCCCATAACGGGCCGCAAACGACCATGTGGAGTGAGGGATGCTGATGCGCATGACAGAGCTCAAGGGACGCGTCGTCGTCGATCCGACCACCGCTCGCAAGCGCGGGGTCGTCGTGGACGTGCTGGTCGATGCGACCACCGCTCGGCTGGCGGCCGTGGACATCTCGGCGCCCGAAGCTGACGGAGCCGAACGCATTTCCGCAGACTGGATCGCACGGATCGGCCGTGACGCGGTGATGCTGGTGCGGACCTCAGCGCCTGAGGAGGGCGAGCCGTCTGGGCCAACCGAGGACTGCCTCGACTACGCCAGCCTCGTGGGATTGGAGGTGCTAGATGAAGGCGGCGATCGGGTCGGCTACCTGCGGGACGCGCAGGTTGACCCGGACAGCCTGTCGGTGACCGCCTACGAGCTGACGGGCGCGGCCTGGCGTCGCTGGTTGCGCTGGAGCAGCGAGATCGGATCTGACGAAGTGACCTCGTGGAGTCGCGAGCTCATGCTCGTCCGCGCGCGGCGGCCAACCGAGCAGGTCGTGCCAGGCGTTCTCCGCCGGCCCGAGGACGCCGAGCCGGCGGCGGCGGACGACAACCGGGCGGAGCAGAGGGAGCAGTGGGAGGAGCCTGAGCAGCAGGAGCCGGCCGCCGCGGACGCGACCACGGCGGAACAGCGGCGGCCAGCGCCGGCGAACGAGACCACGGCGGACCAGCGGCAGCCGGCGGCGCCGGAAGACGCCAGGGCCGACGGGGCGCAGCCCGAGGCGGCGGCCGACGAGCCGGACGCGGACAGTCTGCACCGCAAGGCGGGGCGCCGCT
>Ga0066709_100004989_pt1 | contig 10779 bp, 11 predicted proteins | sample GraSoiAngelo_158_FD_79665 | JGI IMG/M metagenome (GOLD analysis project Ga0066709, IMG submission 79665) | Grasslands soil microbial communities from the Angelo Coastal Reserve, California, USA - 14_1009_16_30cm | ecosystem: Environmental > Terrestrial > Soil > Grasslands | place: USA... | reverse complement strand
TCGTCGAGATCACCGAGACGGGCAGCGCGCTGCGCGCCGCCGGCCTCAAGGTGCTCGACACGATCCTGGTGTCGTTCACCGAACTGATCGCCAATCCGGCTGCCTACGAGCAACCGGAGAAGCGCAAGGCCATGGAGCAGATCCGGACGCTGCTCAGCGGAACGCTCGAAGCGCGTGGACGCGTCCTCATCAAGCTCAACGTCGACGACGCCAACCTCGACGCCGTCATCCAATTGCTTCCCGCGTTGCGGTCACCGACAGTATCGAAGCTGTTCGGCGAGGCCGGGTATGCAGTGGAGACCGTCGTCGCCAAGCGTGAGATCAACACGCTGATTCCTGCGCTGCGCGACGCGGGCGCGACCGGGATCATCGAGCTCCCGATGGCCAAGCTCGTGCACTGATCGATGCCGTCCTGATGGCAACCGAGCGGACGGGCAACGTGGTCGCGTTCGACGACCGCCGCGGTTGGGGGCAGATCCGCAACGACGACGGTGCGGTCGTCGACTTCCACTGCACGCAGCTCGCCGATGGCACTCGCACGATCAGGGCGGGCACCGCGGTGCGTTACGAGATCGGACCGGGTGCGCTCGGCACGTGGGAGGCCGTCCGCATTCGCACGGCGTAACGAAGAGCCATCACATCTGTTCCGAGACGCCGGCGCGGTGATGAGCGGGGCCGACTACGCCGGCCAGGTTGCAGGCGGAGTTGATGAGTGACACGTGCGTCATCGCCTGCGGGAAGTTGCCCAGCAGTCGCTTCGTCGTCGGGTCGTACTCCTCGGAGATGAGCCCGACGTCGTTCGTGAGCGCGGTCAGTGATGCGAACAGCTCGCGCGCTTGGTCGACCTGGCCGGTGAGCGCGAGGTTGTCGGCGAGCCAGAAGGAGCACGGGAGGAACGCGCCTTCACCGGGGGGAAGGCCGTCGACACCGCCGTGCGTGTGGTAGCGGCGCACGAACCCGTCGACGACAAGCTCCTCTTGGATCGCCGAGAGTGTCCCGTGCACGCGCGGATCTGACGGCGGAAGAAAACCGACGAGGGGAATCATCAGCAGGCTCGCGTCGAGTGCCCGCGACCCGTACGACTGCACGAAGGTGTTGCGGTCCGAGTCGTAACCCTTCGCGCACACCTCGGCGTGAACCTCGTCACGATGGGCCTTCCAGCGTGCCGCGTCGCCGTGAAGTCCGTACTGCTCGATGGCCTTGACCGCGCGGTCGAACGCCACCCACGCCATCACCTTCGAGTGCGTGAAATGGCGGCGTCCGCCTCGCACTTCCCAGATGCCTTCGTCAGGCTCGTGCCAGGCCCCCTCGAGGAACTCGAGCAGCGCGAGCTCGAGGTGCCACGCCTCGTGTTGGGCGGGGATACCGACCCGCCGGGTCTGATGAAGCGCGTCGAGGACTTCGCCGAACACGTCGAGCTGGAACTGCTGGTGGGCCGCGTTGCCGATCCGTACCGGACGCGAGCCTTCATAGCCGGGCAGCCAATCGATCTCGTACTCGGCTAGGCGTCGCTCGCCCGCGGGGCCGTACATGATCTGGAGCTGCGCCGGCGACCCGGCCACCGTGCGCAGCAGCCAATCTCGCCACGCCCGCGCCTCGCTCTCGAAGCCGGTGCTCATGAGCGCATACAACGAGAACGTCGCGTCGCGCAGCCAGCAGTAGCGGTAGTCCCAGTTGCGCACGCCGCCGATCCATTCCGGCAACGACGTCGTGGGCGCGGCGACGAGACCGCCGGTCGGGTCGTAGGTGAGCGCTTTCAGCGTGATCACGGACCGCCGCACCAGGGACTCCCACTCGCCGTGGTACTTCAGATGCGCACTCCACCGTCTCCACCACTGCGTGGTCTGGGTGAGCATCCGGAACGGATCGCGGAATTCCGGCGGCCGCTCGTTCGAAGGAAACCACGCCATCTGGAAGGGAATACGGTCACCGGCGTTCACTGTGAACTCCGCGACGTGACGGAACCCCTCGCCTCGGAGGTCGACGGGCGTGCGGATAGCCAAGGCGTCAGGACCCGCGATCGCGACGATCGACCCTTCAGCCCGGCGCAGCCAGGGCAGGACCGTCCCGTAACCGAAGCGCATGATGATCTCGGCGCGCATCGGAACGTGTCCTCGGACACCTTCGACGACGCGAACGAGGTCCACATTCCGATCGCGGACGGGCATCGCGTCGACGACGCGCACGGTGCCTTCGGGAGTATCGAACTCGGTCTCGAGGACCAGTGTCCCGTCGCGGTAGCGACGGCGGGCGGCGCGCCCGCCCGCGGCGGGAGCGATGAGCCACCGCCCGTGCGATTCGTCACCAAGCAGCGCGGCGAAGCAGGCGTCCGAATCGAAGCGGGGTACGCACAGCCAGTCGATCGAGCCGTCGTCGGCGACGAGCGCGGCTGTGCAGGTATCGCCGATCAGTGCGTATTGCTCGATTCGAGAGGGCATGAGGCTCAGCTGGCCGTGGATTCGTCGCGGAGACGTCCCTGAACTTGCACGAACGCGAGCCGTAATTGCGCCAACGCGTCATTCAGGGCCCGAGCGTGTTCACCGAGACGCTCGCCGAGGCCTTCGACGATGGCCGCCATGGCGTCGATCGCCAGGCTGGCTTCCGAAAGCCGCGGTGAGACGTCGTCAGGCGTGAGATGCAGGATCGCCAGCTGCCACAGACCGACCGCGTGGTTCGCCACGATGTCGGCGGCCGGCGTCGCCGCCAGCTCGGCGCGTACCCGCCGCAGCTCCTCCGCGACCTCCGGCGGTACGTCGGCGTACTCGTCGTCGGTGTCGGTTGCCGCATCGCTCGGCGCGGTGGGGGCGCCCGTGGCACCCTCCTCGCCGCTGGGTTCGTACTCGCCGGACGGTGTCCAGAGCGTGCTCACGCTGATATCCTCGTCGCTCGACAATCGATGTAGGAAGCGGGTTCGTCTCGGTCGCGATCGGGATCGGACCCCACCCGGCCGGGGTTCCCGCGTCCGGGTCCGCAGAGGGCGGACGGGGCAACTCTGCCTCGTACGGACCGGCGGGCTCGGATGGCGGATGCTTCCAGCATCCGCCATCGTCGCGTTCGGGACCGCGGAAACGGGGGACCGGGCACCCGATGGCGAAGCCGGACGAGCGCCCTCCCGGCCGTGACGTGGGGGCGAGGGAAACGAGGTGGTGACATAGCCGGAGAAGACGCACGCATCAACGAGTCAATTCGGGCGCGCGAGGTCCGTCTCATCGACGAGGACGGTACCCAGTTAGGGGTAGTAGCCACGCCGGAGGCGCTCACGATTGCCCGGACTCGAGGCCTCGATCTGGTGGAGGTGGCGGCGAGCGCCAACCCACCCGTCTGCCGGATCCTCGACTACGGACGCTGGCAGTTCGAGCAGCAGCAGCGCCGCAAGGAGTCGAGGCGCAAGGCCACGCAAGTCGTGATCAAAGAGATGAAGTTCCGCCCCAAGATCGACGTGCACGACTATGCGACCAAGATGCGTCACGTCGAGCGGTTCCTCGCCGAAGGCAACAAGGTCAAGCTCACGATCATGTTCCGAGGACGCGAGATCTTCCATCCGGAGCTCGGCATGCGAATCCTCGAGCGGATCGCCGACGAAGTGTCGACGATCGCGTCGGTCGAGTCAGCGCCGCGCCAGGACGGCCGCAACATGACGATGGTGCTGAATCCGATCCGCAAGGAAGGGCGCAAGCCGAAGCCGCCGAAGCCGGTAGCCGCCGCGGCGCCGGCGGTGGTGGAGGACGCGACGCCCGTGGCACCAGAGACCGAACCGTCGACCGCACCGGCATAGGCAGTCACCGAATCGCTGATCGAGTCACACACAACAGGGAACGAAGATGCCGAAGAACAAGACTCACCGTGGCGCGGCGAAGCGCTTCCGCGTCACGGGGACGGGCAAGATCCGGCGCCGGAAGGCGTTCCGGTCGCACTTGCTCGAGAAGAAGCCCACGACCCGTACCCGCCGCCTCGGTCGTCTCACCGAGGTCGAGGGGGGAGACAAGCGGCGCGTCCAGCGGCTGCTGGGCCGCGCCTGATAGCGGAGACCTGCCATGGCACGCGTAAAGCGTTCGGTCCATTCGAAGAAGCGCCGCCGGGCGGTACTAGGCGCGGCCGAGGGCTACTCGGGTTCGCGCAGCCGGCATCTGCGCAAGGCGAACGAGCAGCTGTTGCACTCCGGTCAGTACGCGTACCGCGACCGGCGCGCCCGCAAGGGGCAGTTCCGCCGGCTCTGGATCGTGCGCATCAACGCCGCGTGCCGTGCGCATGACATCTCGTACTCCCGGTTCGTCTCCGGCTTGAAGGCAGCGGACATCGAGGTCGACCGCAAGGTGCTGGCCGATCTCGCGGTGCGCGATGCGGAGGCGTTCGGCGCACTGGTCACGGCGGCCAAGGAAGCGCTCGAAGCTGCCTGAGCACCTCGGCGCGCGCCATCGCGAAGTCCGGCGGCTCGCCAAGCTGCTGCGGGACGCCCGGACACGCGAGCACGAACAAGCCTTTGTGGTCGAAGGTCCGCGCGTGGTCGCGGCTGCGCTCGACCGCGACGCCACCATCGAGGCCGTCTATTACGGCGTCCACGCCGACCGAGCCTTTGTCGCACTCGATGCACGCATGGAGCGAGCCGGCATCCGGCGGGTCGTGCTGAAGGAAGGCGTACTCGAACGCGTCGGAACGACCGTCACACCGCAGCCCGTGCTCGCCGTCGCACGGATGCCGACGCCCGACGAGGGAGCACTCGCCGCTGATGGTCTCGTGATCGTGGCGCTCGGGATCGCGGATCCCGGCAACCTCGGCACCATTCTGCGCACCGCCGAAGCGGCCAACGTGGCCGCAATCGTCCTCGGTGAAGGTTCGGTCGATGCGTACAATCCCAAGGTCGGCCGCGCCTCGGCCGGCGCGATCTTCGGCGTGCAAGTACTGGAGGCACCGGCAGTGCAAGCGCTGGACGCGCTCGGTGGGCAGGGCCGACAGCGTCTCGCGGCCGATCCCCGCTCGGGCCCGCCCTACTACGAAGTGGACTTTTGCCGGCCCACCGCCGTCGTTCTCGGGAGCGAAGCCCACGGCCTTCCCCCCGAGATCGAGAGCCACCTCGATGGACACGTCATGATCCCGATGGCACCGCCCGCCGAGTCACTCAACGTCGCGATGGCGGCGGCGGTGTTGTCGTTCGAAGCGTGCCGCCAACGCGCGGCTGGGACGGCGAAGCCATGACGCTCGCCGACGTCGAGTCAATCCTGGATCCCGCTCGGGCGTCGATCGACCGGGCGGTCGCGGACGCCACCACCCTCGACGACCTCAGCGCGGTCGAACGGTCCCTCGTTGGCCGCAACTCGCCGGCTGCCCGCGCCAACGAGGCGATCAAGACCCTTGGGCCAACGGACCGTCCGGCCGCGGGCAAGGCCGTGGGCGCGTTCAAAACGCTGGTCGCCGAACGCGTCGAGGCTCGCCGCGAGGAACTCACGGCCGCCGCCGCGGGCGCGGCCCCACGCGACGCGCTCGACCTCACCATCGGGGGCCACGGGGCGCGGCGCGGCCATCTCCACCTGGTGACGCAGGTGCAGCGCGAGCTCGAGGACATCTTCGTCGGGATGGGCTATCGCGTCATGGAGGGTCCCGAAGTCGAGGACGACTGGCACAACTTCGAGGCGCTCAACATGGCGCCGGCCCATCCGGCGCGTTCGATGCAGGACACGCTGTACGTCGAGCTGGGCGAACCGGAGCAGGTGATGCTGCGGACCCACACGTCGCCGGTTCAGATCCGCACGATGGAACAGATGGAACCGCCGATCTTCATCGTCGCCCCCGGCCGCGTGTATCGCAACGAGACTCCGAGCCCGCGCAACTCGCCGGTGTTCCATCAAATCGAGGCGCTCGCCGTCGACCGCGGCATCACGCTCGCCGATCTGTTCGGGACGATCGAAACGTTCGTGCGCGCGGTGTTCGACGACACGACGTTGCGAACGCGGTTTCGTCCGGACTTCTTTCCGTACACCGAACCGTCGGCCGAGCTGGCGGTGAGCTGCATCTTCTGCGAGGGCACGGGCTGTCGCGTCTGCTCGCACACCGGCTGGATCGAGCTCGGTGGCTGCGGGATGGTCGACCCCAACGTGTTCTCAGCAGTCGGCATCGACCCGGAGGAGTACACGGGATTCGCGTTCGGCTTCGGGCTCGACCGGATCGCGATGATTCGCCACGGCATCGACGAGATCAAGACGTTCTTCGACAACGACGTCCGCTTCTTGGCGCAGTTCTGATGCGTGCGCCGCTTTCCTGGATCCAAGAGTTCACGCCGGTCGATGCGCCGGTGCCGGAGATCGTCGCGGCGCTCAACCAGCTGGGCCTCGAGGTCGAGGGGGTAGAGGAACCTGGTCGCGAGATCACCGGTGTGGTCGCGGCCAAGGTGCTCGACGTCGTACGCCACCCCGACGCCGACAAGCTCACGCTGGTCGACATCGACTTCGGCGCGGGTCACACCAGGGTCGTGTGCGGAGCGCCGAACGTGGTTCGCGGCATGGTCGCACCGTTTGCGGGCGCGGGCGCGACGCTGCCGGGCGATCTTCACGTCGAACGCCGCAAGATCCGGGGCGTGCTGTCCGACGGGATGCTGTGCTCGGCGCGCGAGCTCGGCCTGAGCGACGACCACACCGGGATCCTCGGGCTCGATGCCACCAGCGAGCTCGGCGACGACGTCCGCACGATCCTCGGGCTCGACGACGTCATCTTCGACCTGGCGATCACGCCCAACCGTCCCGACGCGATGTGCATCGTCGGCGTCGCCCGCGAGCTTGCGGCCCACTTCCGCACGGAGCTGAAGGTTCCCGAGCCGCGCGTCGCCACGGCTCGGCGCGTGAAGGGCGACATCACGGTTGCGGTCGAGGCCGTCGACGGTTGCCCTCGCTACCTCGGGTGGGCCGCACAGGTGACGATGGGGGAGTCACCGCCGTGGCTGGCGAGCCGGCTCGTGAAGGCCGGCATGCGGCCGATCAGCAACGTGGTCGACGTCACGAACTACGTGCTGTTGGAGCGCAACCAGCCGTTGCACGCCTTCGACGTCGGCCGCTTGGGTGGGCGCGGCATCATCGTGCGGCTTGCAGAAGAGGGCGAACGCATGACGACGCTCGACGGCGTGGAGCGGGAGCTCTCCTCTGCTGACTTGCTGATCTGCGACGCCGAGCGCGTACCGCAGGCAATCGCCGGGATCATGGGCGGCTCGACGTCCGAGGTCGCGCCGAACACAACTGAGATCCTGTTGGAGGCGGCGTACTTCGAACGGATGGGCATCGCCCGCACGTCGAAGCGGCTCAAGCTCCGGAGCGAGTCGAGCGCGCGCTTCGAACGCGGCATTGATCCCAACGCCGTTGCAACCAACGCGGCGCGCGCGATGGAGCTCTTGGTCGAGGTTGCTGACGCCCAGGTCGCGGCGGACGCCGTCGACCACTACCCCGAGCCGATCGAGCCGGCTCGCATCGTGGTTCGCACCACCCGGGTGAATGCGGTGCTCGGCACCGACCTCGACGACGCGGCAGTCGCGGACACCCTGGCGCCGCTGGGCATCGCGATCGAACCCGGTGATGCGGACGGCATGGTCGCGACCGCGCCGACCTTCCGCCCGGACCTCGAACGGGAGGTCGACCTCATCGAGGAGGTGGCCCGGCGGGTCGGATTCGACCGCGTCGGCCGCACGCTCCCCGACACCCACGGCCAGGTCGGCGCGCTCACCCGGCGTCAGCGCGAGCGGCGGGTCGTCGCCGACGCGCTGGTCGGTCTCGGGCTGTCCGAGGCGGTCACGCTCCCGCTGGTGGCGCCCGACGATCTCGAGCGTTCCGGTGCACCCGTCGACGGTGTCGTGCGGGCCGCGAATCCACTGCGCGCCGAAGAGTCGGTCCTGCGCACCCGGATCCTCGCTGGGCTGCTGCGCGCCGTCGCGGGCAACCACGCCCAAGGGCTGTTCGACGTCGCGCTGTTCGAGATGGGCCGCGTCTTCGCGGCGCCGTCCGACGGCACCGGTCCGTTGCCCGAGGAGCCCGAGCATCTGGCGCTGGTGCTGTCGGGTGAGGTCCGCCGGGCTCCTGTGGAACACGACCGGCCGATCGACGTGTACGACGCGATCGACGCCGTGCGCGCCGTCTTCGACGCGCTCGAAATTCCTGACTCGACGCTCGCGCCCGTCACCACCACCGGTTGGCGGCCCGGCCGAGCGGCGCGCGTCGAGATTGCGGGTGTCGACGCGGGCATGGTGGGAGAGATCTCCGCCGAGGTGGTCGACGCCCTGCGTCTGACCGCGCCGGTCGTCGCCGCGGAGCTCCGACTGGATGCCCTATTCGATGCGCCGCGGCGCGATCGCGTGTTTCGGGCGCCGTCGCGCTTTCCGGGGTCGGCGATCGACCTCGCCTTCGTCGTGCGGGAGGACCTCCCCGCCGCGGCGATCGCGGCGACGCTGCGCGAGACCGCCGGTGACCTGCTCGACGACCTCCGGGCATTCGACGTGTTCCGATCGGACACGTTGGGTGAGGCCAACAAGAGCATCACCTTCCGCCTGCGGTTCCGCGCGCCCGACCGCACCCTCACCGACGACGAGGTCGGCGTTCTGCGCCAACGCGGCATCGACGCAGTCGTTGCCGCCCACAACGCCCAGCTGCGGACGTGAGCGGTGGGAACGCCAGGGATGAGATGGGCAGACTGTTGACATGAGGGTCCGCGAGGCCGCCACGATCGACTGCTACGCGGAACTCGGCGTGTCGGCGACCGCGAGTCGCGCTGAGATTACGGCGGCCTTCCGCTCGCTCGTCAAGGAGCTGCATCCAGACTCCGGCACCACCGACGACGGCACCGCCGAGCGACTGGCCCGGGTCACGGCTTCGTACCGCACGCTCACTGCGCCCGATCTGCGGGCTCGCTATGACGAGACGCGCCGCCGCGCCCCGGCAACCGCCGGCGCAACCACACCACGGGCGGCGTCGAGCACCCGGGCCAAACAACGATCCCACGAGTTCCTGACCGCGAAGCGCGCCAAGTGGTTCGCGTGGAGCGGCGCCATCTTCATCGTCGCCGGTATCGCGGCGGCCATCTTTGTCGTCTCACTGCAGGCGCGCGACGCGGACGTGCGCGCGCATGGCAGACCGGTAGTCGCCACCGCGATCAGCCGCGGTGACGGGATCGGGCTCGCGTTCCATACCGACGCTGGCAAGCGCGTGATCGCGCCCGAGCCGCGCAAGAGCGGGATCGGCGATCCGTCAATCGGTGACCGTGTGCGGATCCGTTACGACCCGCGGCATCCCACCGACGTCGTCCTCGATGTCGACTCGACCGCGCGGGATATCACGTTGTGGATTGTCGCGCTCAAGCTGTTGCTCGGCGGCGCCGTCCTGCTCGTCGCCGGGCTGTGGCGCCTGCGGCGCGCCCGTCACGCGACTGGTGGCTGACCCGGGGTTCGTCCACCGTCTGCGCGTCCGCTACGCCGAGGTCGACGCGCAGGGCGTCGTGTTCAACGCCCACTGGCTCACGTACTTCGACGAGGCCAGCACCCGGTTCTTCGACTGGCTCGGCTACGACCCGCGCGTCGCCTTCTTCTCGGAGTTCGACGTCATGGTCGTGCACGCGGATCTGTCGTGGGAGGGACCGGCGGGGTTCGACGACGAAGTCGAGATCGCGGTGGTGCCGGTGCGGCTGGGGACGTCGTCGTTCGACCTGCGGTTCACGGCGACGGTGCGCAGCGAGCCCACTTGCACCGGGGTGACCACCTACGTGAGCGTCACACCGGGGACGCACGACGCCACGCCGCTCCCGGACGATCTCCGGGCCCGACTCGCCAAGGTCGCCGAGCTCGACTGATCACCGGGCGCCTCCGAGTTTTCAGGAGCGAACGTGGTCGTCCTGCGGCACACTCGCGTTCATGTTCGAACGCTTTACCGACCGGGCCCGGCGGGTCGTCGTTTTCGCCCAAGAAGAGGCGCGCCTGCTCGACCACAACTACATCGGCACCGAGCACCTGCTGCTGGGAATGATCCACGAAGGTGAGGGCGTCGCGGCAGCGGCGCTCGAGTCGCTGGGTGTTCGCCTCGAGGCCGTTCGTGCGGAGGTCGAGGAGATCATTGGCCGCGGCGGGCTTCCGGTGTCTGGGCACATTCCCTTCACCCCCCGGGCCAAGAAGGTTCTCGAGCTCTCGCTGCGCGAGTCAATGCAGCTCGGGCACAACTACATCGGGACCGAGCACATCCTCCTCGGCCTCATCCGCGAAGGCGAAGGCGTCGCCGCCCAAGTCCTTGTCAAGTTAGGAGCCGACCTCGCGACTGCGCGCAGTCGTGTGATCGCGCTGCTCAGCGGCGAAGAGGTACCGCAGGATCCACCGCGCCCACCGACCGCGTGGCGGTCTACGGCAGCAGCGAGGCTCGTGTGGGGTGGTACAGGACCGGTGTTGAGCAGCACAGAAGCGCGGTGCCTGCTGTGTGGGCGCCCCGAAGACAAGGTCGACTACCTCGTCGGCGCGCGGGGCGTGATGATTTGCGATCGCTGCATCCAGCAGGCGCAGGTGGCCGTGAACGCAGCCCGCTCCGAGAACCGCGAGGACAAGCACATTCGGATCCGGCCGGAGGAGACCCCACCCCAGGACCGCTCGACGGCCGAGGAAGAGATCCGGAAGGCGTTCGAAACGCTCGTTCTCAGTGACAGCTTGGAGGACCGACTCGCCGCGCTCGAGGACGGCGAAGCTCTGCGTGCGACCGCCGAGGAAGTGAACCGGCGGGCTCCGGGTCGGGTCGTCGCCGACGTCGAGGTCATGGTCGTGCGCTTCGTCGACGA
>Ga0066709_100004988_pt1 | contig 10780 bp, 12 predicted proteins | sample GraSoiAngelo_158_FD_79665 | JGI IMG/M metagenome (GOLD analysis project Ga0066709, IMG submission 79665) | Grasslands soil microbial communities from the Angelo Coastal Reserve, California, USA - 14_1009_16_30cm | ecosystem: Environmental > Terrestrial > Soil > Grasslands | place: USA... | reverse complement strand
TGACTGCATAACGTTCGTTCTGCAAATTAAGACACTATCAACGAGACACACGGATGGACACGAATAAGAGCAAGTGAAATAATCATCCGACCCAGAGAGGTTTTATTTATCTGTGTAAATCTGCGTTCATCCGCGGCTAATTTTATGACAACACCCGCAGCTTCGATTTCCCGTCGCGTTTCGCGCAAAGCGAGTCTCTTCACCGAATCCGTCATTCGCGAGATGACCCGCGAAGCGATGAAGTACGGCGCGGTCAATCTCTCGCAGGGCTTTCCGGATTTTGCGGCTCCCGAAGACATTAAGCGCGTGGCCATGCAGGCGATCGCTGACGACGTCAATCAATACGCCATCACCTGGGGTGCGAAGGACTTTCGCCAGGCGATCGCGCGCAAAACGAAATGGTATCTGGGTCTGGAGATAGATCCGGAAGCTGAGATCACAGTTACCTGCGGCTCGACCGAGGGAATGATCGCCGCGATGATGGCGACCGTCGATCCGGGCGAAGAAGTCGTCGTGTTCGAGCCGTTCTATGAAAACTATGCGCCGGACGCGATTCTTTCTGACGCAAAACCGCGCTACGTTCCGCTGCGCGCCCCGGATTGGAGTTTCGACCGAGAAGAACTGCGCGCGGCTTTCAATCCCAAAACCAAAGCCATCATTATCTGCAACCCCAACAACCCGACCGGCAAAGTTTTCACGCGCGCCGAGATGGAATTTATCGGCAACCTCTGTCAGGAATTCGACGCGCTCTGTTTTACCGACGAGATTTACGAACACATTCTTTATCCGCGCGCGGGCGCCGAAATCGCGCACATCTCGATGGCCCAGCTCGACGGCATGCGTGAACGCACGGTGATCGTGAATTCGATGTCCAAAACTTATTCAGTCACCGGCTGGCGCGTCGGCTACTGCATCGCTTCGCCTGAGATCACCAGCGCGGTTCGCAAAGTTCACGACTTTCTGACTGTGGGCGCAGCCGCGCCCCTACAGACCGCCGGCGCCTACGCGCTGTCTCTGCCGCCTTCTTACTACGATAAGTTGCAGGCCGATTATGAAGCGCGCCGCGATTTGATCTTGCCGCAGCTCGAACAGGCAGGATTTGGAACCTTTCGTCCCGATGGCGCCTATTACATCATGACCGACATCAGCGGCTTTGGCTTCAAGGATGACGTTGAATTCACTCGGCATCTGATTCGCGAAGTGGGCGTCGCCTGTGTGCCCGGCTCAAGCTTCTACAGTGATCCCGCTCTGGGCGCGCAGCAAGTGCGTTTCTGTTTCTGCAAGAAGGACGAGACACTGATGCTGGCGGCTGAGCGTTTGAAGAAGTTGCGCGGATGACGCAAGAGTGTCAGAAGCCCAACCGTCAGGAAGGACTACCTAAAAACCTACTCTTAAGATGAAGACGCTTCTTATCGCTTTCGTTCTTATTGTTTCAAGCTGCTCAGTTCCTGCTCAGCAAGTCGCGGATCCGAATTTCGACGCCAGGGTTGCGCATCCGGCCTATGCCAGGAATGGCCCGCAGGTGCTCTTTGACCAGGCCCACGACAACTTTCACACCGCCAGTGGCCGCTACAAACCCTTCGCTGACTTGATCACGAATGATGGTTACCGGATTACGCCGAACCAGAAGAAGTTTTCCGCCGATACGCTAAAAGGTTTTGATATTCTCGTTATTTCGAATGCGCTGGGTGCGGCGCGAATGAACATGCCTGAGGCGAGCAATCCCGCCTTCACCGACTCCGAATGCGACGCGGTGCGTGATTGGGTGAAAGCCGGCGGTGCGTTGCTGCTAATTGCCGATCACGCGCCGATGGGCGCCGCGAACCAGATTCTGGCGCGTCGTTTTGGCGTCGACATGAGGAGCGCGTACACCAGTGACAGCGCAAACTATGACAAGGAGTCAGGCAACCAGAGTTTCATAGTCTATACGCGTGACAACGGTCTCCTGATGGACCATTCGATTACGAACGGCCGGGATGCCACCGAGCGTATCAATCGCGTGATAACTTTTACTGGTCAGTCGATTAAGGGTCCTGAGGGCAGCGCCGTTTTGCTCAAGCTCGCGGATACCGCGAAGGACGTGCCGCCTCCTTCACAGGCTGATATTCAAGCGGCGATTGAGAAAGCGCGGCAGGGCGGCGGGTCGCAAGTTTCACCCGGCGTGAATCTGCCGCCGGGCTCAACAGCCGTGCAGGTGAAGCTTCCGGAGAACGCCGCAATCTCGGCCGCCGGTCGCGCGCAGGGAGTCGCGTTCAGCTTTGGCAAAGGCCGTGTCGTCGTCCTGGGCGAAGCGGCGATGCTGTCGGCGCAACTCTCCGCAGGTAATGGCATGCCTTTCGGAATGAACCGTACCGGAATCGACAACCGGCAGTTGGCGCTCAATATCATGCATTGGCTCTCGAGTCTGTTGAAGTAGATTCGTCTTGACGTTCCCTTCGATGCGGCCTAGCATAAGGCCACAGCATCCCCCAAAACTAAAACACCCGACTCTTTGAAGCGACGAGGAGGTTTCTCATGGCTGAAGAAGCGACTGGCAAGTGTGCGCACGGGCCGTGCGATTGCCCGGCCGAACAAGGAAGCAAATTCTGTAGTGAGTACTGCAAGGAAGCCGAGAAATCGCGCGTAATGGAGATCGGCTGTGGCTGCGAGCACAAGGGTTGTCGATAGGTGCGGCGCGTTGATAAGTTCCCGGCTCGCCCGAGCCTCTTGGAATTAATTCCATCCATCGTGCGTTACAAATCGGAAACGAGCGTACGCATTCAGTTACTGAGTTTTGGCGCGCGCGGAGCGCATGGGGTCAGCACCGAGAGCGGTGGCGACCTGGTAATGTCCGGGCAATCGCAACTCTTGATATTTATGGCAACCCCGTCGCTACCACTCTCGGTACTGACCTCAATCCGCCGTTGACAATCACGAACGCGCTTTGTTAGCGTGAAGGGCCCTGATAAATCGATTTCAACATCGCGCCGGCGCCGGCCTCAGCGCCGGCATTAAATTGATGCCGAAGCGGACTGCTCGCCGTCTGGCCGCGCTGCTGCGGCTGACAACCACTCTGGCACTTTTGCTGCTGACGATCCCGTCCTGCAATGTGGTGCACAAACCCGTGGTAGTGGAAAAGGCCCTGGGGCCTTTGGCAGAGGCAAACTCGGCGCAACTGATTGCTGAAGTCAACCGCATGGTCGGCGTGCGCTCAATACACGGCAAGGTTGACATTCAATTCGAGGACCTCTCGACTGAATCTTCAGGCATCGCCGAAAAGTATCACACGGCAGACGGTTCCATTGTCTTGCAACGCCCGGGAAAAGTTTATCTGGTAATTCAGGTGCCGCTGATTGCCGCGGACGTGGCGCAGATGACCTCTGACGGCGAACATTTTCGGATTGCCATTCTGAAGGGCGACGAGAAATATCGCCGGTTTGTGCGCGGTACCAATAGCGCGGTCTATCCGGCGTTTGATATGGATGGTTCCGAACCGGTGAAGAAAGGAAAGGCCAAGGCTGAAGCGCAAACGGTGAAAGCTCTTTCCAACTTGCGCCCGCAACATCTGACTGAGGCATTGTTGATTAGTCCGATTGATGCGCACGCCGCCGGACTCTTTTATGCGCGCACCGAATTCTTCCAATCAGAGAAAGACACCAGCCAGCCGCAGAGCAGGAAGCGAGTAGTGCGCGGCTATTATCTGCTCGACGAATTTCAGCCCGGCGAAAATGGCTCGGCCCGGCTGCTGCGGCGATTCTGGTTTGACCGGGTTGGGAATATACGTTTGGCGCGGCTGCAAACCTTTAGCGACGCGGGCGCGCTGGTAACCGATGTGACTTACGGCGAGCTGAAGAAATTTGGCGTGGAGGGCAATGTCGTGTTGCCTTCACAAATCGGTTTGACCCGGCCGCAGGACCACTACAAGATCTGGCTGACTTATCAGGCTCCCGAATCCGCGACACTCGATCGCGAATATCCCGCCGAGGCTTTTGTGCTCGAAAACAAGTGGGGATTGAGAGAAGTGGACCTGGACGCGCAAAAGACTTCGCCTTCGCCAAAGCCCTAACCGATTTCCATAATCATTTGTCTGTTAGTGCATCAGTGATTGTGGCACGCGCATCTTGCGCGTGATTCACGGGCGGGACGCCCGGGCCACCCTTCAAACTGACCCACTTCTCATTCGTCCAGCGGCTAGGTGTTCGTCTCGGCCTTGTATTAATATTTCCTCGTCCCGCGGCTAAGGCGTATTGCATGAACAGCCTGGTTATTTCAAACATCCGTCAGCGACCACTGCGTTCGACTATCAGCGTCATCGGCGTGTCCCTCGGAGTGGCCCTGGTGATGCTGTTTACGGGGTTGGCGCGCGGCATGTCCAATGATTTGCAGCGACGCTCGTCCAACATGCGTGCTGAAATTCTGTTTACTCGACCGGGTTCGATTCAAATAAACACCTCTTCGACGAATCTGAGCACCAAGTACGTCGAACGTTTGCGACAGATTGAGGGCGTGGAATCAGCGACGCCGGTGATTCGATATTTTTATCCCAGCGGCAGTTTTGGGGTGGACCAGATTGAAGGCGTCGAATGGAATGACTTCGCGAAGATGAATAATGTTCGGCTGGTGCAGGGCCGCGAGCCGCGGCAGGCTGATGAAGTTGTGATCGACGAGACCAAGGCGGCGAGAAAACATCCGGTCGGCAGCGCTCTAAAAATATTTGGCGAAAAGATGTACCGGGTGGTCGGGATTTACGCGCCTGAATCAGGCGCGCGCGCCAAGTTGACCCTGGCCTCGCTGCAGGAAATTCTCGAGGCGCCCGGCAAGTGCACCTACATCCTGGTAAAGGTAAAGAATCCCAACGATCAGGTGGCCGTGGCCAGGCGAATTGACCAGGAGCTTCCCGGTAACAAGGTTCAGTTTACGCGCGACGTCTTTGCGAGCATCGAGAGTTCGATCCCCAGCCTGGGAATTTTTCTGCGGGTGCTGGTTGGTCTCGCGGCTGTGGTCAGCGCGCTCGTGATCATGCTGGCGATGCATACCACGATCACTGAACGCACGCGCGAGATTGGAATTCTGAAGGCGATGGGTGCTTCACGCCGTTACATCATCAGCGAGATTGAACGAGAGGCCCTGCTGATCAGCGCCATGGGTTTAGTGGTCGGTTTTGCTTTGGCTGCCGCCGCGGGTTTCTTCATACACAAGACTACCAGTCTGATTTTTGAGTTCGGCTGGGGCTGGGCGCTGACCGCTGCGTTAATTGGTCTGCTTGGGGGCGCGCTGGGGGCGTTTTATCCGGCAATCAGGGCCGCCAATCTCGATCCGGTAAACGCGCTGGCCTACGAATAAAGCAATCGGTACAGAACCGGGAGCGGTAAGCGACCGGGCGACTTCGCAGAGTGAGTCTAAAATCAGATAATCCGAATTATGGCAGCGATTTTAAAAGCTGAGAATCTCGAAAAGGTTTATCGCGTTGGCAAGGTTGATGTGCCGGCGTTGCGCGGTGTCTCGTTGGAAGTGCAGCAAGGCGAGTTCGTGGCAGTGATGGGTCCGTCGGGCTGCGGAAAATCAACCATGCTGCACTTGCTGGGCGGGCTGCTAACGCCGACGCGCGGACGAATCGTGATCGATGGCGAAGATCTAACTGCTGCTTCGGATGCGAAGCGCACTGACATACGCCGGCGCAAGATTGGCTTCGTATTTCAACGCTTCAACTTATTTCCGACGCTGACAGCTGAGGGAAATCTCCGGCTGGCAGAACGCATTCACGCCAACGGTGCCGATGATCCGGATCGCCGCCGCGAGGTTCTGCGTCTCCTGCGGCTCGAAGACAAGATGCAGCATAAGCCCCTGGAACTCTCCGGCGGAGAACAGCAGCGCGTGGCTCTGGCGCGCGCAGTCGTGACCCAACCCGCTCTGGTGCTCGCTGATGAACCAACGGGCAATCTGGATTCGGAAAATTCAGCTATTGTCTTGAAGATGTTTCAGGAATTGAACAATCGTTTCAATCAGACCATCATCATGATTACTCATAACCCGGAGGCTGCCGCAGCCTGCGGGCGCATTATTCAGATGCGAGATGGACACATTGTCTAGCGCCCTGTTCCTTCGCATTCGCACAGCTAGCCTCTCTTTTCCTTTATTGCAGACACGAAACTTGCTTGGAATCGCGCTTGCATGCTCGACAAAAGCGGCCAGCCCGGCAATAATCTGGCCGAGCATGCTATGGGATTTCTGTCGCAGACAGTGAAGAAGATTGTGTTTTGGACATATCCGCGGACTTCGTGGCAATGGGATGTCCTTTGCGTGTTAATTCTCGTTTTTATTTTTCTGACACCGAAGAGCTGGTTTGAAAACACTGAATATCGCCGCAGTCATATGGCCCAAATGACGATCGTGCTGGCCGCCGATGTCATTGGCAATCAGTCGGATAGGGCGAATATCGAGCGGCAGGCCAGGGCGGTCGCCGGAAGGCCGGAGGCACACGTCAATGCGGTGCGCGAGCGTCGCGATAACTCGGGAAGATTGATCGCCTATGAGGTTGACATTCGGTGACCATGCTTTATACTTTTCCAGCATAATCTGCTGGGGCGCCGGATTTAAGAGGCGCGCTCAAGCTTTTCATAGGGGCCCGATGGGGCCTTAAGTTTTAGACGGGAGCTATTATGAAGAAACTATTTCCCCCTTGTTTGGTTCTTGCTTTGCTTGCGACTGTACTTCCCCTCGAACCTGTTTCGAACGCCAGGGCGCAAAGCGCCGGCCTGGTGAGTTCTGTTCTCAGTCGAATGGAACGCGCCAAGCAGAGTCTGAAGACCCTGCGCGCGAACGTCAGCATGAGCAAGTATAATTCTCAGCTTCGCGACACTGAGGACTTCAGCGGCATTGTGCTCTACGTTCCCGGGTCGGCCGGCAGCGCCAGCGCGCTTATGCGCCTGGAGTGGAACAAACCGCAACATGAGATTCTGGCAGTCTCGAACGGCAATTACAGTTTGTATCGGCCGCGGCTGAATATGGTGATCGAAGGAAAAACCGGGTCGATGAAGAGCCAAAAAGACGGTGACGTTCTGGCGCTGATAAATATGTCAGCGGCTCAGCTTCGTACGAAGTTCGGAAACTTCCAGGATGAGCGCGAAGAGACCCTCTGGGGAGGCGTGCGCACGACCCACTTTAAAGCGGTTCCCAAGACGGCGGCGAGTTACAAGTACATTGAAATCTGGGTTGATGATTCCGGCATGCCGGTGCAAACCAAGATGGTCGAGAAGAATGATGACTCGACTACCTTGCGCCTGAGCAGCGTCGAAAAGAACCAGGCAATTTCCAAAGATCAATTCACGCTCAAGCTGGATTCGAACGTGAAACGCGTCAAGGGTTAAGCCAAAGCGTTCGGATTTCAAATCATAAGGGCTTCGGGCGATCGAAGCCCTTCGCCATTTAGAGAAAATCTCCGCCGTTTAGATGGCTCACTTGTGCGCCGCGGAAAAGAGCCGGACAAGTCCGGCTTCTAAACGAGAGACGGCGAGACTTACCGAGTTCTTGCTATCTCGGCAACGCCTCGCATATCCTTCTGAAACCTGGTAGCCCTGAGTTGGATTCAAGTGCGTAAGAGTACCTTCATTAAATGGAAATTGCGTCAGGCCGCGTTCATCACGCGGGCTTTGGCTTCGACCAACCACGTCGTGCTGGCGCACATCATTCCGATGCGGCGCTGCAATCTCGCCTGCGGTTACTGCAACGAATACGATCACACCTCAAATCCGATTCCGCTCGACGTGATGAAGCGGCGCCTCGACAAGCTCGCGGAACTCGGCACCTCGATCGTGACCATTTCCGGCGGCGAGCCGATGATGCATCCCGAGTTGGATCAGATTATTCGCCACATCCGCTCGCATGGGATGATCGCCGGGTTAATCTCCAACGGCTATTACTTCACGCCCGATCGCATCAAGCGCTTGAACGAAGCCGGTCTCGATTCTCTGCAAATCAGCATCGACAACGTCGAGCCGGACGAAGTCTCGCGCAAGAGCCTGCGCGTACTCGATAAGAAGTTGCGTTACCTGGCAGAGCACGCCGATTTCCACATCAACATCAATTCAGTCATTGGCGGCGGGATCAGAAACGCTGCCGATGCTTTAACGGTGGCCCAGCGAGCGGTGGAACTCGGCTTCTCGACGACCGTCGGCGTGATTCATGACGAAGACGGCACGTTGAAGCCTTTGACGGAAGATGAGAAGCAAGCCTTTCATGCCGTCAAAAAGCTCGGCAACAAGGATCACGCGCGCCTTAACTGGTTTCAAGACAGCATCGCCGAGGGCAAACCTTATCAGTGGCGCTGTCGTTCCGGCTCGCGCTATCTCTACATCTGCGAAGACGGCCTGGTTCACTGGTGCTCGCAACAGCGCGGCTATCCGGGAATTCCCCTCGCAGACTACACGATGGAAGATTTCCACCGCGAATACAAAACCGAAAAGTGGTGCGCGCCCACCTGCACTATCCAATGCGTGCATCAGGTTGGCATCCTCGACAACTGGCGCGACCCGCAAATGACCGCGGCCCAGCTGCGCAAAGAGCAGAAACAAAAAGAACAGGTTGGCCAGATGCTGCGGGCGGAATAGGTCTATTTGATTCTCACTAGATGCGGTACACTTCTTCATGCCAACCGTTTTACGGATAGGCAGGTTTCGCTTCTACTTTTTCAGCAATGAACGCGAAGAACCGCCTCACATCCACGTTAAAGCTGCCGAAGATGAAGCGAAGTTTTGGCTGGGCCCGATTGAGCTTGCATCGAACTATGGATTTTCTAGCCGGGAGTTGAATGAAATTGGCAAGCTAGTTGAGCAGAACGAGCAATTCTTCGTGGAGGCTTGGAATGAGCACTTTAGTCAACGCTGACAGCAAATCACAAAGGGCCTACGTCCCAACATCGGCGTTGGCAAAGTTTGTCAGCTTCGATGAGGAACTGATGCATGTCTCGTTGAAGGATGGGCGGCTCCTCAGCGTGCCGATAATCTGGTTTCCATTATTGCGAAACGCTACGCCCGAGCAACGAAACAAGTACGAGATTGGCGGCGGCGGCACGTCCCTTCACTGGCCAGAATTGGATGAGGATTTATCTGTGGCGGGCCTTATGGCTGGTTCTGACTTGCACGGTACGTAACCGCAGGCAATTCCCAGAGGATTGCCAGTTACCACGGTGCGTCCTAGTTGAGCCAGCGATCCCTGTCCTATGTCTCAGGCTCTTACAAGCAACGAACAGAGACTTCTCAGTTGTGAGGAGATAATCGAGGGCATGCGCATGCTCATCCTGATTGCGATGTGATTGTGTGCTGGGAGCACAATTGGCCCGATTGCCCGATTGAAGTGATTTTGCTCAAAGAAGAAATTAGTAAGCTGAGCCCCGATACCAAGGGTAACTAATACCTTCTCCGGTAAACAACGCTTGCATTCGCATCTGCTTCTGAAGCATTATCTCCCGTCGTTTCCCCATCAACGCAGTAAACACCCAGGATAGAACCATGAAGACTCAATCATTTGTTGCCGGCGTGCTGGTCGCCTGCTCGTGCTTGTTGTTCGCTCCGGCGCTCGCCGCGCAAGGCACTGAAGGCCCGGAGAGTCGCAGACCGGCAATGCCCGACGGAGAGCTCAAGGCGCTTAAGGCAATTCAGGCTGCGCCCGATCTGACCGCCAAACTTACGGCGGCCGAAGACTTCGTTAAGCACTATCCGAAGAGCCTGGCCCGCAAGCGCGCCGCCGACGGTCTGCTGGAACAAATTGCGCGCGTCACGGATTTCAAACAGAAGCTGGCGCTGGTGCAAAGCTTCATGAAAATCTTTACGGACGACGCCGAAGTCAAGGAAGCCGAGCCGATCCTGATTGCGACTTATCTTGCGCTAAACCAGTTTGACGATGCGTTTGCCGCCGGCGGTCTGTTCCTGGCCAAGAACCCCGACGACATCCAGGATCAGATCAATTTGGCAATTGCGGCGACTGAACAGGCCAAGCAAAGGAACACAAAGTTTGTAAAGCAGGGCAAGGATTATGGCGCGGGGGCGATCGGGATACTCGAGGCCGACCGCAAACCGGCCAGCGTTGACGCCGCCCATTGGGATCGATACAAGAAAATGCTGCCGCAGCTTTATCAGGAGATGGGCTTGTTGGCGATGATCCAAAAGAATCCAACCGATGCCCAAGTGAATCTGGACAAGGCAATCAAACTGAATCCCAACGATCCCTTTAACTATGCGCTCGTCGGTAGTTTGATTGACGATGACTATCAACGCGTGGCGCAAACTTACAAGAATCTACCAGAGGGCAGCGAAAAGAAAGACGCGCTCAACAAAGCCACGGGACTTCTCGATAAAGCGATTGACGATTATGCGCATGCCGTCGCTCTCTCAGAGGGCCGGCCGGAATACCAGCGGCTACATGACCAGCTGCTCTCCGATCTTTCCGTTCATTACAAGATCCGGCATAGCAACTCGACGGATGGACTTCAGCAACTGATCGACAAGTACAAACCAGCCGCCAAGCCCTGACGAGTGGTGTAGACTTTAGTCTGTGATTAAGCTGCGGGATCTCTTCAAGTGGGAAAGACTGGGCGCGCGAGCAGCCAAATCTATGAAGTCCCGTAGGGACGGAATACTTGTAGCCGCACGAAACCTCAGCCAACTCAACAGCTCCTTTAGGAGCGATATCAATCTGCCGCCCATAAATGGGCTAGCGAAATCCTTGGGAGCGCGCGAGATCTACAAATATCTCGTCCCTACGGGACTTATCAAGTTATACCAATGCTGTGGGATAGACCTTTCTA
>Ga0066709_100004986_pt1 | contig 10782 bp, 5 predicted proteins | sample GraSoiAngelo_158_FD_79665 | JGI IMG/M metagenome (GOLD analysis project Ga0066709, IMG submission 79665) | Grasslands soil microbial communities from the Angelo Coastal Reserve, California, USA - 14_1009_16_30cm | ecosystem: Environmental > Terrestrial > Soil > Grasslands | place: USA... | reverse complement strand
CTTCAGCACCCCGATGTCGCGGCGCTTCTCGAGCACCACCATGAACAGCGTGCTCACGATGTTGAACGCCGCCACCAGGACGATCAGCGCCAGGATCACGAACATCACCGCCTTCTCGAGCTTCATCCAGGTGAACAGGTTGCGGTTGAGCTCGATCCAGTTGTTGGCCCGGAGCCCGGGAGTCCCGAGCGCCCTCATCAGGCGTCCCTCGGCGCGCGGTGCGTCGAACATGTCGCTGAGCCGCACCTCGATGCCGGTCACCGCGTCGCCGAGGTCGAAGAACCTCTGCGCGGCGCCGATCGAAGTGAAGCCGAAGCTCGAGTCGTAGGTGTAGAGCCCGGAGGTGAAGACGCCGACCAGCCGGAAGGCCTGGAGCTTGGGCGCGAAGCCGAACGCCGAGCCACGGTCGCTCCTCAGGGTGGCGAGCAGCAACCGGTCTCCCACCCGCGCGCCGAGCCGCGCCGTCAGCTCCGAGCCCAGTACGATCCCCGGCAGGCCTTCGGCGGTCGCGATCGGGATCGAATCGAGCGGCGGCGCGATGTGCTGCCCGATGCTGGTCACCGAGCGCTCGGCCGCGAGGTCCACCCCTTTGACCACCAGGCCTTCGGTGAGCCCGTCCCGGTACACCATGGCCTTGACGTAGGTGAACGGGGCCACTCCCAGCACGCCCCGCTCCCCCTTGAGCCGCGCCACCAGGGCGCCGGGCTCCCGCACTCCGCCGGTGTTCTCACCCAGGAACACGACGTGGGCGTCGGTCCCCGCGATGCGGGTCTGGATCTCGTTCTCGAACCCGTTCATCACCGCCAGCACGGTGAGCAGAGCGGTCACCCCGAGCGCCACCCCCGCGATCGAGATTCCGGTGAGGAGGGTGATGAATCCGCTCTGCCGCCGCGTCCGCAGGTAGCGGGCGGCGATCCACAGCGGGAGATTCACCGTGCCGCGTTCCCGGGCTGCGTGTCGCCCGCGCGCGCGCCGACCGCGGGGCCCTCCGGCTCGATCTCGCCCCGTCCCTCCTCGGGTCGGAGCTGGGGGAACAGGATGACGTCGCGGATCGAGCGCGAATCGGTGAGCAGCATCGCCAGCCGGTCGATGCCGATGCCCACGCCGCCGGTGGGCGGCATGCCGTACTCCAGCGCGCGGAGGTAATCGTGGTCGATCACCTGCGCCTGCTCGTCGCCGTTCGCGCGGCGCGCCATCTGATCCTCGAACGCCCGGGCCTGCGCCTCCGGGTCGTTCTGTTCCGAGAACGCGTTCGCGAGCTCCATGCCCGACACTACCAGCTCGAAGCGCTCCACCAGGGTGGGGTCCCGGCGGCTCGCGCGGGCGAGCGGCGAAATCTCGGCCGGGAAGTCGACCACGAAGGTGGGCCGGACGATGCGGGGCTCGACCAGCTCCCCAAACAGCGCGTCGAGCAAGCCGCCGGCGCCGAGTCCCGGTCGCGTCGCCACCCCATGGGCGGCCGCGAGCCGCGCCAGCTGCCGGGCGTCGAGCGACTGCACCGGCTCGCCCACCCGCTCGCCGACCGCTTCCAGCATCGAGAGGCGCGGCCAGGGAGGAGCGAACTCGAGCCGCTGACCCTGGTAGTCGACCTCGAGCTTCCCGGTCACCGCCTGCACGGCGTCGCACACCAGGGACTCGGTCAGGTCCATCATGTCGTGGACGTCGGCGAAGGCCTGATAGAACTCCAGCATGGTGAACTCCGGATTGTGTGTCCGGTCCATGCCCTCGTTGCGGAAGTCGCGCGAGAACTCGTAGACGCGCTCGAGCCCGCCAACGATCAGACGCTTGAGATAGAGCTCGTTCGAGATCCTGAGGTAGAGCTCCATGTCGAGGGCGTGATGGCGGGTCACGAACGGCCGCGCGAAGGCCCCGCCGTAGAGCGGCTGGAGGACCGGGGTCTCGACCTCGAGGTAGCCGCGCCGGTCGAGGTGGGCCCGCAGCGCGGCGACGAGACGCGCGCGGCGCCGGAACGCCTCGCGGACCTCGAGGTTCATGAACAGGTCCGCGTAGCGCTGCCGGAACCGCGTCTCCGGGTCCTTGAGCCCGTGCCACTTCTCGGGCAGCGGGCGCAGCGACTTGGCCAGCAGCTCGAAGGAGTCCACCCGCACCGTGATCTCGCCGGTGCGGGTCCGGAACGGCGCCCCTTCGACCCCGATCCAGTCCCCGACGTCGAGCAGCTCGTAGCGGGCGAAGGCATCGCCCAGGTGGTCGGCGCGAAAATAGAGCTGGATCCTGCCGCTCCCGTCCAGCAGGTGCGCGAATCCGGCCTTGCCGTGGCCGCGCAGGCTCAGGATCCGCCCCGCGAGGCGCACCGGCTGCCCCGGCTCCTGGGTGACGGCCTCGCCGCGGCCCAGGACGTCCGCCGCGTGGTCCGACGCCGGGTAGCCGTAGGCGTAGGGCTCCACCCCGAGCGCCCGCCAGCGCTCGAGCTTCTCGCGACGCTGGCGCATGAGTTCCTGGAGCGACATTGGGACCTTTCGGAAGGACTTGCGCGGTTGGGAAGGGCCGTGGACACCCCGATCCACGAGGCACGCGCGCGATTCCCGCGACTCTAGGAACGGCTCCGGGAGGTGTCAAGGAGCCGCGCTCCCCGCGGCGATCTCGATGCCGAATGGCGAAAGGCGCGCCCCCCATCGATGACCACCCATTATCACTGGCATAACAAGCGACCCGGGGGGTATGCTTTTTCCCACGGGGCTCCTTTGTGCGACAGGAGGGCTATGGTCATGAGTTGCCATCCAGGCGGTCAGGCGGCGGGGGCGGCGGCGAGGGACTCCAACCTCCGGTGGCTCCCGAGGATCGTTGGTCCGGCGTTCCTGCTGGTGATCGCGACGGTGACGTGGTGGTCCGGTGCCTCGGCCCAGACCTTGCGGGACGATTTCTACGTGACCGACGGGGCCGTGAACGCCTCCGCGCTCTCGGGGAACACGCTCTACATCGGCGGCACGTTCACCCAGGTGGGTCCGGCGACCGGATCGTTCGTACCGCTGGACGCCGGGACCGGCGCCCCCCTGAGCGGCTTCCCGAAGGTGGCGGGGTCGGTGTTCACCATGGCCCCCGACGGCAGCGGGGGCTGGTTCATCGGCGGCGCCTTCACCGCCGTGGGTGGCACGTTGCGAACCAATCTGGCCCATATCCTGTCCGACAACAGCCTCTCGCCCTGGAACCCCTTCGCCAATGACGCGGTCCTCTCGATCGCGGCAAGCGGCGGCACCGTGTACGTGGGCGGTCAGTTCACCAGCGCCGGCGACAGCGCACGCAACTACGTCGCGGCCCTCGACGCCACCACCGGGACGGCCACGCCGTGGAACCCGATCGCCGACAGCTTCGTCCGCGCCATGGTCCTCTCCGGCAGCGTCCTCTACGTCGGCGGAGACTTCACCGACTTCGGTGTGCCACCCGCCGACACGCCGCGCAACAAGATCGCGGCGCTCGACATCGCGACCGGCATTCCCACCGCCTGGAACCCGGGCGCCAACTTCCCCGTCCGGGCACTGGCGGTGAGCGGGAACACGGTCTACGCGGGCGGCAGCTTCTCGGGTCTCGGCGGACAGGTGAGGAGCCGGATCGGCTCGGTGGATGCCACGACCGGTCTCGCCACGTCGTGGAATCCGGGCGCGAGCAGCGACGTGCGCGCCCTGGTCCTGAACGGGAGCACGCTCTACGCCGGCGGTTTCTTCACCACCATCGGGGGCCAGGCGCGCAACCGGATCGGCGCCCTCGACGCCACCACCGGCGTCGTCTCCGCCTGGAACCCGAACGTCAGCAGCGCCAGCAGCAGCGTGCTCTCGATCGCGCTGAGCGGAGGCGTGGTGTACGCCGGTGGGACCTTCACCGTCGTCGGCGGCCAGTCGCGCAACAACTTGGTGGCGCTGAACGCCACGACCGGAGCGGTCAACGCCTGGAACCCCAACTCCAACGCCAGCGTCTCCGCCCTGGGCGTGAGCGGGTCCACGGTGTACGCGGGCGGAAGCTTCACCAGCATGGGCGGGCAGCCGCGCAACAAGATCGCCGCCGTCGACACCGGCACCGGGGCGGTCACCGCCTGGAACCCCACCGCCAACAACACCGTGAACTCGCTGGCGGTGGGCGGGAGCACGGTCTACGCGGGCGGAATCTTCACCAGCATCGGCGGCCAGACGCGCAACCGGATCGCCGCCCTGGATGCCGCGACCGGGCTCGCCACGGCGTGGGACCCGAACGCGAACAGCGACGTGCGCGCGCTGATCCCGAGCGGCAGCAGCGTCTACGCGGGCGGTTTCTTCACCACCATCGGCGGCCAGCCCCGCAGCGACATCGCGGCCCTGGACGCCACCACCGGGCTCGCCACCTCCTGGAACCCGAGCGCCAACGGCGGGGTGAACGCCCTCGTGCTGGACGGCAGCACCCTCTACGTCGGGGGAGCGTTCACCATGCTCGGCGGGGACGCGCGCAACCGGATCGCGACGGTGGATGCCGGCACCGGCGTCCTGCAGCCGTGGAACCCGAACGCGAACGACGCCGTCAACGCCATCGCGGTCGGCGGGGGCATGGTCTTCATCGGCGGGGCGTTCACCAGCCCGCGCAACAAGATCGCGTCGCTCGACCCGAGCACCGGGCTGCCCCTGAGCTGGAACGCCGCCGCCAACGGCAACGTCAGCGCCCTGGCCCTGAGCGGGACCACGCTGTACGTCGGCGGCGCCTTCACCAGCATGGGCGGGCAGTCACGCTCCAACGTCGCCGCCCTGGATCCCTCGACCGCCGCCGCCACCAACTGGAACCCCGGTCCGAACGGCGCCGTCTCGACCCTGGCGCTGAGCATCGACACCGTCCACCTGGGCGGGGCCTTCACGGCCGTGGGCTTCCAGCCTCAGAGCTACGTCGCCGCCGTGAGCGTCCAGGTCAACGCGGCGCCGCCGATCCCGGACGGAGCGGGGCTCACGCTGCTCCAGCAGATCCGGCCCAACCCCTTCAGGGCGTCGACCGTGATCCGCTTCTCGCTCGCGAGCTGGCAGCAGGTGTCTCTCAAGATCTACGACGTGCAGGGGCGCGAGGTGGCGAGCCTGATCGACAACCAGCGCCAGTCGCCCGGGGTTCACACGGTGGGATTCCAGCGCGGTCGCCTCGCGAGCGGTGTCTACGTGGCGTTCCTCAAGGCCGGCAAGGCGGTGGACACGCGAAGGATCATCTGCATTCGCTGACCGCCGCGACGCGGGGCTGAAAAGAGCGGCCGCTCGGGTTTCCGTCCGGGCGGCCGCTCAGCCTTGGGTCCCTCGCGCGGCTCCGCGGTGCAGGTTTTCGATCTCCAGCTTGCCGGCGGCGGCGTTCACCGGCACCGGGTACTGGCCGCTGAAGCAGGCGTGACAGAACCGGCGCCCGTCACGCTCGCACGCGAGCAAGCCCTCGAGCGAGAGATATCCCAGCGAGTCGACGCCGAGGAAGTCGCGGATCTCCTCGACGCTCTTCAGCACTCCGATCAGCTCCTTCCGGCTCGGCGTGTCGATGCCGTAGAAGCAGGGATGGGTGACCGGGGGCGACCCGACGCGGAAGTGCACCTCGGCGGCTCCCGCGCGGCGGATCAGGCGCACCAGCTTCCGGCTGGTCGTCCCGCGCACGATCGAGTCGTCCACCAGGACCACCCGCTGGCCGCTCACCACCTCGGCCACGGGGTTGAACTTGATGCGCACGCTCGAGTCGCGACCCGCCTGGTGGGGCTGGATGAAGGTGCGCCCCACGTAATGGTTGCGGATCAGGCCGAGCTCGAACGGCAGCCCGGACGCCTCGCTGAATCCCAGCGCGATCGAGTTGCTCGAGTCCGGCACCGCCATCACCAGGTCGGCCGCGGCGGGGTGCTCGTCGGCGAGCCGGTGCCCGATGCGCCGGCGCACGCGATCGACTCCCTCTCCGAACACCCGGCTGTCGGGGCGGGAGAAATAGATGTGCTCGAAGATGCAGTGCTGGGGCGGGACCGCCGCCGGCAGCGCGCGTCTCACCTGCATGCCGCGCGGGTCGAAGCGCACCAACTCGCCGGGCTCGACGTCACGCAGGTACTCGGCCCCCACCAGGTCCAGCGCGCAGGTCTCGCTCGCTACCGCGTAGCCGTCGCCCAGCCGCCCGATACAGAGGGGCCGGATGCCGTGGGCGTCGCGCAGGGCCAGCACGGCGTCGGCGGTGAGCACCAGCAGGGCGTAGGCGCCTCGCACCTGAAGCGCCGCCTGGATCAGGCCGTCGGCCGGGGTCTCGGCATCCGAGACCGCCATCAGGTGGAGGAAGATCTCGGTGTCGAGCGTGGTCTGGAAGATCGAGCCGGAGGCCTCGAGCTTCTCGCGCACCTCCCGGGCGTTCACCAGGTTCCCGTTGTGGGCCAGCGCGAGTGGCCCGCCGCGGTAGACGACCCGGAGCGGCTGGGTGTTCTCGAGCGTCACGCTGCCGGACGTGGAGTAGCGGTTGTGCCCGATGGCCAGGGTTCCAGGCAGCTCGGCCAGCCGCGCCTCGGTGAAGACCTCGGAGACCAGGCCGAGCCCCTTGTGGCTGTGGAAGGCGCCGTCCTCGCCGCAGGAGACGATGCCCGCCGATTCCTGGCCGCGGTGCTGGAGCGCATGGAGGCCGAGCCCCACGATCTGGGCGGCCTCCGGCACGCCGATCGCCGCGAACACGCCGCACTCCTCGCTCCAGCCCTTGACCCGGCTCCATCCGCCGCAGGCGGGAGCAGGCGCACCCGCGAGATCTCCTCCCGGACCGGCCCCGACGCCGCTCTTCACCATTCCTCCTCCTCGGCGTTCCACGTTTCGCCCGGCTCCCCGCCGGGCGTGATCCAGGGGAGCGGGATGCCGCTCCCCGGAAGACTCGGGATCTGCGAGAACGGATTGCACAGGAGCCCGTGGCGGCGGTCGCTCAGCGCCACCAGCTCCGCCGCCGCCGCCGGTCCGTCGACCCCGGCGGCGAACCCCAGCGCCCAGGCCACCGCCTCCCGAACCTGCACCGCTTCGCCGGTCTCGTGGGCCCACCATCGCTCCGCGGCGCGCCGGCGCCCGCCTCCGCGTTCTCGCACCAGCAGGGCGACCTCGCCGGCCCGCACCGGTGCGGGGTCCCCGGGCGCGTTGCGAACCGTGCAGCGCTCCTTGTTGGGATTATAGAACTGGGTCGAGCGGTGCAGGCACGCCGCGAGGTCGGCCGCCCCGGGCAGCGACCCGCCGAGCTCGACCAGGCGCCAGCGGCGGAGCGACTCGAGGCCGCGCGCCGCCGGAAGGCGCGCGCGCGCCACGCTGAGGGCCGACCAGGCTTCCGGGTCGGAGCCGACGAGCTCGATCCAGGCCTGCGCCACTCCGCGCTCCCGCTCGGGCCGGGCCATCAGACCTCCACCAGGTGGCGGCGGAGTCCTTCGAAGAGGCGGAGCCCGGGGCCGGCATCGTCGACCGCCTCGGCGCCGCCCGCGCCGTCGTCGAACGCCCGCGATCGCGCCTCCGGCCAGGGGCCGACCATCTGTCGCGGGACCGCCCCCAGATCCTGGGCGCGCTCGGGATGCGGCAGGATGGCGAGCACGTTCCCGCGCGGGTTGCACACCGCCGCCACCGACTCCTCGGCCCCGTTTGGGTGCTCGGGAAACGCGGTCGCCAGCGCGCCGTCGTGGCGCGCGTAGCGCAGCGGAGTCTGTCCCGCCCGCACCAGGGCCGGCACGCGTCCCGGAGAGCCCACGAAGCGTCCCTCGGCATGCGCGACCGGCAGGGGCAGCACCGTGCCGGGCTCGAGCTCGCGGGTGAAGACGCACGGAGAAGGTTCCACGCGCGCGTAGACCCAGCGCGAGAAGTAGCCGGTGCGCCCTCGCATCCGGTTACGAGCCACGGCGAGCTCCACGCCGCTTCCCCCCGGGATCAGGCCCGCCTCCACCAGCACCTGGGCGCCGTTGCAGATGCCGAGCGCGGGCTTGCCGCGCTCCAGCTCGCCGTGCAGGACCTCCACCAGCGGATCTTTCGCGGCCAGCGCCCCCGCGCGCACGCGGTCCTGGTACGAGAAACCGCCGGGCAGCACGTAGGCCTGGAAGTCGCGCAACTCGCCCGCCGGGCGCGTCCAGCGGAAGACCTCGGCGACGAGGCCCACGCGCTCGAGCGCGCGCAGCGTCTCGGCCTCGCAGTTCACCCCCGGGAACTGGATCACCGCCACCCTGGGGAAGGCCGTCACAGCTCCTCGTTCCACAGCCGCTCGAGCGGGGCCGCCGCGGCGGCCTTGAGCTCGGCGCTCTGCCAGGTGCGCACGCCGCCGTCGGGCAGGAGGGCCCGGAGGAGGGGCGCCTCGATCACCGTGCCGGCCGGCCAGGCCAGCAGCGAGCGCTCGCGCGCCGCCTGGAACAGGCGCGCGGCGCGCTCGGGGCTCACCTCGAAGACGATCGCGGGGCGCTCGCTGAAGAGCGCCAGCTCGGTGCCGGCCTCGAAGGCGGACAGGTCGATCTCGGCGCCGAGCCCGCGCTCCGGAGCCGCGCTCATCACCATCTCCGCCACCGCCACCCCGAGGCCTCCGTCGGAGATATCGTGGGCGGCGCGGGCCCACCGGCCCTCGGCGGCCAGCACGGCCAGCTCCTGGAGCCGCGCCTCGCGAGGGAGGTCCAGGGACGGCGGAGCCCCGGGGCGCTCGCCCAGGACTTCCCGGACGTAAGCCGAGCCTCCGAGCTCGTCGCGCGGCTCTCCGACCACCACCAGGAAGTCGCCCGCGCGGGCGAGCCCGTGGGGCGTGAGGCAGGAGAGGTGACGCACCACGCCGGCGCACAGCACCACCGGCGAGGGCGGCACCGCGGCCGAGCCCGACTGGTTGTAGAGGCTCACGTTGCCGCTCACGAACGGCAGCGGCTGACCGCGGTTCGCCAGCGCGCCGAGATGCTCCGCCGCGACCGCCAGGCCCTCGAGCGTGGCCTCGAAATCTCCCATCACCGCGGGATCGCCGGGGTCGCCGAAGTTGAGGCAGTCGGTGAGCGCCCAGGGCCGACCGCCGACGCAGGCCACGTTGCGGGCCGCCTCGGCCACCGCGTGGCGAGCGCCCAGCTCCGGGTCGCTCTCGCACCAGTACGGGTTGCCTCCGACGGCGAACGCCAGGCCCAGGGCGCGCCCCGGGTCGGGGCGGATCACGACCGCATCGGCCTCGCCGGGCCTGAGCCAGGTCCGCCCCTGCACCTCGCTGTCGTAGTGGCGGAACAGGTACTCGCGCGAGCACAGGTTGAAGCTTCCCAGCAGGGCCAGGAGCGCCGGGCGCGGGTCGGGATGCTCGGAGCGATGCTTGTAGGGCGCGGGCGGAGGGCGCCTTCGCGAGGCTCGCTTGACGTGCCGGGAGGAGGTGATCGCCTCGACCGGGCAGTCGACCACCACCTCTTCCTGCCAGCGGACGCGATAGCGCGGGTCCCGGGTGGCGCGCCCGATCACGCGCGCTCCCGCGCCGGGAGAGACCGAGGCCAGCGCGAACTCTCGGTTGTAGAGATCGCACAGCTCCGGCGCGAAGCCCTCCGGCACCACCCAGCAGAAGCGCTCCTGGGTCTCCGCGCACAGCACCACCTCGGGGGAGAGGGAGCCCGCCTGGTGCACGCGGTCGAGGTCGATTTCGGCGCCACACCCGCCGGCTGCGGCCAACTCGCTGGTGGCGCACGCCACGCCGCCCGCGCCGAGGTCCTTGAGACCGGCCGGGATTCCCCGCGCGCGCAGGCGCGCAAAGGCCTCGAGGTTCGCCACCGTGAGCACCCGCTTGAGGAACGGGTCGGGGAGCTGCACCGCCGGCCGCCGGTCCTCGCCGCCGAGCCGCTCCGAGGCGAAGGCGGCGCCGCCGAAGCCGCTCTCGTCGGTCGGCTTGCCGACCAGCACGAAGGACCACGGGCCCTCGCCCTCGGGCACCCGGCTCCGCAGCACGCCGTTCCTCGGGGCGAGGCCCACGGCCATGACGTTGACGAGGCAGTTCCGGTCGAAGGCGCCGTCGAAGGTGACCTCGCCGCCCAGGTTCGGCACGCCGAGCGGGTTGCCGTAGCCCGCGATCCCCTCCACCACGCCGCGGGCCACGTCGCGCGCCTGCACGCCGCTCCTTGGATCGCCGAGGCGCAGGACGTCGAGCACTCCCACGACCTCGGCTCCCATGCACGCCACGTCCCGCACGATCCCGCCGATTCCCGTCGCCGCCCCCTCGACCGGCAGGACCTGGCTCGGGTGGTTGTGGCTCTCGTGTGCCAGGACGAGCAGCAGGTCCTCGCACGGCGAGGGCAGGCTCACCACGCCGGCGTCCTCGCCGGGACCGATCACGACCTGGGGCGCGCGCGTAGGAAGGCGGCTCAGCAGATGGCGCGTCGACTTGTACGAGCAGTGCTCGCTCCACAGGATGCCGAACAGCACCGCCTCGGGCCACGAGGGAGGGCGCCCGAGGAGCTCGAGGAGCAGCGTCACCTCGTCGGCTTCGAGCATCACGCTGCGCGCGCGCAGGCGGTGGGCCACCTCGGCCGGCTCACGGGCCTCCTCGGCGGTGAACGCGGGATGGAACCGGGCGGTGACGCTCATGGATCGGGCGGAAGCGCGCGGGCGTAGAGCGCGCCGACGTTCCTCAGGAAGGGCTCGAGCACAAAGCAGCTCGCGAGCCGCTCGCGACTGAGGCGCTGGCTCACGCGGGGATCGCGCTCGAGCGCGAGGCGAAACTCGGGCCCGCCGTCCAGGGCCTGGAGGGCGTGCTCCTGGACCACGCGGTAGGCCTCGTCCCTCGACAGGCCCGCCTCGGTGAGAGCCAGCAGCACGCGCTGCGAGAACACCAGCCCGCCTCCGGCCTCGAGGTTCCGGGCCATCCGGT
>Ga0066709_100004984_pt1 | contig 10783 bp, 14 predicted proteins | sample GraSoiAngelo_158_FD_79665 | JGI IMG/M metagenome (GOLD analysis project Ga0066709, IMG submission 79665) | Grasslands soil microbial communities from the Angelo Coastal Reserve, California, USA - 14_1009_16_30cm | ecosystem: Environmental > Terrestrial > Soil > Grasslands | place: USA... | reverse complement strand
CTGGTTCGCCTCGTAGGCGGAGTAGCCCGGGATCGAGAAGCTCTCGAACCAGCGCTTGGAGACCTGCCCGGCCGAAAAGCCGCCGAACAGCGTCAGCACCAACCAGGCCCCGATCACGGCGCGACGGCGACGAACGATCACGTGAGCAAGGCGCGCGAGCATGGTCTGCTTCTACCTGCAGCGAGGCCCGCTACGCAATTGTGAACGCGTCAGGCCGACTCGGGCACGCTGCGGCCGCGCGGCAGAATCGTAACGACGGCCATGGCCCCGTACAGCAGGAGGACCAGGACCAGCGACGAGACTGCGAACTGCGGCACGCCGCCGACGACGGCGGGACTCCGCAGCGCCGCACTCAGGACGAGCAGGAAGACGGCCAGCCCCGCGAGCACGGGGCGCACCGGACCGCAACGAGACTCCAGGGCATCTCCGTAGCAGGCGAGGGCGACCACGAACCCGGCGGGGATCGCGACGAGGAGAAAGCCGAGGGCGACGCCGTGGCTACCGCTCGTGTCCGCGATCAGGGCGGTACAGACGAGCAGCGACGGGAGCACACGGGGCATCCCGGCCAAGCTTCGCCCTCGGATCGGACGTTCCTTTACGCTCCGCGCCGCAGCCCCTGACGCAAAGGAGACCCATGGCCGACGCGACCCTGACCTGGCTCGGACACGCCTCGTTCCGCCTCGACTCGCCGGGCGGCAAGCGCATCTACGTGGACCCATGGCTCGAGAACCCGAAGTGCCCGGACGCGGAAAAGGAGCCCGAGCGTTGCGACGTGATCGCGGTGACGCACGGTCACGGTGACCACGTCGGCTCGACGATCGAGCTCTCCAAGAGGTTCGGCCCGCTTCCGATCGTCGCGTTGGTCGAGCTGAAGGACTGGCTGAAGGAGAACGGAGCTCAGGCCGACGATCTCCCCGGGCCGAACAAGGGCGGCACGGTCGAGGCCGCGGGCGTCTTCTTCACGTTGACGAACGCGTTTCATTCCGGCGCCGCGCCCGACGGCTCATACGCAGGGGAGCCAGCCGGGATCGTCGTGGGGCTGGAGGACGGGAAGAAGGTCTACTTCGCCGGCGACACGTGCGTCTTCGGGGACATGCAGCTGATCGGCCGCATCTACTCCCCCGACGTTGCCGTGCTCCCGATCGGCGGCCACTTCACCATGGATCCGAGAGAGGCGGCCGTTGCGTGCGAGCTGCTCGGAGCCGCGAGGGTCGTCCCCTGCCACTACGGAACGTTCCCGCTGCTGGCCGGGACCCCCGACGAGCTGAAACGGCTGGCGGAGGGCGTCGAAGTGGTCGCACTCGAACCCGGCGGCTCGCTCGAGCTGTGAGGGAGCGCTGGTTCGGAGCGACGGGCCGGCGTGTGCCGGAGATCGCGGTCGAGGGCGAGCTCGACCTCGACGATGCGCTCGTGCTCGATGACGTCGCGTCGTCGCAGGACCTGCACGCCGCACACGAAGCGGGACGTCCGATCGTCGTGCGCGCGGCTTCGGCGGAGGAGGTGAAGGCCGCGCTCGCCCACCCCGAGGTCGCGGTCGCACTCGTGCCGCCCGAGCGGCGCGAGCTCCTCGAACTCGACCTGCGCGAACTGACGTATGGCCCCTGAGGCCGTCGTCGCGACCTACTCGATCGTCGCGTGCGATCTGCAGGCCGGCCAGTGGGGAGTCGCGGTGCAGGCCAAATTCCTCGCCGTCGGCTCGGTCGTGCCCTGGGCAGAGCCGCACGTCGGCGCCGTCGCCACGCAGGCGTGGGCGAATCCGCGTTACGGACCGGACGGTCTGGCGCTGCTGCGCTCTGGCAAGCCGGCTGAGGAGGTGGTGCACACCCTTACGGCTGCCGACGAGGGCCGGGAGCACCGCCAGATCGGGGTCGTTGACGCGGCGGGGCGAGCCGCGACGTTCACCGGCGCGGAGTGCAACGAGTGGGCCGGCGGCCGGACCGGCGAGTGCTATGCGGCGCAGGGAAACATCCTCGTGTCCGGTGAGACCGTGGACGCTTTGGCCGTGACGTTCGAGTCGAACGGTCACCTCACGCTGGCCGAACGGCTCATCGAATGCCTGGCCGCCGCGCAGGCCGCCGGCGGGGACAGCCGCGGGCAGCAGTCCGCCGCCCTGCTCGTCGTGGAGAAGGACGCGGGCTACGCGAACCTGTCCGACACGATCGTCGATCTGCGCGTCGACGATCACGAGCTTCCAATTGCCGAGCTCCGCCGGATCTACACGCTGCACAACGAGCTGTTCGGCGTCACACCGCCGGAGGACTGGCTCGACGTCGATCAGCCGCTGAGCGCAGAGCTCAAGGAACGGCTCGGGAAACTCGGTTACGAGGGAGAGCTCGAGCAGGCCTTCAACGCGTGGGCCGGCGCGGCGAACCTGGAGGAGCGCACCGACGGCGTCACGCGTATCGACCCCATCGTTCTCGAGGCGCTGCGCAGGCAATCGGCGTGAGGACGGTCCGAGTCGGCGCCAGGAGCGATCCCGACCTGGATTCGATCCGAGACGACCCTCGCTTTCCCAAGTAACACTCTGTTACTTGGTCTGTACCAGGCCGGGACCGCCCTGGACTCGGAACCGAGACGCGTCCGTTTTTGCAAGTAACACTGTGTTACTTGCGCTGGCGCGGCGACTGCACGCCGGCGAGCGTGACGAAGCGGTAGCCGCGCGCTCTGACGGCTCGGATCATGCCCGGCAGCGCCTTCGAATCGATCGTGCTGCGGTCGCGGGAGGAACCGAGATGCATCAACACGATCTCGCCTGGGACGAGATGTTGCAACACGCGGCGCCTCGCGCCCGCGACGCTCTGGAATCTCAGGCCCATCCAGCCCCAGGTGTCGACCGTCCAGCGCACCGATACATAGCCGAGCCGGCGCACGATTCCCAGCGTGCGCGCATCGCGGGCCCCGTACGGGAATCGGAAGAGCGGTCGCGGGTCGCGCCCGGTCGCGTGCAGGATCATTTGCTGGGCGCGGGTAATCTCGCGATTCGCATCCGGCGTGGAGAGCCGCCGCAGATCGAGGTGATTGACCGTGTGGTTCGCCACCGGGTAGCGCCTGCCGATCACGCGGGCGAGCAGCGGGTATGACTGCACGAAGTGACCCGTAAGAAAGAACGTTCCTGGAACCTTCTCCCGGCGCAGCACCGCAAGAACTCCCTTCGCCCCGTCCGCGTTGCCACCGCCGTCGAAGGTGAGCGCCACGACATGCTGCCGTGTCTGAAGCCGGACGAGCTCGCCCGCGACGATCGCAGGTGGCAGCGTGAGCATCATCCGTCGCCGGGCAGACGAACCCCCGCCGCGCGCTCACGCAGAACGGGCACCGGATCAGCCGCCGGCTGCGCGACGAGCAGGACGGCGCCATAGCCGTCCACGACGAGCGAGTCGACGAGCAACTGCAGCCCAACCGCGAGTGCGAACGCCTTGTGCGCGTGCTCGCCGCCGAACGGTACGAGCTCGTCGTCGGAGGCGGCGCCCGCGATCACGTCACCGTAGGTCACGCGTCCCATCGAGACGTCGGTGACGACCGGCTTGCCGTCCGAGCTCGGAATGCCGATGGCGATCGGATTCGTCCCGGTGAGCTTCGGGCCTCCATCGGGATGGCCGAGACGCCGGGGCGAGGTTGCGGTGAGAACCGCGAGGAGGCCGCCCGCGGCGAGACTGCGGGCCCAATAGCCGAGCATGCCGGTGGGAAAGCAGTCGTGAGCCACGATCAACCGGGCGGCCTCGGGCGGATCCTCCAGCTGGCCCGCGCAGATCGCAGCCAGGGTGAGGTAGCCGAGCGCACCACGGCCTTCCCACCGCTCGTAGCAGGCTTCCGCGACGACGCACTCGGGCTCCGCGCGCGCGTCGATTCCGGGCAGAGTCTCTAGCCAGTCGACTCGTGCATAACCGTGACCGCGCTTGCCGCGGCGTTCTGCGTCCTCGAAATGGTCCGCGAGCGTCTGCGCGTCCGCGGCGGAGAAGCCGAGAGCGGTCAGGCGCGCCTCGAGCTCCACCTGTGAGCAGGCCTAGGGCGAGACCATCGTCAGCGGCTTGACGATCGATCCGCGGTCCGACGCGAGGAGCGTCTCCGCGATCCGCCGCAGCTCCCCCGCGCTGTCCGAGTCGGGCGCCGCACCCATGAGCGGTTCTCCGGCGTCGCCGCACTCCCGGAGCAGCGGATCAAGGGAAACCTTGCCGAGCAGGGGAATGCCGAGCTCGTCGGCGAGACGTTGCCCGCCGCCGGAGCCGAAGACATCGCCGGTCATGTTCTCGACGACGCCGACCAGACGCATTCCGGTCTTCTGCGCCATCACCCCCGCGCGCGACGCCACCTCCTGGGCGGCCTGCTGCGGAGTCGTGACCACGATCGTCTCGGCGCGCGGCAGGAGCTGGCCGAGCGAGATCGCAACGTCACCGGTTCCCGGAGGCATGTCGACCACGAGGACGTCGAGTTCGCCCCAGTGCACGTCCGACAGGAACTGCTCGAGCGCACGGTGCAACATCGGCCCGCGCCACATCACCGGCTGGTTGTCGTCGAGGAAGAAGCCGATGGACATCAGCTTCAAGTCATGTTTGACCGGTGGGACGATCATCTTGTCGACGAGCACCGGTTTCTGGTGGATGCCGAGCACGTGGGGAATGGAATGCCCGTACACGTCGGCGTCGAGCACGCCGACCTGCTTGCCGCTCTGCGCGAACGCGATGGCGAGATTGGCGGTGAGCGTGGACTTGCCGACGCCTCCCTTGCCGCTGCAAACGGCAAGGACTCGGGTCGACGCGTCGAGGGAGAGACCCTTCGACCGTTCCTGCACGCCGCCGCGCAACTTGGTGGTCAGTGCCTGGCGCTCGTCGGCCGTCATCACGTCGAAGCCAAGAGCAACGCGCTCGACACCGGGCACATCGCGGAGCACGTCCACCACCTGCTGCTGGAACGAATCGCGCAACGGACAGCCGGCAATCGTCAGGGCAATCGTCACCCGGACGTCACCGCCCTCGATCTCGACGCCCCGGACCATGTCGAGCTCGGTCACCGGGCGGCGCAGCTCTGGATCGATCACCCGCTCCAGCGCCTTCATGATCAGGTCGCGACTGGGCTCGTTCACGAGTCTGAGCCTAGCCGCTTCAACTTCGCTGCCGCCGGTGCAAGCGGACTCGGATCCTCCAGCACCGGGGCGAAGAGATCGCCCTGCTCATCGATTCGCCTGAGCGCCTCCGTCATCCCGAAGTCGCGCGGCCGGACGTTCGGAGTCAACTCCTCCCAGCGCAGGGGCGTGGAAACCGGTGCCCCCGGCTTCGGCCGCACGGAGTACACGGACGCAATGGTCTTCCCATGGCCGTTCTGCCGGTGGTCGACGAGAACACCTTCACGCTTCTTCTTGAGCCACTCGGTGGTGACCTTGCCGGGATGACGGCGCTCGAGCAGCCGTGAAGCCTGTTCGGCGAAGTCGTAGGTCTGCTGAAACGTCGAGCGCCGCGTGATGGGAGCGACAACGTGGATGCCGTCGGCACCGCTTGTCTTGACATAGCCCGGGAGTTCGAGCTCGTCGAGCAGCTCGCGGATCAGGTGCGCGACCTCGATCGCGAGCTCGAACCCGTCGTCGGGCGGATCGAGGTCGAAGAGGACGAAGTCAGGTCGATCCGGCTTGTCGACACGCGAGTACCACGCGTTCATGTCGATGCAGTTGTTCTGCACCATGAACAGCACTGCTTCGGATGAGTCCACCAGCGCAAAGTCCACGAGGCGCGAGCCGCCCTCACGCGGCCAGGTCCGGAACTGGCGCGTTGGGATCCAGCTCGGTATGTGCTTCGGCGCCTGCTTCTGGAAAAACACCTCTCCATCAATCCCGTGCGGATATCGCTTCATCGTGAACGGCCGGGCCCGCAGGTGCGGGACGAGTACCGACCCGACCTTGCGGTAGTACTCGAACAGGTCGCCCTTCGTGATCCCGTCCTCCGGGAACAGGACGCGGTCGGGCGAGCTCAGGGTGACGGTCTTCGTCTCAGCCATCGAGCTCGACACCCATCACGCTGAGGTAGCGCCCCCATTCCGTCTGTTCGCTCTCGCGCACATACGTTCCACCCATCTTCTCGTAGAAGCCGATCGCGTTCGGCTCCGCCTCCCACTCCAGGCGCCTCGCTCCCAGCGTCCTGGCGTGGTCCGCCGAACGGCGGAACAGCAGCGACCCGACTCCCTTGCCGATCCAGTCCGGGTCGATCCAGAGATCCTCGAGCCAGCCGACCTCACCCTTCGGGATCAGGGAAGCCCAGCCGATCGCACTGCCGGCGGAATCGGCGACGAACACAATCAGCTCCTGGAGACGCTGCGGCCCGAAGTCGCCCTGATCCGCCCATTCGCGCACCTTGTCGGGCTCGTACCCCCAGAAGCCCTTCGCCCGGATCGCGATCTCCTTGAGGCGCGCCCCCTCGTCCGCACGCGCAGGACGGATGACGACGTTCACGTCGCGAGCCGCCGCTTCAGCCACTGAGCGTTCCGGATCGCGAACTCTTCCCAATCGTTGTTGAAGTAGGCGAAGATCTCCACCTCGCGACGCCAGTCCTCGAAGCGGCGCGCCCACTCCTCCAGCTCACGCTCGCTGTAGTTCCCCCTGCGTCCCCGCGAGCCGTAGTGAAAGCGGATGTACATCCAGTCGGTGGTGGGCTCATGCGTCTGGAACTCCTTCACTTCAGGCCGATCGCCGATCACGAGCGCGGCGCCGTGCCGGCGCAACAGCTCGTACACCGGTTCGACGAACCAGCTCGCGTCCCGGAACTCGAAACAGTGCCGACCGGGCGGCAGCGCGGCGAGCGCAGCCGCGAGACGCCCGTCGTCTCGGCCGAAGTTCGCCGGGAGCTGCCAGAGAACGGGACCGAACCTGGGCGTCCGGGTCAGCGGCTCGAGCCGCTCGAAGTAGGGCTCGATGCCGCCGGCGAGATCCGTCAGCCGCCTGATGTGCGTCAGGTAGCGGCTGGCCTTGACGGCGAACACGAACCGCGGCGGCGTCTCCTCGACCCATCGCGCGACCGATGTCTTCAGCGGGAGCCGGTAGAAGGTGTTGTTGACCTCGACGGTGTCGAACTGCTGCGCGTAGTGCTGCAGCCAGAGCCGCGCAGGCTTGCCTTCGTAGAACTCGTCCTTCCATGACGCATAGTTCCAGCCCGAGCACCCTATGCGGACAGCGCATCTGCGAGACGTCTGCACAGCTCTGGAGTTCCCGCAGCGACGACCCGTGAACGCCCCTCGACGTCAAGCGGCGCCGCCGCGAAGGGAGGCGCGTCGGGGAGCTCGATCGCCAGACCGCGCTCGCGGACGAGTAGTTGCGCGGCGGCGATGTCGACCGACCGCGCCGGCTTGAGCGAGCAGACGGCATCGACACGGCCGGCCGCGAGATGGCAGAGCGAGAGCGCCAGCGAGCCCATGATGCGCAACCGGTAGGCGAGGTCCACGACGGCAGCCGCTTTCTCCGCCACGGAAGCCGTGCGCGTCGCTTCGAAGGACAGGATCTCGATCTCCTCCCGAGGGAGCTCGCCGTCGAGCGGACGGCCGTTCAACCGGGCGCCCTCACCGCTGCTCGCCGTCCACTGCTCGGAGGTGCCGAAGTCGTGCACGAACCCGAAGTGGACGTCGCCCATCGTGGGTCCCGAGGCCACCGCCACCGACAGCGAGAAGAAGCCGATGCCGCGCTTGGCGTTCAGCGAGCCGTCGATCGGATCGATGACGACGTACGTGCCTCCGTTCCCGACGACTCCGACTTCCTCGGACACGACGGTGACATCGTCCACCCCGGAGAAGCGGGCGAGGATCGCGCGTTCCGCCGCAGCGTCGATCGCGGTCGTCTCGTCGCCGCCCTTCCCTGCGCCGACGACGGTCTCGCGGTCGGCTCGGTGCGGGAGTTCCTCGAGCACACCGCGCACGTCGTCGACAGCATCGCGACAGAGCGCGAGCCAGTCAGCCAAGTGGATGGAAGAGCAGACCTGAGGTCAGCTTGGGGAAGAAGTAGGTGCTCTTCTGCGGCATCGTCTCGCCGCGTCGCGCAACCGCCCAGACGTCCTCGATCCGCGTCGGTCTGAGCAGAAACGCAGCTTCCGCGTCACCACGGTCGACGGTCGCAACCGCTTCTTCGCGCTGCGGCGTGTACGTCACACCCTGCGGTGCGATCCTCTCCACGATCTCGACGTCGAGACCGTCGCCCTCCAGCAGCTCGTACCCTCCGTCGCGGTAGACGACGACGCCGGGAAGGTCGTCCCCAGGCTCGTCGATCGGCGTCCCCCGCGTGCCGTTGACGTGCTCGGCCACGCGATGGGTCGGGAAGATCGTCAGCCCTTCCTGCCGGGTCGGGACGAGCACGACCATCAGGTACGGCGAGCCGCCTTCTCGAGCGTAGGCGAGGGCGGTCTCGTAGCGGTGGTGGCCGTCCGCGATCAGGAGCTCGACGTCCGCGAAGCTCGGCGCCTCGTCGATCCGCCAGAGCGTGTCCCCGCCGCTGCGCAGTTCCGGCTCGCGGTCGGGCGCGACGACCGGCTCGCCTTCGTAGAGCAGGAAGATCGGTTCGAGCTGGGTCCGCGTCGCGCGCAACAGCCTCAGTCGGCCTTCCTTCGGACCGCTGTGCGTGCGCTCGTGCGGCAAGACGCTGCCCCGGTCATACGGCTCGGCGCGTAGAGAGGCGACGAGGCCCGAGCGTGTGCGCTCGACCCCGTCGGGGCCGACGTACTCCTGTGTCAGGAACCAGTAAGCGGGTGCCTCGTCGCGTGTGAGCACCCCGGCGTCGCGCCAGGCGGCGATGTCGCGGCCGGCCTGGGTCTCGTCGTCCGGGAGGGTGAGGTGAACGACGTTGTAGGGACTGCGCGCCAGGTAGTCGCGGCGCTGCTCCGGAGAGATGACGTCGTAGGGCGGCGCGACGAGTTGCTCGAGCGGGCCGGCCTTCGACTCGTCGTAGCGTTCGGCCCGAAACGGCTTCACCTCGGCCATCGGACCGACCCTAGCATCCGGGTTCGGACCTAGGATTCACGCGTGAGCGCAATCGCGGAGCTGGCCGAGGAACGGGTCGTCGAGGGCATCTACGCGGTGGCACGGAAGCGTCGTCTGCGGACTCGCGGCGGTGCTCCCTACCTCGCCCTCGAGCTCGTGGATCCGAGCGGTCGCATCGACGCGCGGGTCTGGCACGACGTCGAACTGTTGGATTCGCGCTTCGGCGAAGGAGACGCGGTGCGGGTGCTCGGTCGCGTCGAGAAGTTCCGCGACCGGCTGCAGGTGGATGTCCGCACGCTCGAGGCGGCACCACAGACGGACCCGGCAGACCTCGCGCCGGCGCTGCGTCGTGATGCAGACGAGCTCGACGGTTTCCTCGAGTTCCTCGCCGGCGAGATTGCGCATGCTGGACTGGCCGGCGTCGTCGCCCGCTTTCTCTCCGACGACGCGGTGAGAGCGTCGTTGCGCCGCCTTCCCGCCGCCGATACGCACCATTCCTACGCCGGCGGCTTGCTCGAGCACAGCGTCGGGGTCGCGACGATCTGCCGCGAGACCGCGCAGCTCCATCCACGTCTGCGAAGCGATCTTCTCTTGGCGGCCGCACTCCTGCACGACATCGGCCGAGTGGCCGAGCTGACGCCCGGCCCGACGTTCAACCAAACGGACGAGGGACGTCTGCTCGGACACGTTCACCTCGGGTTGCGGATGGTCGAGGAGCGCGCTGCGGGGCTGCAGGCGAATGCTCGCGCAGAGCTGCTGCACGCCATCTCCTGTCACCACGACGCCCGCGCCGCACGCACCGCCGAGGCGTCGGTGCTCTACCACGCAAACCAGCTCGACGCGGTCGCTGCGACGCGACCCGTTCCTAGCTGACCACTATCGGCCCAGACTTCCCTCGGCGGAGCAGCTTCGCATCTGAGTAGCGTCCTCCGATGAGGTCGATCGGCCTGGCGCTCGGCGCGAGCCTGTCATGGGGGGTCGGAGACTTCTTCGGCCCTCTGAAGGGCAGGACCCTGGGCGCCCTTCCAGTCCTCCTCTACGTGCAGCTCGGCGGACTCCTAACGATCGTGTTGGTCGTCGCGACTCGCGGCAAGGGCCCGACCGATGCGACCGCCTTGCTCGCGATTCCCGCAGCGATCTCGGGGACGCTCGGTCTGTACGCGTACTACCGAGGCATCGCGGTCGGGGCAGTCAGCATCGTGGCGCCGATCGCTGGCGTCTCCGCGGTGATTCCGGTTGCGTTCGGCATCGCAACCGGCGACCGGCCATCGACGTGGCAGTGGGCCGGCATGGCCACCTCGCTCCTCGGCGTCTTCCTCGCGTCGCGCGAGAACGAGGGAGGCAGGCGTGTCGCCGCGGGTGTCGGCCTGGCGCTCCTCGCCGCGATCGGCTTCGGTGGCTACTTCCCCCCGATGCATGCTGCGGGGAACGCGGACTTCTGGTGGGCATCGTTGATCTTCCGCCTCACCTCCACGTCCGTGATCCTGGCTGCAGTTGCAGTACGCCGGCCGGCGCTCGGCGTGCCGGCAGTGCAAATCCCGTTTCTCGCGTTGATCGGAACATGCGACATGCTCGGCGTCCTGCTGTTCGCGGCCGCATCGACGAGCGGGCTCGTCAGCATCACGTCGGTGCTGGCGTCGCTCTACCCGATCGTGACGGTGCTGCTGGCGCGCGTCGTGTTGAAGGAGCGTGTGGCGCGCTCGCAGGAGCTCGGCGTCGTGTTGACCCTGACCGGAGTCGCGCTGATCTCAGCCGGCTAGAGCGGAAGCGCAGCGACGCGCAATTCGATCTCGTCCCGGATCCTGCGCACCGTCTCCGCGTCCTGACCGGCCGGATCGTCCAG
>Ga0066709_100004983_pt1 | contig 10783 bp, 7 predicted proteins | sample GraSoiAngelo_158_FD_79665 | JGI IMG/M metagenome (GOLD analysis project Ga0066709, IMG submission 79665) | Grasslands soil microbial communities from the Angelo Coastal Reserve, California, USA - 14_1009_16_30cm | ecosystem: Environmental > Terrestrial > Soil > Grasslands | place: USA... | reverse complement strand
GAAGGAAGGATCCCTGCCAGTACTCTGCCTTCGGCAGGGGTCCGCAACTGGACAGGCTCGAGGTGGCGAGCCCTACGATCACAACCCAAGCTGACCATGACCGGCGCGCCATGATCATCCGAACCGCGGCATCTGGATTGGCGCCGAAGCGGGGACTCGAACCCCGACACCCTTGCGGGCACTAGACCCTGAAGCGGGCACTGCTCGGGTTGCACGTCGCGGACTTGCGGCTCGCGTCTTCCACCTCAGGCGCTTAGGCCCTCTCAACCGGGGACGATTGTCTCACATCGGGACCCTGCTCGCGGCGGAGACCGGCCCGCTCAGCACATCGCACAGCAGAAGAAATTCCGGCGGTGTGTTCGGTCTGCCGCTCAGGTCTTGGGCAGAAGCTTTTCCGGCAACTTGAGTTTACCTGCGGGCATGACGATCGGCATGACGATCGCCGCGGTGTCCGTCGCTGCGTCGATGAACACGGCGCGATCGGCCTCACGAAGAAGGATCGCTTCGCCGGACGGGGGCGTGGTGGATGCGTATCGGCTCATCCCCGCGACGTAGTACGGGGAATCGTACTCGTTGTGTTGGAGTTTTAGCTCGGGAACTCTTCCGGGTGCTCTTGGGCCCACGCGAGCGCATCGGTGGCAAGCTCCGGAGCCTGATCGTTTACCTTGCGATCGACGTCGCCAGTTGCCTGCCGAGCGCAGCGACCTCTTGACAAGACGCTATCGACTTCACTAGGGTGCAGCCACGATGCGCCGGCCCGGTCTCAGGCCAGGCGCTTGCGATCCTCGCGACTAAGATGGCGCGGGAGGGCACGTCCCGTGATCGATCCCTACGGGAAGGTCAACGAGCGGATCCGGGCCAAGCGGCGCGCGCGAGGCCGCCGGGACGACGAGTACGACGGGCTGATCCGTGCCGCAAGCCAGGAGTTGGGCGCGGCGACCGAGGCAGCGCTCGGGATCTTCTTCGATATCGCGGAGCGTGTGGGGCTGCGATACCTCGAAGAGGCGGCCAGGGCGGGCGCGACCCGTCGGTTTCGGTGGACCCCGGAGGCGGTGCGCGGCGTGCGGCTTGCGTCGTCACGGCTGCCCGGCGCCAGCGGGCGTGTCGTGAGCCAATCCTCGGAGTGGGCGGTACGGACTGGGCTTTCGGTCCTCCGCGAGCTGCGTCGGCGTCTCGAAGACACGCGTCGCGAGAGGGGGCCGGGAGGCGATCGTCGGCGTCGACCCTCGACGCCGCCCCGCGGGCAGCCCCCGAGGCCCCCGGCGCCGCACAAGGCCCCGGAGCGGCCGCGCCAGCCACCCGCGCGGCCGCCCCGGACGAAACCGACGGACGACGGCGAGGACCGCCTGGAGTGAGCGCCGCAGCCACCAGGCTCGCTGCCGCGGTGGCAGTCGAAGAGGACGCGCGGGCGACGGGCGGTGTCGACGCGGACGTCGAGGCGTTCCTCGGCGAGATCAACAGGCGGCTGCGCCCGCACTTCGACCGCGCCCTCGCGCGGGTGGCCGACGTCACTCCCCTCAAGACCGGTGTCGCCCACCAGCTGACCAGCGGAGGCAAGCGCGTCCGGGCCGCCCTCTGCGTCGCCTCCTGTGAGCTCTTCGGCACTCCATACACATCCAGCGTCGACTTCGCGGCGGCGATCGAGCACATCCACAATTTCACGCTCGTGCACGACGACATCGCGGACGGCGACACCCAGCGACGCGCCCGGCCCTCCATGTGGAAACAATACGGGATCGCCCACGCCATCAACATCGGCGACGTCTTCGTCGCCCTCGCGGCGCAGTCGATCCTGGAGGCACCCTATCCCGACGCGCTGAAGCTGAAGCTCCTCGAGCTCACCGCAAAGCACGGACTCGACATGGTCGAGGGGCAGAACCTGGACCTGAACCTGCGCAGGACGGACCGGGCAGGCTACGAAGACTACTTCGAGTGCACGAGCAAGAAGACCGGCGCGTTTCTCGCCCTCGCGACGGTCGGCGGCGGCCTCATCGGCGGCGCGACCGACACGAACCTGAGGCGACTACACGAGTTCGGCCGTCTCAGCGGCGTTTCCTTCCAGATTCGCGATGATCTTCTCGACGTGAACAGCGACAAGGGCCGCACCCCCGGCTCGGACATCCTCGAGGGCAAGCGCACGCTCATGGTCGTCCACGCCTCACGCCAGGCGTCGCCGTCCGACCGGCGCCGTCTCTACGCGATCCTCAACAAGCCCCGGGAGTCGACGTCCTCCACCGATGTCACCTGGGTGTGGCGACTCTTCAGGCGCACGCGGGCCGACGAATACGCCGCCCGTACGGCGGCCGATCTGGTCGATCAGGCGTGCCGGAACGTGCTCGAATTACCGGAGAGCGCTGCGAAGTACCGACTTCTTCGTCTGGCGCGGTATCTCAGCGCGCGGCGTCGCTGAGCGCGGCGGCGGAGATGCTCCCGAGGCGCAACGAGCCGGTCGAGTAGGTGACCAATGGCGTCGAACCCGAATGATCCCGGCTTCCCCAACGGGATCCAAGTCACGAAGCAGAATGTCACCGTCGATGGCCGCACCCATTGGGTCGAGCTGCCCCAGCGCTACTACGACTGGTCATTCATCATGGCTCACTTTCCCGCTCCGACCTCGCGGGTCAAGCAGCTGCTGCCGGACGACGGCCTCGAGGCAGTCGAGATCGTCCCCGGACTCGCTGTCGTGTCCTTGGCCGCTTTCGAGTACCGACACATGGCCACGCTCGCTTCCTACAACGAAGTCGCGGTCATGGTACCGGTCCGCTTTGAGCCGGAGTCCAGGGTTCCGTTCCTGCCGCTGTTGTCACCGGACCACTACGACGTCGGCTTCTGGGTCCACCATTTGCCGGTGACCCCCCAGGAGCCGTGCGACGTCGGCGTCGGGGTGTGGGGACTGCCCAAGGTCTTTACCCCCGACATCACCTTCCACGACTCCGGCTGGACCCGTCAGTGCGAGCTGCGAGAGAACGGCCAGCACGTTCTCACACTGTCGGTCGCCATGGGCGAGACAATCACTGAGGCGCGCCGGTTCTACGCGTTCTCCGTCCGGAACGGCGCGCTGCTGAAGAGCCTGATCGACACCCGCGGTCAGTACCACGCGTGGTGGGGGCCCGCCCACGCCTCGTTCACGCTCGGCTCCCACCAGGTTGCTCAGGACCTGCAGGCGCTGGAAGTCCAGAATCTCGCCGTAGCCGGTCTCTTCGCGTTCTCCGCCAAGAGTCGCCTGCACCCGGGCACCGTCCTGGATGCGGTTCAGTCGACGGCTGGCTCGAACCTGTGTTGAACGGGAGACGTCGTCGATGAGCCATCATGTCATCGTCCTCGGCGGGGGCGTCGCCGGAATAAGCGCCGCTCACGAGCTGGTGGAGCGCGGCTTTCGGGTGACCGTCTACGAGAAGGGCACCGTCGGCGGCAAGGCGCGAAGCTTCGGCGTCCCGAGTACCGGCACGAACCAGCGTCGAGATCTCCCTGCGGAGCACGGCTTTCGCTTCTTTCCCGGCTTCTACCGGCATCTGCCGGACACCATGAAGCGGATTCCGTACGGCACCAACCCTGAGGGTGTCTTCGACAACCTCCGCGACACGACGCAGATGCAGATCCAGTTCGACGGAAAACAGTTTCTGGTCGTGCCGGCCCGCTTCCCCCGCTCGTTGGACGACATCGTCGCGGTGCTCGGCGCCTCGGGCTACCTGACGACGGCCGCCGGCCTCAAGCCCGACGATATCCAATTCTATGCGGCGCGGGTGTGGCAGCTGCTCACGAGCTGTGAGGAGCGCCGCGCCCACGAGCTCGAGGGCGTGAGCTGGTGGGACTACATCGACGCCGAGAATCGCTCGGACATTTTCAAGGCGTATTGCGGCCGGACGCCGAGGGTGCTCGTGGCCGCGAACCCGAAGGTCGCGAACACGAAGACCGTCGGCGACATCCTTCTGCAGCTGCTGTTCAACATGGTCGAGCCCGGCGTGGCGGCGGATCGCGTGCTCAACGGCCCCACCAGTGCGGTCTGGATCCATCCCTGGCTGACGTATCTCCAGGATCACGGCGTCCACTACGAGCGCGACGCAACCGTCATCGGCCTCGACTGCGCCGGTGGCCGCATCAGGAGACTCCACATCCGCCAGAACAATCGGGACCGCTGGGAGCAGGCCGATTACCATGTGGCCGCCCTGCCGGTGGAGAAGATGGCAGACCTGATCACCTCCGCCATGCTCGAGGCCGATCCGACGCTCGAGGGAATCAAGACGCTCGCGGGTCATGTCGATTGGATGAACGGCATCCAGTTCTACCTGCGTGAGGAGGTACCGCTCGTCTTCGGCCACCAGATGTACCTCGGCTCGCCCTGGGCCCTCACGTCGCTCTCGCAGGCACAGTTCTGGTACGACAACCCGACCGACTTCGCCCGCGACTACGGGGATGGCACGGTGCGCACGGTCCTGTCGGTGGACGTGTCGGACTGGAATGAGCCGGGATTGAACCACAAGCGCGCCAAGGACTGCTCGCGCGACGAGGTGGCGAAGGAAGTGTGGAGGCAGCTCAGGGTCAGCCTCCCCGATCTCGTTGACGCGGACCTGCACCCTAACACGCCGTGGTTCCTGGATCCCGCCATCCAGCCCGTCGACGGCAGCCTCGCCAATGCCGAGCCGTTGCTGGTCAACCAGATCAAGAGCTGGGAATTGCGGCCGTCGGCCCGCACGCGGATCTCCAACCTGTTCCTCGCCTCGGACTACGTTAGGACGCACACGAATCTCGCTACGATGGAGGCGGCGAACGAGGCGGCACGGCGCGCCGTCAACGCGATCCTCGACGCGTCTGGTGTGAAGGCGCCGCCCTGCCGGCTCTGGGATCTGCACGAGCCGGTCTGGGTCAAGCCGTGGCGATGGTTCGACCTCCTCCAGTACCGTCGCGGCCTGCCCTGGGCGGCCGAGTTTCCTCCGTTCGTCCAGGACATGGCGCGAGCCGTCCTCGAAAACGCGCCGGCCATCGGCAGCCCCGACGAGTATGCCGACTTCAAGGCGAGGGAGGTCGCGGAGCGCGGCGTCACGCTCGTGCCTTCGTATGTTCAGCAGGCGGTGGCGGATGTCGTCCTCGGCGTCGGCTCTGCGCTCGAACGGGGCGACGTCGCGGAGCTTCGCACCTTCTTCACCTCGGGCGCCCCGGTCCGTCTCGACGGAGCGCTGGCGGCGGCCGCTTCCTGGCTCGATTCGCTCGAGTTGTTTTTCGCGAAAGGTGGGCGGATCGCGATCGACATCCGGTCGCTCCAAGAGATCAGGCCCTCGAAGCGGCTCGTTGTTGCGCGCTTCGCCGCCGATGCCGAGGTAGTCGGAATTCGTCCACCGACGCCGGGGAGGCCGGGACGGCTCGAGGTGACGCTCGGGCGGGCCGCGGATACAGAGCGAACGGCGACGGCCGGCTCGTGGGTCATCCATGAGCTGCACTACACCGCTTCCGGCTGATCTCCGGAGCGCCAGGCCTGGTTCTTGCGGTTCGGCCGATGAGTCGATCGACCAGTCGGCGCCGGTCAAATTTGACCACCGGTGCCCCCAAGCCCCTGAAATAACTAGGACCATCTTCGGCATCAGGATTGCGTGGAACAGTGGCGTGCTCACACAAGCGAACCGAGCGACATCGATGGGAACCCAGGCGACGTGTCGATCCAAGACGGGCATTTTCGCCGAACGGGGCGCCGCGACAGGGGCCATGCCCGGGCTCGCGGTCTCGCAAGTGCGGCGCGCCTTCGGCACCACGAGCCAGCGGACCCTCCCGTGCGCGGACCATGACGAGCAGATCCGCCGCCTGAAGCGCTTCCTCTCGCCGCAGGTGACTCGCTTCATCCTGTCCTGCGATGAGGACGAGTTACTCCAGTGTCGGAGCCGCGAGATCACCGTGGTGTTCTGCGACCTCCGCGGCTACACGGCCTTCACGGAGACGACAGCGCCTGACGACGTCATGACTTTTCTTCGCATGTACCACCGGCTCCTGGGACGAGTGATCACTGACTTCAATGGCACGATCGAGCGCTTCACCGGCGATGGCATCATGGTGTACCTCGACGAGCCACCGATCGAGGCCCAAGCCGAGAACGCGGTCCGTATGGCGCTTCGCCTGCGGGAGGGCCTCGCCGAGTTGTGCGCTCTGTGGCGCCGATGGGGCTCCGACCTCGACTTCGGAATCGGCATCGCCCTCGGGCTCGCCAGCGTCGGCACGGTCGGATTCGAGGGTCGTTACGACTATGCCGCCATCGGGCCCGTCACCAACCTGGGCTCACGGCTATGCGCGCGCGCGGCCCGTGGCCAGATCCTGATCAATCAGCGTGTCTACGCCGCGGTGCAGGGGATGGTCGACGCCGACCTTGCCGGCAGCCTGGACCTCCACGGCTTTCATTCACGAGTGACGGCCTATTTCGTGCGAGACCTTAAGGCAAATGGGTCTAGCTCTGACCGCCCTTGAGCCGCCTGACACCAGCGGCTACGATACGAGCGTGAAGAGCCTCGACGAGCTGATCGGCGAGAGTCCACCGATCCAGGCCCTTCGCGCGACTGTCCAGCGCTTCCTCGAGCGCCAGCGCGACGCCCGCCGCATCCCGTCGGTCTTGCTGCTCGGCGAAACCGGCACGGGCAAGAGCCTCCTCGCCAAGCTCATGCATCGAGGCAGCCCGAGGGCCGAGGCGCCTTTCATCGACGTGAACTGTGCGGCGATTCCCGACGCGCTCATGGAAGCCGAATTGTTCGGGTTCGAGCGGGGAGCGTTCACCGATGCGCGCCAAGCCAAGGCGGGGCTCTTTCAGGCCGCCCATCACGGCACCATCTTCCTCGACGAGATTGCGCTGCTCAACGAGGGCCTCCAGGGCAAGCTACTGAAGATCCTCGATGAGCGTGTCGTGCGACGGCTCGGGAGCACCCGGAGCGAGCCGGTCGATGTCTGGGTGATCGCGGCGACCAGCGAGGATCTGCTCAACAAGACTCGCGACGGTGGGTTCCGCGAAGACCTGTATCACCGCCTTGCCGTCATCACCCTGACCCTGCCCCCCCTGCGGACGCGGGGCGGCGACATCGTGCTGCTCGCCGACACGCTCCTCAAGGCCGCCTGCGTCGACTACGGGCTGCCGCCCAAGTCTCTCGGCGCCGACGCCCGGCGAGCGGTGACGCAATACGCGTGGCCCGGCAACGTCCGGGAGCTCGGCAACGCCATGGAGCGTGCGGCGCTGCTGTGCGAGGTCGCCACCGTCGCGCCAGAGCACTTGACGTTGCCGACGAGCGCGCCTCCCAGCGACACGATCACGGCCCCGGCGCCCGAGCGATGGATCGACGCAAGGCGGCGAGAAGAGCTCCTTGCGGTACTCACACAGACGAACTGGAACATTACGCGGACGGCGGCTCAGCTCCTCATCGCGCGAAACACCCTGCGCGCGCGGATCCGCCGATACGGGCTGCGCGATCCCAATACCTCCCCGACCCCGACGCGTCCCGCGGTACCCGCCTCGGTACGGTCCGAACCACCCCGGCGCCCGAGCCCCGAGCGAGCGCCGGGGCACGCCGGCATCCTCTGGGAGTCGCGACGTTTGACCCTGTTGCGGGTGGAGGTCTCTGCGCCGTACGGCGAGATGTTCAGCCGGGCGTCCAGCCAAGTCTTCGAGACCGTACTCGATAAGATCCGCAGCTTCGGTGGGCGCATTGAGGAAGTAACGCCGACGGCGGTGATGACGGTATTTGGGCTGGAACCTGTCGACGAGGGGCCGCGCCGAGCGGCCAATGCCGCCCTCGCCATCCACCGCGCGCTTCGCCGTACGTCCGGCGATGGGGCGGTCATCACCCTCGCGCTGCATTTTGCCGAGATGCTGGTAGCTCGCATCAATGGAGGCTTCGAGATCGACGTCCACTCCAAGCGCGAGGCATGGACCGTCCTCGATTCGCTGAACGATCAGGCGAAGCCGGAGGGCATCATGGTCAGCGCGCCCGCGGCAGCCCTCCTCAACCGCCACTACCAGCTGATACTCCCGGGCGGCCCCGATCGCCTTGCCCACTCCGCTCATCGATTGATCGGACCCGAGCGTCGCGACTTCGCGTCCGATGGCCGCGTCACGGCGTTCACCGGACGCCACTACGAGCTCGACGTGCTGCGGCGACGGCTTGGGGCTGCCATCGATGGACAGGGGCAAGCCGTCGGGCTCGTGGGCGAGCCGGGGATCGGTAAGTCCAGACTGCTCCACGAGTTCCGCCGCACCCTCGACGGTCGGTGCCGGATCCTGGAGGCCGAGTGCTCGGCCCACGGTCGTGGCTTCTCCTATCTGCCAATCACCGTGCTGCTTCGCGGTCTGTTGGGCGTGAACGAGGGCGATGACCCGCGGGTCATCCGCGACACCGTGAGTCGGCAGTTCTCGTCGTTCCGTGGCCCGAACGCGGCGGATGGTGTGGCCGCCGCGCTCGCGCTGCTGGGCTGTCTTCCCGACGACGATGCGTTCTTCACACTGACACCCGCCCAGCGCCGCCGGCGTACGCTGGAGGCCTTCCATCAGCTTCTCCTCGCGGAAGCGCAGCGGCAACCGCTGATCGTCGTGATCGAAGACCTTCAGTGGATCGACCTCGAGAGCGAGGCGACCCTGGACTACCTCTTCGACCGCATTTCGAATTCCCAGTTGTTGCTGCTCTACAGCTACCGACCGGAGTACGCGCCAGCGTGGAAGCAGAAGGGTCCGATGACGGAATTGACGCTGGAGCCTCTCTCTCCGGCGAGTGTCCACGCCGTCCTCGAGGACCTACTTGGAACGGACGCTCGCCTCAAGTCCTTGAAGGAGCTCATCTTCCGGCGGACGGAAGGCAACCCCTTCTTCATCGAGGAGACCGTCCGCACGCTGCTCGAGGCGCGCATCGTCGTGGGCGCGCCCGGAGCGTACGAGATGGTCGAGGCGATCGATGCGATTGACGTGCCGCCGACGGTCCAGGCGGTCATCGGCGCGCGAATCGACCGGCTCGGCCCTGACGAACGGCGGCTGTTGCAGGCGGCGGCCGTGATCGGCCAGAAAGTCCCGCTGGCCCTGCTGGCGGCGATCGTCGAGATGCCCGACGAGGCGCGCGAGGGCAGCCTCGCTGCTCTGCAGCGGGCGAACTTCCTCTACGAGTCCCGCGAGGTCCCCGAGCCGACCTGCGCTTTCACGCACGCGCTCACGTGCGAGGTCGCCCAGGGGAGCTCGCTTCCGGAGGAGCGCCGGCGGTTGCGCGCGCGCGTGGTGAGCTCTCTAGAAGCGATGCCCTCGGAGGGGCTTCTGGACCACCTCGACACCGTGGCGCACCATGCGTACGAGGGCGAGCTGTGGGAGAAGGCCAGCGGATACTACCGGCAGGCCGCCCGGCGAGCCATGAGCCGTTCGGCGTACCGGGCCGCAGTATTTTGTCTCGAGCGTGCGGTGGCCGCCGTGGGCAAGCTGCCGCCGACCTCGGAGGTCCTGGGGCTCGCCGTCGATATCCGCTTCGATCTGCGCAATGCGCTATGGGCGCTCGGCGAGCTGTCCCGAGGCCTGGATTACCTACGGGAGGCAGAGCCCCTGGCGGAGGCGCTCGGCGACCGACGCCGGCTGGCACGGCTGTTCGCCCGCACAAGCTTCAATGCGCTCATCCTGGGAGATAACGACGGCGCTCTGGAGGCCGGCGAGCGCGCGCTCCGTCTCGCGGAGGAGGTCGGCGACGCGGCCCTCGAAGTAGAGTCGCACCAGTACCTCGGCCTCCTGCACAATTCTCTCGGGGACTACCAGCGCTCGACTCATCACCTGGAGAGCATCGTTCGGGCCCTCTCGAACGAGCGCCAGCACGGCCCGTTCACGGATTACTATGCCGTTCACAGTCGCACGTGGCTGGTGTGGTCACTGTGCGAGCTCGGCGAGTTGGAGCGGGCCATGACGCTCGCAGGGGAAGCCGCGGCCCTCGCCGAGGCGTCGAACCAGCCCTACAACATTGTGGCGTCCAAGTGGGCGCTGGGGTTGTTGCATCTCGCGATGGGGCAGGCCGTCCTCGCGATCCCCGTGCTCGAGCAAGGGCTCTCGGCGTGCCGGGCGGCCGACGTCGCGATATGGCTCCGACCCAGCGTGGCGTTGCTCGGCCGAGCCCTTGCGGTCGCCGGCCGATGTGCAGAGGCGCTCCCCCTGCTCGAGCAGGCGATGTGCGAGGACGAGAACCGTGTTGCCGTTCCGGCCTGGGAAACGTACCTGGCCGAGGCCTGCATGCTGGATGGGCGCCTGGACGAAGCGATGGCGCATGCGCGGCACGCTGCGGAGAGCGCGCGTCAGCGAAAGGAACATGGATTCCTCGCCCACGCCCACCGTCAGCGCGCGCAGATCGCCGAACGACGTGGAGCCGCCGGTGAAGCGCGGGAGCACTACCTGGAAGCGATGCGCCTGGCACGCGACCGCGGGATGCGACGGCTGATCGCCGAGTGTGAGCTCGGAGCGGCGCGACTCTCGTCGCCCGCAGACTCGCCGATGCCGACACGCTAGGCGGAGCCTCGTCAAGGATCGAACTCCAGGTACGTCGGCCGCACCGCCTGATCCGGCGCGTCCGGCCGGAGCGCGTAGCCTTGGCAGCCGACCGCGGCGGCGCCCTGGTGTGCCGCGTGAAGAAGCGCGCGGGGGAGAGTGGGTACTTATAGTCGGCGCTCTGTCGCGAGCCGCTGCGCGCGGAGCGCCGAGCGTCGGACCTTGCCGTCGTCGCCTCGCAGCGGCTCGCGCACGAACTCGTACGTGCGCGGGCGCTTGTACTTCGTGAGCTTCGAGCGCAGGAACTCCTCGAGCTGGGCG
>Ga0066709_100004981_pt1 | contig 10784 bp, 4 predicted proteins | sample GraSoiAngelo_158_FD_79665 | JGI IMG/M metagenome (GOLD analysis project Ga0066709, IMG submission 79665) | Grasslands soil microbial communities from the Angelo Coastal Reserve, California, USA - 14_1009_16_30cm | ecosystem: Environmental > Terrestrial > Soil > Grasslands | place: USA... | reverse complement strand
AGCGCTCAACTGCCGCTGCTGATCGTGCTGCACGGCGCCAACGGCAGCGGCGAAGGGATGCTGCGCCGAATCGGATCGGCGGCCAGTGCGGCCGGCGTCGCCGTGCTCGCGCCCGACTCGCGCGAGTCGACGTGGGACGGCGTGAGAGACGGCTTCGGACGCGACGTCGTCTTCCTCGATCGCGCGCTGGCGCGCGTATTCGACACCGTGTCGGTCGATCCGACGCGCATCGCGGTCGGCGGCTTCTCCGACGGCGCGACCTACGCGCTCTCGCTCGGATTGATCAACGGCGATCTCTTCCGCCGCGTGGCCGCCTTCTCGCCCGGATTCATCGTCGACGGTCCGCCCCACGGCAAGCCGCAGTTCTTCATCTCACACGGCACCGCCGACCCCATCCTGCCGATCGATCAGTGCAGTCGCACAATCGTTCCGTCATTGCGCGGGCGCGGTTACGACGTCACGTTTCGAGAATTCGCTGGCGGACACACGGTGCCGGCCGATGTCGCGCAGGAAGCGATGCGGTGGCTCGCTCGCGCGGGAGTTCCTGCCCATTAGAGCAGTTTGTCCAGCGTAATCGGGAGATCCCCGATCCGTTTGCCGGTCGCATGATAGACGGCGTTGGCGATGGCAGCGGCGACGCCGACGATGCCGATTTCGCCGAGCCCTTTTGCGCCGAGCGGGTTGACGAGCTCGTCCTCTTCGTCGATGAAAATCACGTCGATGTCGCGGACGTCGGCGTTGACGGGCACGTGATACTCGGCGAGGTTGTGGTTCACGAATCGTCCGACGCGGTGATCGAGAACGCTCTCCTCTTCGAGCGCCGCTCCAATCCCGCCGACGATCGCGCCCATCACCTGGCTCCGCGCCGTCTTCGGATTCAGGATCCGCCCGGCTGCAACCGCGGTCACGACGCGCGCGACCCGAATGGCGCCGAAGTCTTCGTCGACGCGCACTTCGGCGAACACCGCCGAGTGCGCATAGCGTGAATAGCGTTCCTGCTTCGCGCGCGGCTCGGCGGACGCTTCCTGTTCGATGACGCCGCTCTTCGTCCGGCGAAGCGCGTCGACGAGCCGAACCGAACGGGACGCGTCGCTGCGGCAGCGGATTTCGCCGTCGGCGAAGATGACGTCGGCGAACTCGACGGCCGCGAGCGGCGACCGGTCGATCTTCCGCGCGAGACCGAGCGCTTTTCGCGCGACCTTGTCGCATGCGGCCTGGACCGCAGAGCCGACGCTCGACGCCGTGTACGATCCGCCCTCGACCGGCGCCTCTGGAAGAGACGAGTCGCCGAGGATGAACGTCACCTGTTCGAGCGGGAGCCCGAGACGTTCGGCTGCGATCTGCGTCATGATCGTGTACGTGCCGGTGCCGATGTCCGACGTCGCGCTCGAAACAGTCAGCCGGCCGTCGGCGGTGAGAACCGCCTTCGCGGCGGCGCTCTCCTGCTGCGCCTCCCATACACCCGTGGGCAGTCCCCATCCGATCAGCGTGCGGCCGTCGCGCATCGATCGCGGCGTCGGGCTGCGGCGCGACCAGCCAAATCTGTCGGCGCCCTGCTGATAACACGCGCGCAGCTGCTTGCTCGAGAACGGCCGATCTTCGATCTGATCTCTGTCCGCGTGGTTCTTCAATCGCAGTTCGACTGGATCGATCTCGAGCCTGGACGCGAGCTCGTCCATCGCGCACTCGAGCGCGTAAACACCCCAGACGGCGCCCGGCGCCCGCATGTCGATCGGCGTATGGAGGTCCAGCCGGACGACGCGGTGATCGAGGCGCACGTTGTCGCATCGATACAGCAATCCGGACCAGTCGGTGACCGTCTCGGTGTAATCCTCGAACCGCGACGTCTCGGAAACGGCTTCGTGGACGATCGCCTCGAGCGTTCCGTCAGAGGCGGCACCGAGCTGCACACGCTGCCACGTGGCCGGACGATGGCCGAAGGTGAACATCTGCTGGCGCGTCAGCGAGACTCGAACAGATCGCTTCAGTTCACGCGAGGCCAGCACGGCGAGGAACACCTGATACTGCGGCCGCAGCCCCGAGCCGAACGCGCCGCCAACGAACGGCGACACGACGCGGATCTCGTCTTCGGAAACGTCGAACACACCGCACAGGTAATTACGGACGTTCTGGACGCCCTGCGTCTTGTCGTACACGGTGAGCTTGCCCGCGTCGTCTCGAATGACGGTCGTCGCGAACGGTTCGATCGGGTTGTGGTGCTCGATGGGAAGGAGGTATTCCGCCGCGACTTTCACGGCAGCGGCGGCCAGCATCTCGTCGGCGCTGCCACGCACGCGCGGCGGCGGCGTGACGCCTTCTCGCGGTTTCGGTTTGGACGCCGTGTGGCGCCACTCTTCCAGGCTCGTCGCGTGCGGTTGGTGCTCGTACTCGACGCGCACGAGCGCCGCCGCGAATCGCGCGAGCTCGAAGGTGTCCGCGACCACGAGCCCCACGGGCTGGCCGCTGAATTGGATTCGCGCGTCGTGGAGCGGACGAAACGGTTCGCCCGGCGGCGCGACGTCGTCGCGGTAGCGCTCGGTCGACGAGGCAAGCCGCGGTGCATTGTCGTGAGTGAAGACCTGCAGGACGCCCGGCACACGCAGTGCCTCGGCGGTGTCGATTCGCGCGATTCGGCCCCGGGCGATCTCGCTCGACACGACATACCCGTAGACGAGGCCGGGAGCGTGCACTTCCGCGGCGTACTTCGCGGCGCCCGTCACCTTGGCGCGGCCGTCGACTCGACTCGTCGCCTGTCCGATATATACGGTCGGCATCAGGCGATCATGCCGCAGCGTCGGTCAGCGCACGAACGATGGCGCGCTTGGCCAGCTCGATTTTGAACGCGTTATGCTCGAAGCCCTTCGCGTCGCGCACCATCGCCTCCGCGACCTCGCGGAAGTCTTCGGTCGTGCACGCCCTGCCGCGAAGCATCGCCTCGGCCTCGTGATTCCGCCACGGCTTGTGGGCGACGCCGCCGAGCGCGAGCCGCGCGTGGGTGATCGTGCCGCCGGCGATCTCGAGCGCCGCGGCGACCGACACGAGCGCGAACGCGTACGACGCGCGGTCGCGTATCTTCAGATACGCATGATGATCCGCGAAACCCTTCGCCGGCAGATCGACTGCGGTGATGATCTCGTCGGAACGGAGATTCGTGTCGATATGCGGCGTGTCGCCCGGCAGCCGGTGGAACTCCGCCAGCGGAATCGCGCGCTCGCCGTCAGGCCCGGCAACGCGAACGGTCGCCTCCAGCGCCGCCAGCGCGACGCACATGTCCGAGGGATGCGTGGCAATACACTGATCGCTCCAGCCCAGAATCGCGTGAATGCGGTTGAAGCCGTCGATGGCGGCACACCCGGCGCCTGGCTCGCGTTTGTTGCAGGACGTCGCCGCGTCGTAGAAGTAGTAGCACCGCGTGCGTTGCATCAGGTTGCCGCCGACCGACGCCATGTTGCGAAGCTGCGCCGACGCCCCGGCGAGGATCGCCTTCGACAGCAGCGGATACCTGCGCATCACGCCGGCGTCGTAGGCGACGTCGCTGTTGGTGACGAGCGCGCCCAGCCGCAGTCCGCCGCCGTCGAGCGCTCGAATCTCGGCCAGCGGCAGGTGCGTGATGTCGATCAGTCGCCGCGGCCGCTCGACGTTCTCCTTCATCAAGTCGATGAGGTTCGTCCCGCCGGCAATGAACTTGGCGCCCTCGACCGCAGCGATCTCGCGCACGGCGTCGTGCACGTCGGCGGCTCTGGCGTAGCTGAAACCGTGCATCAGCGTCTGCCTTTCGCGCTCGCTTCGAGCGCCTGTTCGATCGCGGCCACGATATTCGGATAGGCGCCGCACCGGCAGATGTTGCCGCTCATCAGCTCGCGGATTTCGTCGGGCGTCCCCGCGTGACCCTCGGCGATCAGGCCGGCGGCCGAACAAATCTGACCCGGCGTGCAGTAGCCGCACTGGAAGGCGTCGCGATCGATGAAGGCCCGTTGAAGGGCGTGCAGGACGTCGCCTTCGGCGAGACCTTCGATCGTCGTGACCTCGGCGCCGTCTTTCATGATCGCGAGGGTGAGACACGAATTGATGCGTTTGCCGTTCACGAGAACCGTGCACGCGCCGCACTGCCCGTGGTCGCATCCCTTTTTCGTTCCGGTCAGGCCGAGCTGTTCGCGGAGAGCGTCAAGGAGGGTCGTCCACGCCGCAACCTCGATCTGCTTCTGCGCTCCATTGACAATCAGCGTGATTGGCTGGGGCTGAGGTATCGAGGCGGCTGTTTCGGCTGGCGCGCTCGCGGTCGGCATCGTCATTCGCTCGATGGATGCCGACGCAAGTGCACAGAGTGTTCCAACCGTCACGGTCCGGCTAAAGCGTCGTCCGGCTGAAGCCGGACGCTACTCATACCGCAGCGCGATCATCGGATCGATCCTGGTTGCGCGAAGCGCCGGCAGATAGCTCGCGCCGAGCGCCGCCACCGCGAGCAGCGCCGGAACGGCGACGAACGTGACGAGATCGGTCGGGCTCACGTTGAACAGCAGCGTCGCGACCAGCCGCGTCACCGCGAGCGACACGGCCAGACCGACGATCACGCCGGCGATCGTGAGCCGAAGTCCCTGCAGGACGACGAGCCGCACAACGTCGGCGCGGCCAGCGCCGAGCGCCATCCGGATGCCGAGCTCGCGCGTGCGCTGGCTGACCGAGTACGCCATGACGCCGTAGATGCCGATGACGGCGAGCACCAATGACAGGCCGGCGAACACGGCGAGCAGCCACGCGCCCATGCGCGGCGCCCACAGCGACTGATCGAAGATCGCGTTCAGCGTGAACACGCCGGTCAGCGGCAGATTGCGATCCAGCTGCTGCACCTCGCCGCGCACCGTCCCGATGACCGCCTGCGGGTTCGGCGCCTTCACGAACAGCGACAGCTGCGGCTGGTACACCTGTGTCGTGGCCTGATAGATGTAGGGCGTCGGATCCTCGCCGATGAAGTTGTACTTGCTGTCGCTCGCAATGCCGACCACCTGCTGAAAATTCTCCTGGCCGAAGAACTTGAATCGCTTCCCGATCGCGTCCTGATCGGGCCAGAACCTCTTCGCCATCGTCTCGTTGATGACGACGGCCGACGGCGTGTTGGGCTGATCGATTTCCGATATCGGTCGCCCGCGCACGAGCGCGATGCCCAGCGTCTCGAGGTAATGCGAGCTGGCCACGGTGATCTGGACAAGGCGGCCTGCTCGGCGATCCGACGTGTCCTGCCCTTCGAGGAACACGGTGCGCGCGAAGCCGCCGGCAAAGAGCGGCACCGTGCTCGCGAGCGTGGCCGACTGTACGCCGGGGACCGAGGCCGCGCGCTCGAGCACGCGCTGCTGGAACTGTCGTCCACGCTCTTCCGTGTAGCCCTGCGCGCCGAGATCGAACGACATCGTCGCGAGCCGCTCCACGTCGAAGCCCGGATTGATTCTCTGCGCGTTCTGCAGGCTGCGCAGGAACAAGCCCGCGCCGATCAGGGCGATGAGCGACAGCGCGATCTGCGCCGCGACCAGGACGTTGCGGAGGCTCAACGGACTCCGCGATCCTGTCGGCGCGCTCGTCTTCTCCTTCAACTCGACGACGAGATCCGGCCGCGACGCCTGAATGGCCGGTGCGAGCCCGAACAGGACGCCGGTTGCCAGCGCGATCCCGAGCGTGAACAGCAGGACGCGCGCGTCCGGGTGAATGTCGATCGCGTCTGCCTGCAGGAACGGCGGACGGAACGACCACAGGACGTCCTGCGCCCAGTACGCGAGCATCAGGCCCGCTGCGCCGCCGACGACCGCGAGCAGCGTGGTCTCCGTGAGCAGCTGCCGAATCAACTGAGCGCGCGTCGCGCCGAGCGACAGGCGGACCGCGATTTCCTTCTGGCGCGCGGCCGCGCGCGCGAGCAGCAGATTGGCCACGTTCGCGCACGCGATGAGCAGCACGAGCGCCACGATCGTCATCAGCAGCCCGCCCGCGGCGACGATGTTGCCGCGGAAGCCGGGATTGATCGTCGCCTGCGCGAGCGGCACGAGCGTCACGTTGCGACCCTTGTTGTCGTTCGGGTATTCCTGCTCGAGCTGCCGCGCGAGCGTTTTCAGATTCGCTTCGGCCTGGCGCACCGACACTCCGGGTTTCAATCGACCCGTCACATTGAACACGAGACCGCGACGCTGATCGGGCCGAATCAGTTCGAGGAAGAAGCCGGTCGTCGTCTGCTGGTACGTCATGTACGGCACCCATACCGCCGGAGCGCCGATCGCGTTGGTCCCCTTGAATCCCTGCGGCATCACGCCGACGACGGTGAACTGCTGGCCGTTCAGTGAAATCGTCCGGCCGACGATTGACGGCTCGCCGCCGAACCGCTTCTGCCACTCGCCGTAGCCGAGCACGCACACCAGCTTCGCCCCCGGCGTCTGATCTTCGTCGGGCAGGAAGCCGCGGCCGATGGCCGGCTTCGCGCCGAGCACGCCGAAGTAGTTGCCGGTAACGATTTCGCCAAACACCTGCTGCGGATCGCCGGTACCGCCGGTGATGTTCAGCGGCAGGCCGCTGTGCGCGGCGAGACCCGAGAACACCTCGTTCTTGTCGCGCAGGTCCTTGTAGTTCATCGGCGAGAGCTGCAGGAACCCCAGCGCGCTGTTCTGATTGCGCTCGTCAGTGGTCCACACGCTCGCCAGCTGCGACGGATCCTCGACCGGCAGCGGGTTCAGGAGGACGGCGTTGATGAGCGTGAAGATGGTCGTGTTGGCGCCGATGCCGAGCGCCAGAGAGAGGGCGGCGATGAGCGTAAACCCGGGCGTCTTGAGCAGCAGGCGCGCGCCATATCGCAAATCCTGCAGGAGCGTGGACATGCGGGGCAGGATCGCAGAATTGCGGGACGGCAGCAAGACAATGCCGCCGTCCCATGGTCGGTCGGCGTCCGCGATCTACCAGTTGAAGCGCGTGACCAGCTGAATCTGCCGGCTCGTGTTCGTGCCCGTCAGCGTCGTCACTTCATAGTTGTTGATGTTGTTGCCGACGGCGGTATTGGTGCCCACGCCGCCGACCGGCACGAAGTTCGGCTCGTTGAACGCGTTGAGCATCTCGATCGCGAGCTCGAAGTCGGTGCGGCCGGCCACGCGCGTCCGCTTCGACACGCGCAGATCGGTCTGCCGGAACATCGGGCCGGTGACGACCAGCGACTGCGACGCGCACTGGCCGTATCGAGCGCCGCTGTCGACTTCGATGCAGTCGGGCCCGTTGGCCGGCGCCAGGTAGCGACCCGTCGGCGGCGCGCCCGCATACCCGGTCGGCGACGTCGCGCTGACGCCGAACGCCGCGATCGTCTGATCGATGACGTCCTGCGGCAGCATCCACACCTTCCGTCCCGCGGCGTCGACGCGGAGGTCGAAAATCTTCTCGAGCTCCGCGCGCGTCATGCCGACGAGCCGGAGGTTGCCGAGATCGATCAGGCGGCCGCTCCGCGCGATCGTCGACGCGCCGATTTGCCAGCCGCCTACGATTCGATCGCGCACGCCACCGCCCGCGCCGATCCGGCGTGCCTCGCCGAATGGCAGGTCGTACACCAGATTCAGCTTGAACGCGTGCGTGATGTCGCCCGGGTCGCCGCTGTTGCGCAGGTAGTACTGCGGCCGGCGGAAGGTGAAAAACGACAGGCCGTTGGTCAGCGCCGCCGATCCCGACGTGACGTACTGATGGCCAAACGTGTAATTCGCCTGCGCCTGCAGGCCGCCGGCCATCCGCCGCCGCATCTCGATCTGCAGCGCGCTGTACTTCGAGCCGCCGATGTTGGTTCGGAAGTTCGTCCCCGGCAGCGTGCCCTGCGCCGTGTTGTTGTTGATCGTTCCGAGCACGTCGGGGTTCGCGACGAAGAAGTTGGCCGGCAGGCCGGCGTTGATCGCGTTCTGCCTGAACGTCGCGTTGTTGAGGATGCCGGTGCTCGCCGTGTTGCTGAGCAAGTTGAACGGCAGCGGGTTGCGCGCCGCGAGAAACGCTTCCAGCGTTGCGCTCGTCCAGTTCGCGCCGCTGTATGCCGCCAGGTTGCCCGCCTGCGATGCAGGCTGGCCGTTCAGATACGCGAGGAGGATCGGCAGCGGCGACGTTCCCGCGGTACCGGTGTACGCAAAGGTCGGCCCGCGCCCGGCCGCAATGTTCGCCGCAAGGTTGGCCTGCGCGTTCTTGAATTCGTTGAGAAAGCCGTTCTCGAAGATGTCGATCTCGTTGACGTTCACGTTGGCGAACGCGTCGCGCGCGCGGGTGCCGACGTAGCGCACTTCCACCGACGTGTCGCGGCCGAACGCGCGCTGAATGCCGACCGACCAGGAATCGGCCGACGGCGTTCTCAGGTTCGCGTCGAACGTGTTCACCGAGTTCGTAATGGACGGGATCATGGGATAGGTCGGCGTGGCGCTGAACGCAGCCGGTCCGAGCTGGTTGTCGCGGAACAGCAGCACCGACTGACCGGGGAGCGTCAGGTTGCCCGCCGTCGCCGCGCGGTTGACCGGAATCGTCACGCCAGGGTTCGCGTTGTAGATCGCGAGGAAGTCGTTCAGGCCCGCACGGCTGTACGCGCGCGTGTACCCGCCGCGCACGACGAACTCGCCTTCGGGCCCCATCAGCGTCCCAAGCCATCCAGGCTTCGGCGACGGCGTCCACACCGCGCCGACCGTCGGCGCGAAATTGTTCGCGTCGACGCGATAGGCGTTCGTGCCCTCCGTGAACTGCGCCAGGGCCGGGTGGCTGCCCGGCTGCACGCCCGGCTGGAAGAGATTGCACGAACCGTTCGGCGCCACGCCCGACACGCCGCACAGATCCCCCATCGACGCGGTCGTGTAGCTGCTGTTCAACGGATGGAACGGCAGCTGGAGTCCGTACCGCAGCCCGAGGTTCAGCGTCAGGTTTGGATGAAGCCGCCACTGGTCCTGCATGTACAAGTCGGTCTCGTTCTGACGCGCCCGCTGCGTGCCGGTCCCTTCGTACACGTACTGCCCGCTCCCCTCGTCGAGGCGTGCGTCACCGGTGATCGTGCTCACGCGGCCGGTCAGCAGCGCGTAGAGGTTCTGCGCCGCAGTCAGGTTCGCCGCCGAGACGTTCGGGAAGTTGGTCGCGTTGAACATCGCGTTGGCCGGGTCGGTTGCGATCACGCCGAACGCAATCCGGGGCGTCAGCGTGGAGTTCTTCTGCCACACGGTGTACGACGTCAGCGACGCCCCCATGGTCACGCTGTGCACGCCCTTCAACCACGTCACGCTGTCCTCGACGAGCAACGACGTCGCGTTGCGCGACTGCGGCGACGGCGCCGCGCCTGGCGACGTCAGCGCGGTGTTGACGGACGGGAACGTCAGGTGGAACCCGTTCGTGTTCGCGACGCTGCCCGTGTACATGCCCAGGTTCAGCTCGCCGAAGAAAATGACCGGCGCCGAGCTGTAGCCGACGCGCGCCTCGTTGATCAGATTGCTCGTGAACGTCGACCGCAACCAGTTGCTGAAGCCGAGACGCTTCGACGTTTGGCCGGCCTCCACCGGGAATCCAGGGAAGTTCGCGTCGTTGTTGTTCAGCGTGTCCGGAAAGTCCGTGAAGTACTGATAGTTCGTCGCGCTGCTCAGACGATGCTTGTCGGTGAGATTCAGATCGAACCGTGCCGTCGGATACCGGCGCAGCGACGTCGTCGGCACGTTGAACGTATAGCGATCGAGGTTGCCGTCGATCGTCAGCAGCGATCCGGTCGTCCCTGTCGCGCTTCGAATGTCGCCGAGCACCTTCGCGATGGTCGGATCCATCGTCGCCGTCTGACCGTTCGCTGCCGCGAGCTGCAGGAGGTTCACCGACCGTGTCACGCCGCCGGCCGTGTACGTGAAGATGCCGGCCTGCGCCTGCGGGTTCAGCACCGCGCGGTTGTTGCGCGGCACGTCGCTCGGCTCATGGAATTCTTCATAGTTGGTGAAGAAGAACGCCTTGTTGCGAACGATCGGCCCGCCGACACGGAATCCCTCCTGGTTCTGCAGCAGCTGCGGCTTCTCGACGCCGTCGCGGTTGTTGAACCAGGTGTTCGCGTTCAGCCTGTCGTTCCGGTAATAGTAGTAGCCGCTGCCGGTGAAGCTGTTGCCGCCGGCACGAGTGACGAACTTCACCTGCACCGCGCCCTGCCCGCCCGCGTCGGCGCCCTGCGTGGCAGTGGTCACGGTCACTTCCTCGATCGCGTCGAGACGCGGGCTCACGATGGCGAAGAAGCCGTCGGTCGATCGCAGCGTGTTGTCCTGGACGTTCACGCCGTCGAGCGTGATGTTGATCGTGCCGCGCGGCAGGCCGTTAATCGTGGAGTTGCGGTTGCCGCCAGCCGTCGCGACGCCCGGCAGCATCGGCACGAAATCCATCGCGCTCCGGCTCGTGAGCGGAAGCTTCGTGATCTGGTTCGTATCGATGGTCGTCGTAATCGTTGCGCTCTGCGTCTGCACGATCGCCGACGACGACACCACGTTGATCGATTCCTCGACCGCTCCGAGCTGCAGCACGGCTCGCACGCTCGCACCGGTGCCCGACGTGAGGACGACGCCGTCGGCGACGAAGGTCTTGAAGCCTTGCAGCGTGACGGTCACCGTGTAGGTCCCGACGTTCAACGCGGGAAACGAGAACACGCCTTCCGCGTTGCTGACCGCCGCCGTCGTCACGCCGGTGGCGACCTGCTTCGCCACGACATCCGCGCCCGGCACAACGCCGCCGCTGACGTCGACGACGATACCGGACAGCGTCGCCGTGGTGCCGCCCTGTGCGTGGCTGATGCCTGT
>Ga0066709_100004980_pt1 | contig 10784 bp, 8 predicted proteins | sample GraSoiAngelo_158_FD_79665 | JGI IMG/M metagenome (GOLD analysis project Ga0066709, IMG submission 79665) | Grasslands soil microbial communities from the Angelo Coastal Reserve, California, USA - 14_1009_16_30cm | ecosystem: Environmental > Terrestrial > Soil > Grasslands | place: USA... | reverse complement strand
TGCTTCGCGACTGCGTGTACGTGCTCCTCGGATCGGTGCTCCTCACGCTGGCGCTCGGCGTGGTGAGCGTCGCGATGGGCGGGCCGCTGTTGTTCTTCATGCCGTCGCTGCGCTTCGCGGGCCAAACCGTGCAGAAGTCAAATACCTACCGAGTCGAGCCCAGCCCCGGGCTGTTCGTGACAAAGTGGCTGGTGTTTCCGGCGGCGGTGCTCGTGAGCACGGTGTGGTTCCGCGCGCGCCGCTCAGGGACCGCGCTCAGCCGTCTGCTGGCCGAGCACTATCTGATCCTGTGCGCTATTTTCGTGGCATTCGATGCCGCGGGCGGCGCGTTGCTGCAATTCGCCCACTACGTCAGCTATCTGATTCCGGCGATGGCGCTCAGCGCCGGTGCGCAGATGCGCGGCGCGGTCGGCCGGTTGACGGCGGCGCAGTACGCGGCCATCGTCGGCATCGCGCTGGTGACGCTCACACTCACGCTGCTGCCCGGGGTCGGTGTTCTCCTGGCCCCGCAGCCGGCGTTGTACGGGACGCGACTGGTCAGCGTCGGACCGTTCCTGGCGCTTCTCGCGGCGGCGTGCCTGCTCCGGATATCGACGAACCTCCTGGGACTGGCCCTGTTCATGATATGTGTGGCTGTCGCCAACGTCGTCATAGTCGACGGACACGTCTGGGACTTCAGGGACAGCCGGCGTCACCGCGAGGCGTATCGCGCGACGGTGGCGGCGGCCGAGGCCTTGTCACTTCTCGATCCGGACGCCGCGGGGCGATTCTGGTATGACGAGAATGCACCACGCGGTCCCATCTACGCGTCCATCGCCTCGACACGACTCTGGGGGTATCGTCTCGTGGGCACTCGCTTTCCCGCGTTGTTCAATCCGATCACCGGCACGGAGGCGGCGATCGGGCCCGGCGAGAGCGTGATCGTGCTCACCGAAGACGGCGCTGCGGCGGCGAAAGCGGGGGAGGCGTTGAGCGGCCGCGGCATCGGCACCACGCTCGTGTCCGCGCACCAGATCGCCGAAGGCGGCATTCGATTGACGATCTCCCTCTTGCGCACCGGCGTGGATCGGCGCAAATTGGCGGACGTGCCGCTGCCGGTGTCTATAGACGTGTTCCTCGCGGGAGGCGCGAAGGTGAACGCCGAGCGCATGGTGGTCGATGCCGAACGGGACCTCGTCCACATCACGACGAATCGCTCCACGTACGACTGGCAAGTGGTGTCACGACCGATTCCGGTGACGCCGAGTCGGCGGCACCTTGCTGATTTCGAATTGCGGATTCCGACCGGTGGCGCCGGGTTCCATGTCATCGCGACCAAGACCCAGACGGTCCTGGCGTCGCGGTATTGGTGCCAGCCCGTGATCACATCGACGCATCAACAGGTGGCATTCGACACCGGTTCGAACGACAGCGTGAGGTTCGTGCTCAGCAATTGCGGATCTCCCGACCCTGTCGTCTCCGACTTCGAAGTGAAACGCATGCAGGTCTGGCCGTACCGGAACAATGTTGCAGGGTCGCGCCACTAGGTCGCGTGCTGCCGCCAAAGGTAGTCGCTCAGGAGAAGATCGTGGATCGCTTACCATTCAATCGTCCGACGCTCGCCGGTTCGGAACTGGAGTGCATCAAGCAAGCCGTCGAACGCATGCATATTTCCGGAAACGGGGGATTCACGAAGGATTGCGAAACACTGCTCGAGCGGACGCTCGGTGTGCCGAAAGTTTTACTGACCACGTCGTGTACGCACGCGCTGGAGATGGCGGCGCTGCTGTTGGACATTCAGCCGGGCGATGAGGTCATCCTCCCCTCGTTTACGTTCGTCTCGACGGCCAACGCCTTCGTGCTGCGCGGCGCGACGCCGGTGTTCATCGACATCAGGCCCGATACGCTGAACCTGGACGAACAACGGCTCGAACGACTCATCACCCGCAACACCAAGGCCGTCGTGCCGGTTCACTATGCGGGAGTGGGTTGTGACTTGAACATGATCACGCAGATCGCGGCGCGTCACCGCCTCAAGGTCGTCGAAGACAACGCCCATGGCCTGTTCGGAAGATTCGACGGCAGGTATCTCGGCACCTTCGGCTGCCTGGCCACGCAGAGCTTTCACGAAACCAAGAACGTCACGTGCGGAGAAGGCGGAGCTCTGGTGATCAACGATCCCGAGTACATCCAACGCGCCGAGATCGTTCGTGAAAAGGGGACCGACCGCAGCCGGTTCCTGCGGGGAGCGGTTCAGAAATACACCTGGATCGACTATGGCTCGAGCTACGTCCTGTCCGATATTCTCGCCGCGTTCCTTTATCCGCAGCTGCGCGCCGCCGACACGATTCAGGCGAAGCGGAAGAGCATTTGGGACGGCTACCATTCGGGGTTGCGGGACTGGGCGTCGGCGTGCGGCGTCAGGCTTCCAATCGTGCCGGACTCGTGCGAGCCGTCGTATCACCTGTTCTATCTGATTCTGCCGTCTGAGACCGCCCGCGACGCGCTCAAATCGCACCTCGAATCACTCGGCGTCAACAGCGTGACCCATTACGTGCCGCTTCATCTGTCGCAGATGGGGAAGCGATTGAGCGCCAGGCGCAGCGACTGTCCGGTTACCGAAGACGTGGCCGCACGGCTCCTGCGACTGCCGTTCCACAACAGTCTCAGCGAAGCCGATCTGGGCCGCGTCGTCGGCGCCGTCACCTCATTCAGCGCGATTGCGTCGCACCCGTAAGCCACCACGTCATGGCTGAATTGAGCTTATCCCGCCGTGCGCTCACGGGCGTGTTGGAACAGGTACGCCTGGTCGCCGCCGACATCGTGCGCTGCCGCAGAATCCTGTCTACGCTGACCGGCATCGAATGCCGCCAGAAGTATGCCGGGTCGGTTCTGGGCACGCTGTGGTATCCGCTGTACTCGCTGCTGCTGCTGGGCAGCTACTGCTTCATCTATCTGGTGGTCTTTCGAATGAAATACAAGGAGTTCAGCACGTACAGCTACGTGCTGTTCATTTTTTCCGGGCTCGTGCCCTATCTCGGGTTCAGCGAGTCGGTCACCAGCAGCCTGAACTCGGTGCGATCGAACCTGGCGATCCTCCGGAACTCGGTGTTTCCGATTGAACTCGTGCCGGTCAAGCACGTCCTCGCCGCCTTCGTCCCGCTGCTGTGCTCGCTGGCGGTTCTGCTGGCGATGATCGCACCGACGTCGCACGCAGGATCACACCTGCTGTACCTGCCGATTCCACTGGTGTGCCTGTTTCTCGTGTCGCTGACAGTGGCATGGATCGTCTCCGGCATCGCCGTCGTTCTTCCCGACGTCGCGCAGCTCGTGAACGTGGGCTTGCTGCTGTTCATGTTCATCTCGCCGATCGGCTACACCGTCGACATGGTTCCGCCGAGAGCCAGGCCGCTCGTCTACTTCAACCCGATGACCTATCTGATCGAGCCGTTTCGGTACGCGCTGCTCGGGGTCCGGAACACGCCGCTCTGGACCGACGCCATCATCCTGGGCGTGGCGGCGATGCTGGCCTGCGCGGCCGCGGCGTTGTTCAATCAGATGACGCCGGTCTTTTTCGACTACGAATAGGATGCTGTCCGACTCGCGCACAACGCCGGCGATCCTCGCACGCGATCTGACGAAGGTGTACCGGCTGTACCAGCGGCCCGCCTACAGGCTCCTCGATCTGCTTGGACTCTGTCCGGACGACGCCCAGCACTTCTCGCGCCACGCCGCGCTGAGCGATGTGAACATCGAGATCGAGCGCGGTCAGAAAGTGGCCATCATCGGCCGGAACGGCGCCGGCAAGTCCACGCTGCTGAAGCTCATCGCCGGCGTCATTCGGCCCACTTCCGGGAGCATCGTGGTCCACGGCCGCATCAGCAACCTGCTGCAGCTCGGCACCGGGTTTCATCCTGAATTCACCGGCCGACAAAACGTCTACGCGAGCCTGGCCCATCAAGGCATTGCGGGCCGCGAGGCCGATCGCGCCTTCGACGACGTGTTGGCGTTTGCGGAGATCGAGGAGTACATCGACCAGCCGATGAAAACGTACTCGACCGGCATGTGTTCCCGGTTGATGTTCTCCTCGACGGTCGTGCTGAACCCCGAAATCCTGATCGTCGACGAGATTCTCGGCGTCGGAGACGCATACTTCTCACACAAGAGCTTCGAGAAGATGCGCGCGCTCACCTCGCAGCAGCACACCACGCTGCTGCTGGTGACGCACGACATCTATTCGGCCATGAATCTGTGCGATCGCTTCGTCTGGATCGACTTCGGCCGGATCAAGTTCGACGGCGAGGCGAGAACAGCGGTCGCCATGTACGAGGCCTCGATCAAGGAGCAAGAGGAGCGGGCGCTCAGACAGCGCACCGCCGCCGGCGTGAGCGAGAAAGCCGACGTCGAGACCACGCGGCCCATGCACGTCCTCATTCGCAGCCGGACTGGATTCGCGCTCCCCAAGCCGCTCGCCATCGAGTCGATCTCACTCGTTGGCGTCGACGGCGCCGCCAGCACGCTGATCGCGGCGGATGCGTCGACCGATTGGCATCTGCTTCCCGAGGGGAGCGTCGGGCGCGAAGAAATCGTTGACGGGCGTCGGTGCCGCGTCCTTCAAACCCACGGCTCGATCTATCACAAAGCCGAATGGGTCATCGCGCTGCCGAGCGCGTTCACCCCGATCGCTGCGGGCGTCAGCTGGAACTACACGGGAGCCGAACCTGCGGAGCTCGCGGTCTTTTCCCACGCTCGCCACGTGCTGGTGCGCGGTGAGCTGTCGGCTGGCAGCGGCTGGCAGGCTCGCACGTTCCAAGCGACCACCGCGGGTCGCGAGGAGCTCAGCACTCCTGCACAGACGGAGTACGGAACGGGCACGGTGCGGATCGTCGGCGTCCAGATGCTCGATGCGGCCGGTCAGGAGACGACGCGGGTGAAACATGGCGACCCCTTGACGCTCCGCGTGCATCTCCACATGCATGGAGAGAGGCTGGCACCACGACAGATCACCTTCGTCCTGGGCATCACACGTCAGAACACACCCTATGCCGTCAATGTCGTCAATCATCACCTCGACCTGCCGGCAACCGGCGACGACTGTGTGCTGGACGTGCGATTGGCGACGGTCGAACTGGGAAGCGGCACCTGGTACGTCCGAGTCGGCGTCGCGGAAGCAGGACTGTTCGAGCGGCCCACCATCAAGTACTTCGCCGTCGATGCCGAGTGGCACCATCTGATGCGTGAGGGGATTCCACTCGAGGTGCTGTCGATCGGCCACCTCGATGCCGCCGGGTGTTTCATGGTGCATCCAGCGACCTTCACCGTTCATCAGATCGAGCCGTCGAGTGTCGCGAAGGACCAGGCCGCGGCCGTGGCCGATGAGTGAGCCGCCAAGCACGTCGATGATCGAGCAGCTGCGGGAAAAATGGCGCGAGATTCCCGCCACTCGCCAGGAACGGCAGTTCAGCACGGACTTGCTGACCCTGTCCAACGAGGCGCTGCTCGAGTACTGGGAGGAATGCCGCCGGCAGACGTGTACGCCCGAGGTCCGAGGGTGGTATCAGGACCTGTATCGAGACCGGTTCCGCGGGAAGCGGCTCGCCGACGTCGGCCCCGGCGTCGGCCTCGACGGCATCTGGTTCGCGCAACACGGCGCCGACGTCACGTTCGTGGATATCGTACCCGACAATCTGACGTTGCTGCGGCGGCTGTGCGAGCTGAAAGGCGTTTCAGCGGACTATTACTACGTCGACGACTTTTTTCACTACGAGTTTGCCGAGCCGTTCGACGTCTTTCTCTGCGTGGGGTCGTTGATCAACGCACCGTTCGACTTCACCCGGCGTCAAGTCGAGGCGCTCATGGCGCATGTGCGCGTCGGCGGGACGGTGCTCATGCTCGGCTATCCGAAGCAGCGCTTCGATGCGCTCGGCGCGAGCGACGGCGCCGAGTTCGGTAAAATGACGGACGGTCCGAGAACGCCGTGGGCCGAGTGGTACGACGACGACAAAGTTCGTGCGTTGTTCGGGGCGCGGTTCCGGCTCGAATGGAGCCGGAATCTGGGTCACCAGGGAATCGAGTTCAACTGGTTCGAGTTGACCAGGATGGCCTAGCAGAAGCCTTTTGCGGACGGGACGGAACAGAACAATATGAGCAGATGCTTTTCGGTGGTTGGCTTGGGCAAGCTCGGCGCCAGCATGGCCGCCGCCATCGCCAGCCGCGGGCACGACGTCATCGGCGTTGACGTCAACCGGCGCTCGGTCGATCGGATGAATGCGGGGGACGCGCCAGTCCAGGAAACGGGGTTGCGCGAGCTGATTGCCGCCAATCGCGCGCGGCTGAAAGCCACACTCAATCATGAAGAGGCGGTGCTGGGCTCGGAGCTGACGTTCGTCATCGTTCCCACGCCCAGCGACGACCGCGGCGCGTTCTCGCTTCAGTACGCCGCGTACGCCTTCAGGGAGATTGGCAAGGCGCTCGCCAGGAAGCCGGGCTACCACACCGTCGTGCTGACCAGCACGGTGCTGCCGGGCGCGACGCGCTACGGCCTCGCGCCGATTCTCGAGCGGCACGCTCGCAAAGCCTGTGGCGAGGGGTTCGGCCTGTGTTACAGCCCTGAGTTCATTGCGCTGGGCAGCGTCATCCGCGACTTTCTCAACCCCGACTTCCTCCTGATCGGCGAGTTCGACCAGCGTTGCGGCGAGCACCTGGAACAGTGTTATCGCGACATCATGCCAGGGCGTCCTCCGGTCGCGCGCATGACCCTCGAGAACGCGGAGCTCGCCAAAATCTCGGTCAACGCGTTCGTGACCACGAAGATTACGTTCGCGAATCTGCTGGCGGAGCTGTGCGGGCGCCTCCCCGGGGGCGATGTCGACGTCGTGTCGGCCGCGATCGGCCTGGACTCGAGAATTGGGCGGAAGTACCTGACGGGCGGGCTTGGATACGGCGGCCCGTGCTTTCCACGGGACAACGTGGCATTGGGCTTTGTCGCGTCGGCGCTGGGCGTCGCGGCCGATCTGCCGCTCACAACGGACCGGTTGAACCGCTCCGTCGCCGATCGCATCGCGAAGCAGCTGCAGGGCCGGCTGGGGCCGGAGACGACGATCGCCGTGCTGGGTCTGGCGTACAAGCCGCTGTCGCACGTCACGGAAGAATCACAGGCGCTGCTGCTGGCCAAGGCGTTTCTCGAGCACGGCGTACGCGTCGTGGGGTACGATCCGCTGGCGGGCGACAGCGCCGAGCACGATCTGGGAGGCCGGGTGCTGGTCCTCGGCTCCGCCAAGGAATGCCTCCGCCAGGCGGAGGTCGTGCTGATCGCCACGCCCGATCCGGAATTCCAACAGCTCACGATCGACGATTTCGTCAATTCCGATGGAGGCAATCGGCGCAAGACCGTCATCGACTTCTGGCGCGCGCTGTCGCCGATGATCGCGTCCGACGAACGAATCGAGTACATCGCGTACGGCCGGGGCGGGCGCGATGCCAGCAACGAAGACGTGCTGCGCGGCCTCTGGTCGGAGAGCACGTTTCACGGACACTGACCGCGAGGCACGAGTGAACCATCGGCAGGAGGAGACTGTGACGAGCGGTTCGGGAGCCTTTTCGACCGTGCCGATCGATCGCGTGCGCAATTACTCTGGAGTATTTCGAGTCGGGTGGCACCTCCTCGTGTGCGCGAGGATCAGCGCACCGTGAGACTGGCGGCCTCCACTCCCGCCCCCGCGTTCCGGACGCCGACCAGCAGCCAGCTCGGTTCGATCCAGAACAGTCGATCGAAACATTCCGAGATCGACGACCAGTCAACAAGCAGTTGATTCGTCACCTGGGCCGCCGTCACGCTGGAGTCGCGCGCATCGGAGCGAGGCGCGAAATCGTGCCACATGACGAGGCCGCCAGCTCGAACCAACGCGATCGCCTTCCAGCTGTCGGAATGGACGACATCCGCAACGTGGCCGCCATCGATGAACGCCGTGTCGAAAAACCCTGGCGGGTAATGGGTCGTGTCCCAGGTGCGGCTGTCACAGTAGATCTGACAGACGCGATGGCCCAAATTCCGCGCCAGGTACTTGTGGCCGATCTGTCCGTACGCGTCGGTTCGTACCCAAGTGGTCGCAGACGTCACCAGGCGTTCACGGCGACCGGACACCTCGCCAACCAGTCGTTCCTCCGATCCGTACGCCCATGCTCCGTCGTCTTTCGTTTCGCCCTCGAGCAGGTTGACGGTCCAGACCGTGGCATCGCACTCTTCGAGACATCGCAGCACACCGTCGCCTTCCCAGGTGCCGAACTCGAGGTGCCGATTCGGCCGGAAATGTCGAAAGATATAGCGCAGCAAGACGTCATCGGATTCCATCGTCCATTCCGAGACGGGACGACGCCGCCACGCCCGGGGGAACTGGAGACGATCGGTACACACGAGCGCGGTGTGGAGATGTGCGACGCCGACAGTTTCGAGCCCGCGAAAGACGCGGTGAAGTGCGGCGCCGCTCACCATGTCAGCTCCGGACGTCTGTGCAGGACTGTGACCTTGCTGTAGAATAACATGTCCTTTGAAATCAATCGTTTGTCCAAGTATTGATCTATGACGGGAGTCGTATGGCGCGTGTGATCCTTTGCCAGCCCTGGAATTTTCACGACGAGAACGTCGTGCACAACGACCTCGCCAACGAGTGGCGCTGCGCGCCGTACTCGCTCGTGATGCTCGGGACGTTGTTGCGATCCAAGGGCCATACCGTCTCCGTCATCGACCTCATCGAGCGGCTCGTCACCAACCGCGGCGACCTGAACCTCACCCTCGAACAGTTCGCCGCCGACATTCGCCGCTTTTCGCCGGACATCCTCGGCATCGGGTTCTTTTCGATTCACTACGTCGAGGTCAAGCGGCTGGTTCAGTTCGCGCGTGACGTCTGCGCAAAGGCGGGACTGAAGACGACGTTCATTGCGGGCGGCATCCACGCGTCGACCGAGCCGGTGTTGACGCTCGAAAACCTCGATTTCGACCACGTTTTCGTCGGCGAGGCCGAAATCAGCCTCGCCAGGTTCTGCGACGGTGACAATCCCGCCGCCATCGACGGCGTCGTGGGGCGGTCGCAGCGGAGCAACCGCCTGACGATGATCGATACGAAGGCCGGCGGCCCCGCCAAGCTCGGCACGTTGATGTATCCGAACAAGGGCGAGGTGCTGCACGATCTCGACAGCATTCCGTTTCCCGACTACAGCCTCGTCAATTACCAGTTTTACGCGCGGCCGAACCGCGCGAAGTTCCGCACCTTCACCGCGAGCAGCCTCGACATGATCATGGGACGCGGGTGCGTGTACCGCTGCTCATTCTGTGCGTACAACGCGCTGTCCACCGTGCGCTTCCACTCGGCCGGGTATCTGATCGATCAGCTCGAGTTCTTCATCAGGGATTTCGGGATCGATTCGTTCTATTTCATGGACAGCACGATCGGCAACAATCAGCCGCTGCTGTACGAGATCTCCGAGCTGATGCAGCGACGGGGTCTTCATCGCCGGATCAAGTGGAACGGGTGCATGCGACCGAATCAGATTAACCCGAAATTGCTTACCACGCTCACTCGCGGCGGATGTTGTCACCTTCTTTATGGATTCGAAAGCAACAGCGAGCGCATGCTGAAGCTCATGCAGAAAGACTGCCACGTCGCCGACAACGAGGAAACCGCGACGCTTCACCGCGAGATGGACGTGCCCTACACGGCCAGCATGCTGATGGGGTTCCCGGGCGAGCGGGAAGAGGACATCCTGCGGTCGATCGATTTCATCAAGCGGCACAGACCGCCGATGTCGGCTTTCAACTGGTACATCCCCCTGCCGGGCTCTCCCGACTACGACGGGCTGCGCGCCAACGGTCTGATCGATCGCGACGACCCGATGGAGTGGCGCAAAATCGGGGAGGTCGCCTCGCAGGCGAGGATCTTCTGCGATGTGCCCCGAGAGCGTTTCGTCGAGCTCTTCAACTACGGGCAGACCATGTGCAACAAGCTCACGCACGATTATGGGGTCTGGGGCTGTATCGCGCCGCATGGCTCGCAGATAGACATTCCTCTTCCGGCGCCCACGCCCGACCCGGAGTTGCAATCGCAATTGCTGTAGAACGTCGGACACGTTCGGTGTCTGCCATGGCCAGACGAGTCCCGTCGCTGTCGGTGGTGATTCCCGTCTACAACAGCGCGGCCCTATTGCCCGAGCTCCTCGCCCGACTCGAGCCGGTGCTGCAGGGCTGCGCCGCCGAGTTCGAGGCGGTGTTCGTCAACGACGCGAGCCGCGATGACAACTGGCGGGTGCTCGCGCGAGTGCCACGCTGATGCTGCTTCGTCACATGACCAGCGAACAGAGTCCGTACCTCAGCGTCGTCGTCACGTCGCGCAACGACGATCACGGGGGCGATCCGTTGAAGCGGCTGCAGGCCTTCATCAACTGCTTCGACGCGCAGTGCTGCCGCACCGGACTCGACGCCGAGGTCATCATCGTCGAATGGAATCCGCCAGCCAACTGCCCGCGCCTGCAGACCCTCATCCGATGGCCCGAGCCGTCCTTCTGCACGTACCGGTTCGTCGATGTGCCGCCCGAGTTCCACGCGACGCTGAAGTATGCCGAGGTGCTTCCGCTCTTTCAGATGATCGCGAAGAACGCCGGCATCCGGCGCGCGCGCGGGCGGTTCGTACTGGCCACGAACATCGACATCATCTTTTCCAACGAGCTGATCGATTACATCGCGTCAGGCCGGCTCGAGCCCGGCTACCTGTACCGTGTCGACCGTCACGACATCGAGGCCGCCATCCCCGTCG
>Ga0066709_100004979_pt1 | contig 10785 bp, 5 predicted proteins | sample GraSoiAngelo_158_FD_79665 | JGI IMG/M metagenome (GOLD analysis project Ga0066709, IMG submission 79665) | Grasslands soil microbial communities from the Angelo Coastal Reserve, California, USA - 14_1009_16_30cm | ecosystem: Environmental > Terrestrial > Soil > Grasslands | place: USA... | reverse complement strand
GTCCAGGAGATCCGCGACGCGCATCCCGACCGCCTTCTCGGCTGGCACTCCCCAGAACCGCTCGAAGACAGGGTTGACGCGTTGATACCGGTAATCTCTTCCGACGATGGAGACGCGATCAGGGGAGCTCTCGAACACCTGCCCGGTGAGATACTCCGCCCGCTTCCGCTCGGTGATGTCCGTAATGGTCACGAGCACGCTGTCGAACCGAGCGGACGGCGGTGGGAACGTGATCGTGAACAGCGCGGTCAGCGTCTCTCCCTTCAAGCTCTGGAGAACGGTCTCGGCCTCGAAGGACGTCCGCCCCTCCGCGATGGCGATCAGCTCGCGCAGAAAGACCTCCCGGGTCTCTGGCACGAAGACCTTGTGCAGTGAGACCAGGAGCTCATCCTTGCTCTCGGCCGCGAACAACTTGACGGATACATCGTTGACGTCGACGATCTTCACCATCGTGATGGCTTGCTGGACGAACTCCGGGTGTGCGGCGACGTATTCGCTAAAATCGCGCACCCCCCTGGATCTCAGCTCATCGATCGCGACCTTGACCTGGGAGAAGTCTTCCTCCCAGATCGACACTCCGGTCGAGTCGAAGATGTAGCGGTATCGCTGCTCACTCTCGCGCAGCCTCGCCTCGGCCTCCTTGCGCTTCGTGATGTTGTTGTTGGTTTCCAGGATCGCACGCGGCTGGCCTTGCTCGTCTCGCTGCAACGACCACCGGCTGGCCACCACCACCCGGCTTCCATCGGCTCGGGTCTGTACGAGCTCGCCCTCCCAGCGCCCGGCACCCAGCAATTCCGCGCGGATTTGCTCGAGCGGCGCAGGAAAGACCGTCTGCATGAGGCGGTGAGGAATGCTCCCGACCGCTTCCTTTGCCGTCCACCCGTACAACCCTTCGGCCGCGCGATTCCAGTAGGTGATCACATCGTTCATGTCACGCACGAAGATGGTGTCGTGCGTGAGATCGAGCAGTCCCGCCTGCTCCCGCAGGGCGGTTTCGGCGCGTCTGCGGCCCGTGATGTCAACCATGACCCCACGCAGCCGCGCTGCGCGTTCTTCGTCAACGACCACGGTCACCAGGTCTCGCAGCCACACGACACTGCCGTCCGCGGCGATCATGCGGTACTCGAAATCGTGGTCGCGTTTCTCGCCTGTTGCCCTTTCGCGGAGTGACACCGCCCATTCACGATCGTCCGGGTGAAGGTGATCCTTCCAGAATGTCGGGTCGGATAGCCAGCGCGTCACCGGGTAGCCGAGGATGCGTTCGGCCTGGGTGCTCACGAACAAGCACTGAAAGGTCGCGGCGTCGGCTTCCCAAACAATCCCCTCGACCGAGTTCACCAGGTCCCGGAACCGCTGCTGCGCAGCGACGGCGGCGGCGACGGCCACCTGCAAACGCTCGTTGGTCCGCTGGAGGTCCGCCGTCCGGTCGCGAACCCGGACCTCGAGTTCCTCCCGGGCACTCTTCAGGGAATTCTCCGCCCTGCGTCGTGCGGCGCTCATCGTCGCCATGAACGCCGCCACCACCATGAACAAGATCAGACGCGGGACCTCGGCGACTTCGATCTTCAATGAATCGAAGGGAGGCGTGAAAGAGTAGTCGAAAACCAACGTGGCCAATACCCAGGCCACCAGCGCGGGTCGCAGCCCGCTGAGCCAGCCCGTGATCAAGATCGCCACGAGCAACAGCTGAGCGCCACCCAGCACCACCGGCCGCAGCCACAGCGCCAAGATCACTGCGGCAGTCACGCACGACACGGCGACGCCGTATCGGACGACCGCGAGCTGCGCGAAGGAGCGTTGCATCTGGCGTCCTCTCAGTCGCGACCGGTGGATTTCACCAACGGACCCCCCGTCGCTTGCCCTTGGTGCCGCGCTAGCGTACCGGACCTCCTCGTCCCGTGTGTCGGAAAACTTCGCAGACCCCCGAGTAACATCCGAGCGGTCGGCCCGCAAAGGTCGTCGCGCGCCTCGAGGGCGAGCGTGAACGCGGCCGTCACGCGGAGGCTAGGGCCGTCCGGACAGCGTCGAGAAGGGTCGCGCTCTGGAAGGGCTTCTTGAGGAACGCCACCGCGCCGGCCTGGAGGGATCGCTGGCGCGTTTCGTCGTCGCCGTGAGCCGTCAGGATGACCACGGGGATGCGCGAGCCCGTGGCGCCCAGATGCCGGAGGAGGTCGAGACCGTTCATTCCCGTCATCCGTAAATCGAGCACCACGCAACCGGTGTTCTCTCGATGGACAGATTCCAAAAAGGTTTCCGCGGATTGAAACGTCTCGACTCGGAAGCCCACTGACGTCAGGAGATTCCTGAGCGACCGACGCAGCGATGCGTCATCGTCCACGACGCAGACCACCCGCCCGTTGTCTTCGACCATCTCGAGTCCCCAGCCTCTACCTTAGTGTGCGCCCGCGCAAAGCGTCTACCCTACTTTGGTGGGGTGCGGCCACCGCGACAGTCGGGTTTCGCGTGCACCCACCTGAATTTCTGAGTCATCGTCCGTTCTCGGACGCCCGGGCACTGGGCGCCTCGACGACTGGTCACAGCCTGTTCAGGTGACGGCGTCACAGCGAGAAGGGTTCCCGCTCGGCTGTCGCGTTCTTGCGGAAGAATGGTGCGCCGCGACTGGCATGCCCCCGAGTTCGTCATAAGAGTGCTATGGACCATGCGAAGCGCGCGCGCTCGATCGTGGCAACCCTGGGCCTCGCTCTTCTGGCGACGGCCGGCCCGGCCCGCGCGTACGTCATCGAGGCGCTGACTTCGGTCCCCGCCGACGAGGGCGCGGACAAGGAGACCCTGGCGCAGGCCGCTTTCACGCCGACCATGGTGTCGCTTTTGGAGGCCAAGCTGGTCGGCGATCGGATCTACCTCCTCGTGCTGCTCGCGGACGCGGCCGGGGAAGCCGAGATCTTGAAGATCGAGTCGACGCAGCCGGGCCTGCACCCGCGCTGACGCGGCATGGGCGTCCCGAGTCACCTGCGGCGGCATCCGTACGCGGTCGTATCGCTCGCGCTCCTGATCGTGGTGATCGGTGGAGCAACCCTCACGCTATGGCGGCCATGGCGATCCACCGCCAGCGCGCAGGGACACGTCGCGGCCTCGCCGCGCATCCCGGTGGTTGCGGCGCCGGTGACGACGCGCGACGTGGAGGTCTACCTCAACGGGATCGGGTCGGTCACGCCACTCGAGACCGTCACGGTGAAGAGCCGTGTGGACGGCGAGCTGATCGGCGTCCACTTCCAGGAGGGGCAGATCGTCCGCAGCGGAGACCTGCTGGCCCAGATCGACCCGCGTCCGTTCGAGGCGCAGCTGACCCAGTTCGAAGGCCAGCTCGAGCGCGATCAAGCGCTGCTCGATAACGCTCGGCTCGATCTCAAGCGGTTCCAGGAGCTCGTCAAGACGGACGCGGTGCCGCGGCAGCAGCTGGACACCCAGGTATCGCTCGTTCACCAGCTCGAGGGCACGGTCAAGAACGACCAGGGTCAGATCGACGCCACGAAGGTCCAGCTCGTCTACTGCCACATCACCTCGCCCATCGCCGGCCGGGTGGGGCTCCGTCTGGTGGACCCCGGGAACATCGTGCACGCCACTGATACGACCGGCCTCGTCGTCATCACCCAGCTCCATCCCATCACCGTGATCTTCACGATCCCGGAGGACAGCATCCCGACGGTGCTGGAGAAACTTCAGCGGGGCGTCCGGTTGCCGGTGGAGGCCTACGACCGGGAATATCGGCGAAAGCTCGCGGGGGGCGCGCTGCTCACGATCGACAACCAGGTCGATCCCACCACCGGCACCGTCCGCCTCAAGGCCCAGTTCCCGAACACCGACAATCGGCTGTTCCCCAGCCAGTTCGTCAATGCCCGCCTGCTCATCGAGACCCGGCGTGGCGCGACGGTGGTGCCGACCGCGGCCGTCCAGCAGAGTCCGCGGGGATCGTTCGTCTACGTGCTCCGACCCAATGCCACCGTCGGGATCCGCCCGGTGACGGTCGGGGTGACGGACGGTGACGATGTGTCGATCGAGCAGGGGCTACAGGTGGGCGAGCAGGTCGTGGTCGAAGGCACCGAGCGGCTTCGCGACGGAGCGGCGGTCGCGCTGCGGAGCGGCCGGTGAACCTCTCGCGCCCGTTCATCCTGCGTCCGGTCGCCACGACGCTGCTCATGGCCGCGTTGCTGCTGGCGGGCGCCCTCGCCTATCGCCTGTTGCCGGTCTCCGCCCTGCCTCAAGTCGACTACCCGACCATCCAGGTCTTCACGTTCTACCCGGGGGCGAGCCCGGACGTCATGGCGTCGTCGGTCACCGCCCCGCTCGAGCGGTTCCTCGGGCAGATGCCCGGGCTGAACCAGATGACGTCCACCAGCTCGAGCGGCAGCTCGGTGATCACGCTGCAGTTCACGCTGAGCCTGGGGCTCGACGTGGCCGAGCAGGAGGTGCAGGCGGCGATCAACTCGGCGCTGACGCTCCTGCCGCCGGACCTCCCGAACCCGCCCGTGTACAGCAAGGTGAACCCGGCCGACACGCCGATCGTCACCCTCGGGCTGACCTCGGCGACTCTGCCGCTACCGCAGGTCGAGGACCTGGCCGATACGAGGCTCGCCCAGAAGATCGCCCAGCTACCCGGCGTGGGCCTCGTCAGCATCAGCGGCGGGCAGCGGCCGGCGGTGCGGGTGCAGGCCAACCCGGCCTCGCTCTCGGCCTACGGCCTCACCCTCGAGGATCTACGCGCCGCGGTGGCGGCCGCCAACGTCAACCAGGCCAAGGGCAGCTTCGATGGGCCGCGCCAGTCCTCGGTCATCGGGGCCAACGACCAGCTCCTGACCAGCCGCGACTACCGCCCGCTGATCATCGCGTTCCGCAACAACGCCCCGGTCACCCTCGCGAACGTGGCCGACGTGATCGACGACGCCGAGAACGTGCGCCAGGCGGCCTGGATGAACGGCTCGCCGGCGGTCATCCTGAATATTCAGCGTCAGCCCGGCGCCAACGTGATCGAGGTCGTGGACCGCATCCTGCGGCTGCTACCGCAGCTGCGGGCTTCCCTGCCGGCGGCGGTCGAGGTCCGCGTGCTCACCGACCGCACCGTCACGATCCGCGCATCGGTCGCGGACGTCCAGTTCGAGCTGATGCTGTCGGTGGCGCTGGTCGTGCTCGTCATCTTCCTCTTCTTGCGTACGATGTCGGCCACCGTCATCCCGGCGGTCGCCGTCCCTCTTTCGCTCGTGGGGACCTTCGGAGCGATGGTGCTCCTCGGATTCAGCCTGAACAACCTGTCGCTGATGGCGCTCACGATTGCCACCGGCTTCGTGGTGGACGACGCCATCGTCATGATCGAGAACATCGCGCGCTACATCGAGGCGGGCGATCCGCCACTGCGGGCTGCGCTCAAGGGGGCCGAGCAGATCGGCTTCACCATCCTCTCCCTCACCGTCTCGCTGATCGCCGTGCTCATCCCGCTCCTGTTCATGGCCGACGTGGTGGGCCGCCTCTTCCGCGAGTTCGCGATCACGCTCGGCATCACGATCCTCATCTCGGCCGTGGTGTCGCTGACGCTCACGCCCATGATGTGCGCGCGGCTGCTCCGCCACACGCCCCCCGAGCGGCAGGGCCGGCTCTACCGGTGGTCCGAGCGCGCCTTCGACCAGATCATCGGCGCCTACGGCACGAGCCTCTCCTGGGTGCTCGGCCACCGGCCGGCGACCCTCGCGGTGGCGATCGCCACGCTCGGTCTCACGGTGATCCTCTACGTGGTCGTGCCGAAGGGCTTCTTCCCGGTCCAGGATACCGGGACCATCCAGGGCATCTCGGAAGCGCCGCAGACGATCTCGTTTCCGGCGATGGCCGCACGGCAGCAGGCCCTGGCCGCGGTGATCCTCAAGGATCCGGCGGTCGAGAGCCTGTCCTCGTTCATCGGCGTGGACGGCACCAACGTCACCCTCAACAGCGGGCGGATCCTCATCAACCTGAAGCCGCTGGCCGATCGCGGCGTGAGCGCCACCGACGTCATCCGCCGCCTCCAGCCCGCGCTGGCCGGCGTCGACGGCATCCAGCTGTTCATGCAGCCGGTGCAGGATCTCACCGTCGAGGATCGGGTGAGCCGCACCCAGTACCAGTACAGTCTCGAGGATCCCGACGGAGGCGAGCTCAACCTCTGGGCCCCGCGGCTCGTCGACGCGCTTCGCGCGCGGCCCGAGCTGGCCGACGTCAGCAGCGACCAGCAGGACCAGGGACTCGGCGTAGCACTCGTGGTGGATCGCAGCACCGCGTCGCGGCTCGGCGTCACCCCGCAGGCGATCGACAACACGCTCTACGACGCCTTCGGCCAGCGGCAGGTGTCCACGATGTTCACGCAGCTCAACCAGTACCGAGTGGTCCTCGAGGTCAAGCCCGAGTTCCGCCAGAGCGCAGCGGCCCTGGAGAAGATCTACGTCACCGGCGTCAGCGGCGGGCAGCCGGTGGCGGTGCCGCTCGACACCATGGTCCACGCGTATCCGACGACCGGCCCGCTCGTGGTCTCGCGCCAGGGACAGTTCCCGGCGGTGACGCTGTCGTTCAACCTGGCCCCCGGGACGGCCCTCGGCGATGCGGTCGCGGCGGTGGAGGCGACGACCCGCCGGCTCGGGCTGCCCGCGAGCATTCAGGGAAGCTTTCAGGGAACGGCGCAGGCGTTCCGGGCCGCGCTCACCAACGAGCCACTGCTCATCGCGGCCGCGCTGGTGGCGGTCTACATCGTGCTGGGCGTGCTCTACGAGAGCTACATCCACCCGCTCACGATCCTCTCCACGCTCCCGTCGGCGGGAGTGGGGGCGATCCTCGCACTGCTGATCTGCGGGCAGGAGCTGAGCGTCATCGCGCTGATCGGCATCATTCTGCTGATCGGCATCGTGAAGAAGAACGCGATCATGATGATCGACTTTGCCCTGGAAGCAGAGCGCGGGCAGGGCCAGAGCCCCGGTGACGCGATCTACCAGGCCTGCCTGTTGCGCTTCCGCCCGATCATGATGACCACAATGGCGGCGCTGCTGGCCGCGCTGCCGCTCGCCCTGGGGAGAGGGGTGGGCTCGGAGTTGCGCCGGCCTCTCGGCATCGCCATCGTCGGCGGGCTCGTCGTGAGCCAGCTCCTCACGCTCTACACCACGCCGGTGATCTATCTCGCCTTCGACCGGCTGGCGCGGCGCTCCCGGGGGAATCCGGCCCATCCCGCATGAACATCTCCGCGCCCTTCATCAGGCGGCCGGTGGCCACCACGCTGCTGACGGTCGGCCTCGCCCTGAGCGGGATCCTCGCCTGGGGCCTGCTCCCGGTCTCCCCCCTGCCCCAGGTCGACTTCCCGACGATCCAGGTCACGACGACACTGCCGGGTGCTCAGCCGGAGACGATGGCGACGTCGGTGGCGGCGCCGTTGGAGCGGCAGTTCGGTCGCATCGCGGGCCTCACCGAGATGACGTCGACCAGCTATCTCGGCTCGACGAGCATCGCGCTACAGTTCGACCTTTCCCGGAACATCGACGGCGCCGCCCGCGACGTGCAGGCCGCCATCAACGCGGCCCGCGGCTACCTGCCCCCCGCCCTCCCCAACAATCCGAGCTACCGCAAGGTCAATCCGGCCGACTCACCGATCATGATCGTGGCCCTGACCTCCGACACGCTCAGTCGTGGCCAGATGTACGACGCGGCCTCCAGCATCCTGCAGCAGAAGCTGTCCCAGCTGGCCGGTGTCGGCCAGGTCATCGTGGGCGGCAGCTCGCTACCGGGAGTGCGGGTCGAGATGAATCCCACCGCCCTGAACCGGTACGGCATCGCGCTCGAGACCGTCCGGAGCGCGCTGGCCGCGACCACTCAGAACCGGCCCAAGGGGCAGCTCGCCGACGGGATGCGGGCCTCGGAGATCACGAGCAACGATCAGCTGCTCCGGGCCGCCGACTTCGCTCCCGTGATCGTCGCGTACCGGGCGGGCCGGCCGGTACGACTCGACGACGTCGCGCGCGTCGAGGACTCGGTCGAGAACATCCGGACGACGGGGCTCGCGAACGGACGGCCCGCGGTGCTGCTGGTGATCTTCCGGCAGCCGGGCGCCAACATCATCGACACGGTGGACGGGGTGCGCGCCCTGTTCCCGGAGCTTCAGGCCGCGATCCCGCGGGCCATCACCATGTCGATCGTGATGGACCAGACCCAGACCATCCGCGCCTCGCTGCACGACGTCGAGCTGACGCTCGTGATCTCGGTGCTCCTGGTGACGCTGGTCGTGTTCGCGTTCCTGCGGAGCATTCGTGCCACCCTGATCCCCGCGGTGGCGGTGCCGGTCTCGCTGGTGGCGACCTTCGGGGTGATGTACGTGCTCGGCTACAGCCTCGACAACCTCTCGCTCATGGCGCTCACCATTGCGACCGGCTTCGTGGTGGACGACGCCATCGTGGTCTTAGAAAATGTGGCGCGGCACCGGGCGGCGGGTCTCTCCCCCCTCGAGGCGGCGCTCCGCGGGGCGCGAGAGATCGGCTTCACGGTGCTGGCCATCAGTGTCTCCCTCGTCGCGGTCTTCACCCCCATCTTGTTGATGGGCGGCCTGGTCGGACGCCTCTTCCGGGAGTTCGCGATGACGCTCTCCGCGGCGATCGCGATCTCGCTGGTGGTGTCGCTGACCACTACCCCGATGATGTGCGCCACTCTTTTGGCTCGGGAGACGGACGGCGAGCACGGCCGCCTCTACCGGGCGAGCGAGCGGGCCTTCGAGTGGATGCGGCGCGTCTATGAGACGAGCCTCGCGTGGGTGCTGCGGCATCCGCGCGGCGTGCTCGCCGTGACCCTCCTGACTGTCGCCCTGAACGGCTACCTGTTCTGGGTGGTGCCCAAGGGATTCTTTCCACAACAAGATACGGGGCGGCTGCAGGGGGCGATTCAGGCCGCGCAGGACATCTCGTTCCAGGCGATGCAGGCCAAGCTGACCGAGATCGTGGACATCGTCGGGCACGACCCGGCGGTCGCGAACGTGGTTGGATTCACAGGTGCCCAGGGCAACGGGCCCAGCACCGCGACCAACACCGCGCGCCTGTTCGTCATGCTGAAGCCGCTCGCGGAGCGCAAGGTCAGCGCCGACCAGCTGATCACGAGACTGCGCGGGCGAGTGGCCGTGGTGCCGGGGGCGCCCTCCTTCTTCCAGGCGGCGCAGGACGTCCGCGCGGGCGGCCGCATGGGGAATGCGCAGTACCAGTACACGCTCCAGGGGGATGACGTCCGGGAGCTCGACACGTGGGGACCGCGGGTCGCCGAACGCCTCCGAGCGCTGCCGCAGCTCGTCGATCTGAGCAGCGACCAGCAGGATGGAGGGCGGCAGTCGTCGCTGGTGATCGACCGGGCCACCGCATCGCGCCTCGGCATCACTCCGCAGCTCATCGACGACACGCTCAACGACGCCTTCGGCCAGCGCCAGGTCGCGATCATGTACAGCCCGCTCAACCAGTACCACGTCGTGATGGAAGTCGAGCCGCGCTTCTGGCAGCGCCCCGAGACCCTGCAGGACATCTACCTCCCGTCTTCCAACGGCGGCATGGTGCCGCTCAGCGCGTTCAGCCGGTACGAGCCTACCCGGACCGCGCTCGCGGTGAACCACCAGTCGCAATTCCCGTCGGTGACTCTGACCTTCAACCTGGCGCCGGGCGTCGCGCTGGGAGACGCGTTAACCGCGATCGAGGCCGCGGTGCGGCCGCTCGGGCTCCCCGCCGGCATCCAGGGGAGCTTCCAGGGCACCGCGCAAATCTTCCAGGCCTCGCTGGCCAGCGAGCCGTGGCTGATCGCAGGCGCGCTCCTCGCGGTGTACGTCGTCCTGGGGGTGCTCTACGAGAGCTACATCCATCCGCTCACCATCCTGTCCACGCTGCCGTCGGCCGGGGTGGGCGCGCTGCTGGCCCTGCTCGCCTGCCGCACCGACCTGACCGTCATCGCGCTGATCGGCATCCTGCTCTTGGTCGGCATCGTGAAGAAGAACGCGATCATGATGATCGACTTCGCCCTGGCGGCGGAGCGAGGCGAAGGCAAGAGTCCGGCGGAGGCGATCCATCAGGCGTGCGTGCTGCGCTTCCGGCCGATCATGATGACGACGATGGCCGCGCTCCTGGGCGCGCTCCCGCTGGCCTTCGGGCGTGGAATCGGGTCGGAGCTGCGCCGGCCGCTCGGGATCGCCATCGTGGGTGGGCTCATCGTGAGCCAGGCGCTCACGCTCTACACGACGCCGGTCGTCTACCTCTATCTCGACCGCGTACGACTGTGGTGGACGCGCAAGCACGCCGGCCATGGGCGGCCGCTCGCGACGGCCGCCGTGGATGCGCTGGAACCGTGAGGCGCCGGATGGTCCGCGGGCGGCTCGGCGGCCTGCTTGCGCTCGCCTCAGCGCTGCTCGTGCTCGCGAGCGGCTGCACCGTGGTGCCAAACTACGTGAGGCCCTCGATGTGGAGCCCCGACTCCTACAAGGAGCTCGACGGCTGGAAGATCGCCAATCCTCGGGACGGCCTGGCCCGCGGCTCCTGGTGGGAGATCTTCGGCGATCCGCAGCTGAACGCGCTCGAGCCGCGTGTCAACATCTCGAACCAGAACCTCGCGGTGGCGGAGGCGCAATACCGGAACGCCCGGGCGCTCGTACGCGAGGCCCGTGCCGCCTACTTTCCTACCGTTACGCTCGGGGTCGGGTTCACGCGCTCGCGTCAGTCCTCGACGTTCGGCGTCGGGTCGAGCGGGGGATCGTCCACCGGCACATCGACGAGTGGCACGTCGTCTTCGGTGGGTAGCTCGTCGAGC
>Ga0066709_100004978_pt1 | contig 10786 bp, 7 predicted proteins | sample GraSoiAngelo_158_FD_79665 | JGI IMG/M metagenome (GOLD analysis project Ga0066709, IMG submission 79665) | Grasslands soil microbial communities from the Angelo Coastal Reserve, California, USA - 14_1009_16_30cm | ecosystem: Environmental > Terrestrial > Soil > Grasslands | place: USA... | reverse complement strand
CGTCTGTAATTGGTGAAACTGGATCCTACACTCACGTCTACACGGTCTGGTGGATTGAAGGAACAGGATGGTTCCAAGGCTCGTTTCCAATGGGCGCGAAACCACTGGCAAGTTTCGGAGACCTTGCAGTGTACGAGTATCGCTAGGCCAATGTCGCACTCGGAAAGAGTATTTCTCGAAAATGAGATGTACCAACCAATACAATTACCGTTATCAACCCTCCAATTTAGTCAAAAGCAACTTTGATTCAGGAAGCGGAAACGGTTAGAGCGAGGGATGAGGTTGAGGAGAGGCTCCTCCTTGACCCTCAAACGGCCGTTCCGCGGATAGTCGACTTCATTCGCACAACTTTCAGTTCCTCTGGATGTTCAGGCATAGTTGTAGGGCTAAGCGGGGGAATCGACAGCGCGCTCACCACTACTCTCTGCGTCAAGGCTGTTGGACCCGCGAAGGTGACCGGGGTCTTCATGTTCGAGGAACGAATGCGCAACGGCGTCGATGCAAGTCACGCTCGCGAAATTGCGGACAACCTTCGTATCAGAACTATCGACCTGACTCTAGATCCTCTCATCAAGCGATTCTCGGACACATTTCCCGTCAAAGTCGAGGATCAAGTGGCGAAGGGCAATCTGAAGGCGCGAATGAGGATGACTAGCCTCTACTACCTAGCGAACGCTCAGAACCTGCTCGTTGCCGGGACGGGCGACCGGAGCGAGGACCTGATCGGCTACTTCACAAAATACGGCGACGGGGGCGTAGACTTTCTTCCGATCGCACATCTCTACAAATCGCAGGTCAGGTCCCTAGCGAAGCATGTTGGTATCTCGCCGCAGATTGTAGAGAAACCGTCGTCTCCGAACCTCTGGGAAGGTCACAAGGCAACCGACGAGATCCCGCTGGACTATTCCGAATTGGATCACGCGCTCATTTGTCTCTTCGATTTGAAGATGGCACCGGAAGATGTGTCAAAGCGCCTAGGGATCAGTGATGATAAGGTCCGAGACATTTTGTCGAGATTTCGGAAATCCGCGCACAAGAGATCGTACCCGCCGATGATTGGGAGCTGGTAGCTTGAACCTTCACTCCAAACTGCGTAGTCACAAGGCCAAGATTGCGGTCTGGGGGACCGGTTACATCGGGCTCTCAACAATGGCATACTATGCAAGATACGGAATAAAATGCGTCGGCTACGACATCGTCCCAGAAACTGCTCGGACCATTAACGCTGGCAAGATTACTATGCCGGGCCTCGGTCAGTGGCTGGGCTTCTCAATTGAACCACTGGTAAAGAACGGCCTCGTGCACGCAACACCCGATGTGAAGGAGATCATCGAAGATCCGACCGTCAAGGTCCATTTCGTATCGATTCCCACTGAGCGGAACGGTAAGCCCTGGGACGGAGCATTGCAAGACGTTTCGAAGAAGATCGCCGGGAAAACGGTCGAGAATGGTCCTGACCTTGTCATAGTCGAATCAACCCTCTCACCTGGACAGTGCGACAAAGTACTGGTCTCAACTCTAGACCGAACAGGGAGAAAGATTCCGAAGGAATTTCAGCTGGCCGTGGCTCCCCGACGCGACTGGTTTGATAACCCCGGCTTGAATGTCCACACGATTCCTCGGGTCGTTGGCGGGGTCGATGAAGAGTCGCTAAAGGCGGCCCAAGAGGTGCTGGGGATCATTTGCTCCAAACTCGTGCCTGTCTCGGACCACAGAATTGCTGAACTGGTAAAGTCCACTGAGAACTCGTTCAGAGCGCTTAACATTGCTTTCGCCAACGCACTGTCTCGGTCCTATCCAAACGTTGACACCATCGAGTTGATCAACGCGGCCGCTACTAAGTGGAACTATGTTGCCCATTATCCAGGACTTGGGACCGGCGGATATTGTATCCCCTTGGCCCCCGAATACTTGCTTGAGGGGTCTGGAAGCAAGGGTGAACACACGGACTTCCTGTCACTAATTAACCAAGTTAATACTTCACAGACAAGATTCATTGGCGAGCTGATTGGTAAGAATCCGTCGGGAAGCTCGGTGGGCATACTCGGGCTAAGTTACAAGCGTAATCTGAAGGTCCATGTTCTCTCGCCATCGATAACCTTGGCTGAGACGTTGAGAAAGGCTGGCAAACAGGTCCGGATACAGGACCCCTACTATACCACGGAGGAGATAGAGAAGATAGCGGGTGTCGGTTCGTTCAAGTATCCTGACGATATGAAAGATTTCGATTCACTAGTCGTTTCTGTACCACACCTTGAGTATACAGAGACCCCTGTTCCGGAGTTGCTGGATTCGATCCGGCCCGGTACCTTCGTACTAGACGCGGAGGGTGCCTGGCAGAGTTACAGAGACTTTTTCCGGCAAAAAAGAATCGACTATCGAAAAATTGGCGACGCCGGTTGGGCATTACTGAGATCGGTCAAATGAACGGGCCTACACCACGTGTATCAGTATCAGTCATAGTCCCGTGTTATAACGAACAAGACAATGTTCAGAATTGCGTAGACCAGATATCGAAGGTGCTATGGGCTGCACTGGTTCCACACGAGATCCTTGTGGTGAACGATGGGAGTACGGACAAAACTCTGGGGCGAGCTCATTCTCTCTTGAAGTCCAATTCGCTCGTCCGCGTTATTGACCTTGGAGAGAACTGTGGAAAAGCTACCGCTCTGAGGGAGGGTGTCCGCCGAGCAAAAGGTGACACTGTTGCTTTCTTCGATGCCGATCTGCAGTACAGCCCAAAGGATCTCGTCACAATGATCAGGCGATTGAATGAGGGTCATGACTTCGTGAATGGGACTAGGGACTACAATGGGTACGGTGCTTCCAGAACAGCCCTTTCTCGTCTCTATAATAAAGTCGTACGATTCATATTTCGAATGGATCTCAGAGATTCGAATTGCGGAATAAAGGTCTTGAAAAGAGAAGCGGCGGATGCGGATACGATTTTCAGTTATGGCCTTCCTCTAGTTGTGCCGCTCTTGAAGATTAGGGGATTCGAATCGACCGAGGTCCCTGTAACGCTACACGAGAGGATGAACGGAGAGTCGAAGTACTTCCAAGACGGACATTTCCTCGGTGGTTCCAAGAACATTAGGGACATTACCTACCATTCAATAATGCTTCTGAATCTGCTCGCGCACGCTCCGTTCGAGTCGAAGCGAAAAAACAACGGTTCAGGGAAAGAAGTAAGCTCATAGTCAAATTCCTGTCGTCAAGAAGCAGAGATTGGAATGAGAAGGATCGTTGTTCTGAGCAGGCGCGACATAACGCACCCTCTCTCCGGTGGGGCGGGCAGATATGTTCATGAAATATTTCGCCGCCTTCCCACTCGATATTCGATTACTGTACTCGCCGAAGGTGGACCTAGTAGTAAGTCTGTGGAGGAGATTGACGGCATAACCTACCGGCATTTTCCTGGGATCCTCCACCGAATGCTGCTACCTGCCCGCTATGTCACAAAGTTTGCTGGAAAGACCGATTTGTTAATCGACAATGCAGACGTGGGAATACCCTGGCTGACACCGTTCTATGCGAAAGTGCCTAGAATTGTGATAATATACCAAGTGGCTGGAAGCATATTCCATCATGAACTAGCAAGGCCGCTGTCGGAGATCGCAGTTAGGTTGGAGCCTAGGATCTACCAGATATACAAAAATAGCAAGATAGTGACATGCTCTCCAAGCACAAAAAACGATCTCGTGCGATTGGGGGTTTCGGGGGAAAAAGTGTCGGTGATTACACCCGGAATCGATGACTCGTTCCGACAATTCGAGCCAGATGGACGTAAATTCGGTGACCCCACGATAGTATGCATTAGTAGATTCCGCAGATACAAAGGACTTAGTTATGCGATCAAGTCAATGCGGTATGTTCTTAAAACAATTCCGAGGGCCAAACTAATCATTGTAGGAAACGGCGACGAAACAGATCTCAAGGAGGAGGCTTCACGAACAAGCTATCACGAGTCGATACAGATTCTGAAACGTCCACCGAATAGATGGAATGAGGAAAAAAGACTCCTACTCTCGAGGGCTCACCTTTTCTTGATACCTTCAATTCGAGAGGGATACGGAATCGTGGTGATAGAAGCAAACGCGTGCGGCACACCTGCGATTGGATGGTCAGTCCCAGGCGTGCAAGACTCTATCATCGATGGAAAAACAGGCTCACTGGTTCCCTTCGACGATACTGTCGCGCTAGCTGATACGATTGTGAAGCTCCTCATGGGAAACCCGCAAAGGCTTGCTGAATTATCGAGAGCAGCAATTGATTGGGCAAGAGAGCATTCATGGGATGCTGCCGCTCAAAGCTTTGAAACGACGATGAAGTCAGTCATCTGAGCGGAGGAACACGACGCTGTTGTACTCTGCTCCCCCAGAAAGACTGCAAAAGAGTCGGCATACCGCGATTTGACCTCTACTGGACGTATGCGAACACTTTCAATTTACCTTGAGGGAAGGCTTCGCATCATCAAACCTCACATGATTACTTTCGGAATAATTATGCTGGCCGGAATTACCGTCTTAACTTGGTTCCGGGGTTTCTTAATTTATCACTGGGACACAGTATTTCCATTCAACCCTGCTGCCATGATGAAAGCCTTCTTCTGGCCATGGTCAGATCTGATCTCGACTGGGACCCCAATTCTGAGCAACCACACACTTCCATATTTTGCTCTGGTATACTTCCTACATGATTTACTAGGACTATCGCTACTGAACTCACAGATTTCCATTTACTACCTAATCCTTGTCATGGGGGGAGCGGCGACGTATCTCTTCTTCCTCGGGCAGTCGATTGACAAAACGAGGCGGTCAAAAGAACTTAGGTTTGGAGCGCTTGTCTCCGCCCTGGTCTACATGTTCAATCCCTATTCCATGATAGAAATTTGGATGGTCTTTTCACTTGAGGCATTCCTCTATGCGACTCTGCCACTGTTCTTGCTCTTGTTCCAGAGGGGACTTACGCAGAGCACCAAAGGTAGAATTGACTGGAAGGTAATAACTGGTCTTGCTGGACTCAGTGTATTTGCTGCACCAGTACTAGGTATTCCGGCTTATTCGATACCAGTCTTAATTGGGCTCGCGATTTTCTATGTAATTTGGCTCCTCAATCCAGAACACTTGCAAAAATGGAAGGGTTCAGCTCAATTTGTCACCCTCGCTGTCCTCGCTCTGTTCGCCGTCAATATCTGGTGGATCTACCCGACAATATTTCTCTATAGCACCCAACTGATGCGCGCAGGTGGCGCGTCGTACGGCGCCACAGGACTTGGAGACCTTCTTCACAACAGTATGCATACAGACTACTTCAACGTGTTTCGCCTTGTTGGAATGTCTCCCTTCTATAATTCTGGAGTGTATCCTCATTACGATTTTGCGTGGATGTACCAGACTTTCTTCCCGATAACATTGATCTCGCTAATGATACCCGCGAGTGCTTTCCTTGGACTGATCTTGAGTGGGTCACCAATAAGGCAGCACTCCAAACTCTTCGCCGCAGCGTGCATACTGGGCGTAGTTCCCATCGCAGCCGGCCTGCAACCCCCATTCGGAGAAATGTTCACTTGGCTAGCACTCAACATTCCTGCTGTTGCAGTATTGTTTAGGGACTCTTACCAGAAATTCGGATTTTGGCTACCGTTCGGATATTCGTTTCTTATAGGAGCATCTTTCTCTGCTCTCGCAGGCCACACACATCGTGGAGTGCATTCGGACGGAGGCCAAACTGCACTTGCCAGACCCACGTGGAGCTACCGCCGCGTCATAGTCTTGTCAATGATCCTGATCCTCATTACTTCTGGATACGTTTGGCCAATGTTTACGGGTGAAGTCATACCAATTGAGACGCCGACTCTTCCTTCGCCCCGAATTCAGATTCCAGAATATTACTATCAGGCGGCAACCTGGCTTCAATCGCAACAGGGCACTTTCAGGATTCTATCGCTCCCCGAGGACCAGATTCTTCAGAGTAGTGCGTGGGCCCATGGCTATGTGGGGGGAGACATTCTGAGATACTTGACTGGAGGGTCGATCATCTCTTCAAACCCTCAAGTCCCTGGATTAGACGCCTTCCAGCATGGCCTCTACGCCTACATCTCCAATGGAGGCGACAATATTTCAAGGGTGCTGAAGTTGTTTGACGTCAGGTTTGTTTTACTCAGAACAGATGCGGCATTCTATCCTGGTTCGGCGACCCAACCAGCAAATACTAGCCAACTCCGTACCTATTTGGAGAGCCAACCTGAAATTACTGCGAGCAAGCAGTTCGGTCCTCTGTTATTTTTTGAATTGAAGGATCACGGTCCAAGGCTGTTTGCGACCGCCCAAATTATGACCGCATCCCAAGCCAATGGCATAGGGTGGGACCTGGCCAATTATGATGGCGGATGGCAAGCGAACTCTTTGAACGAGTCAAAGTTCGGGTCAGCCCTCTCGTTAACGTTCAGATCACCTGGAAGCTACTCCTACGGATACTTGACCAATTCTCAAGCTTTGAACATATCCATTGTTAGCTATCCATACATCAAGGCGAACTTTTCGTCAAGCTCAAATGCGGCTCTACTCCTACGTGTAACCCTCGCGAATCAGACCACCGTTTGGTTGACTGCGCTAGGTTCTGGAAACGCAACGTCCTACCTGGGAAATCATTATTCAAGTACTCGCCCGACAACAATAACGTACGATCTATCCGAGCTGACAAATCGTGTGAAAAACTTTGACGTATTCGTTACGAACTCACCAAACCCAACCTCGCAATCTGTTGCAAATGTCAGCATTTACGGATTGACTTTCGAGTCCTATATCGGCCAGCCGGAGGATTATGTCCGTGAAATAGCACGACAAAGCGAAAACCCCACTTCCTTTGTTATCGTTGATAGCGATAGCATCGCAAATCAGGGACTTACAAACTACCCGCCTCCAGCTGTTAGTTACAGCCAGTTAGACCCGATGGACTATGAAGTCCAAGTCACCAACGCAAGCTCATCCTTCATGTTGGTATTCGGCGAAACTTTCGACCCGCTTTGGCGCCTAGTGGGAAGCCCTCCGTTCGATCCATCTATAGCGGTTCACGTCATGGTCGACGGTTTCGCAAACGGGTGGCTAATCCGTACGCCGGGCAACTTTGGCATTTCAATAATGTACGGCCCGGGAAGAACTGTACTATGGGCTTACGGGGTATCTCTCGTTTCGGGACTGATTCTCGCGGCCGTTCCAGTTCTTCCAATTGTCAGCCGCGCAAAACATAGGGGGAAGGCCGCGAATTCACTCCCAGAGATTGCTCCTCTGTCTGGACCTCTTCCATTGAACTATCCTCAAAGCACCTCCTTCAGATTATGGATTGCTATAGGGGTCTTAGTCCTAGTTTCTGCGACAATAGTCTCTGCCATTGGGTGGGAATTAGTAGGTAATCTAACAGCCATAACAGCCTATTTCATTTTTGTACTCGGTATGATTCTGGGCCTATCCCATTACATGAGACAGGGAAGAACCGATCGACCTATGCCGCCATCGCAAACATGATTGTAATGTAAACACGATCGTACCAGTTCTCAATTTGCATGGCCTCAATACTCCAAAGTCATCATCGCCAATATTTCGCAATCTATATTGACCTCTTACGCCGACTTCATAGCTGTTTACGGAAACGTCGCGGAGCCATAGACTGATCCCACATAATGCCCGACACGAGTCTCAAGGAGAAAGCCAGGCATTCGACACAACAGGCAGGTAAACGATGTATGAAACCACAGTCCGAAAGAAGAGAGACGACTCGGGAAATGTACTTGTTGTCGCACTCTAAGTCTTTCCCGACACCCCGGATTATTCAATTAATATTGAGGGAGCACACGCGGAGCAAGCCATAGACTACACTCCAGGGCTTGTATCTGTTGTAATCCCTACATTCAATTCGTCAAGAACTCTGTTACGTTGCCTCAATTCAATCGGAAACCAGACTCTGGCCTGCTATGAGGTCATAGTGGTTGATCGTCATAGCGGCGATGGAAGCGCAGAACTCGCCCATAAATGGGGAGCAAAGGTGATCGAGACGAATGCAAACCGAAGCGAGGCCCGAAATATCGGAGCCGAACGAACGTCTTCATCAGCGATACTCTTCGCTGATTCAGACATGGTACTTCCCCCAACTCTAATCGAAGAATGCAAGGCCGGACTCGAGAAACATGACGCACTTGTCATACCTGAAGTATCTGTGGGCATCGGGTTTTGGGCAAAGTGTAAGGCCCTGGAAAGACTGACGCATTTGGGCAATGAACTGCTAGAAGCCGCGCGTTGCTTCCGCAGAGCTGCTTTTTCTACACTCAGAGGGTACAATCCCTCTCTCGAGGCAGGGGAAGATTGGGATTTGCAGAACAGGGCGAAGGCGCTTGGCCTGTCTCTGGGTAGAGTTCGGGCTCAAATTGAACATGACGAAGGGCATCTAACCCTGGGAGGAATCCTAGCAAAGAAATATCGGTACGGGAAGGTTATTGGCGAATACTTGCAGGCCAATCCACACTTTGGTATCAGGCAAGCCAATCCAATCCGCCGTGTGCTTGCCCCTACACTAGCGGTGTTTCCTGAAGATCCGGCTCATGGAATTGGCGTATTAATTCTCAAATCGCTGGAGTTCACAGCTGCAGGGATAGGCTATGTTCAGGGAAACTGGTCAGATAGCCGCAGAGAATCTAGCGTTTAACCGCTTACTGAGAATACATTGCATATGAAAAAATTCGAAAACACTTCTTTGGAAGTGAAAACTGAAGGTCCGAACACGATGTTTCAGACAAACATGCGTGTGCTTTGTCTTTTCAACTCGTATTGGAACATCGTTCGGCGTAATGAAATTGCGCCCATAACGGGGGGTGAAGGCCATATGCTTGAGGTTGGAAAAATATGGACACGGCTCGGAGTCAATGTGGAGATGGTGACGACAAAGAGCGGGTATGCTGTATGCAGAGATCATGGTCTGAGAGTCAACTCCTTTGTCCTCCCATTAGATGGAAATAGATTGGGAGTGATCGCAAGTTATCTTATGAGAATGTTTCAGGGGCTACTAATCGCTTGGAAGCTTCGCCATGAAGCGATCTGCGCGTACTCTTCGACTGATATCCTACCAGATATTTTACCAGCCCTTGTCGTCAAGTTCCTGAACTACCGCAAGCCAATAATGGTATGCTGGGTATTCCACCTTGTCTCACACTTCTCGACTAGACGGGGCTCTAAGATGCAGAATATCATCTCGTTCCTGTCACAAGAGGTTAGCCATGCAATAATGAGACGCTATTCCGACGTAATCTTCGTGGACAACAGCCAGGTAAAGGCTGAACTGAATTCTATAGGCTTCCACAAAGACCGGATACACGTGGTTCCACTCGGAATAGACAAGGAATCAATTGACAATTCCGAACCGATTCCCAGTGCCAGCTACGATGCTTGCTACTTGGGCAGACTGCACGCCACTAAAGGGGTTAACGATCTGGCAGACATATGGAGATTCGTTACAGACGTCAAGAAATCTGCGAAGCTCGCGGTCATAGGGTCTGATCCTACCGGAAGCATGCTGCGGAAATTGCAGGAGAAATTCAGGCAGTACGACCTCAAGGGCAATGTCGACTTCCTCGGGTTGGTTCCCCGAAAATCTCTGTTCTCGGTTCTCAAGACATGCAAGATCTTTTTATTTCCAAGTTATGAAGAGGGTTGGGGAATCGCTGTCTGCGAGGCAATGGCAGCCGGGTTAGTACCCGTTGTCTATGATCTCCCGCCCTATCGTGAATTCTTCCAAGGGGGCGTTGTTACTGTGCCGATTGGAGATAGAAGGGCTCTTGCGAATGCTGTCATCGAACTGCTTTCAGACGAGGAAAAACGCATAGAACTCAAGCAAAAAGCGGTTCTTTGTGCATCTCAATACAGCTGGGACAACACCGCGAGCAGGGAGTTGCAAGTAATTAGGAACAGGGTGGCTATGTCACGTGATGAGCGGGGACCCTGTCGGAGACATTTCATCCACTTCAGTACCTAGTTATTGAGACACCTAAGAAACTATCCATAGGGGGTTTATGTTCAGCAGGTATATCCTTGTCTTTCTTAGTCACCAAAGACCGCGCGAAAACAAAAGGACCCAAAGAATTCCGATTTTCACAGCCCTCCATCTACCTATGCACGATGGAATCGGACCAGAAGAAAGAGAATACATCGCTGATTCCATCATCAACTTCTTGAAGGTGCCTCGAACAAATAGGCGGTAGAGAATCAGCCTAGCTTCTTGAATGTCCGAGCCTTTATCGTCAGTCACGTCATCTTGAAGAGGGGCCGGGTGGTCCCAACGAGCCTTCCAAGGCTGAATCTATGACTAGGATATGGTGGCTCATCGTTTTCGGAGCTGCGTGCTACGGTTTCGGAGCCCTCTCAGTTACCGCAGACGAGCTGTTCGGTATCGCCCAGTTCTACGGACCCGGCGGGCTCTACTTCTTTCCCATCATAGGCCCGAGAGGACTCTGGGACTCATGGGTCTACGTATTCACGGGTCTAGCGGTCTGCCTCTTCCTCTCACTCGTCTCAATCCTGAAGCTCCAGCGACAAGGGCCGATCTAGCTCGGACGATCTCGGTAAGAGCCACTGGCTCATCGGCTCAACTGAGTCAAGAATCGGACCAGGACCCTAATCCGGAACACCACCCAGGTTCCAGCCGAAAACATTTCATGGAGAGCCTGTTTGGATTCCTCACGGATGCATAACGAAGCCGTACGGTCTGAAGTGTCCGTAGTACGCAAAAGCGTTCTTTG
>Ga0066709_100004977_pt1 | contig 10786 bp, 9 predicted proteins | sample GraSoiAngelo_158_FD_79665 | JGI IMG/M metagenome (GOLD analysis project Ga0066709, IMG submission 79665) | Grasslands soil microbial communities from the Angelo Coastal Reserve, California, USA - 14_1009_16_30cm | ecosystem: Environmental > Terrestrial > Soil > Grasslands | place: USA... | reverse complement strand
GCTCCCGGCGCTCTTCGGACTTCCCGACGGCAAGATTCACAACCAGGCGGATCTCAGGAAGCTGCCGGTCGTGGCGTTCCTCGTCGGGATCGGCGATCGATCGCAGCCGTCGTATCACCTGGACAACGCGAGAGGCAATAACAAGTTCCACTTCTACGCGCAGGACAGCTGGAAGGTGACGCCGTCGTTCACCTTCAACTACGGCATGGGATGGCAGCACGAGACCAACGTGCTCAACTACGATCTGTCGAAGCCGGCGTATCTCGCGCCGATCTACGGCACCGACCTCGGCCCGACGCAGAAGGAGTACAAGAACTTCTCGCCGGCAGTCGGATTCGCCTGGTCGCTCGGCAAGGATCGGCCGACGGTCATCCGCGGCGGCGCCGGCATCTTCTACGATACGCAGCTTGGCTGGTGGCGCCTCGGCGAGCGCGCCGTCATCGGCGGCTCGGGGCGTCAGTTCATCGGGAACGCCGCCGTGACCAATCCGCTGACCGGCCAGCCGTTCAGCACCGCCTTTCTCAACTCGCTCGCGCTCAACTACGGCGCCTTCCTGCAGCTGCTGCCATCGCTGCGCGCGCAGCAGGACGCGAAGTATCCCGGCACCGGCGATCAGCCGCAGATCCTGCTGTCGAAGCAGGCGACCGCGCTCGGCGCGCTGTACCCGCACGAATTTCCAACCGCGAGCGCGCGCCACTTCAACATCGGGTTCCAGCGCGAGCTCACCGGCGAGATGGTGCTGCAGACCGACCTCGTGTATCGGAAGATGATTCACGGCACGCCGGGCGGCTTCTTCGGCGCGAGCGTCGACTTCAACCGCTTCAACGCCATCGACGGCCCGGTCATCCCGCGCTGCGTCGGCGCGCAGGCCAACGATCCGGCGGCGGAATGCTCGTCGGGCCCGATCAATTTCTGGTGGCCCGGCGCGACCTCCACTTATAAAGGTCTGCTCGTCAGGCTCGACAAGCGCTTCGCGCATCGTTATCAGTTCACCGCGTCGTACGCGCTCCAGAGCAGCCAGAGCATCGGCGACGTCACGCAGAATCTGAACGACTACTTCGCCACGTACGGTCCCGATCTGCCGCGCCACAACCTCACCGTGTCCGGCATTGTCGATCTGCCAGGACAGGTGCAGCTGTCGGTGCTCTCGACGTTCCTCAGCCGGCCGCCGGTTGCGCCGACGATCAACGGCTTCGACAACACCGGCACGAACGTGTCGAGCAGCGGGTTCACGCCGCTCCTCGAGATCCTCGGCAAGGGCTACTCGGGATATCTGAGCAAGTCGGAGCTGCAGGATCTCGTGAATCAGTACAACACCACATTCGCCGGAACGCTGACGCCGGCGGGCAAGGCCGGAATTTCGGCCGGCCAGCGGTACCCCGCGATTACACTGCCGTCCGACTATCAGCTCGGCGACGTGTTCACGTCGCAGGACGTGCGCGTGATGAAGACGATCGGGCTCGGCGACCGGACACAGCTGCGTCTCATCGGCGAGGCGTTCAACATCTTCAACGTGTCGAACCTGACGAACTACAACTTCAACCTCGTCGTGCCGTCGACGTTCGGCAGAGCGAACCAGCGCGTCGGTCAGACGTTCGGATCGGGCGGTCCGCGCGCGTTCCAGCTGGCCGCTCGGTTCTCGTTCTGATCGTGTAGCGATTAGGGATTAGACACCGCTCGCCTAAAAGGCTCGCGCTACTGTGTGGCTGTGTGGCTCGCGCTACTGTGCGGCCACGCCGTAGCGCGAGGCTTTCAGCCGAGCGCGTCTAATCCCTAAGCCCTAGTCCCTGCACGTGCGCGCGACAGCTTCACAATCCCTCCACAATCGCCATGCACACTCCATCTATGAATGGAGGCGTGCCATGAACAGATGGGCAATGGCGGTAGCGGCGTTGTTTGCGGCGATGGTGATCGGCGGGATTGGATATCAGCTCGGCGTCTCGCACGGGCTGGCGCTCAGCGCACAGGCGGCGGGCGGCGCCGCCGGGGCGGTCGTCCCGCCGGAGTTTTATTACCGGTATTACCGGCCGTGGGGATTCGGATTCGGGTTCTTCTTTCCGTTCGCCTTCTTCGCGTTCTGGTTCCTGATCGTGCGCGGTCTGTTCTGGGGAAGACGACCGTGGCATCGTGAACGGCTCGAGGAATGGCATCGCCGCGCGCACGAACAGATGAGCGGTTCGTCGGCGCCGGATCGCGTGCGGAGCTAGTCCCGTGGATCGTCTGCTGCAGGACCTGCGCTACGCCGTGCGAACCCTCGTCAGAAATCCGGTGGTGACCGTGACCGCCGTGTTGTCGCTCGCGCTGGGCATCGGCGCCAACACGACGATGTTCACGGTCATCAACACCTTGTTTCTGAATCCGATTCCGGCGTCGCGGCCGTCCGAGCTCGTCGCGCTGTTTGCGCTCGACGCGAAAAACCCCACACGGTTCGGCAGCCTGTTGCCGTTGTCGTACCCGAACCTGCAGGATTACCGTGAGAGGAACGAGGTCCTCACCGATCTTGCCGGGTATTCCGGGCCGCTGGCGCTTCGCATGTCGGCCGCGCTCGGCAACGTTGAGCCCGAACGCGTGTTCGCACAGCTGGTCACCGCGAACTACTTCGACGTGCTCGGCATCGCGCCGGCGGCCGGACGCTTCTTCCTTCGCGACGAAGATCGCACGCCGGGCACTCATCCGGTGGTCGTGATTGCGCACAGTCTGTGGCAGCGGCGGTTCGGCGCGACGCCGGCCGTCGTCGGCCGCACGATCGCGCTGAACCGGCGCGTCTTCACGATCGTCGGCGTGGCGCCGGAAGGGTTCAAGGGCGTGACCTCGATGTTCGGCCCGGAGATCTGGGCGCCGTCGATGGCCGCGCCGGGTCTGCTGCCGCGCCAGTTTGGCGACTGGCTTCACGAACGAGGATCGGTCGTCTTCAACACCGTGGGCCGTTTGAAGGCCGCGGTGACGCGCGAGCAGGCGGAAGCCAGCTTCAAAGCGATCGCCAGAGGCCTCGAACAGGCGTATCCCGAATCGAACAAAGGCCGCAGCATTTCCCTGCTGCCGATCGCGGAGGCGACAATCTTTCCCGGGATGCGCAGCGCCATGATGTTCGGCGCGGCGGTGCTCATGACGATCGTCGCCGTGGTGCTGTTGATCGCGTGCTCGAACGTCGCCAATCTGCTCCTCGCGCGCGCCACGGCACGCCGTCAGGAGCTCGCCGTGCGCGTGGCGCTCGGCGCCGGCCGGGCCCGTCTGGTGCGACAACTGCTGACCGAAAGCCTTCTCCTCGGCGTCATCGGCGGCGCCGTGGGACTGCTCGTCGGCATCTGGGGGCGCAATCTCCTCTGGTCGTTCCGCCCGGCGGTCGTCGCGAACAATTTCGTCGCGCTTCGATTGGACGGACGCGTGTTCCTGTTCACGTGCCTCCTCGCCATCGCCAGCAGCGTCGTCATCGGATTGATTCCGGCGCTTCGTGCGTCGCGGCCCGACGTCGTCGGCGTTCTCAAGGAAGAAGCTGGAACGACCGCCGGGACACGGCGCGCTGGAAGACTACGCCGCGCGCTCGTCGTCGCGCAGGTCGCAATGTCGCTCGTCGCGCTCGTCGTCGCCGGCCTGTTCCTGCGAAACATCCAGCAGGCGTTCACGGTCGACCTTGGGTACGATCCGAAGCCGCTCTCGGTCGTGTCCGCGAATCCGGGACAGGCAGGATACGCGCAGCCGCGGGCGGAGCAGTTCTATCGCTCGGCAAGGGAACGCGTCGCAACGATCCCGGGCGTGGCGTCGGTTTCGTGGGCGGCGAATCAGCCGCTGTGGGCGAGCGTGTACCGCCGTCTCATCGTCGAAGGCCGTGAGCCGCAGGAGAAATCGGACGCGATGCTCACGCTCGCGCACACGGTCGACGTCGGCTATTTTTCGACAATCGGCGTCGCGCTTCGGGCCGGCAGAGACTTCGTCGCCGCGGACCGCGCCGGAACCGTGTCCGTGGCGATCGTCAACGAAACGATGGCGACGAGATATTGGCCGGATCAGGATCCGATCGGCCGGCGATTTCGGTTCGACACCGACACGCAGCCGCGCGAAATCGTCGGCGTCGTCAAGACGATCAAATACCAGACGATCGGCGAGGCGCCGCAGCCGGCGGTCTACGTGCCGCTCAGCCAGAATTATGCTGATGCGATGGTCGTGTACGTGCGGAGCGCCGGCAGCCCGGCATCGACGCTGCAGGCGGTCGAGCGCGAGCTGCGCGCTATCGATCCTGAGATGCCGCTCGAGAACGGCGCGACGGTCGTCGACGTGCTCGATCAGTCGCTGTGGATGATGAAGCTGGCCGCCGGCCTGTTGGGCGTGTTCGGCGCGCTCGCGCTGTCGCTCGCCTCCGTCGGGCTCTACGGCGTGATGGCGCATACGGTCGGTCAGCGGCAGCGGGAGATCGGGCTGCGGCTGGCACTCGGCGCCGATCGCGCCGCGGTTCTGCGTTTGGTGTTGACCGAAGTCGGCGCGCTCGTCGCGATCGGCGTCGCGATCGGCCTCGCGTGTTCCGCGATGGCGTCGCGCGGCCTCGCGTCGTTGCTGTTCGGACTGAGCCCGATCGATCCGGTGGCGTTTGGCGGCGCCTCGCTGCTCCTGGCCGCCGTCGCGTTCGCGGCCGGCTATCTGCTAGCGCGGCGCGCGAGCCGCCTCGATCCGGTCATCGCGCTGCGCACGGGATGAAGACGGTTCTGGTCGTCGACGACGAGCGGCCGATCGTTCAGATCGCGACGGACTATCTCGAGCACGCGGGGTTCGCGGTGATTGCGGCGCACGACGGCGCCGGCGCGCTCGAGATCGTCCGCGCCCGCCGTCCCGATCTGGTCGTCCTCGATCTCGGGTTGCCGCGGCTGGACGGAATCGAGGTCGCCAGACAGCTGCGTCGGGAGTCGACGATTCCGATCATCATGCTGACGGCGCGCGTGGAGGAGTCGGATCGGCTCCTCGGCCTCGAGATCGGCGCCGACGACTACATCACCAAGCCGTTCAGTCCGCGGGAGCTCGTCGCGCGCGTCAAGACGGTGCTGCGCCGCGTCGATTCGGCGCAGGCGGCCGGCGACGTCCGTCAGATCGACGACCTGACCATTGACATCTCGCGGATGAAAGTGAATCGGGGCCGTACGGCCATCGAGCTGACGACGACGGAGTTTCAGCTGCTGGCGGCGCTCGCGCGGCATCCGGGACGCGTGTTCACGCGCGCGCAGCTCCTGGACGCGGTGCGCGGCGACGCCGTCGAATCCTTCGAGCGCGCGATTGACGCGCACGTCAAGAACATCCGCCGCAAGATCGAGCCCGACACCCGCAATCCGCGCTACATCCTGACGGTGTACGGCATCGGCTACAAGTTCGCCGAGCCATGAGGGGCCCCGTCCATCCCAGACGTCCGCCGCCGTGGTGGCCCGCCAACGAACCGTGGCCGCCGGCGACTCGCGGCCCATGGCTGTATCGACGGAACCGCTTCATGCGGCGCGCCGGGTGTCTCGTTGCGGCGGTGCTGTTTCTCTCCGCCATCGGCGCCGCCACGCTGCTGTCCTTTGCCCTGGGCCGCGCCGGGATCGTCAGTGGCCTCGCGCAGCTGTCGGTGCTGGTTGTCGTCGCGGCGATCGGGCTGCTGTTGTTCTCGATGATGTTCCTCCGCGTCATGCGGCGCGTCGGTTCGCCGATCGCAGACATCGTCGAAGCGGCGGATCGCGTGGCGAGCTCAGACTTCTCGGTGCGCATCGCCGAGCGCGGACCGCCGCCGCTGCGATCCGTCGCTCACGCCTTCAACAAGATGACCGACAGGCTGCAGGCGCAGGATCGACAACGCCGGCACCTGATGGCCGACATCGCCCACGAGCTGCGGACGCCGCTCACCGTCGTGCAGGGGCGTCTCGAGGGGCTGCTCGACGGCGTCTATCCGCGAGACGATGCGCACGTCAGCGAGGTGCTCGCCGATACACGCATCCTCGGGAGGCTCATCGACGATCTTCGGACGCTCGCGAGCTCCGAGAGCGGCGCGCTCTCGCTTCAGCGCGAGGCGACGGACCTCGTCGTGCTGGTTCACGACGTCGTCCGTTCGCTCGCGGCGGATGCGCAGGGCGCCGGCGTGACGATCCGCATCGGGGAGTCGATGAATCTGCCGCTGGTGGATGTCGATCCGCTGCGGATTCGCGAAGTGGTCGTCAACCTCGTCACCAACGCGCTCCACCACACCCCCGCCGGCGGCGTCGTCTCAATCGATGGTGAAGCGAAGAACGATCGCGTCGTGATGACCGTCGCCGACACGGGGGCGGGTGTCGCCGCCGACGATCTGCCGAAGATCTTCGATCGGTTCTACAAGGGGGCGGGATCGCGCGGTTCGGGTCTCGGCCTCACGATCGCGCGCAACCTGATCGTGGCCCACGGTGGAGAGATTCGTGCGACCAGCGAACCGGGTACGGGAACGACGATCGTCTTCACCCTTCCGGTTATTTCTTGATCGCGCCGGACTCCTGGTGTCGCAACCGTCGGCGACGTTTCTATTCTGGATACGCGCGTGGGGATGGGACCCGACGCGAATAAAGAATGCTCATCCACCCGCCATCGCGCCGACGACGAGAAGCGGTTCATTGCCGGCGGCGACCGCGTCGGGGAGGGGCGCGTCGGGTGGTTCGTGCGAGAAATCTTCCTCGCACGCGAAGAATCGCAGGAACGGCCGGCGCTTCAGCGTCACGTGATCCCGTATCGTTCCGCGCAGCACCGGGTACGTCTCTTCGAGCGCGTCGAGGACCGCGCGCTGCGTCACGGGACCGTCGACGGCGACCGTCGCCTCGCCGTTGACCTGCGCCAGCGTCCGCAGATGCGCCGGAAGCACGACCCGAATCATTGAAGTGTCTGCACCTCGACCGACAGGACGGCCGGAAGGTTCTCGACGATCGCCGACCAATGGTCGCCGGCGTCAGCCGACGCGTACACCTGACCGCCGGTCGTGCCGAAGTACACGCCGCACGAATCGAGCGAATCGACCGCCATCGCGTCGCGCAGCACGTTGACGTAGCAGTCGCGCTGCGGCAGACCGTTGGTCAGGGGTTCCCACTCGTTGCCGCCGGCGCGGCTGCGGTATACGCGCAGCTTGCCATCCGGCGGGTAGTGTTCCGAATCGCTCTTGATCGGCACGACGTAGATCGTCTCCGGCTCGTGGGTGTGAACGTCGATCACGAACCCGAAGTCGGTCGGCAGGTTGCCGCTGACTTCGCGCCACGAATCGCCCGCGTCGTCGGTGCGCATCACGTCCCAGTGCTTCTGCATGAACAGCACGCCGGGCCGCGAGCGATGCATGGCGATGCGGTGCACGCAGTGACCGACTTCCGCCGTCGGATTCGGAATGCCTTCCGATCGCAATCCTTTATTAATAGGCGTCCACGTCGCGCCGCCGTCGTCGGTCCGAAAGGCGCCTGCCGCGGAGATCGCGATGAACATCCGCTGCGGGTTCTTCGGATCGAGAAGGATCGTGTGCAGTCCCAGTCCACCCGCGCCCGGCGCCCAGAAGCGCCCCGATCCATGGCCGCGGAGGCCGGGCAGCTCGTTCCACGTCTGCCCGCCGTCAGTCGTCCGAAACATCGCAGCGTCCTCGACGCCCGCGTACACCGTGTCGGGATCGGTCAGTGATGGCTCGAAGTGCCAGACGCGCTTGAACTCCCACGGATGCGGCGTGCCGTCGTACCACTGGTGCGTGCCGGGCACGCCGTCGTACACGAATTTGTTGTTGACCGTCTCCCACGTCTTCCCGCCGTCGTTGGAGCGCTGGACGATTTGTCCGAACCAGCCGCTCGTTTGCGACGCGTACAAACGGTTCGAGTCGGCCGGCGACCCTTTCAGATGGTAAATCTCCCAGCCGCCGAAGTGCGGACCGCTGACGTCCCATCGTTCGCGCTTTCCGTCGGACGTCAACACGAAGGCGCCCTTGCGAGTCCCGACAAGTACACGAACCGTGCTCATCCGCTGCTCACTTCCTGGCCGCGCACACGTCCGGCGGTTCCACCGTATTGTCGATCGAGGATGCGCCGAATCGACACCCGGCACCCGCAGCAATTACCGTGCGATCACGAAATTCGGCCTTCGGTGCCTCGGGCCGTAAGAGTACACGACCTTAACTGACTGCGTCTTCGCGGTTTACGCCAAACGGTTGCGCGGGCACTCCGTTTGCTCGATCCACCGCGGCTCCACGTTAGCCGAGGAGGATCTCGATGCGCATGAAAACCATGCTGCGCTTCAGAAAGATTCTGCGTTCGAAGAAGTCGCCGAAGATGACATTCGCGCTTCGCGCCGCCGCCATGGGAGTGATCGTCATGGCGTTCGTCGTGACGGCCGTCAAGATGTTCTCGCATGACGCATCTCCGGTCGTGAGCGCCAAGGGCGCCGATGCGAAGGTGGAAAAAGCGGCGATGGTCACGACGGCGGCCGATGCCGACCCGCTCGAGCTGCCGAAGGCCGGCGCGCCTCGATCCTCGCCGGTGACGATTGTCGGCTGCCTCGAGCGCGATGACGATCGGTTCAAGCTGAAGGACACGACGGGCGAGGATGCGCCCAGGGCCCGCAGCTGGAAGTCGGGCTTTCTGAAGAAGTCCTCGGCGTCGCTGGCCGTCAGCGATCCGTCGAACCGGGCGAAGCTACCCTCGCACGTCGGCCAGCGCGTCAGTGTGACCGGCACGCTCGTCGACCGCGAGGTGCAGGTTCGATCGCTGCAGCGCCTCGCGGCATCCTGCGGCAATTAACTCAGCTTTCAGCTTTCAGCTTTCAGCTTTCAGCTTTCAGCTTTCGGCTTCCAGCTGTAGGGTCCCAAGAGCGGCCCCTACTGATAGCTGATAGCTGATAGCTGACAGCTGATAGCTGATAGCTGATAGCTGATAGCCGTACGTCCTGTTACACTGCGCGGTGCAGCAGGAGGGTTCGCCATGTGGATCCGCTCCGTTCTGTGGGTCGTCGGTCTCGTCGCCGCGGCCTCGGCATCTTCCATTCCCCGCACGCCCGACGGCCGTCCCGATCTGCAGGGCACCTGGGATTTCGCGCAGCTCACGCCGTTCGAACGTCCCGGCGAGTTCACCGGCAAGGATTCCATCACGGAAGAAGAAGCAGAGGACTTCGCGCAGAAGCGCATCGAGACGACTCACAAGGATCGACGCGACGGTGGCGCGGCCGTCGACGTCGAACGCGCCTACAACGATTTCTGGTGGGATTTCGGCAAGCGCATCGCCAAACAGCCGTCGCTCGTCGTCGACCCGCCCGACGGTCGCGTGCCGCCGCTCACCGCCGAGGCGCAGCAGCGCATCGCCGATCGGCGGAACCATTACGACAACCCGGAGGAGCGTCCCCTCCCCGAACGCTGCATTCTCGGATTCAACTCGGGGCCGCCGATGGCGCCGAGCGCCTACAACAACAACGTGCAGATCGTGCAGACGCCCGGGCGCATCGTCATCGTCAACGAGATGATCCACAGCGCGCGCATCGTCGATTTGAGCGGCCGCGCGCACATGCCGAAGACAATGCGGTTCCTGACCGGCGACTCGATCGGCCGCTGGGAGGGGGATACGCTCGTCGTCGACACGACGAACTTCTCGAAGGAAGCCGGCTTCCGCGGCGCGACGACGAACATGCACCTCGTCGAGCGCTTCACGCGCATCGACAAGGACACGCTGCGCTACGACTTCACGGTTGAGGATCCGGCGACGTGGACCGGACCGTGGAGCGCGTCGATCCCGATGGCGCGGTCCGAGGAGCGCATGTACGAGTACGCGTGCCACGAGTCGAACTACGCGCTCGAAGGTGTGCTGCGCGGCGCGCGGTATCAGGAGAAGCAGCGTTAATTGAACGCCACTAAACGCCTAGACGGAAGCGGAAGAACGCGAGAATTTGCCGAATGATCCCGCGAGACGTCTCGCTGTCGTGCATCAGGTCGAACGCGTGCGGCGCGTCGGGATGATTCACGAATGTCAGCGGCAGATTGTGCCTCACCGCGTGATTCAGGAATCGATCCAGCGCGTCGTTCAATCCAGGCGTCTCGTCGCGGCCCGATCGCGTCAGGAACATCGGCACGTCAGTCGAAAGATCGCCGACCGATCGTCCGGCTGACGCGTTGACGAATCGGAACGTCTTCGCAGCCTCGGCGACGCCGGTCGTCCCATCGAGATCCAGCGTGATGCCGTAGCAGAGCGCCGCGCACTTCACCGGCTCACCACCGTCTTTCATCAGCAGCGACAACGCAGTCGGCACGTGGCCGGAGCAGGCCCATATGCCGATCCGCGTCTCGTCGATCATCAGCGACGCCGACTGCTGCCGCACGTAGTGCAAAGCGGCGCGAACGTCTGCGGCCGGTTCTCGGCCGGTTCTGTACGTGACAGTGATCGGGCCCGAGGCCGCGATCAACCGGGCCCAGCCCACGGACGACTCCATCTCGCTGGCCGCGCACCCGAGGATCGCACGCGCGCCGATGTCGGAGTAGCCGATCACGAGCACGACGGCCGGGATTCGCGCGGCGCTCTTCATGTCGGGCGGGTAGTAGACATCCATCGTCAGATCGCCGTCGGCCGTTGCCTGGTAGGGGATGTCCTTCCGAACGGTCACCGCATCGGCCGCGGGAATGTGATACACGACTTTTTTCAATGTGATTTCGTGTCGCGCCATTTTCTTGCTCAAATGAAAAAGGCCCTCGGGGAAGGGCCTTCGGGTTGGATCAGGTTGTTGGCGGCACTTTAACTCACCGCGCCGGGGTCGCGCAACGTGAAATCGCCTTACGCGCGTGTCGATCTCTTCGCATCTCGTT
>Ga0066709_100004976_pt1 | contig 10787 bp, 16 predicted proteins | sample GraSoiAngelo_158_FD_79665 | JGI IMG/M metagenome (GOLD analysis project Ga0066709, IMG submission 79665) | Grasslands soil microbial communities from the Angelo Coastal Reserve, California, USA - 14_1009_16_30cm | ecosystem: Environmental > Terrestrial > Soil > Grasslands | place: USA... | reverse complement strand
CGGAACGGTACCGGCCGAATCCACCATGAAGTACATGGACAGGTTATTTTCAAAGACATCCCGCCATTGCTCATCACTTAAACGTAGAGCTTCTCCGGCTTGCTTGATCGCCGTAATGTCGGTCACGGACCCGACAAACTCAAAATGGCCCTGTGAATCCTGCAACGCATTAGCTAAGACGTGGAGATACTTGACTGCACCGACCGGCATCAGCAAACGATGCTCAATGTCAAAATGTGTCTCCTCGTTAGATGCGCGATTGATAATCTGCTGCACGAGAGCTCTGTCATCGGGATGCACTCGCTGCAGTACCAGCTCCAATGTGGGCTGGGCTGTTCGATCGTATTCAAAGATGTGGTAAGTTTCCTCTGACCAGAAGATTTCGCCGCTGGACACACTCCAGCCGAGACTGCCCGTGTGGCTCAACCTTTGCGCCTCCGCTAAATAGGTAGCGGCCCGACGCAATTCGGCGGTCCGTTCCGCTACCTTGATCTCGAGCTCGGTGCGGGCTTGCCGAAGCTCCTGCTCGAGGCGCGCGCTCTGAAATGCTGTCGCGGCGCGATTCGCAGCCACGGAAAGCAGCAGCTGATCAATCTCGGTGGGAAAGTCGGTGCGGTTAGAGGCCACGGCAACCAGCCCGCCCTCGGCATTGATACCGATGGGAATGACAATGCCGCGGATTGGCTCCGCGCCGCCAAGGTCGGGAACGATTTCCTTGCGCGAAAGCTGGCCGACGGCGGCGAGGTGACGTTGCAGCCATTCAGGAAAGGCTTTCCATGCGTTCCCCCGCGTCATTTCAATTGGGGCACCCCCTCTGGGATCGCACAAACGCACAAAAGCGAAATCGAGGTACAACGATCCGGCCAGTACGTCGGCAAGCCCGGCGGCGATGGCAGACGGTTCTCTCCCTACCCACGCCGCCGGGATCGTGGACAGCGCCACGAGATCCCTGAGCGTTGCTCTCAGCCGGAGGATCTCAGCATCGGGATCTCTGAGCATTTAGTTCGCCATGCTTGCGCTCCTGCGACCCGACCGTCGCTCCCGGATCTCAAGGAGGAACTGGTCAGGAGGAACGAAGAACGGGTTCTCCTGCAGCACCCCGCCGATCAGCACGACCGGGTGGGTCCGCATGATGTCCATGGCCACACTGGCGCCGAATTTCGATAGATCGTACGTACAGATCACCGGATCGTCGTACTTGGGGAGTACGTAGTTAAGGCGTGTCTCATATTCCACCAGGTCGTCGACTCCTGGTTTGTCGAGACACCCCCATTCCATATGCGCCAGCAGCCTCGTGAGCGGGTACCCTGCTGCTGCGCCCGACTGGAGCACTTCTTCGATTAAGGTCAGCATGGCGTCCTGGTCGAACCGATCTCCGCGGAGGTAAGCGTGCTGCCACGGCCGCACCTCCAGCTGGCCCGACCCCATTGCCCGCTCCACACTGACCCCGGCTTCAGTGAGCCGCTTCAGATGCTCTTCTCGTAGCTCGGGATCCACGATGTGGAAAGCCTTTTCTCCCCGATCAAGGCCCTCTTTGATAAACGAGCGTAGCACCCTGTGCTCCTCGTCGACGCTGTTGAAGAAAGCGCAAATGTGACGTTGTCGGCCGAGAGTGTCCCCGGCAAACTGCACGGAACGATCGTTGGTTCCCATATATCCCTCCAATTGTGAATGATTGGCTCCTGCCCAGTCAACGACTGTGACTCCTCGAAAATACCGGTGGAACAATATAAATGGCTGACAGCACAAAAATGAGAAAGCGCGGTATCTCCTTGCCCTCCACAGCAAAGGAGGAGATCGGAGGCACGAAGTAGTAAGCGAAAGCCAGAACGGAGAGAGGCGTCGCGAGCAAGCCCGGCCGGATTCCACCAAACCAGACGCTCAACATGATGGCGCAAAGAAACAGCGATACTGGAGCAATTTGCAAATTGATTTCTAACCACCGGGCGATGATGAGCGCGCCGGTCACGGACAGAGCCGCGACCCCATAGCACAAAATCACAGGCGGCTTGAACCACACATGAGGATTAGATTTCAGCATACTTCTGCCTCCTCAGGGTGGCCCTGGCCGCTGACTTTCCCGAATTCCCACGCTGCCTTGTAATGTGTTCACCTCGGCATAGTATTGCCAGGAGAGACTGATCGATGAAGCGATTTCTTATTTCGGACTCCATGATGATTACCACCTCGGTCGAGCCCGGGAGAGAGAAGGTTGTCCATTATGGTTTTCTATAGCTGATCCGATAAATTACACCTGCCAAATCGTCTGAAACCAACAAAGCGCCATCGGGCATGGCGAGGACATCAACGGGACGTCCCCAGGCCTCTTGTCCCTGAAGCCACCCTTCCGCGAAGACCGAATAGCGATACTGCCCTTGCCCATCTCGTGATACCGACGTGATCCGATAGCCTATTTTTTTGCTCCGATTCCACGAGCCATGCTCCGCAATGAAGATTTGGTTCTGATATTCCGAGGGAAACATCTTGCCCGTGTAAAAGCGCATCCCCAATGAGGCGACATGGGGGCCAAGCGCAACGACCGGAGGCGTGAATTCACGGCACGCGTGTTGGCCGCCATACTCAGGATCGGGGATCGTGCCGCCATGGCAATAGGGATAACCGAAGTGCATCCCCGGTTTCGACGCATGATTGAGCTCATCCGGCGGTTGATCATCCCCGAGCAAATCCCGACCATTGTCTGTAAACCACAACTCATGGTTCCTCGGATCCCAATCGAATCCGACCGAGTTCCGGACCCCGTGCGCGACGATCTCGTACCCGCTCCCATCCGGATTGAGGCGGGCGATTAACGCGTAGCGGTCCGGATCGGAGTCACAGATTTTGCACGGCGCTCCGACGGGCACATAGAGCTTCCCGTCAGGACCGAAGGCGATAAATTTCCATCCATGATGCTTCTCTGTCGGAAATCGGTCAGTGATCACCATCGGGGAGGGCGGGTTCGTCAGCCGTTGTTCGATCTTGTCGAAACGCAGGATGCGATCGACCGCCGAGACATACAAGGAGCCGTTCCGATAGGCGACGCCCACCGGCATTTGCAGGCCGCGGGCGATTGTCAACACTTCATCAGCGCGTTGATCGCCGTCTCTGTCCACTACGGCGTAGACGTTGCCTTTGTCCTTGGTACCGATAAACAGCGTGCCGTTCTGCCCAAGTGTCATGCCACGCGCATTTGGAACATTGTCCGCGTAGACCGTGATGACAAAACCAGGGGGAAGCTTAATCTTGTCCAAAGGGAGAGAGGACGCGTAGATCTGGCACGCGACGAATAACAAGATCATTGAGGAGAACACCAGCACAACAACGCGACGCATCGTATTGCCTTTGTTCCTGTGGTCCGTGTTCATGATTACTTCCTCATGAATAGATTGAAGACCCACTGTCCAAGTATTCCCATTAACGGGGGAAGGAGTATGGCTGGCAGACATCGCGCAATGGTGAAGGGCCAACCCAGAAGAGGAGCCTCATAGGTGAGCATTCTGATCGGGCTCACCAACGTCTTCGCGGTGATCAGCGTGATCAAGGCTCCTGGAGCCGCGCCGCTTTTGAAAAGACTTGCGGCAATGGGAAAGAGCAGGTAGGGTCCTCCTGGAATCACCAGGCCGGCCAGCCACCCCATGAGGATTCCTCGCGTGGAGGACTCAGTTCCCAGCCACGAGGTGATCTCAGAGGGAGAGATGAGCACTTCAAGAAGCCCCGCAATGATAAAGCCCAACAGCAATTCAATCCAGACGCTCCCGAAAAGTCGACCGCTTGCATAAAGTCCCTCCATCGGCAGAGAGCGGTCCTTCACAAAAGCGAACAAACCGGCGAAGACGGCCAGCACGAGCAAAATTACTAGGCTGACATCCATACGCCGGATCATGTTTGAGTGAACCCTCGACCGCTCCGGTATTCGAACAAGACCGGCAGGCCGGCCAAGTGACTCGCCTGGCGTCGGGCTGATTCGATTCGGCCATGATCTGGGGAGAGAGAACAAGCAGGATCGGTAGCGCCAGCGTTCCCCGTCACATGAAAGGCCTGACAGCGACATCCTCCAAAGTCTCTGGCACGGCGATCACAGGTTCGGCATGGATCGGGCAGCCATCCGTCTCCACGGAACTGATTAAAGCTGGAGGAATGATGCCAAATCTCTTCAAGATGGCACTGCCTGACATTTTCAAAGTGCAGCCCCGGTATCGTCTGTGCTAGATGACAGGGGAGCGCAAACCCCTCTGGATTCACCACGATGAACCGGCGTCCCCACCCATCCATACAGGACTTGGGGTAAACCGAATAATAGTCAGGAGTGACGAACACCACTTCCATTTTCCCCTGAAGCCGCCCTCGTGCATGTTCCGCAACGGTCCGCGCGCGCTCGAGTTGTTCCCGAGTGGGCAGAAGTGCGGAGCGGTTCTGCAGGGCCCATCCAAGATACTGCACGTTCGCCAGTTCAATTCGGTCAGTAGAAAAGTCCTCGGCCAGCTTAATGAAATCCGCAATATCCGCGATATTGTCCCGATGGAGCACGACGTTCATAGTCAGCGGGAGTTCGAGCGATTTGACCCAATGCATGGCCTCGAGCTTCCGGTGGAAGGATGGTGCTCCGGCGATGCGGTCTGATTCTGGCGGCCGTGTACCCTGGATAGACAGTTGCACGCTATTGAGTCCAAGTGCGCGAAACCGAGAGAGACGCTCGAAGGTCAGCGGGATGCCGCTCGTGATCAGGTTCGTATACAGCTCGAGCTTGCTCGCCTTCTCAATGAACAGTTCGAGGTCATCCCTCAGCAACGGTTCGCCCCCTGTCAAGTTGAGCTGGACGACACCAAGTGCCTCCGCTTCGTGAAAGACGCGAAGCCATGTGTCCGTGTCGATCTCGGCCCCATGGCGTGCATAATCAATAGGATTCGAACAATACGGGCATCGCAGGGGACACCGGTAGGTGATCTCAGCGATCAACGTGTAGGGGCGATACTCGTGATTCATTGCAGACCTTGAAGCAGGCCACGGCCAGCAAGGGTATTCAGAAAGTCGTGCACGTTTCGCTTGATTTCAGCAGTGGAGAGATCGACATAGATCCGAGCCAGGTGCTGCGCAATGTCGTCGATTGTGCATTCTCCCGTGCAAAGACATGCAATCTCCGTCGCGGTCCTGTTCAGCTCAAGCCCCGTTTCAGGGTACAGAAGCATGTAGCGACCGGTTCTTCGATCGAAACGAAGGCGTACTTTACGACTGAGCTGCGGCCTGGCTGTGGCGCTGGTCATAGGTAGCCCCTTCTAGTCCTCGTCCTGGTTCGACATATGCCATAGACATGCAATCGAGCATGTGCCACAGAATCTCCGCCTTCCTAATTAAGGCGCGCACACATCGTTCCTGAAGCTCGTATGTGATGGCGTGCTGGACCACCCACTCGATGGCATGCTTCGAATCAAGGCTTGCACGGGAAATACGCATCTGAAAATATCCCAGGGCTTCTGAGCTCACCCAGGGATAATGGTGCTTCCAAGCCTCTAGGCGCTGGGCCATGAGAGCAGGAGCAAACAACTCCGTGAGTGAGGACGCCACAGCTTCGAGAAGCGGGCTCTCGCGGACGAACTGTATGTATCCGTCACAGGCGAACCGAACTCCAGGGAGCACTAACTGAAAGTTCCTGACCTCGTCGACGTCGAGACCCACGCCTCGGGCCAGCTCTAGCCAGGAAGCGAGTCCTCCTTGCCCTTCGTGTTGGCCGTCCTGGTCCTGAATACGACGGAGCCACATCCGCCGAAAGTTTGAGTCCTCAGACTTCGACACGATGAGGGCATCCTTGATCGGAATACGCGTTTGGTAGTAGTACCGGTTCAGGACCCATTGTTGAAGCTGTAGCTTCGTCAAATTCCCGCTGTGCATGAGCTGGTGGAAGGGATGGTGGTCATGGTAGCGGGTAGTACCTTCACGCGTGAGCCACTCCACGAAGGCTTCTTCTGAAAGCGGACCTCGATGTTGCTCTTCCGTCATAGCCTGACCTCCATCCCATCCCAGGCAACCTCCCATCCCGCTGCCTCGACGATCTTCCGCTCAGGGGAATCTTCCTTCAGCATCGGATTGGTGTTGTTCATGTGAATGAACACTCGCCGAGGAGAAGTGATATCCGAGAGCATCGAAAGACCCCCCCCCTGCCCCCCGACAGGCCAATGTGCCAGATCTTTGGCTGACTTCTCCAGGAAGCCCTGTGCGGACAGCTCATCGTTCGACCAAAAGGTGCCATCAAACATGACGCAATCTGCGCCTTCCAGCCCATCGTAGACGGAGGGCGTGATACTGCCGACGGCAGAAAGATAGGCCAGCACTCGCCCGTTGGTGGATTGGCGAAACCTGAGTCCAACATTCATTTCCGGATCAACTGGCGAGACGAGCCCTTCCAAATGTACCGGAGGCTTTCCCGGGACAGCCATGGCTTTGACCGTCAATCCTGACGGATATCCGTCTGCGCGCAGCATGGTTTCTTCAACACCGAGTTTCAGGCTTCGCCAGGTGACCTGATCGGCAAAGCGCTGAAGTGTCCGATACAAGACATTGCGTTCTGTGAATCCGCGACGCACAGACTCAGTCGCGTAGACCACAATGCGATGATTCTCCCGGAGCGAGAGGAGCCCCAGGCAGTGATCCAGGTCCCCATTGGTCAAAAAGATTGCCTGTATCGGTGTGGCACGTGATCTCCTCGGATGGAGAGGACCGAAGCTCTCAATCTGTGAACGAATGTCCGGGGACGCGTTGAGGAGAAACCAGTCTCCATCGTCAGCGCTCAGGCAAACTGATTCCTGCGTTCGAGGGATCGCTTTGATCAGTCCCTCCCGCACGCCCCGGCAATTAAAACAGGCGCAGTTCCATTGCGGGAACCCTCCTCCGGCAGCAGAACCTAATATCCGAATGATCACGTCGAGACACCGCAATCGCTGTTATGTGTGGTCGGTCGATACCAGAATTTCCTCGGTTTGCTTTTGGACATCGGGACTTTCCTTGAAGTCATCTTGGTAAGAGTTGATCTCGGAATCCATTTTCACCTCCTCAAATAAAGGTGCTTCCCAGTTCATGATGGTCACCTCCTCTTCCATTTGACAGGCTAGACTACCTGCGACCGGTTGCCTAGGGCTGAATCGCCTCTATGCTGGCTTCTCACAAAGGCCACAATCCTCCAGATCTCCTCCTCGCTGACGTGGGCTCCAAGGGCTGGCATGTTCGCCGCTCGACATGTCACTTCGCCGACCTTTGCCTTGTCTCATTGACAGGGGGAATGAAGAAGTAGTCGAGGGCCAGGACCGACAGGAGCGTCGTCAACAACCCTGGCCCCCGCCCGCCATACCAGGCGCTGAGAATGATGGCACCAAGAGGAAGAACAAAAATGACTCCATTCGATAAAAGAGGAAGCACCTTCGTGGGAAACAGGGCAAGGACAATCACCGCGACAGCGAGGTCATCGCGCAGCAGGGGAGCGGATTGCGCCTGTATCGTCATCCCCTTCACCAGAGACCAGAGGCCTGAATCAGAGCACAGCGATCTTCTTTCTGAGTGTTGCAGGGCTCGTAGGATACTCCTTTTCGCTGAGGCGGTGCCAACACTCTTTCGCCTGCGTGAAGGTCCAGCACTACTACGGGCGCGAGACGCCGAGCTTCTGCATCTTGTACCTTAGGTCGTTCGTTTCATCCCGAGTTGCCCCCGGTATTCCCGTAAAGGGGACCTCTCCAGCCCAAAATCCAACTTACGCGCTCGGATGACCTACGGGTCTACTTCTACTCATGAAGCGAAATCCAGTAAAAGGTGATGATACGATTCACTTGAAATGCCAAGCGACTCCCGCAACGACGGCCGGAGCGGAGTAGATCCCTTTTATCCCAGAGCCGACGACTCCTGCGTCCTCAAATTGGAAGGATGTGTAGGTGTACTTGACCTCACCGAACACGGCGAGGTTGTTAGTCAGAAAGCCCTTCAGACCAGCGAGGAGATTCAGGCCAGGCGAGTCGTCTGAAACTGAGAAGCCCTCATCTGAGACCTTCGCATTCACATAGGCAAGACCCATTCCTATGTAAGGCTGAATAGACTTGTAGGAGTATCGCAAGATGAGATTCAACGCAGTCGTGATGGTCCTTACGTGAGCGCCGTTTCCCAGTGCTGTCACAGTCGCTCCTCCCCCAGGCGCCGCAATTTGCTGTTGTTTCACATGTGGATTCCCGGCGAAGACCTCTGCTTCAATCCCGAACCATTTCCATCCCGGGTCGTCGAAAAAATAACCGACCTTGCCACCATAGACCAACGTGTTAGCAAGATCCAGGTCATCAAACTTCACTCCATGGATGGTCCCTGTTCCTTCCACGTTTCTTAAGTCTTGAGGGAAGCCTCCGCCAACCTGGCCGGCGACGTATACTTCTGCCTGGACAGGAGAACCAATCAAAAGTAAACATGCTCCTGCCAAACCAGCCAATAGTGTTCTTGCCGGTCTTCTCATTGACTACTTCTTGTCTTAAGATCGGTGGACATGTAATCAGAATTGCTCAAGAAGTTGGCGCTTCTTGGCTCCATATTCGTCGTCCGTGATCAGTTCTTGGTCCTTTAAAGGCCGGTGGGCCTATTCTCTGTTCTTGCAGAAACTCCGCTCGTAGTTGATGATCGTCCAGGCTTCTTCCTCCGAGATCGTGGACAGGGTCAACGGCGCATCCCCGTGCCTGCGCTTCCTTCCTGATCACCCAGAACAACTCCCCATCCATCCGATTCTCATGAAGCTTGCACTTGGTAAAGTTGCATGTAGTGAGGCTCAGAAGCAGTCCGGCCGGGCCGTCGCCTTTGCCCTCCTTGTCATGGCAGTTATGGCAGGTCCCTTTCCCCTCAAACAGGGTTTTCCCTTTGGCAATATTCTCAGGAGTCGCCGGAACGGGATTCCTGAGCGCTTCGCCTTAGCAATCTGGTTCGGTGGAACGCGAGGCTAGAGAGGATCGCGTTCCTCAGCGACGACCACCGTCGCTGTGACCAACATCAGCGCAGGCAAGATTCCTATCGATCTCGCCACATATTCCATTTCGGTTCTTCCTTTGTGTCAGGCCCCCAACTCTTCATCGTGCTGGCTCCGGGGCCCTTAGCATGGTTCCCCACAGGCTGTGTTGGCCGCCTGTGAGGCGATGCAAACTCCAAGGTGTCTAGCCGGCGTTCCAGAACTCAAGCATGTAATAGAGGCTCCAGACGAGTAAGACAACCACGACGAGCTGGAGCCACAATGGGATCCGGCCGTGTCGTTCACGGATCCCAGCAGACCTGTAGAGATACTCTTCCTCCTGGCTGGCCTTCTCTCGCTCTTCAGCCATTGGATCACCTCTTGCCCGCCTCAACCAGCACCATGGCGGACCCAGTCGCTGCTTGGACCACTTGTTTCTCAATTTTCCCTTGTCCAGCGGCCTGGGACAGCGAGGCCCAGATTCTCTCTCGCGACTCGTTCTCCTCGGTCGGGCTCAAGCCCGCGGCCAGCAACTCGGACACATGGGCGTCCACGCGGAGCGACTGTACGTAATGCACCACATCCCAAACCTCCGCCGCGGTCAATTGTCCCTGGAAGGGCGGCATCGCGGTGCCTCCTACGCCGGTCATGATCGTTTTAAGGAGGTGCTCGCCGTCATGGCCCAGCTTGACTCCACCATGAGCTCCAGCCGGCAGGGTGAAGTTGGCCGGCCGGACAGGATGGCCCCACACGTCCTGAAGGCCAGCCGCCAGCAAGCCATCACCCCGCCCTTCCGCCCCATGACACATCACACAGATCGCTTTGCCATGAAAACTGGTTTTCCCGTTCTCGATGGAGGCCGCTGTCACAGGAGGCTCGGGCGTGATCGCGATGGGCTGGCCTATCTCTTCTTTCTGCCAGTGGCCCGAGAACGTCTTGACGTACTGGATGACGGCCAACCGTTCATGCTCGGAGATCTCCTGCCAGCTTGGCATCGCAGTCCCCCACAGTCCGTGAGTCACCGTCAGGAAGAGATCGGCATCGGTGGGAAGCGAATCCTTCCCCGCTGTGGACCGGAATTTAAAAATCCCCCGCGTAAAATCTCGAGGACGTGGGTCTAACCAGACCGCTGATGGCCCATTGCCATCGCCCTTCGCGCCGTGGCATCCGATACAGCGTCGGTCATAGACTGCCTTCCCGAGCGCGAGAAGTTCGTCACGAGTCTCAGGGCTAGGGTTCAAGGCCAACCCAGTGGTTACACGGGTCGAGGCAAAGCCTTCTCGCCAGTCTCCGATGCTGGTGCCCAGGCGTTGAATATAAGCGACGAGGGCCTTGCCGTCCTCATTGAGCTGGGGGAGAGCCTGGCCTTTGACAGGCTCGAACAGCCAGGGAAAGGAGGGCATGATGGTATCGGGCACGATTTCCCGAGGCTTCCAGTGGTGCGCAATGTGCCAATCATCTCCATATTTCCGGCCAACGCGGGTCAAGTCTGGTCCAATCCGGCGCGTACTAAAAAGATGCGGATGATCGTACGCGTACTCACCCGTTTGGGACACCGGGCCCCACCGCTGCGACTCTCCCGTCACAGGGCGGACATACTGGGAGTGGCAGTACCAGCACCCTTCTCGGATATAGACGTGTCGCCCGCGCAATTCCAATGGGGTGTAATCCGCCACGTGGATTTGTTTCTTTGTGACCACATCCTCGACCGTCGTGACTCGAGTTCCCGGTGATAGAAACGGAATGATTCCCTGGACGAGGACCGCGAGCATGAAAAAGCCAAACCCCGCCACCAGCGCGACCGTGGGGGGATTTTCAAGCCATCCTT
>Ga0066709_100004975_pt1 | contig 10787 bp, 11 predicted proteins | sample GraSoiAngelo_158_FD_79665 | JGI IMG/M metagenome (GOLD analysis project Ga0066709, IMG submission 79665) | Grasslands soil microbial communities from the Angelo Coastal Reserve, California, USA - 14_1009_16_30cm | ecosystem: Environmental > Terrestrial > Soil > Grasslands | place: USA... | reverse complement strand
CTTCTCGACGATCGGCGGACGAGGAAGCGTCGTCGGCGACATCGCCTACAACTTCGGGCTCCGGCCCGTGGAATTCGTGCGCTCTCCCGCGCACAACCAGACGAACATCCCGACCTCGTGGAGTGGCAACGAGTCACCGAATCCGCTCCCGGCCGGCGCTTCGCGGCCCGTCGGTTATCCGATCATGGTCGTGTATTCAGGCGGACAGGCCGTCGAGATGCGCGGCGCCGAAGTCGTCGCTCCGGGTGGCGCGCGTTTGCCGATCTACTACGCGCCGCAGCAGTTCGAATACGACTACCAGGTGATCATCCCGCAGCGTCCGCTCGCCGCGAACACCACCTATCACGTGCGCTTTGACATCACCGTGGCCGGCACCTGGCTCACGAATGAGTGGGACTTCAGCACCGGTGCGACGATCAGTGGTGGTGGCGGCAGCGGTGGTGGGGGAGCGCCGCCCACCGCGAGCGACAACGGCTTGCACTCGGCGTGGGTCTCGCAGACGGCGGTGCCGGCCCTCCAGCCCGCGGCGACGCGGAGCGTGTCCCTCCTGTTCCGCAACTCCGGCACGAAGACCTGGCAGAAGGGCGTCGCCGGAAGTGAGGTCGCCCTCGGCATCAATGGCGACAACACGAGCTTCAGCGCGCTCGGAATGAACGTCGGCTGGCCATCCGCCAATCGCGTGGCGGCGCAGAACGAATCCGCGGTACCGCCCGGTGGGATCGCGACGTTCACGTTCGCCATCAAGGCTCCGTTCTCCGGCGGTCTGGTCAACATTCCGCTGCGACCGGTGGTCGACGGCGTCGCATGGCTCGAGGACCAGGGTGTCGTCGTGCCGGTCGTGACGACCGTCGACTATCACAGCCGCTGGCTCACGCAGTCGCCGTATCCGACGCTGCACGCGGGTCAGGTGAGCGGCACGCTATCGATCAGCTTTCTCAACGCCGGCAGTGAAGCCTGGACGAAGGGCCTCCTCGGCCAGGAGGCGCGTCTCGGCGTGAACCGCGACAACGAGACCTGGGCCGGCCTCGGCGTTGGGTGGCCCTCAGCGAATCGCGTCGCGTTCCAGAGCGAAGCGAGCGTTCCGCCTGGCGCCGTCGGGACATTCACCTTCCAGGTGCGTGCGCCCATGACTCCTGGGACCTACGCGATCAATCTCCGTCCGGTCATCGATGCCGTCACGTGGATGGAGGACCAGGGCGTCTTCCTCTACGTGACCGTGATCCCCTAGCTTCGGAAAAGCACCTCGAAGATCTCGCCGCACTTCGGACATTTCACCGTCGCGGCATAGGGCGGATTCGGTGGCACGTCGAGGTGCTCCCGCGTGACCGCGCGTGGACCGACCTTCGCGCCGCAGTACGGACAGTTCACCTGGTACTCGAGGAAGGCATGGCGATCGACCTCGATACGTCGACGGGAATCGGTCAGGGCCATGTGCGGCTAGTCTAGGTCGGTGGCCGCGCCGAAGGGTCGCACGAAGATCGCGACCGAGACGAAGACACTCAGGGTCGGCGATGCCGCTCCCGACTTCACGCTCCGCGCGCATGATGGGAGCGAAGTCACGCTCTCGAAGCTGCGCGGACAGCGAGTCGTGCTCGCGTTCTTCGCCTTCGCGTTCACCAATACCTGAAACAGCGAGGCGCCGGCGCTCAACGCATTGCAGGAGCGTTTCGCCGGCGGGAGTGCCCAGGTCGTGGGCCTTTCATGTGACAGCGTGTACACGCTGAAGGCGTGGGCCGAGTCCCTCGGCGGGACGAAGTACCCGCTGTGCAGCGACTTCTGGCCGCATGGGAAGGTCACGCAGGCGTACGGCGTGTTCAACGACGAGGTCGGCCGGCCTGAGCGCGCGATCATCGTCGTCGATGCCGCGGGCATCGTGCGTTACATCGACGTGCATCAGCTGCGAGAAGTGCCCGACGAAGAGGAGATCGCGCAGGCGCTCGAGAAGTGCTAGGCGCGGCTAGCCGCGCGTCGGAATGAGGTAGGCCTTCCCCTCCGACGCGATCGTGAACGAGATCGCATCACCCTCGCTCACGCCCGGCAGCGTTTCACCACGCACCAGCACATCCACGCCGCAGTCCACGACGGCGATCTCGCCCGTCTCGCGCACGGTGCCGCTCACGGTCGCGCCCGGCGCGACCACCGCACCCGGCTTCATCGCGCTGGCGACCGGCTGGACGTCCTTGGCGGCGTACTCGATGGCCATCGTGATGCGGTCGCCGATCGAGAGCCGGTGCTTGCGCACCGCCCCGGTGGCGTCCTGACCGCGGAGATCCATGCGCGCCGGCCCTTCGCCGACCCGCAGCGTCACGATGATGTCGCCACGCGTGCCATCGAGCACGATGACGATGCCGCGCGACGCCTTCTGTCGCCATTTCTCGATGAACGCGAGCTGCTCGAAGTCCAGCATGTCGCCGATACGATAGCCACGTCGTGCTGAAGGCCGCGCTGTTCGATGTCGGCGACACCCTCGTCGAGCACTGGGCGCCGCGTGAGACGCTCAACGAGCTCGCACACGCCGTCCTGCGCCGCGAGTTCGGCGACCGAGATTGGTACGGCCGTTTCCTCGATGCGGAGTTCGGCCCGAACGCGCGCTCCCTCAGCGGGCTCGCCTCGCACCCCGCGCCGAGCGAGGACGAGCTGCGTCAGGAGACCCTCCGGTGGTACTCGGAGTGGTTCCACAACAGCGCGATCGGTATCGACGACATCGACGTCGACCGTCTGCGTAGCGCTGTCGTTGTCCCGCTCGACCTCGTGAGCACGCTGGTGCCGGGTGCCCCGGAGGCGCTGCGTTGGTGCAAGGCGCAGGGCCTGCGCGTCGTCTTGGTGACGAACACGCTGGCACGCGGCGATGCGGAGGTCGTGGAGGACTGGCGACGCTTCGGCCTCTCCGACGCGATCGACGGCGTCGTGAGCTCGCACAGCATCGGATGGCAGAAGCCGCACCGCGCGATCTACGACCGCGCGCTCGAGACCGCCGGCGCGCGGCCCGAGGAGGCGTTCATGGTGGGTGACCGGCTCGATGCGGACGTCTTTGGCGCGAAGCGCGTAGGCATGCGTGCGATCTGGCGGCGAACCGAGCACGCGCAGCCAACGGTCGATGCCACGCCGGACGCGATCATCGACGACCTCACCGAGCTGCCAAAGGTCGTGGCGCCCTGGCTCGACGTGCGCTCCGCACATTTTTCCTTCACTGACCGCGGCGGCGCTGGTAGACCGTGAAGATCGTGGAGGTGAAGATGTGACCGAGTACGCACACCCCGAAACGCTCGTCGAAACGAACTGGCTCGCTGAGCACGCGAAGGATCCGAACGTCCGCGTCTTCGAGGTCGATGTCGACACCACGTCATACGACCAAGGTCACGCGGCGGGGGCGATCGGTGTGAACTGGAAGAGCGACCTGCAGCAGCAGCCCGTGCGCGATCTCCTCGACAAGAAGCAGCTCGAGGAATTCCTCTCGAAGAACGGGGTCACGAAGGACACCACCGTCGTCGTGTACGGCGACAACAACAACTGGTTCGCGGCGTGGTTCTTCTGGCTTCTGAAGTACTACGGTCACAAGGACGTGCGGCTCGTCAACGGCGGTCGCGCGAAGTGGGTCGCCGAGGGCAGGCCTCTCGTCACCGAGCGCCCGTCGTTCCAGCCAAGCGAATATCGCGCACATAGCCCGGACGCATCGGTCCGCGCCCTGCGCGACTACGTGCTCGAGAAGGTCACCCGCAACGGAACGAAGATCATCGATGTCCGCTCGCCGAAGGAGTACGCGGGCGAGCTGCTGGCGCCGGAGAACCTTCCACAGGAGGGTGCCCAGCGCGGCGGTCACATCCCCGGCGCGCAGAACGTGCCGTGGGCGACGGCCGTCGCCGAGGACGGGCGCTTCAAGAGCGCGGACGAGCTGAAGACGATCTACGAGGGCAGGGGGCTCGCGCGCGGCACGGAGACCATCGCCTACTGCCGCATCGGCGAGCGCAGCGCGCACACCTGGTTCGTGCTCCGCTACCTGCTCGGCCACGACCGCGTCCGCAACTACGACGGCTCGTGGACCGAGTGGGGCAGCCTCATCGGAGTGCCGATCGAAAAGAGCTGACCACCAGAGCGTCCGCCGCCAAACCCTTCTCGGCGCGCCATCATGTGCGCGTGGAGGGTTCACGCGCGCGGACCGACATGGTGCGCCAGCTCGAGCGGTTCGGCATCCGCGACCGGCGCGTGCTCGACGCGATCGCGCGCGTGCCGCGGGAGGAGTTCGTCGGCCCCGCCGACCGGGACGTCGCATACGGTGACCACGCGCTGCAGATCGGCGAGGGTCAGACGATCTCCCAGCCGTATGTCGTCGCGCGCATGACCGAGCTGCTTGCGACCGAGCCCGAGCACCGCGTGCTCGAGGTCGGCACGGGCTCGGGATATCAGGCGGCGGTGCTGGCCGAGCTGGTGCGCGAGGTCATCTCGATCGAGCGCCACGCGTCGCTCGCCGACGCGGCGCGCGACCTCCTGCGACGCCTCGGCTACACGAACGTGCGCGTCATCCACGCCGACGCGTCGCTCGGCTATCCGCCGGACGCGCCCTACGACCGCATCCTCATCACCGCAGCGACACCGCGGATCGATCCTGCGCTCGCCACGCAGCTCAGCGTCGAGGGCCGCATCGTCGCGCCGATCGGCGACCTCGATCTGCAAGAGCTCGTCGTGCGCGACGCGCGGGGCCGCGAAGAGCACCACGGCCCCGTGAGGTTCGTGCCGCTCCGTGGCCAGGCGGGCTTCCGCGGTTGAGCGCGGTCCTGTTCGACGGCGGTCGCATCCATGTGGGCGACGGTACGAGTGCCGAGGCTCTTCTCACCCGCGACGGGCGCGTCGCCGCAGTCGGACGGCGGGACGAGGTGCGTCGCGAGGCCGGACGCGCAGAGGTCGTCGATCTTCGCGGCGGGATCATGGTGCCCGGCTGGTTCGACGCCCACGTGCACTTCGTCTGGTGGGCGCAGCAGATGTCGCGGCTCGACATTGCGGGCACGACGACGCTTGAGGACGCGCTCGACCGCATCGCGTCGTTCGCGCGCGGCCTGCCCGACGGTGCCTGGGTCCTCGGCGGTCGCTTCGACAAGAACAACTGGGGACGCTGGCCGTCCGCGGTCGATCTCGATCGGGTCACCGACGGTCACCCCGCGGTCCTGAGAAGCCGCGATGGCCACTCACGCTGGCTCAACAGCGCCGCGATCGCGCACGCCGGGATCACACGCGACACGGCGGTCCCTGAGGGCGGCACGATCTTCCGCGATGACCGCGGTGAGGCGACCGGCGTGCTCCAGGAGAACGCGAACGCGCTCGCCGATGTGGTGATCCCGCCGCCGACCGACGACGAGATGCTCGCAGACGCGCGCCGCGGCCAGGTGGAAGCGTGGCGCCGCGGGATCACTGGTCTCGAGGACCTCGACCAGTTCCTCGGGCGTTCGCCGGTCGCGGTGCTCGCGCGCATGCGCGACGCCGGTGAGCTCGGGCTGCGCGTCCACATGGGGATCCCGCACGCTCGGCTCGCCGACGCGCTCGAGCAGCACCTGCGCACCGGCCAGGGCGACGAGTGGCTCCGCACCGGGCACCTCAAGATCTTCACCGACGGTGCGCTCGGGTCGCAGACCGCCGCGCTCGAGGAGCCGTATGAGGGCTCGCGCGATCGCGGCATCCTCACCGTCGAGCCGGGCCAGCTCACGCACGACGTCGCGGTGGCGGCGGCCTCGGGTATCGCGGTCGCCATCCACGCCATCGGCGATCGCGCGGTACGCGTCGCGCTCGACGCGATCGAGCCGACGCGAGCCAGCGCCCCGCGGCTGCGGCAGAAGGTCGAGCACGTGCAGCTGGTGCGCGCCGACGATCTCTCGCGCTTTGGCGCGCTCGGCATCGTCGCCTCGATGCAGCCGATCCACGCGACGAGCGACCGCGACCTCGCCGATCGCTACTGGGGGGCGTCGCGCGTGGCGCGCGCGTACCCGTGGCGCACGCTCCGGCGCACCGGTGCGGTCCTCGCGTTCGGATCGGATGCGCCCGTCGAGCCGATCGATCCGCTGCTCGGGATCCACGCCGCGGTGACGCGGCGGCGACCGCAGGACGAGCACCCGTGGCGACCGGAGCAGCGCCTCACGGTCGAGGAAGCGCTGGCGGGATACGCGTCCGGTCCGGCATACGCGATGTCGACCGAGCGCGAGTCGGGGACCCTCCGCGTCGGGATGCGCTGCGACGCGACGGTGGTCGACCGCGATCTCGCGCGCTGCGCGGAGGATGAGCTGCTCGACGCACGCGTGCGCGCGACGATCACCGACGGTGTGGTGCGCTTCGCGGACGGACTCGGTTAGTTCAAGGTCACGCGTCCTTCGCCGTGCGCTCGCAGGCGCACGAGCAGGTCGCGCAGGAGCATCGTCTCGCGCTCGAGCAGGTTCTTCTCTGCCTCGAGGCGCGCCGCGTCGCTCGGCAGCTCGAGCAGCCGTTGCCGTTCGGTCGCGTCGACCGCGAGACTCGCCGCGATGCGATAAGAGGCTTCATGCGGCGACACCGTCGCGAGCTCGTCCACGATGGCGCGATCGCCGCGGGCGTCGTCGGTGACCGCCATGACCGCGACGAGGTACTGGCCATATGCCTCGACCGCGATCTCGGCGCGCTCGAGCGCTCCCGCGCCCTCGGGCTCGTCGAGATAGCGGACGCGGCCGACGAGGTACGGCTCGGCGTCGGGCATCGCCTGCTCCAGTGCGAAACGGCGGATCCCGCGCACGACGACGTACGAGCGGCCGTCGGAGAGAGGCGAGAAGGCCATGATCTTCGCCTCGGTACCGATCGCGTGCGGCTCGGCGATCGCGCCGACCTCCTGGCCCGAGCGGATGAGCACGACGCCGAATGGGCGATCGTCGTCCATGCAGCGCCGCACCAGAAGCCGATAGCGCGGCTCGAAGATGTGGAGGGGCAGCAGCATCTCGGGAAACAGCACGGTGGTGAGCGGGAAGAGCGGAAGCAGCTCCGCCATCGCGTCAACGGTACTCTCCGCGCGTGACCCCACCGCCGGCGGGCGCGCTCGACGGCATACGCGTCCTCGATCTCACACGCGCGCTGGCCGGGCCGTACTGCACGCTCATGCTCGGCGATCACGGCGCGGACGTGATCAAGGTCGAGATGCCCGGGACCGGTGACGAGACGCGCGAGTGGACACCACCAAGCGTAAAAGGCATCTCCGCGTACTACCTCTCCATCAATCGCAACAAGCGCAGCGTGACCGTCGACCTGAAGAGTCCGGATGGCAAGCGCGTGCTGGAGCGGCTCATCGAGAGGTGCGACGTCATCGTCGAGAACTTCAGTCCGGGGACGCTCGGGCGACTCGGTTTTCCCGACGAACGCGTGCGCAGGTTCAACCCGCGCGCCGTCCTATGTCACATCAGCGGGTTCGGCCAGGACGGGCCGGGCCGCGCGTGGCCCGCGTACGACCTCATCGTTCAGGGGATGGGCGGGATCATGAGCCTCACCGGCGAGCCCGGCAGCGATCCGGTGATGGTCGGTGTCCCGCAGGCGGATATGGTCGCCGGCATGTTCGCCGCGTTCGCGATCGCCGCCGCCCTGCACGCACGGGAGCGGACCGGCGCGGGCCAGGTCATCGACGCGACGATGATCGGTGGTCAGGTCGCGCTGCTCTCGCGTCAGGCCGCGCGCTACTTCGCCGACGGGACGGTCCCGCGGCCCGAGGGAAACGTGCACGCCTCGATCGTGCCGTACCAGACGTTCCGCGCCAGCGATGGGTATGTGAACGTCGGCGTGGCGAACAACGCACTCTTCGAGCGGTTCTGCCGCGCGCTCGATCTCGAGGAGCTGCTCGAGGACGACCGCTTCACCGACAACCCCAGGCGCGTCGCGCATCGGAAGGAGATCGTTCCGATCATCGAACGGCGGATCCGTACGCTGACGAAGGCGGAGGTCGTGCGGCGCCTCCGCGAAGCAAACGTCCCCGTCGGCCCGATCAACGCGCTCGACGAGGTCTTCGCCGATCCGGTGGTCCGGCATCTCGGGCTCATCGCTGAGGTCGACCACCCGACCGCCGGCCGCGTCCGCGCACCGGGGATCCCGGTCCGCCTTTCCGGAACGCCCCCCTCGGTGCGCCGCCATCCGCCGGAGCTCGGCGAGCACACCGACGAGGTCTTGCACGAGCTGGGTTACACAAAAGAGGAGATCGCGGCCCTCCACCGCGACGGCGCAGTCTGAACAGCACACAGGTCGTCCAACAACCGCGGCGCCGGCCGCTGTGGCTCGTCGGCGCCCTCACTGTTCTCTCGCTCGGCGCGTACATCCCGATCTGGTACGGCCTCTCGTGGGTTGAGCTCAAGCGCGAGACGAGCGATGGCGGTTCGTCGCCGATGGCGCGCGGCACGAGCGACTCGGGCATGCAGCCGATCGCGCATGCCCTCTCGATCTTCGTGCCGGTCTACGGGGTGTGGCAGGCCTACCGCCACTTCGCGCTGCTCGACGCGCTGCGCCGGAAGGTCGATCCCCACGGCGTCGACGCGCTCACCGGCGCGATCGGGACGGGGATCTGGTGGCTGACGTTCACCCACTACTCGACTGAGCCGATCTTCCAGGCGCTCGATGCGATCGAGCTCGCGGTCGGCACCGCGGTCATCCTGTATGGGCAACACGCCCTCAACGCGTACTGGCGGTCGCGTCCGGGCACGCCCGTGGAGGAGCGGATGAATGAGGTGGACTGGATCGCGCTCGGCGTCGCGGCGAGCTTCGCACTGCTCACGCTCGTCGGCGCGCTCATGGGTCCCGCGTCATGAAGTCGAACATTCTCGTCGTCGGCTCCCTCGCCTATGACGACGTGCAGACGCCGGCCGAACATCGCACCAACGTGCTCGGCGGGGCGGCGTCGTATTTCGCGATCGCCGCACGGTTGTACGCGCCGGTCCGGCTCGTCGGTGTCATCGGCGACGACTTCCGTGAGGAAGACGTCGAGCGGCTGCGCTCGCGGGGAATCGACCTCGCCGGCCTCGAGCGTCGGAAGGGTGGCTCTTTCCGCTGGCTCGGGCGCTACGACTACGCGATGAACACCGCGGAGACCATCAACACCGACCTCGGGGTGTTCGCCGACTGGCAGCCACAGGTGCCTGACTCATTCGTCGACAGCGAGTTCGTGTTCCTCGCGAACATCGATCCCGAGATCCAGCTCGCGACGCTGCGGAGCGTGCGCGCGCCGAAGGCCGTCGCGCTCGACACGATGAACTACTGGATCGATCACAAGCGCGACGCACTACTGGAGGTCATCTCTCACGTCGACATCGTCAGCGTCAACGAGTCCGAGGCGCGCCAGCTGTGCGACACGGTCAGCGTTGCCAAGGCGGCGCGCGACATCCTCGCCCGCGGCCCGCGTGCGGTGGTCGTGAAGCGAGGGGAGTACGGCTCGGTGCTGTTCACACGGTCGTTCTCGTTCTGGTCGCCAGCGTTCCCGTTCGACGAGGTCACCGATCCGACCGGAGCGGGGGATAGCTTTGCCGGCGGATTCCTCGGCCACCTCGCGGAGTCCGGCGCGGTCGACGACCGCGCGCTGCGCCGCGCGACGCTGCACGGCACCGTCTGCGCCTCGTTCGCGGTCGAGCGCTTCAGCGTGGACGGGATCGAGGCGGCCACGCCGGCTGACGTCGGTGCCCGCTACCGGCTGCTGCAGGACCTGGTCGCCGTCTAGGCCGGGCGGGGAACCGGACGTGGCCGGCGCTGTAAAGAGGGTAAGAACCGACTCCGTGGAGGGCCGGCCGACGGAGGATGCCGCACTGGTGGAACGCTCGAGGAATGGCGATCACGACGCCTACGCGGAGCTTGTGACGCGCTATCAGGCGATAGCCGCGCGCACGGCCTACGTGATCACCGGGACCGCGGCGGACGCCGAGGACGTGGCGCAGGACGCCTTCGTGAAGGCCTACTACGCGCTCGACCGCTTCCGCACCGGCGCTCCCTTCCGCCCCTGGCTGCTCCGGATCGTCGCGAACGAGGCCATCAACCGCCGCAAGGCGGCAGGCCGGCGACCGACGGTCGGGCTCAGCGTCGTCGAGGACCGCGCCTCGGGCGACACGGCCCTGTCACCCGAGGCGTCGGCCCTCGCTCGCGAGCGGCGCGAGGTCGTGCTCGACGCTCTGCGCCGGATGCGAGAAGACGATCGCCTGGTCATCGCGTACCGCTACTTCTTCGAACTGTCCGAGGTAGAGATGGCAGACGCGCTGGGCGTGGCCCGCGGTACGGTGAAGTCGCGACTGTCGCGCGCGATCGCGCGGCTACGCACCGCGATGGAGGGAGACGAGCCGCATGACGCGTGAGCGGATGACCGAGCAGGAGCTCGACGCGGCCCTCGCCGATGTCGGCGAGCGGCTCGCGTACCCGCGTCCGACGCGCCTCGCCGACGCGGTACGCGCGCGTCTACGTGAGCCGCGCGCCGGCGGCTGGTGGGATGCGCTGCGTTCGCCCCGCTACGCGTTCGCGCCGATCCTCGCGACGCTTGCCATGCTCGCGCTCGTGGTCGCCCTGGCGAATCCCGACGCACGCGCGGCGGCGATCCAGTTCTTGCATCTGCGCGGAATCGACATCTTCCGCGCGCCAGCGATCGCCACGCCGGCGACCACCGCTGTCCCACGCGCGACCTTCGCAGGCGCGCTCACGACGCTCGACGATGCACGCCGCGGCGCCGACTTCACGGTGCTCGCCCCGACGGACGTGCGCCTCGGCGCGCCCGACGAGGTCTACCGCGGTAAGAGTCCCAACGGAACACACGATGTGGTCACGCTCGT
>Ga0066709_100004974_pt1 | contig 10787 bp, 20 predicted proteins | sample GraSoiAngelo_158_FD_79665 | JGI IMG/M metagenome (GOLD analysis project Ga0066709, IMG submission 79665) | Grasslands soil microbial communities from the Angelo Coastal Reserve, California, USA - 14_1009_16_30cm | ecosystem: Environmental > Terrestrial > Soil > Grasslands | place: USA... | reverse complement strand
CCGGGAAGTTGGTTAGGTTCGTCCATGAAGGCGCGCTACATGTAAGGGTGCTTCCGATCGTTGAGACATGCTGGCCTGCGGGACATGCACTCGGGAACCCGGTTAGCTGTGTCCAACCGACCGCGCTACAGGTAAGGGTCGCGCCGACAGCGGAAACATACTGGTTCGCGGAGCACCCGCTCGGAAACGAGGTTAGCGCGCCCCACGGGATCGCTGAGCATGTGAGCGTTACGCCTACGGCGAGGACGAACTGATTAGAGGCGCACCCCGCAGGAAAATTAATTATTTTCGTCCAATCGGGAAAGGCGCAAACCCCCGTTATTACTCCCGCGCTACTCTCGGTAACGCTGTTCAGTAGTTGTCCGGCCGTCGCGCATGTGAAGGTCGAGCTCGCCTCCTGTGAGGGTGCTACGCAGATCCCGGTTAGAACACCGCTCGCGCTCTCGGTAACGTTGGTTACGAACTGCCCGTTAGAGCATTGAAAGGTCGAGGCCGTATCCGGGAGGGCGCAAACCAGAGTAGTTCCGACCCCGCTAACAAACTGGCCCCCGGGACAGGCTGAGGGGAACCCGGTTAGCTGTGTCCAACCGACAGAGTTACAGGTTACGGAAACCCCGATCGTTGTTACGAACTGCCCCGCGACACAACCCGTAGGAAAGCTCGTTAGGCCCGTCCATGAAACCGCTGAGCATGTGAGAGAGGCTCCTACCACGATCACGAACTGGTTAGCCGAGCATCCGCTCGGGTATCCTGTGATCTGGTTCCATGCTACCGAGTTGCATTGAACGATCAGCGTCCCGTTAGCCTCTCCGGTTCCGGTTTGGAACGTTCCAACCGTGCAGGATTGGGTTAGCGAGTTGTCAGGCCCCCCGGATCCGGAGCCTCCCCCTCCTCCCGCGCCCATAAAGAGCATGGAGAACCCGATCGCGAGAAGGACCGAGGCGACCGCGAACCTCCGGGTTTCGTCTCCCCGGTTTCCTCCTATGCTCATTTCTTTTTCTCCTGCCGTTCGAGCGTGTAGAGATCCCACCAGCGATATAGGGCTACGAATGTTAGAATGATCACTCCGAGAACCACATAGCCGATTATCGAGGAGGGGAAGGCGACCGTTGTGGACGTTACGATCCCCGAGCTTTCGACATAGAACTCTTGGGGGAGAGTGATCAGCGGGATCTCAAGAACGAGAAACCCGGTAGCGGCCAACCGTTCGAGCGAGATCGAGCCTTTGTAGAAGTAGATCGCGAAGAACGCGAAGAGAAGCTCGAAGAACGTCGAGATAGGGATCGCGGCCATTATCGTTTCTCTCCGAAGGGTTCGAGGAGTTTCATTAGAGGGTTTTTCCTTCTCTTTCGTAATACGAGAGATCCAAATCCGATCGACCAGAGCGTGAGGAGTGGGAGAAAGACAGTTAGCGCATAGATTTTCGAGAAGAGATCCGCTTTGACGAAGAGGGCGATCCAGAACATGATCGGTGTGACTACTCCATAGAGAAGATCCATTAGTAGGTCAAACCGGGTCCGGTGAATGAGAGCGGAGACGAGGAACAAAGCTAAGCGTTCTCCCCGGGTGAGTAGACGGGCGTTATGTCATTGTAGATCGGGAAGTAGCGATCAAGGTGATGTAGGACGAACTTCTTTATCCGGCTTGTATAGCGGTTCTCAACGTACATTCTGATCGCGACGAGTGAGAGGCGTGGATCCCGTGGGATCCGGACCGTGGTTATTCTGAAATGGGGGTTTGATCGGATACGGGGGTCTATGTCCTCATGGCGTACTGCGTCATAATGCCAGTCAACGTCTCGTTTTGTCGCCTGTCGGTTGAAGTACGTTAGTTCGAGGATCGTGTTCTTCATGGCTCGACGGGCTTCGAGGAACTCTACGCTCTCGTCCGACATGACGTAACAGTTTGTGAGGTTTGTTTTCCGGATCTGGTTGAGATCGATATGGTAGTGTGGGAAGTTGAGGATACAGAGATATTCGCCCTCGTTCTCAAGATCCGGGGAACAGTTGCAGTAGATCCTCCGGCCGAGATTGTAGGCTTCCCATGCGAAGAGCGCGTTTGTGAAGGTCTTTCCACTCCGGTTGTCGCCTACGTGCTCATAGAGCATTTTTGGGATCCTCGATAGCTGGATTTGGGGATCCTCCTCGTTGAGTGATCCCCGAGGATCTATTCCTCCTCACTTCCGGGAGCGATAACTCATTAGCTATGGATCCGGAGAGTGAGCTTAGGCTTCCCTCTCTATATGAAGGGTGCTCGGAATATCGGTTGAGTACCAACGTTTCTCTTTCGGTTTCTTTCGAAGGGCCGCGATCCACATGACGAAAAAGAACCCGGCCGCTATCGTCGCGATCTGTGCTCCGTCGAGGTTGAGATCGAAGGGAAGGGGCATAGTTCATTCTCGGCCCCATTTCTTTTTTAAGTTCTTCGGTCGCGAGATCGCCTCGGTCCCAATCCATAAATTCGCCGTCGCCCGGGTGCGGATTGAACCAGCGATCGATCGTGTCCTCCGAGACGAGGCCGAGCTTGTGGAAGAACCATAGGAAGGGGACGGCGAGAGCGTCGGCGAAGTCTCTTTTCCGCGTCATGTTAGCACGCCTGCGGTTTGATAGAACAGAGAACGTCTCTCGCGAAGTAGATGTTCACCGCGACCATGACAACCACGATCCCGATCAGGATTAGGATTAGGAACCACGGGATCGGGTTCTTCCGTCCTACTTCGTGCATGCGCTCGATCGCGTTGTTCTTCCATGCGGCCATGAGGAGGCGGCCGTTGAGTTTCGGTCCCCATTTCTCGATATTCCATTTCTTGATCGGTATCGGGTGCAGATTGTCGAACTGGTAGTAGTAGAGGGGCCGTCCGGTTTTCGACCGGGCCGCATTGTCCGGATCTATCTCCCACAGCTTATCTTGAAAGGGAAAGACCGGGGCTGATTGCTCGCGTATGATCTCGTCCTTATGGCAGTGTTTCGAGGGGGTCCCGTCGGGGCTGAAAATGATCTGGAAAAAGTGGCCTATGTCGCGGAATCTATACCATGCTTCGGGCCAGCCTCCATAATGTCGCCAGATAATGTATAGCCCGATAAAGGGCATTAGCCCGATCTCGATCAGCGTGAGAGTGTCTACCATTCGCGGAGATCTCTCGTTCTACGAGTAAGGATCCGGGTTTAATGCTTTCTATCCCCCGATACGTCGCGCCCGGTTCTCAGCGTCGGCGAGTGCCTTCTCGCGCTCGCGCTGTGCGTTCTGCCATGCCTCGACGAATTGATCCCGGCTCTTTCCCCCGACGCTCGGAAGGGTCCGAAGGATCGTTAACGCCCACTCTCCGATAAACGGCTGTGGCTCGTCGAAGTCTCCCCCGATCCCATGCTTGGCGAGCTGGAAAATATCCGCGACGGTTACAACGTCCTCGCGGTTAACATTGGTTCGTCCGAGGATCGCGTATGCCTCTTTCTCCTGCGCCTCGACCAAGATCCCGAGGATCTCGTGAACGTTTCTTCCCTCTCCGTCGAAGTTGAACGCGCCTTCGAGAGTAGTCGGAACACTCGAAGGGACCCGGTTAGAAGTTGGGCGTGAGGTTACGGGTGATCGTTTCTCTTCTGTAGGAGGTCCCCTCCCTCCGGGCTTGATAGCCACGGGTTTCATTGGGGCTACAGAAGAATTTTGAGGCTCCTTCATGGTGTGAAGGAATACTTTCTTCTTTTGAGCGTCTCGGATCCGTTTCTGCGCGCCTTCCGAGTAACCGCTGAGATCGTTCTCGTCCGTCAACTCCATACTCCCATTATCACGGAGACGAACCCGAGGATCACCGCGAGAGAGATCACGAGCACGATCAGAGGCGTACCCTTCGATTTCACCAATCCGAAGAGTGCCATTCCTATTACCGTTATCGCGACGATCGGAGCCCATATAGTGTATAACGCGCTGTGAGAGGGAGGAGCGGCCGGGGTTTCGGACATACTTCCGAAGAACGGCTCATGCGCGAAACTCTGCAAAACCCCGGGAGGAGAGGCCGCGAAATAATAATGCGTTACGGCAGGAAGCGAGACGCTCCCCGCGTTGTAATCGAAATAGTCAACGACATTATCAGCGGCAAGCCCGGAGTAGAGAAAGCCCACGTAGGCTCCGGAGGGGATAGTGTAGCTCAGCCCCGAGAGCGTGGTCGAGACGGGCGCGGAGGAGACGCATACCGGAAGGCTCGCGTACGGGATCGTTCCGAGCGACGCTATCAGCCCTCCGTCCGAAGATCTGAAAGAGGCGATCGTAACCGTCCCGCTCCCGCTCGAACCGGAAAGCCGCATAATATAAAATGTCATTGAGGAAAGGATCTTTCCGTCCCATGAATTATCTGTGGCTCTAATCCCGGAGTGATCGATCGCGTTGCTCCCGAGGTTGTCGAACCAGTTTTGACAGTTGGTATTTTCTCCGTTGGTCGCGTTGGAAATGCCCCAAGTGTAGAAAACGCTATCGGCGCGAACTGGAAAGATCGAGAGTGGAAGAAATGCTAACGTTAGCGTGAGTAAGAGCGAGATTGCCAAGAACCGTTTCTTCATAGAGAGGCCTCGACGTATCCGCAGGGAAGGCATTTTCGGATTGGGCGCGGGTTCATGTAACGTTCAAGCAAAGGGAGAGAACAAAGAGGGCATAGAGTCGAAGAAAACGGGCCGCTGATAGATGAGGAAGAAACGGAAGAGAGACAAGTTCCTATGATTTTTGCCTCCCATGTTTTCCCTAATCCCTTCGCTTTTGTGCCATTTGGGAGCCACCAACGAGGCGACGGGAGGAGAGAGACGGTGTTAATGCGGGCATATTTCAAAATAGTGTGTTTTTTTCGCATGTCATGTTCACTCATTTGATGAGAACCTCATTTTCAATTCAGAATTGAAATGGCATTTTAGGGTTGAGACATCTGGCCCTTTTGCTCCGATTTCGAGCATATTTAACCACGCTCAATCTGGGGAGTGGCTCGCTCGTAGGTGCGACCAAGCGTAGAAGGCGAAGAAGATCGTAAAGATCGCGACGAACGCGGGGCCGAGCACGGGGATCGCGGTGAGTAGGCCGACGATCGAGACGAGTTGGTAGATCAGATAGAAGATCCCTCCTATACGGAAGAGTAGGGATCCTATTGCGGCGAGAAGCCATGTTCCCCCGAGAAGGGCCGTATCGAGGAGGTTACACCCGGCCGTCGGACCCTCCGAGGAGAAGGAACAGCTCGCGGTCCCGATCACGGGCCATGGTCCGGTGATCTGGTTGATCGTGTTGGAGATCTGCGGTATGCCCGAGCCGACCCCGTACACTCCCATTATAGCGACGAAAATCATTAGGAAGGTTACTAAGAACATGAAGGTAGAGGCCATTTACATAGCGGCCCCCGTTCCTCCCTGTTCTCGCCTGTGGCTCCAAACCGCGCTCGTGATCAGCCATGCGACGAACGCGATTATGACGAGCGGGATCCACGGGGGAAGGGCTCCGGCCGCGCTCATGCCGATAAGAAGTAGGATCGCGAAGATCCCCAATAGCCACATTGGCATAGCGAACCCTTTGATATGTCCCTCGCTGTCATGCTGTCGGGTCGCGTAGAGACAAAGCCCTCCGATTAGTCCGAACAGGATCCCGAAGGCGACGATCCCCCCGAAGGTTCCTCCTCCGAGCGCGTCGGTAAAGCTGTTCAATCCACAGATCGGGGTACTGCATCCTCCCCCGAATGTTCCGCTCGTCCCGGGTCCGGGGGTGATTACGTTTCCGGTGATCCGTGCCTGCATGTTTACGAAGCTTGTAGGATTGAAAGAGGAGATCTGGTTAATCTGCGTCGGGACCCTCCCATTAGTTACGAAAAGAGCGGCCGAGGTATTCGTATCGTTGAGATCCAATCCTTTGAAATCAGCGGTTACGGCGATCCCGACCCATTGGCCGTTAGTAACGCTGATCGGCGAGGATTGTATGAAGCTCCCCCCCTGCGCTACAACAGTTTCTTTTCTAATCGCGAATGAGCCGATCGTGTTCCGCGCCTGTATGAACCCGGGACAGGTAGGCGTAAAGCCCTGTGCGCCCGAGGGGCAATTCGGATCGGCCTCGTAGATCGCTATACTCATTTCCTCAGGGCTTCCGGAATAGTCTCTCGCTACCGTAACCGTCATGTTATTGATCACCCCGTTAAGATTGGATTGGAATATGTAGAGAATCGTTATCGAGAGGTTGAAGTTGATCGTATGGGTCGAGTTCGTGTTTACGAGCGTTATCGGGGGTGCTCCGCAGTTCCCATAACATTGAGTGGTTCCGGGAGAGGGCGAGATCGTGGTTTGGAATGAGCCTCCTACCATTTCGCACCCGAAAGCGGCCCCGCTAATGGTGCTTTGGAACGTGTTTCCAACCGTGGGCGTTGTCGAGGCAAAATCTATCTGTGCGTCGGCGACCTTCCCGGAGATATTGGATCCTCCTGCGGTCCCACAGCCGGATCCAGCGTACATTATGGTGTTCCCTCCTCCCATGAACGTTACCGCGACCCATTGGTTCAGCGTAACGCTAACCGGGTTCGCGAGCGTGATCGTGTTGAAGGAACTCGCGGCCATTCCGGCCACGGCCTCTAAATCTTGCAGGGTGAAAGTTTGGCCTCCGTTAACGTAGAAGTCGGTTCCTCCCGTGGGACAGCATTGAGAGCTAAAAGCCGGGGTTGTCCCTGCGGGAAAGGTCGCGATCGCGATCTGAGTAGGGACAGAGCTTCCGGTGAAAACTCCGACCTGAAAAAGTTGTCCGGTGAGAGGAGCCTTCAGGACCTCGCCCCAACCGTAGTTTACGGATCCGGGTCCCGCGCAGTTGGTCCCGCAGGTGCTCGAACCAATGTTCGAGGCATTATAGCCTATGTATGTCGAGGCGTGGACCTGTGGGATTACGAGTGCCGCTAAGAGGATCAGAAAAAGGGGGGAGGCGCGGATTACGCCGCGCCGGATTAGTTTCGCGGAAAGACCGCGACGGCCCACAAAAAAGCGCGAGTTGCGCGAGTTTGGAGCCTTACGAGCAATAGCTGAACCCTTCCCTCGAAGTATAGAGCCGATCCGCGTTTGGAGCTTTCGAAGTGCTTGTAAGCTCCGTAGATGAGGATAGCGACGAAAATCAGAGGTATGATGATAACCAGAGCCTGAGCTCCGGAGAAGCCTGCGAGAGCGGTTGAGCCTGAGGAGGTAGAGGTCGCGACGGTTCCGACGAGTGCTAAGCCGATCACGAGTTCGAGGAGGATCAGTAATGTTTTGGCCATTTTCGATCGTTGTCTCTTTGGAGCGAGGAGGAGGTATTAGCCGAGTATGGACGAAAACGTGTATACGTGCTACGAGAGATCCACGGCGAGCGTATTCGAACGCGGCCCATGCGAAGGACCCGGCCCCGACCTCCGCGAGGATCACCTGTCCGAGTTCGAGGCTCATGTAGAGGGGGAGGGTCGCGAGAAAGATCGCGCAAATGGTAGCGATCCCGAAACAGTGAAGGTTTTCACCCTCAGTAAGAAGATCGCTCAGCGGAAAACCCTTCTCATGGTCCACGCTATCCCGTCAATGTATCGGGGGAGACGGGTTCCTCGATCGACCAGATAGAGGAGTAGCGAGATCGTCCACGCTGTAGCGAGGAGACTGTAACGAGCCCAGTTCTCGGTATCGTGTAGCGAGATCGGATCGTAGAGTATGAAGTTCCAGAGCCGAGCGTCGAGGATTGGAGGGATCAACGGGAGCTTTGTCGCGATCGCGAGGGGGAGGAAGAACGCCCGGACCCTTCCGAGAAAGATAAACAGTAACGGGAGGAAATCCTGCGGGCTGAGCAGTAGGCCGATCGTTGACATCTCCACGTAATAGAGCGTGTAAAGCCCTCCATGCCATTTAATGATTACGAGGAAAAAGAGACAGTCGATCGCGTAGGTGATCAGAAAGTAGGGCATTATTCCGAGCCGTGCGAGCTGTGAGAATGTGTACCATAGCATAGAGTAGGGGACGGGTCCGTTTCCTATGTGGTCGGGGAGGAGCTCGTCGAAGGCGTGGAAATCGTAGGGGGGAAGTTTGGGCAGTTCGAAAAACCAACGTAGAAAGTGGACGTTGAAAGGGTTCGAGAGAATGATTAGGAGCTTCGCGATCTGCGCGGTGATCAGCGCGGGGACGAGAGGAGAGGATCTCAATAGTGTCCTTCCAATGCTATTCTCAGTAACCATTGGTAAGCCTCTACGAGAGCTCTGTACCATTCGAGATCTTCTTCGAGATTGGAGTTCAATAGATCTCGCCTGTCTCCTCGTCCGTTTCTCCTTCAAGAGGACAATCGCAACTTTCCTCAGTATGGCCTAACGAACCGCAATTCCGACATTCTTCTCGATCGGGATCGTCCTCTTCGCCTCTCATTTCTTTCCCCCTCCGACAGCGGGATCGTGAATTATGCAGTTTTCGGCATGGATCTCGACGAGGATCCATTCCCCGTTATCCTTTTTTTCCCATTCGAAAACACAGCGACAGAAAGCCCTCAGGGTCTTGTAAGGCAGTACGAGAGACATTCCGGATCGGTTCGCCCCTACGTGCTCGAAAATCATTTCTTGATCCTCCAATAGATCGGAGAGTTCCCCTGTCCTGTTCTCGGAGGGTGATCGCCTGTGAGGAGGCCGCTCGCCTGTAGAGCCTCAAGCCGTTTACGGGCCGCGCTCTCGGTTAGACGGATCAGTCTCGCAATCCGAACCGTGGTCATTCCGCTTTCATGTTGAAGCGTGTCTATTATTGCGAGGATCTCAAGATCTGTTACTTTCATTTCTTCTTTTTTCCTCCGGCGATCACTTCGCCGAGCTCGTAGAGAGACTTCGAGAGATCCTTTTCGAAGAGGTCCATTCCCTCGCCGAGCTCGCTTAGACCTCTCACGAGGAAGATCTTGAAATCACCATACCCGCACCTGTACCACTTCCCCCGTGAGTTCGATCCCTTTCCCGCATGGACCGAGCGGATCCCATGCTTCGGACATGAGGGCTTATCCGGATCCATTCTTCGAGCTTCCGCGCAAGGAGCGAGAAATAGATCACATTCACCAAATTTAACGGTTCCCTCTCTCATTCTTATCCCTCGACCACGGAGTGATCAGTCATGCAAGAAAGGGTACACAACTGCCCCAAGCATGGGGAAGAAAAATGTTTCCTCTTCTGTCGGCTTGGGTCCACGCAATCAACTGAGGGCTCGCTCCACTTCTGCACGTTGACGTTAGCTTGGCGTGGAGATCTCGAAAATATCGGAGAGATCCAGAAGGATTAGAATGTCCCCGGACCACGCGGTGCATGGGACGCGATCCGGGGTTGTTTGTGGTTAACTCGCTATTGGAACCGGGAGCTCTTCCTGTGTTGCGAACTCGCTTAGGTTGTCGAGCTTCCGATAGATAGCCTCGGCTATTCGATAGCTTAGCTTGTCATGGTCGGGGATCGAACAGAAGTCTCCGGCGTGTTTGCGGATCTGTGGTTCTCCGTTCTCGCTCTGTATGATGTGGTGTAGTTCGTGGACGAGGATCCTCGTTTTCTCCCGGGGCGTTCCCGCGTCAAAGCTCGGTTTGTGGATCAGTAGGAGATAATCCACTCCCCACAGATACCGGATAGCCCCGTCTATCTTTTTACATTTCCCCGCTACCTCCTCGTCTCCAGGGATCCGTTGGTGAAGAGGATCTTCCATTGGAACGTCTCCGCGTCGGCGAGTTCTTCGCCGTCCCATTTTGTCAAGATCTCGTTGACGAGAACCTCTAACTTTCCGTTCTCGACGTACTTCTCGCTCGGTTTCGGTTTGTGCTCGTGAGCCTGAGGCATGAGGGGACCTTCTCCACGGAGCGGATTTAACGCTTTCTCTCCGTGTCGGTTGAGGCGATCTCGATCCCGAGCTTCGGAGGGCGGCCCCACGTTTGTTTGATCCATGCGCTGTCCGAGAGACGGTTAGGACCCGCGATCTCGAAGAGATCCTCGGCGAATATCCTACGGTATCTCTCGGCATATTCCTTTAGAGAGCCGACCTTCGAGAGTTCCTCAACGTGGTCCGTTTCGATATGATCATGGATCTTTCCGAGATCCACGCCCTCGAACTGAGGGTGAGCTCGACAGTAGATCGTCAATCTGAAACTTCTGTAGTTATTTCTACGGGTATCTCAAGCAATCTCATTTTACGGCCTCCTCTCCAAGTTGCCTCGTTCCGATAGTCGAGAATGTCGAAGAACTCCACGATCCGCATTTGGGCGAGTGTTTCAAGTATTCGCTCAACTCTCCGGGGCGTTGGGTAGGACAGGGCTCGATATGCGACGGTGATCGCGTTCTCTTCTGAGGTTTCTCGTTTGTCGCCGAGATCGTGGATCCATGCTCGAACCACTTTCAAGCACTCGGATTTGTAATATTCCTTCATTCCTCGGGGTCGAGAGGCCGGATCCTTCTCTTTCATGTCTCCCGCTCTAAGGCGTTCGCGTTTTAAGGGATTTGGTAGCGAAGAATGATCCTCTCGCTCTAATTCTTCCTCTCCACGGTAGGGGAGGCCCTACAGTAGGGGACCCTGTAGACCCTGTAGACAGAGAAAGGAAGGAGTAGATAGACGTATAGATATATGGGCGCGGGGAATCCGAAACTACTCCTTTCAAGTCTACATTGTCCTATACAACACCCGTTACGGTTGGTAACTAATGCGTTAGTTAACGGAAACCCACTGGCGAAAGTAGGGAAGTTTCTAATTTACCACTGAGAGGGGTTTACAACTTTGGCGAGTGGGATCCCGATAGTTAACGCACGAAATACCCACTGGGCTCAGGTGGTCCCGATT
>Ga0066709_100004972_pt1 | contig 10790 bp, 6 predicted proteins | sample GraSoiAngelo_158_FD_79665 | JGI IMG/M metagenome (GOLD analysis project Ga0066709, IMG submission 79665) | Grasslands soil microbial communities from the Angelo Coastal Reserve, California, USA - 14_1009_16_30cm | ecosystem: Environmental > Terrestrial > Soil > Grasslands | place: USA... | reverse complement strand
TTCTTCTCCGATTACGAGCAGATCCTCCGGTCGGACATGACCTGGCCGATCTCGATGATCGTCCCGGCCTTCAACGAGGCGCGTTCCATCGTCGAGACCGTGCGCTCGCTTCTGGGAGTGAACTACGGTCAGTTCTAGGTCGTCATCGTGAACGACGGCTCGACCGACGGGACCCTCGAGCGCCTCATCGAGACGTTCGAGCTGAAGCGCACCGATCGGATCTACCACCGCACCCTGCCGACCGGCCCGGTGCGCGGGATCTACTGGTCGCTCGAATACGCCAACCTGATCGTCGTGGACAAGGAATGGAGCGGGAAGGCGGAGGCGCTGAACACCGGCATCAACGTGTCCCGCTACCCCCTGTTCTGCTCCGTCGACGCCGACTCGATCATCGAGGACAACGCGCTCCTCCGCGTCGTCAAGCCGTTCATGGAGCATCCTCAGGAAATGGTCGCGGCGGGCGGCATCGTGCGCATCGTGAACGGCTGCGAGGTGCGCGAGGGGCGCGTGCTGCGGATCGGCCTGCCGAACAAGGCCCTGCCCGTCTTCCAGGTTGTGGAGTATCTCCGCGCGTTCCTCGGGGGACGCATCGGATGGAGCAGCCTGAGGTCCCTGCTGATCATCTCCGGCGCATTCGGGCTGTACCGGAAGTCGGAGGTCATCGCCGCGGGCGGTTACGACTCGTGGTCCGAGACCGAGGACCTCGAGCTGGTGCTGAAGCTCCACGAGCACATGCGCAGGAGCGGACGGAAGTACCGCATCGTCTTCGTCCCCGACCCGGTCTGCTGGACCGAGGTCCCGAGCACCTTCCGTGTGCTGGCGCGCCAGCGCAACCGTTGGCATCGGGGCATGCTGCAGAGCCTCTGGCGCCACAGGCGGATGATCCTGAACCCGGAGCACGGCACCATCGGCATGCTCGGGCTCCCCTATTTTCTGCTGTTCGAGACCCTCGGCCCCTTCGTCGAGATCCTCGGCTACGTCATGGTCGCCCTGTCCTTCTGGCTCGGCGTCCTGAATCTCGATTTCTTCGTGCTCTTCCTCCTCTTCGCCATCTTCTTCGGCGTCTTCCTGTCCGTCGCCGCCGTCCTGCTGGAAGAGATCTCCTTCAGGCGCTATCCCGGCTGGGAGCATCTCGCCCGGCTGGTCCTCTACGGTGTCCTCGAGAACCTCGGCTACCGCCAGATCCTCGCGCTGTTCAAGGTGAAGGCGTTCTGGGACTTCCTGCTGGGCCATCGCAAGGCCTGGGGGCGGATGGAGCGCGAGGGGTTCCGGGCGGCCGGGGAAAGACCCGCGGTCTGACCGGACCCGCTAGCCCAGGATCCTCTTGACCTCTCCCACGAGGTAGAGGGAGCCGCTGACGACGACGAGAGCCCCGGGGGAGGCCTCGTCGAGGGCGAGCCGCACAGCCCCTTCGACCGACGGTGCGTGCCTGGTGTCGGAGTGCCGCTCGGCCGCCAGACGCCACAGCGTCCCCGGTGCCTCGCCGCGAGGGACGGGAAGCCCCGTGACGACCACCGTCTGCGCCAGCGGACACAGTATGTCGAGCATCTCGGCCACGGGCTTGTCCTTCATCGCCGCGAACACGAGGGTCGCCGGGCGGCCGGACTGGTACTCCTCCAGGTACGCCGCGAGAGTCGCGCAGCCGGCCGGGTTGTGGGCCCCGTCGAGGAGGAGATCGGGATGGGCGCGTATGAGCTCGAGCCGGCCAGGCCACACGGCGCCGCGGAGGCCGGCCGCGATCGTCCCGGGGTCGATGCCCCGGACCCCGGCGGCGGCGAGCCTCTCGGCGACCAGGACGGCGGTCACGGCGTTCTCGACTTGATGAACGCCGCGCAGCGACAGGTGGAGCTCGGGATAGCGGCCGCCCGAGGGCGTGACCAGGGAGAATACGGGAGGATCGGGAAAACGGATCGGGCGGGCGGGCCGAGGGCTCGCGCCCCCGCGGCGCGCGGCTCCCGGGGTCGCATCTTCGAGGGGTCGGATCTCGCAGTCGAGGGTCGACGCCAGGGGAGCCCCGACTCGCCTGGCCTCGCCTCGAATCACTTCGAGCGCCGCGGTCTCCTGTCTCGAAACGGCCGCCGGTACGCCCGGCCGGAGGATGCCCGCCTTCTGGTAGGCGATTTCCCCGAGCGTCCCGCCGAGCCACTGGGTGTGGTCCATGGCGATCTGCGTGACGGCGCAGACCAGGGGAGTGACGACGTTGGTGGCGTCGAACCGGCCCCCCATCCCCACCTCGAGCACGGCGATCGGCACCTTCCACGCGCGGAAATGCAGGAAGGCGAGCGCGGTCGTGGCCTCGAAGTAGGTCGGCGGGTCGTTCCGCAGCAGGCGATCGGCCGCGATCACATCGCGCAGCTCGGAGGTGAGGGCGGCCAGCTCGGATGCGGCGATCGGCGCCTCTCCCACGACGATACGCTCATCGAACCGAACCAGGTGCGGCGAGGTGTAGACACCGGGCGCGTGCCCGGCCTGCCTCAGGATCGAGGCCACGTCGGCCGCGACGGAGCCCTTGCCGTTCGTGCCGGCGATCAGAACGGAAGGGTAGGCCGCCTGCGGGTCACCCAGGCGGTCGAGAAGCCTCCGGATCCGGTCCAGACCCGGACGAATACCCAGGACCTCGAGGGAATCGAGGTAGGCGAGCGCTTCCTCGTAGGTCACGATACCCCGCATCGGCGAAGACCCTGAGGATCGTCCCCGCCGGAGAAGAGTATGCGCCCGGATCGACTCATTCCGGACCGGGGTGGACACGCCCCTGGCGCGAGATCTCCTCGAGCGTCCGGCCGCGCGTCTCCTCGCCGAGGAAGACGACCGAAAGCGACCCCGCTGCCAGGACCGCGGCGAACATGACGAAGACGGAGGTGAAGCCGCCACCTCCGCCCGTCATCAGCCTGCCGACGGCGAGCGGGGCCAGGAAGCCTCCGATGCGGCCGAAGGCGGCGGCAAACCCGGTCCCGGTGCCGCGCAGCCAGGTCGGATAGAGCTCGGGAGTGTAGCCGTAGGTCACGCCCCAGGCCCCCAGGTTGAAGAACGACAGGAGGCAGCCCCAGAGGATGAGATCAGTCTCGGCGCGGGCGCTGCCGAAGAAGAACGAGCCGAGGGCGCAGAGGAGCATGAACGGAATGAGAGTCGCCTTGCGGCCGATTTTCTCGACCAGCCAGGCGGCGGTGAAATAGCCCGGGATCTGCGCCAGCGTGATGATGAGAGTGAACCGGAACGACGTGGCGAGCGGAAATCCCTGCCCGGCCAGCAGGGTCGGCAGCCATGTGAAGATGCCGTAGTACGAGTAGGCCATCGTGAACCAGAGGAGCCACAGCATGACGGTGCGGCGCGCCAGGTTCCCCCAAAAAAGATCGCGCAGGCGGGGCGTCCGGCGCACCGTCGGGGAGGAGTCGGAGTCCGGCTGGAGGGGGGATCCCGCCGGGATACCGCTCTCCGCTTCGATCGATCGGATGACCGTCTCCGCCTGATCCAGCCGGCCGCAGGACGACAGATAGCGCGGAGATTCGGGGAGGGCGCGGCGGAGCACGATCAGATACAGAGCCGGCAGAGCCCCGATGAAAAACGCGAGACGCCAGGGGAATCCGTGCCCGGTCATCTCGGCCCTGCGGGCCAGGATCTCGGCGATGATCGCGGCGGCGGCCCACCCGAAGGCCCAGAATGATTCGAGGAGAACGACGAGCCGGCCGCGGTGCTTCGCGGGGGCGAACTCGCTGACGAGGGCGGCCGCCACCGGCAGCTCCCCCCCCAGGCCGAATCCGACCAGGAATCGGAGGACGAGCAGGGACCAGAATCCCTGTGCCAGGGCGCACAATCCGGTGGCGATGCTGAACACCAGGAGGGTCGTCTGGAATACCGTCTTGCGGCCGAAGCGGTCGGCGAGGCTCCCGGCCACCGCCCCTCCGACGAACATGCCGGCGAGCCCCGCGCTGTTGAGGACCGCGACGCGGTCGGGGGACAGGTGCCATTCGGACTTGAGGCGCGCCACGACGAACGACATGAGCCCGCCGTCCATGGAGTCGAACAGCCAGCCGAGACCGCTTAAAAGGAGGAGCCGGTAATGAAAACCGGAGAGAGGAAGGCGGTCCAGCCGATCGGCGACCCTCATGCGGGGAAGGGAACGCCTAGCTGACTTCGGGCGACGGGGTGATCTTGGCGCGGGCGGCGATCGGTGTGGGGAACGGCAGAGGCTCGCGCGTCCGCCCCGGAGTGCCGGAAGCGACGCTTCCCGACCCGCTCGCGGCGGCGCCCGGGGCGGTTCCGGAGCCGGCGGTGGACACGGGGGCGGTCGCGGCCGAGGGGGCCGCGGCGGCGAGAGCCTGCGTGTTGTACATGAAATTCAGACAGCGGATGAGAACGCCGCGCATCTCGCGCCGCTCGACGATGAAATCGAGCATCCCCTTCTCCACCAGGAACTCCGAGCGCTGAAACTCGTCGGGGAGCTTCTCCCGGATCGTCTGTTCGATGACCCGGGGCCCCGCAAATCCGATGAGAGCCTTCGGCTCGGCAATATTGATGTCTCCGAGCATGGCGAACGAGGCGGTCACGCCGCCGGTCGTCGGGTCGGTCAGGATCGAGATGTAGGGCACGCCGGCCTCGTGCAGCTTCCCGAGCGCGGCGCTGATCTTGGCCATTTGCATCAAGGAGAGGGCCCCCTCCTGCATCCGCGCCCCGCCTGAGCAGGAGATCACCACGAGGGGGATGCGCTCGTCGAGGGCACGCTCCACGGAGCGGGTGACCTTCTCACCGACCGCCGAGCCCATCGACCCGCCCATGAAGCCGTACTCCATCACCGACATCATCACCTGGTGACCGCCGATAGCACCCCTGGCGTTGATGATGGCGTCATTGAGGCCGGTCTTCTCGCGATATTCCCGCAGGCGGTCCTTGTAGGGCTTCAGATCCCTGAACTTGAGGGGGTCGACCGAGTAGATGTCCGTGTCGACCTCCTGGTAGCGCGCGTCGTCGAAGAGTGCGGAGAGCCGCTCCCGCGCCGAGATGCGGAAATGGTAATTGCACTTGGGGCAGACGTTGGCGTTCCGGAGGACTTCCTTCTTATAGATGATTTCCTTGCAGCCGTTGCACTTGACCCACAGCCCCTCGGGGACCTGGATGCGCTTGTGCTCGACCGGCTGCTTGGGCTTCCTGATCTTCTTGAACCACGCGATTTCCATCTCGTCACATCCCTCGAGGCGGGGGGCCGCAGCCAGAGAATGGCGTGGATCATATCGCCACCGGCTGACACGGTCAAGAACTGCCTTCCTGGCCCGGCCGGGTGGCGCCGGCATCGTTACACGCTCCTGACTGAACAGGCGCGCTACACGTATGCGACATGTCCGGACGACGGCTGTACACGATTAACAAAACAATTATTATCAACAGTATAGATAGTCATCATCGCTTTTTATGGCGTTCTTCTGTTCGAAGCGTGTGCAGCCGCTGGTCACGAGGGAATGGCCCGTAGATCTTCAGAGTGAGCCATCCTCATCCAATCAAAATTTGATCATGGCTTGTAACCATCACAAAATGAATTCGATATCCGGAATACGACAGGCTTGTACAAGGATGTTCATGGGTGGTGGCACCCCCCTTGCTCTAGTACGGGCGACCAGTCGTGAAGGCCAAACCATCCGCGAGGGTGGGACGGAAAGCCGCGGGTCTCTCGGAGACAGCCGGGTTGCCAACTGGACGGTCCAAACCGTTCGGTTGTCAGTCAGGAGGCACCATGTCGAGAGATGCCCGGACCGTCCGCAACCAGGAAAATGGCCAAGCGTTCCGGGGCAATCTCTTCCGCGGCGCCACGCTGGCCCTGGCCACGGCGCTTTCCCTCGCACTGTCGTTCTCTCCTGTGCTTGCCGCGAAGGGCGGCAAGGCAGGAATCGCTTCGGACCTGCAGGAGAAGGTGCAGAAGGAGTCCCCCTCCAACAGCGTCCGCGTTCTCGTCAACCTGAGCGGCGGCGATCCTCTTACTGTCGCCGGCAAAATCAAGGACCTGGGCGGGGAGGTCCGCAGGCACTTCCGCAACGTCGGTGTGATGGTCGTGGATCTGCCGCTCGGGGCGGTGGACTCTCTCGCGGAGATCGAAGGGCTCGATTACGTCGCCCCCGACCGCCCGGTCGCGGGTCTGGCGAGCCAGCTCGAGACCACGACCGGCGCGGCCCTCGCCTATGGTGGAACCCCCAGCCTCTCGAATTTCTCAGGCATCGATGGCTCCGGCGTGGGCGTGGCGGTTCTCGACTCGGGAATCGACCCGTCTCATGTCGATCTCCGGGACGAGACCAAGGGAACACGGCGGGTCGTGCTCTCCTGGGACTTCACCGGCCGCGGCGGCCTGGACGACCCCTACGGGCACGGCACGCACATCGCCGGCATCATCGCCGGAGACGGCAGCGCCTCGTACGCGGCCGGTCGCGACTATACCGGCATGGCGCCAGGCGCAAGCCTGATCAATTTCAAGGTCCTGGATGAGAGAGGCCACGGATACATCAGCAGCGTCGTGGCCGCCATCGATGTGGCGATCTGGCTCCGGAACATCTACAACATCAAGGTCATCAATCTGTCGCTGGCGGCCCCCCCGATCGATTCGTACGTCAACGATCCGATGTGCCGCGCGGTGGAGCGCGCTGCGAGGGCCGGCATCGTCGTCGTGGCCGCGGCCGGGAACTTCGGACAGGATCAGAACGGCAACAAGGTGTACGGCGGCATCACCTCCCCCGGCATCTCGCCGTCGGCGATCACGGTCGGCGCGACCTTGACGCGCGGCACCGACATCCGGTCGGACGACATCGTCGCGCCGTACTCCTCGCGCGGCCCGACGCTGTCGCATACGACCGACCCGGTCTCGGGTCAGGTCGTGTACGACGATCTCGCCAAGCCGGATCTGGTCGCCCCCGGCACGCGCGTCGTGTCGCTGGAGCGCAGCAGCGACTACCTGGTGACGACTTACCCGGTGCTGCACGTCGACACGGGGAACAACGTCAACAACAAGAGCCGCTACATGCTCCTGACCGGCACTTCGATGGCCACCGGCGTGGTCTCGGGGGCGGTGGCGCTGATGACTCAGGCGAACCCCGGTCTGACTCCGAACCAGGTCAAGGCGATCCTGATGTACTCGGCCCAGATCATGGACGGTCCGAACCTCTTCGAGCAGGGGGCCGGGATGCTCAACGTGGACGGTGCCGTCCGGCTGGCGAAGTCGATGAGCCGGTACGCCTACGCTCTCCCGGCCGGCGCGACGCTCATGCCCGCGGGGCTGCCGACGCCGCAGAGCATCATCGCCGGCGAGACCTGCCTGTGGAGCCAGAGCCTGATCTGGGGCGGCGGAATGCTCCGCGGTGATGCGGCGCTGACGAACCAGCAGTTCGCCTACGCGCAGTCGCTCATCTGGGGGATCGGTCGCTTCGATTCGTGGGGACTGGGCGTCACGTACTACGACGGTCTGTACTCCGATTCGTACGTCGTGTCCGGCAGTAACAACCAGTGGAATTACGTCACCTGGAGCGACGGCACACCCACCTCGAGCGGTCTGATCTGGAACGAGCGGCTGTACGGCTCGGGTCTCATCTGGGGAAACCAGATCATCTCGAACGACTTCTTCAACGTCGGATCGACAAGCCTGATCTGGGGTATCACCGGCTATGGCGGCTACGACATGGGTCTCATCTGGACCCTGCGGGACTCCGGTCTCATCTGGGGGAACGCCAATGCCTGGTAAGGCGATGGACACCCGGAGAGACGACGATATGAAAGGCAACGTCTTCATCGGTGTGGTGGCGGCAGCGGGCGCGGCGGTCCTCGGACAGAGCCTGTATCACCTGGTCACCGGCGGGTTCGAAACGAAAGACCTGGCCTGGGTGGGGATCGCGCTCCTGACGCTTCTGGTCGGCCGGCTCTCCGTCAAGCTGCCGCTGCCACACTGCCGGGTGTCGTTCTCGGACGCCTTCATCTTTCTCTCGGTGATGGTATTCGGCGGCGACCTGGCGACGCTGACCGCGGCCCTCGACGGCTTCGCCTCCTCCAGCCGAGCGAAGGGGGAACTGCACAAGAGGGTCTTCAATACAGCGGGCATGGCCCTGTCGATCAACCTGGCGGCGCGCGTGTTCGATGCGCTGGCTCCTCAAGAGGGGCTGTTGGCGGCGCGCATGACCGTCGCGAATCTCCTTCTGCCGGTCGCGGCGCTGGCCCTGGCACAGTACGTTCTCAACACGGCCCTGGTGTCGGGCGTCGTGGCGCTCAAGGAGCACCAGTCGATCGTGGCGATCTGGCAGGAATCTTCGCCCTGGGCCGGCACGGCCTATCTGGCCGGGTCGGTTGCCGCCGCCATCGTTTTCCTTGTCGTCCGGGAGCTGGGGGTCGTTTCCACCTTCGCGATTCTCCCGTTCCCGGGTATCCTGTACCTTACCTACCGCGCCTGTCTGGATCGGCTGGTGAGGACGAAAGGGGGGATGACCCTCTAGGCGAATGTGCTGAGTTGTTGAGCTGACACGCAGGCGACCCCTGCGGATGCCGGCCCCGTGGCAGCGGGGCCGGCTCTTTTTTTGGAAGCCGGCCGGGTCTGGAGTGGTTCCCGCGGGAGCTGGCCGGATGAACCCTGTGTGCGGAATCCGCACAAACACTTGAACGCGTGGTGCTGGCTGGACACGTCCCGCGAACGGCAAGCCTCCCCATCGCAACAGTTGAGCGGCCGTCGGCGGACCGCCATGGCGGCGTGTACGGGAAGACCTCAGGAGAAGTGGAGATTCTCGTCGCAAGCCGCGACTGGCGATCATCATTTCATCCATGTGCGGGGCCTCTAACCGGCGCGTCCTCATCATTTGGGTACGGCGAGCCGGGGCCAGGGAAGGTGAGACGAGGCGTGGCACGCCCGTTGCGATGGTGAATGAGTCCGACGGCGCTCTGTCCGGCTCCTTCCCCCCCCCGGGCAGGCCGGTGGACGCCGCCGGGGTACCGAGCCGGCCGGACCGTCCGGAGAGGCGGTCCGGCCGGCGCACGCCACGGAGCAGCACAAGGAGAACATGCAGATCAGCGGACCGGGAGGAAGGCTCTATCTCATGGCCGTCGCGGCGGCCGGGGCGGCCCTGGCGGGGACGGCCGCGGCGGCGATGTCGCTCCTCCTGATCGGGCAGATCGGGATCGTTTCAAGCGTGATGGTCCCTCCCATCCTGCTGCTCGCGGTCCTGGTCTATCGCTCGTACAAGCGGCAGGTCACGGAAAATCTGAAGCGGCTCGACGACCTGATGCAGGTGCATCTCTCCACCATCGAGGCGCTGGCTCTGGCAATCGATGCGAAGGACCCGCATACGCAGGGACACACCCGACGCGTGCAGTCGTACGCGCTCGAGCTGGCGCGGAGACTGCGCATCGCCCGGCAGGACTACGAAGCGGTGCGCGCGGCGTCGCTCTTGCACGACATCGGCAAGCTCGCCATCCCCGACCACCTGCTGAACAAGCCCGGGAAGCTCTCGGACATCGAGTACCAGAAGGTGAAGGCCCATCCGGCGGTGGCTGCGGACATCCTGGCGAACGTGCACTTTCCCTATCCCGTCCTGCCGGCTGTGCGGCATCATCACGAGCGCTGGGACGGGTCGGGTTACCCCGACGGCCTGCGCGGAGAAGAGATCCCGCTCGCGGCGCGGATCCTCGCCGTCGCCGACTCGTTCGAGGCGCTGACCTCGGACCGCGCCTGGCGCGGGCGCAAGTCTCCCGAAGAAGCGTGCAGCCTGATCGAGGCCTGGTCGGGGATCCAGTTCGACCCTGCGGTGGTGACCGTGCTGCGCTCGCACCTCCCCGAGGTGATCGGCGCCGTCAGCGCGGTTCCGGACCCGCCGCGGAACGCCGCCGCCGCGGCGCGGGCGCACCTCGAGGAGGCGCTGGCGCGTCTTGACTCGACCGGTATCTGGAACGGGACCCCTCCGGTTGCGGCGGATCCGGGCGGATTCGGCGACAGCCTGCACCGCAGCATCGGTGCTGAGGGAACCCGGGTGCCCCAGGTCCCCGGCGGACCGGCGGGCACGGCTCCGCCCACCGAGGGGCAGACGAGCGTCTGGCTGGAGAGGGACACGACCGGCGCCATCGTCGGTCGCCAGACCTCGGTCCTGAGCAGCATATCGTCGGCGCACAGGGAGGTCTACGCGCTCTATGAGATCGCCCAGACCCTCGGATCGTCGCTGCGCCTTTCGGAAGTCCTGGACCTGGTGGCGACGAAGATCGGCCAGCTGGTGCCGTACCGCACCTGCGTCATCTATCTCCTGGAGGACGACGGCGAGAGCCTGTCGGCGCGCTTCGTGTCCGGCGCGAACCTCGAGCACCTGCGCGGACGATCCGTGCGCCTCGGAGAGGGGATCACCGGATGGGCCGCGAGCCAGAGGAGCAACCGGTTCTCCAACAGCCCCGACCTCGATTTGTCGGGGGCCGAGGTCGACCTCTCGGAGTACTCGACCGTCGCCGCCTTTCCGCTGATCCACGACGGCAAGGTCCTGGGGGTCATCACGCTGCACTTCCCGAAGGCGGTCCCCTGCCTGGACGATCACATCCGGATGATGGACATCATCGCCAAGCTCGCGGCCGCCGCCATCTTCAACGGCACCATCTTCGCCGAGACGCAGGAGTCGGCGCTCACGGACATCCTGACCAACCTGCCGAACTCGCGTTACCTGCGTCAGATCTTCGAGCAGGAGAAGGTGCGCTGCCAGCAGGCCGGCCAGCCGATGGCCCTCCTCGAAGCCGATCTCGACACCTTCAAGGCGATCAACGACCGCTACGGCCACAGCGTCGGAGATCGCTACCTTGCCGAA
>Ga0066709_100004970_pt1 | contig 10792 bp, 9 predicted proteins | sample GraSoiAngelo_158_FD_79665 | JGI IMG/M metagenome (GOLD analysis project Ga0066709, IMG submission 79665) | Grasslands soil microbial communities from the Angelo Coastal Reserve, California, USA - 14_1009_16_30cm | ecosystem: Environmental > Terrestrial > Soil > Grasslands | place: USA... | reverse complement strand
CTGCGCACCGTGTAATACGGATAGAGCAGGACCTGACCGATCCCATCGGGATTGACCTCGACGGCGCCGCTCGAGGTCGATGTAGCGAGACATCCGGCGGCAGCGAGCGCAGCGAAGAGTTTGTTTCGTGACATTGGGTGCAAACAGCGGCGCGGCGACTATAGCACGGGGTACTGCTTCCAAATCGTGTCGCGATTGCGAGGAATCCCGCGGCTTTCGCCGCCGCACGACACTGGATTCCCGCGTCCGCGGGAATGACGAAAATTATTTCGCATGCCCGCCAACTGTGCGTCGACGATTACCTCGGCGTCTCCTGGTCCAGTCCCGGCCATTTATGCGCGCCGTCGATGCATTGCATAAGATAGATCGCCACACCCGGATCGCCGGTGTACAGCGAATAGCGCCGCATGCCGTAGGTCGCGGCGTGCTGTTCGCACTGCGCGATCGCGTGCATGGCGAACGCGCGCGCGCGGTCGAGCCAGCGCTCGTCGCGAGTTCGGCGATAGAGCTTCAGGAAAGTGTAGCCGTTGCCTGCCGTGCCGTGACACAGCCCTGCGCCCTTGGTCAGCGGGCCAGCCGTCCACACCAGCTCGCCCGCCGCGATCAACACGTCGTCGAGTCGCGAATCGCCGAGTGTCGCGAGGCTCGTCACGAAGCCCGGCGCGCCGTGACACCACTGCACGAGAAACCCCGGCCGCCCGGGTAACCAGGATGGAGCCCAATTGGCGAGCGCGCCATCCCGCGTAACGGTCGCCAGCGCGGTGGTCACGATACGCTCGATCCATTCGGCGCGTTCGTATGACGAAAACAGCGCCAGACCGCGCACGATCGCGCCAGCGTTGCCGGCGAAGCCGTGACCCGCACCGAGATACGTCGCGCGGTGGCCGTAGAGATCCTGGTCCCAGAGTCGGCAACCCTCGGGGCCCTCGATCAACGAGTCTTCCAGCGCTTTTGCGGACGTGCGAAACAGCTCCGCCCAGCGCTCCTCTCCCGTCCACTCGTGCATCGCGAGCGCTGCGTGCATCGTTCCCGGCGCGCCCCAGAGCAGCTCGCGGGACGGGTGCTCCGCATTCGCAGCGATCGATTGTCCGAGGCGCTCGGCCACCTCGCGCGACGGTCGCACGCGATAGTGGGTGAGAAGTACGCCCGAGCGCCCCATGAGAAACGACTCCACCCCATAACCCCAGGGCTCGACCTGCGCGAGATTGCGCGCTTCGAGTGCCGCGAGCGTCGGCGCGAACTGCTCCGTGGACCGCGCCAAGCCGCGCCGCGCCAGGCTATCGACGGCCCAGATGACGCCAGCGGCGCCCATGTACAGCATCGTAAATGGTGCCGATGCCGGCTCGCCTTCGGCGTCGAGCGGATGCGGCGGCCACAGATCGTCGGGCGAAAATCGATCTTCGCAGTCGCGCGCAATCGTCTCGATCGTGCGCCGCGCTGCGCGCTCGTCCCAGCGCTGCGCGCTCAGCCCTTCGTGACGGTCAGGCTCGATCAGCCGCATCATCCTCGCCAGCCGTTTCGTCGATTCGCTCGAAGATCGCAAACTGCGCCCATCGCGTCGCCGACCAGTAGCCATACAGCAGGACTTCGGCGTCCTGCCAGGCGATCCCCTGAGCGATCATCGCCTGATCGAGATAAGGCACGGAAACGTGCCCTGCCTGGAGGCATCGCAAGCCGCTCGCACCGGCCATCGCGATGAGCGCCTCCTGATCGAACGTATCCCGGTGGGTCCCGTCGTCGTGGAAGTTCGAGATCGTCATGGGCCAACCCGCGGCTCGGTATTCGGCGGCGGTCGGAAGCATCTTCGTCGTGGGCGATGGCATCTCGACATAAGCAAGTCCACCGCGACACAAACGCTTCGCAAGCTCGGCGAGCGTCTTGGCCGGAGCGGTCACGTGCTCCAATATGTGGCTCGCGATGAGCGCATCGAACGCCGCCTCCGGAAAGGGGATGCCCTCATTCAGGTCGGCGATGCGAAAGTCGTCATAAAGCGATGCGGTGAGCGGCTTTACGAGGTCGGTGCCGAACATACGGATGTCCGAGCGATCCGGAGCCAGGAATTGTCGCCAGAATGGCAGGCCTCCGCTCCCCGCGCCCACGTCGAGAACGCGAGCGTTCGGCACGACGCTCTTGAAGAAGTTGAAGCGGGGATGCACGCGCCAGTACCACTCGATCAACTGGTCCTTCTCCACGTTTCGGAGCGCTGCAGGGCACGAAGGTGCTTCGAAACGCGAGACGTCGAACGACGGCCGTGATTCGGGGTGGATCGCCGCGGACCTCCGGCTTAGCGCAAGGCTCCGAACCAGCGCAAAACTCCTTCGGAGGCCGCGCGAGAATGGAGGAACCATAGGCTGGAGTGCTTTCGCTTCGCGGAGGGCCGGACCGAGCTCATGCAGTCGAGCCGGCCCACGTCTCGTCATCTATAGCATAGAGACGACTTCGGTGTGAAGCGCGGCTACAATGGATATGTATCGGCGCAGCGCAGCCCGGAAATCGCTCCGCCCTTGTTCAGCGGAACCGCAGGGATAACTTCACCACGCGAGGACCATCGATGGATCTGCCAATCAACCATTTCAAACATGCCATCGCCGCCGGCAAGAAGCCCGTCGGCGCGTGGCTCGTAAGCGCCGCGCCTTCGGCCGCGGAGGCGCTGGGGTACATCGGCTTCGACTTTCTGGTGGTCGACATGGAACACACGCCGCTCGATACGCCGCAGATGATCGGCATCCTGCAGACGATCGCGGGCACACCGGCGCAGGCGATCGTACGTCCGCCGTGGAACGACATGGTGATGGTCAAGCGCGCGCTCGATGCGGGTGCGCAGAGCCTGCTCTTCCCGTTCGTGCAGAACGCCGAAGAGGCGAAGCGCGCCGTCGCATCCACGCGCTATCCGCCCGCCGGCGTGCGCGGCGTCGCCGCGATGCATCGCGGCAGCCGCTACGGCACGGTCCCGAACTACCAGAAGCGCGCGCACGAGGAGATCTGCGTCATCGTGCAGATCGAAACGCTGACTGCGTTCGATCAGCTCGAGGCGATCGCGGCGGTGCCCGGCGTGGATTCGATCTTCATCGGCCCCGCGGACCTGTCGGCGTCGATGGGTTTTCTCGGCGACATGGGCAATCAGACGGTGCAGGACAAGCTCCGCGCGGGAGCACAGGCGTGCAAGCGGCTCGGCAAACCCTGCGGCATCGTTGGCGCCAGCCCGGAGATCGTCGCAAGATTTCTCGACTACGGTTTTTCCTGGGTCGCGGTCGGCTCCGACCTGGCGATGCTCGCCACTCGCGCGACCGAGTATCTGGGCGCGGTGCGCAAGAGCATCGGCGGGGCGGAGAAAGCGTAAGGCGCCGCGCAGGTGTGACCACGACGCTTGAACTCTCCGCCGGCCCGGCGCGCGTCGTCGTGGCGCCGGATGTCGGTGGCGCGATCGCGGCGTTCGAATGGAATGGCAAGCCGGTTCTGCGGCCCACACCGAGGGACGCGCTCGCCGCAGGCGACGTGCAGCGGTTTTCATCCTATCCGCTGATTCCGTTTTCCAATCGCATCGGCGACGCGACGCTGCACTGGCGGGGCGCCGCGCATCCGCTTCCGCGTTATCTCACTGGTCACCCGCATGCGATCCACGGCAACGGGTGGCGCCGTGCGTGGGAGGTGGTCGAGCAGGCACCGGCGCGCGCAACGCTCGAGCTCGTGCACACCGCGGCCGGCGAGAGCGCGGGCGAATGGCCGTATCCGTACCGAGCGCGACAGGTCTTCGATCTCACCGACAACGCGCTCGCCATGACCCTTGCCATTGAAAACACCGGCGATGCGCCATTCCCCGTTGGCCTCGGCTGGCATCCATTCTTCCCGCGCACCGCCGCAACGATGCTCTCCTTCACCGCGGCGGGCGTATGGCAGACCGATGCGACCGTGATGCCGACGCAGCTCGAGCGCGTTCCATCGATCTGGGACTTCACGTCGCCGCGAGCGATCGGCACGACCACGCTCGATCAGTGCTTCACCGAGTGGCGACCGCCAGCGACGCTGCGCTGGCCGGAGCGGAGCCTGGCTGCAACCGTCAGCGCTGATTCTGCCTGCGCTTACCTCGTCGTATATGTCCCGCCGGATCGCGACTACCTCGCTATCGAGCCGGTCACGCACATGACCGACGCGTTCAACCGCGCCGATGCGGGCGAAGCCGATACGGGCACGCGCGTGCTCGCGCCGGGCGCAACGTTTTCTTGTACGATGCGTCTTTCCGTCTCGCCCGATCTCGAAGATGCCGGCCGCGTTTGAGTGTGTGCTCGACATCAAGGCGAGCCTGGGCGAGTGCCCGGTATGGTCGGCCGACGAGCAGGTTCTCTACTGGGTCGACATCAACGCTCCGTCGCTCAACCGCTTCGATCCGCTCACGGGGCGGAACGCCGTGTGGCCCATGCCATCCTCCATCGGCTGTTTCGCGCTGCGCCGGAGCGGAGGTTTCATCGCCGCGCTGCGGGACGGGTTCTGGCTTGTCGATCGCAACGGCAATCCGGAACGCAAGGTCGCCGACGCACCCTACGATCCGGCGCATCACCGCTTCAACGACGGCCGCGCCGACGCGCGTGGCCGGTTCTGGGCGGGAAGCATGAATGAAAAGCGAGACGCCAGCACCGCAAAGCTCTATCGCCTCGATCCCGGGTTCGCGCTCGCGCCGATGATCTCGGACATCATGATCTCCAACGGGCTCGCCTGGAGCCCGGACGGAGGCACGCTCTATCACGCCGATACGCCGACGCGGACGATCAACGCCTGGGATTTCGACGCTGCGGCCGGCGTGATCGCCAACCGCCGCGTATTCGCCCACTTCGCGGGCGAGGGCGATCGCCCCGACGGCGGGGCGGTCGATCGTGAAGGCTGCTACTGGAGCGCGTTCTACCGCGGAGGCAAGATCGTGCGCATCTCCCCGCGCGGCGAGACGCTCTCCGAGTTTCCGCTGCCCGCGATGTGCCCGACGATGTGCGCGTTCGGCGGACCGGAGTTGAAGACGCTCTTCGTGACCACGGCGCGCCAGCATCGCGAGCCCGAGGAGCTCGCCCGCCTGCCTCAATCGGGAGGGATCTTCGCGCTGCACATCGACGTGGCCGGCCTTCCCGAGCCGAAGTTCGCAGGTTAGCGGTGCGCCTCTGATCGCGCGGGAGGAACCTCAACGATGCAACTCGACCCCACCGGGTACTTCCGCCTCACCGCGCCGAACAGTCTCGGCACATCGGCGTCTGGCGCCGAGTTCGCGACCAGCACCGGCGACGTGCTCGGCGTCGCCTCCTTCGGCGCGGGCATATTCCGGATCCGCGTGGGCGCGAGCACCAAACCCGACTACGGACTGGTCGTCGCCCGCGCGCAGCGCTGCGAAGTCACGCAACCGGATAAGGGCGTGTGGTCGTTCGCCGCAGGCGCCGCACGACTCGAGCTCACCGGCGAGCCTCTCGGGTTTCGTCTGCTGCACGACGAACAGCAGCTCCTGACGTCGGTCACCGACGAACACTTCCGCGGCTTCACGCGCCTGCCCGTCATCGGCCGCACACGCAACGCAGCGCAATGGCTCGCCACGTTCGCGCTTGCTTCCGGCGAACCGGTGTACGGCCTCGGCGAAAAGTTCGGGCCGCTCAACAAGCGCGGGCAGCTCGTGACCTCGCAGGTCGAAGACGCGCTCGGCGTCAACGCGGACCGCTCGTACAAGTGCACGCCATTCTGCTGGAGCCCCGGCAGCAGCGCTGCGAAGACGGGAGCGTGGGGGATCTTCGTCAACACGCCGGGCCGCGTCATGCACGGCGTCGGCCATCCGGAATGGTCCCATCGCTCGTACGTCGTCGTCGTCGACGACGAGGCGCTGGATCTCTTCCTGATCGCCGGCCGCGACCCGGCGCAGGTGCTGGAGCGCTACGCGACGCTGACCGGCCGCGCGCCGGATGTCCCGTTGTGGAGCCTCGGGTTGTGGGTGTCGCGTGCGTACTACCGCACCGCGGACGAGGCGATTGCGGTTGCCGAGGAGCTCCGCGCGCGAAAGATCCCCTGCGACGTGCTCACCCTCGACGGCCGCGCAGCATGGGACGTGCAGACGCGCTTCGATTTCCGCTGGGATGAAAGCCGCTATCCCGATCCTTCGGCCACTCTCGCGCGGCTCAAGCACCATGCGCTCAGGATCTGTGTCTGGGAATATCCGTACGTGTCGGTACACTCACCGCTCTTCGGCGAGCTGGCGGAGAAGGGATTCCTGCTTGAGACGACGACCGGCGAGCCCTGCGTCCTCGAGTGGGATACGTCACCGGCGACCTCGCCGTTCTCCGGCGTGCTGACGCCGCTGCCGCCGTCGGGCATCGTCGATTTCACCCATCCCGACGCCTATGCCTGGTGGCGCGACGCGCACGAAGCGCTGTTCAAGGCCGGCGTCGATGTCATCAAGAGCGACTTCGGCGAGCAGGTGCCCGACGACGCGGTCGCCTTCAACGGGGATCGCGGCGCGCGGTTGCATAACGTTTATCCTCTCCTCTACAACCATTGCGTCTACGACGCGACCAGGAAATTCACATCGACCGGCGGGCAACCCACCATCGTATGGGGACGCGCGGGTTGGGCCGGCAGCCAGCGTTATCCGATCCAGTGGGGTGGCGATCCGCAGAGCGATTGGGAAGGCCTCGCGGCGAGCATCCGCGGCGCTCTCTCCTGGGGCATGAGCGGCGCCCCGTATCACGCCACCGACATCGGCGGTTTCTACGGCTCGGAGCAGCCGTCCGCGGAATTGTATTTGCGTTGGCTGCAGATGAGCGTGTTCAGTTCGCACATGCGGCTGCACGGACTCGGACCTCGTGAACCGTGGGTGTTCGGCGAAGACGCCGAACGCATCGCCAGGCAGTGGATCGAGTTCCGCTATCGGTTGCTGCCGTACTTGAAGTCGGTCATCGCCCAGTCGACCGCGACCGGGTTGCCGGTGATGCGCGCGATGCCGCTGGCGTTCCCGAACAACGCGCTCACGCGCGCTTACGAGACACAGTTCATGTGCGGGGACGCGGTGCTCGTCGCGCCGATCGTCGCGGCCGGCGGCGAAGTCGACGTCGCGCTGCCGCCCGGTGCGTGGTACGACCTGGCGAGCCGGCAACGGTTGGCGGGCCGGCAGGTGATCCGCTACCGTGCCACACTCGACAAGTTTCCGGTGTTCGGCCGCGAAGGCTACGCGCTGCCGCTGGGGCCGGTCGTACAACACACCGGCGAGATCGATCCCGCGGCGCCGCTCGCTGCGTTGTACCTCTTCGGCAAGCCGACGCAAGTCCTGGAAGGCTTCGAACAGGCGAAGATTGCCCTCGCCGAAGGCGGCGCGACCGTCGCTGTGGCGGCGACGGTGGACGTCGAGATCTTCGGCGACTCGGCCGGCATCCGCATCGAGCGCCCACAATGACCACACGACCGACCATCGCAGTAACCATCGGCGAGCCCGCAGGCATCGGCCCGGATCTGTGCGTGCGTCTGGCGGAACACACCTGGCGCGCGCGGCTGGTGCTGATCGGCGACATCGAGCTCTTGCGCGATCGCGCCCGGCGCCTCGGCGCCGGGGTTCGATTCTCGCCGTACAGCCTCGCCGCGAGCGCAGCGGCGGCGACCCTCGAGGTCGCGCACTTCCCGGTCGCCGCGCCGGTCGTCGCCGGCCGGCCTGACCCCGCCAACGCCAAGGCGGTCGTGGCCACGCTCGACGCGGCGCTGACCGGTTGCATGTCGGGCGAGTTCGCCGCGATGGTCACTGCGCCGGTGCAAAAGAGTGTTCTCAACTACGCCGGTATCCCGTTCACCGGCCATACCGAATTCCTGGCGGAGCGCACCGGCACGCGGCGGGTGGTGATGCTGCTGGTCGGCGGGCCGCCGGAACGCATGCTCCGCGTGGCGTTGGTGACCACGCATCTCCCGCTCTCGGCCGTTCCCGCGGCGATCACGCAGCCGGCGATCGAGGAGATCCTGCAGGTCGTCGCCGCGGATCTCGTGAGCAAGTTCGGCGTGACGCAACCGCGGATCGCCGTATGCGGCTTGAACCCGCACGCGGGCGAAGGCGGCATCCTCGGGAGAGAGGAGATCGACGTCATCGCGCCGGCGATCAAGGCGGCCCGGGCCGCGGGGCTCGACGTCGTCGGACCGGTGCCGGCGGACACGGCATTCGTTCCGGCGCTGTTGGCGGAACTGGACTGCGTGGTCGCGATGTACCACGATCAGGGGCTGCCGGTGCTCAAGCACGCGAGCTTCGGGCACGGGGTCAACGTGACGCTCGGCCTGCCGATCCTGCGCACGTCGGTCGATCACGGCACCGCGCTCGATCTGGCCATGGACGATGACGCGGCCCGGCGCGCGGATCCCGGCAGCCTGTTCGCGGCCGCCGAGCTGGCGATCGACCTCGCGCAAAAGTAGGGTGGTTTCCTGTTCGTGAGAAAATCGGGCCTGACTCCCATCCCTCCGACATCGTGCACGAGCCCTTTCGATCTCATTTGCGCCGGACCCTCGACGGCATTCGCGCGGACGGCTTCTACAAGACCGAGCGCATCATCGGCAGCCCGCAGTCGCCCGCGATCCGTCTGGCCGACGGCAAGGAGGTGCTCAACTTCTGCGCGAACAACTATCTCGGTCTCGCCGACGATCCGCGCTTGATCGCAGCCGCCAAGACCGGGCTCGACGCTTACGGCTTCGGCATGGCCTCGGTGCGCTTCATCTGCGGCACTCAGAGCGTGCACAAGGACCTCGAGGCCGCGCTTGCCCGTTTTCTCGGCACCGACGACAGTATTCTCTACAGTAGCTGCTTCGACGCCAACGGCGGCTTGTTCGAGACACTGCTTGGCGAGGAAGACGCGGTGATCAGCGACGAGCTCAACCACGCGAGCATCGTCGACGGCATTCGGCTCTGCAAGGCGAAGCGGTATCGCTATCGCAACAACGACATGACCGATCTGAAAGCCAAGCTCGACGAGGCGGCCGCCGCCGGAGCGCGCTTCAAGCTGATTGCGACCGACGGCGTGTTCTCGATGGACGGCATCGTCGCCAACCTCTCCGCGATCTGCGATCTCGCCGAGCGATATGGCGCGCTGGTGATGGTCGACGACTCCCACGCCGTCGGCTTCGTCGGCGCCGAGGGGCGCGGCACGCCCGATCAATGTGGCGTCCCCGGTCGCATCGACATCATCACCGGGACGCTGGGCAAGGCACTGGGCGGTGCATCCGGCGGCTATACGGCGGCCCGCAAGGAAATCGTGGAGTTGTTGCGGCAGCGCTCGCGCCCGTACCTGTTTTCCAATACGCTCGCGCCGGCGATTGCAGCGGCGTCGCTCGAGGTGCTCAAGCTTCTGGCGAGCCCCGAGGGCGAGGCGCTCCGGCAGCGCGTGCGCGAGAATGGCGAGCACTTCAGGCGCGCGATGGGCTCGCTCGGTTTCCAGCTCGTGCAAGGCGAGCATCCGATCATTCCGGTGATGCTGGGCGATGCCGCGCTCGCGACGCGAATGGCCGATGCGCTGCTGGCGGAAGGCGTTTACGTAATCGGCTTCTCGTACCCCGTCGTGCCGAAGGGCAAGGCGCGCATCCGTACCCAGATGAGCGCCGCGCATACACCGGAGCAGATCGACCACGCGGTAGCGGCCTTCGCCAAGGTCGGGAAGACGCTGGGTGTGATCTCATGAAGGCATTGGCCAAGCTCGAGCGCGCGCCGGGACTCACGCTGACGCGGGTGAAAAAACCCGAAGTCGGTCACAACGACGTCATGATCCGCATCCGCAAGACGGCGATATGCGGCACGGACCTGCACATCTGGAATTGGGACGACTGGGCGCAGAAGACCATTCCTGTTCCCATGCACGTCGGTCACGAATACGTCGGCGAGATCGTCGAGATCGGCCAGGAGGTGAGGGGATTCAAGGTCGGCGACCGCGTTTCGGGCGAAGGTCACATCACCTGCGGCTTCTGCCGCAACTGCCGCGCGGGGCGACGGCACCTGTGCCGCAACACGGTCGGAGTCGGCGTCAACCGCGAAGGCGCATTCGCCGAATATCTGGTGATTCCCGCGTTCAACGCATTCAGGATTCCCGACGACATCTCCGACGATCTGGCGTCGATCTTCGACCCGTTCGGCAACGCCACGCATACCGCGCTGACTTTCAATCTGGTCGGCGAGGACGTGCTCATCACCGGCGCGGGCCCCATCGGCATCATGGCCGCGGCGATCGCCAAGCATGTCGGTGCCCGCTATGTCGTAATCACCGACGTGAACGAGTATCGGCTCGGTCTCGCTCACCGCATGGGGGCAACCCGCGTGGTCAACGTCAAGCGCGAGAGCCTGCGCGGCGTCATGACCGATCTAGGGATGACCGAGGGCTTCGATGTCGGCCTCGAAATGTCCGGCGTGCCGGAGGCGTTCTCCAGCATGCTCGAGCACATGAACCACGGTGGCAAGATCGCGTTGCTCGGCATTCCGCCGGCGGAGATGGCGATCGACTGGAACCAGGTCATCTTCAAGGGCCTCGAGATCCGCGGCATCTACGGTCGCGAGATGTTCGAGACCTGGTACAAGATGGTGGCGATGCTCCAGAGCGGACTCGATCTGTCGCCCATCATCACGCACCACTACGCCGCCGAGCAGTACGAGGACGCGTTCGCGACCCTGATCTCGGGCCAGAGTGGCAAGGTCATCCTCGACTGGATTTAGTACGCCCGGTCACTTCGCGCGGCGACGCTTCGGCCAGCACTTCCTGGTCGAACGCCATTACATCGAGCGCATCGTGGCATCGCTCGATCCGCAGCCGGACGACAACCT
>Ga0066709_100004965_pt1 | contig 10798 bp, 9 predicted proteins | sample GraSoiAngelo_158_FD_79665 | JGI IMG/M metagenome (GOLD analysis project Ga0066709, IMG submission 79665) | Grasslands soil microbial communities from the Angelo Coastal Reserve, California, USA - 14_1009_16_30cm | ecosystem: Environmental > Terrestrial > Soil > Grasslands | place: USA... | reverse complement strand
TGCCCTCTGTTATCTGTGGGAGAAGTATTCGGACTGGTCCGAAGGACAGTTGCCGCCTGTCTTCAATCGGAGGAAGTGGCGCGCGCTCTGGAAGAAGACGCGTTACAGCAACGAAAAACTCAAGGCGCGCCTGGGCTGGACACCGAAGGTGCCGATGGCCGAAGGATTGCGGCGTTATTTCCAGAGCTGCCGGGAGCGAGAACGCATTGCTTAGAGTCGCCATCGTGGGATGCGGGAAGATCGCCGATTCGCACGCGGCGGAGATCCAGCGGATCAAGGGATGCGAGATCGTTGGAGTCTGTGATCGGGAGCGGCTGATGGCCAAGCAGCTCTTCGAGCGGTTCCCGATCGGACGCTATTTTGACGATGTGGGCGAGCTGCTGAGTGAGGCGAGGCCCGACGTCGTCCACATCACGACACCGCCGGAAAGCCATTTTGACCTTGCGCGATTCTGCCTCGAACGTGGATGCCACGTGTATGTGGAAAAGCCCTTCACACTCTACGAAGAGGAAGCCCAGCGGTTGGTTGCCCTCGCGAATGCCAAGGGGCTCAAGGTGACGGCCGGGCATGATCTTCAATTCGGCCACGCGGCGAGACGCATGCGAGCGCTCGCCCAGAGCGGCTATTTGGGCGGGGCCCCGGTGCACATGGAAAGCTATTATTGCTATGACCTTGTAGATTCGGTGTATACGCGGATGTTGCTCGGCGACAAGCAACATTGGGTCCGCCGACTGCCGGGAGGCTTGTTGCACAACATCATCAGCCACGGCATTGCGAGGATCGCCGAGTTTCTGACCAGCGATGCGCCTCACGTGATGGCGTACGGCTTCGTCAGCCCGCTGCTCAGCCGGATGGGCGAAAGCCAGATCATCGACGAGCTACGCGTCATCATCAGTGAAGAGGCGCGGACCACCGCCTATTTCACCTTCTCGTCGCAGATGCGGCCTTCGATCCACCAGTTTCGGGTCTATGGTCCGAAAAATGGTCTCGTTCTTGATTCCGATCAGGAAACGGTGATCAGGCTTCGCGGTGGGAGGTTCAAGAGCTACGGCGAGAAGTTCTTCCCCTCGGTGCTCTTCGCGGGGCAGCATCTCGAAAACGGGATCAGGAACGCCAGAACGTTCTTGGCCCGAGACTTTCACATGACGTCGGGCATGAAGCATTTGATCGAATCCTTCTACCGTTCGATCACTCAGGGGACACCGGTGCCCATCCCGTACCGCGAGATTCTGCTGACCGCCCGAATCATGGACGCGATCTTCGAACAGCTCGGCGCGCGCCGGTCGCAGGGTCATCTCGAATTCGAGGGACCGGACCGGACGCCCTTAGGGGTATCGTCACCTCGTTGATGCGGATCGCCATCATTACCCCGGAGCGGCAAGCGCACCGCAAGCATTTCTGTGCCTGCCTGGGCCGTCGATACGAACTTGTTCGCGTCGTCCATCCCGCGCCGGCCCACCAAGGCGTCGGCGCCAGGCGGCGGTCTCGGAGAGGGCTGGCCCGTTACGGCGCCACACCCAGGAGTTGCCGTGGACGTCAGCGAGAAACAGATCGCATTTGATCTCAACCAGAGGCAGAAACGTGCGGCCTCCCGCGCGGAATTTGTTCTCGCCATCCTGAACCCGGTTGCGGTGAAATCAGAGTAGAGGGGGAAAGGCCATCAGGACCGCTTGTGTCGACGGCAGGACAGTAATCGTTACCGGGAAATGGTTGAGAATCGCCGTGGTCGAAGATGAGACGCTGGTAGAGGGCGAAACTGTCCCAGATCCGGAGTCTTTTGTGTCGCGATTGAGGGATGCTGGACTGAACGCCGACATCTTCACCTTTGCACAGAAACTGCCCGACGTCGCGCCAAAGCACAAATGCTACTTCGAATGGGACAATGTTGCCGCAGTTACAATAACGAGCGTCTCAGACTGGCTGGAAAAGCACGTAGAACACGATGTAAGAAGCGCCATCAAGAAGGCAAGTAGACTCGGCGTCGTCGTCAAATTAGCAGACTTCGATGATGCATTTGTGGAAGGAATAGTGGGCATTTACAACGAAAGCCCGATTCGGCAGCGAAAGGCCTTTTCACATTACCAGAAGGACTTCGTGACCGTGCGAAAGGAAGCCTCGACGTATCTAGAAAGAAGCGCCTTTATAGGCGCCTACTACGAGGATGAACTAATCGGCTTTATCAAGTTGGTATACGTCGGCGGAATCGAAGCTATCGCACTTCATGTCGTCAGCCAGACGAAGCACTTCAACAGAAAACCGACGAATGCGCTGATTGCGAAAGCGGTTGAGGTCTGCGAGCAAAAGGGAATCTCCTATCTGACGTACGGGAAGTATATCTATAACGATCCGAGTAGCTCACTTACTGAGTTCAAGCGGCGAAATGGTTTCAGAGGAATTCAGCTGCCGAGATACTACCTCCCTCTGACGCTGAGGGGCAGAATCGCCCTGAAGCTGAGGCTTCACCATGGGGTCGTAGGAATGCTCCCTCAAACGATCGTCCGCGTCCTCTTGAAAGTGCGGTCGAGGCTCTGGCGATTCCTCCGCCTTTGGTATGGCGGCAGATTTCAGGCTACGCGGGAACGTGCCTAGGAAAGACTATGCCGGGAATCGTGGGCCTTCTTACGAGGATGCCGCGCGAAAGAGCGGAGCAAGAGCTTCTGCGCATGATCGAGTCCCTGCGCCACGAGAACTTCTATGGGACAGGGATGTGGGTGGACGAATCGTTGGGGGTATACGTCGGATGGATCGCGCGAAAGGCTTCCTTCAGCGAAGGGATGCCGCTGCGGAACGAGCGAGGGGACGTCGTTCTTGTTTTTGACGGGGAGGAGTTCCCGGAACCGGGGACGATACGACGTCTCAAGGAGAGAGGGCACCAACTCGAGATGACTGTGCCCTCGTATCTCGTTCACTGTTATGAGGACGACCGCTCTTTTCCGGCCGGATTGAACGGAAGATTCCACGGGCTCTTGGCGGACCGGAAGCGGGGAACGACGACGCTTTTCAACGACCGCTATGGCATGCACCGGATCTACTATCACGAGTCGAAGGAAGCCTTCTACTTCGCCGCGGAAGCAAAGGCGATCCTCGCCGTGCGTCCGGAACTCCGGAGGACAGATCCCCGGGGCTTGGGGGAGTTCGTCGCCTGCGGCTGCGTCCTGGAGAATCGGACGCTTTTCCAGGGCCTCTACGTGCTGCCGTGCGCTGCCCAGTGGGTCTTCCGGGGCGGCTCCGTCGAGCGGAAAGGAACGTACTTCGAGCCTCGGGAGTGGGAGGACCAAACCCTTCTGGAGCCCGAACCATACTACCGGGAGATCCGGGAGATCTTTTCGCGGAACCTGCCCCGGTATTTCGAGACGCGGGAGCGGATCGGGATGTCGCTGACCGGGGGAATAGACACCCGGATGATCATGGCGTGGCGGAAGCCTCCCCCTGGATCCCTTCCCTGCTACACCTTCGGAGGGATGTTCCGCGACTGTCAGGACGTTCTCGTGGCGCGGCGAGTGGCCCACGCGTGCGGACAGTCCCACGAGGTGATCCCGGTCGGAGAGGAGTTTCTGTCGCGCTTTCCCCACTACGCCGAGCGCGCGGTGTACCTCACTGACGGATGCGTCGACGTGGGCTACTCCCCCGACCTGTACATCAACGAGAGGGTCCGCGAGATCGCCCCGGTAAGGATGACGGGAAACTATGGCGACCAGGTGCTCCGCCGGTTCCCGGCGTTCAAGCCCGTGGAGTTGGAACCCGGGTTGCTTTGTCACGATTTTCTCCCCTACGTTCAGCAGGCAGAGGGGACGTACGCCCAGCTCCTGCGGGGGCATCCACTGTCCTTTGCCATGTTCCGGCAGGCCCCTTGGCACTACTACGGGCTTCTCGCCCTCGAGCAGACCCAGCTCTCCCTGCGGTCGCCGTTCCTCGACAACGACCTTGTCCGAATGATCTTCCGCGCCCCAGGATCGACTTTCATGAACAATGACGTTCGTCTCCGGCTAATCGCCGACGGGGACGCGGCGCTTGGACGGATCCCGACCGACCGAGGCCTGCGCGGAGGACCTGGGCGCCACTCCGCGACGCCTTCGCGCGGTCTCCTCGAGTTCCTATTCAAAGCAGAATACGCCTACGATTACGGGATGCCCCAGTGGCTAGCCCGAATTGATCATCTCCTCTCGTTCTTGCGCCTCGAGCGCCTCTTTCTCGGGAGGCACAAGTTCCACCATTTCCGCGTCTGGTACCGGGACAGTCTCTCAGACTACGTTCGCGAAATGCTCCTGGATCCGCGCACTCTGTCCCGGCCGTACCTCGAATCGCGCAGGCTCGAGGCTGTGGTTGAGGGACACCTCAGGGGAGACCGGAACTACACCGCGGAAATCCACAAGATGCTGACGCTCGAGCTCTTCCATCGACTCTTCATCGACTCGAAATGAACTGCTGCCCTCATTATCCTGCTTGGTTATTGGGGAGTTTCTGCTCAGTGGAACACTTGTGTCTTGAGAAGGCCGTGAATGTCTCCTAGCGTCGCTGTGGTCGCTTATGCGTTTCTCATCCTGACGGTCTTCCTGCTGAACCGTGACCGCGGATCGCGGGTGTCCCCGGGCCTCTGGATCCCCGTCGCATGGCTGTCGATCTGCGCATCCCGGTCGGTCGCGCAATGGCTCGGAGGAGTTGACCCTGACGTGCCGCTCGAGACGGTGTTTGTCGAAGGGAACCCTCTCGACGCGCTCGTCTTCGCCACGCTGATCGTGGGTGGTTTGGTGGTGCTCATCACGCGAAGGCGTCGCGTCAGCACGTTTCTGCGAGCGAATGGGCCGCTCCTCGTCTTTCTCCTTTATTGTGTCCTGAGCGTCCTGTGGTCCGACTACCCCGAGGTGGCCTTCAAGCGGTGGATCAAGGCCATAGGCGACACAGTCATGGTTCTGATTGTTCTGACCGACCCTGAGCCGACTGCCGCCATAAAGAGACTCCTCGCGCGCGCCGGGTTTCTACTGATTCCGCCCTCCATCCTGCTCATCAAGTACTACCCAAGCTTGGGGCGGGGATACAGCCCCTGGACTGGGGAGGCGTACAACAATGGCGTCGCCCTCCACAAGAACGGCCTCGGCTACATTGCCTTGATCTTCGGACTCGGATCCCTATGGTATTTACTGGAAGTGTTTCTGGGTGGGAAACGCCCCCGCGCGACCGGTCCGCTGATCGCTCACGGCGTCGTTCTAGCGATGGCGCTTTGGCTCTTCCGGATGAGCGATTCCGCCACCTCCTTTGGGTGCTTCCTCACCGGGGGCGGCCTCATCGCGGTCATGAGCCTGCGCAAACTAGCCCGAACGTCGGTGGCGGTCCACCTGGTCGTCGGAGTGGTGCTGATCGTTGTCGTGTATGGCTTGGTACTCAATCCTGGGGCCGGTCTTATCGAAGCCATGGGAAGGGAATCGACGCTCACGGGTCGGACTGCAATCTGGAATCAGGTCCTCAGCATGACCGTAGACCCGTTGTTCGGCGCCGGCTACGAGAGTTTCTGGCTCGGGAAACGACTCGAGAAAATATGGCAGACCAACTGGGAGCTCGCCCCGAACCAGGCACACAACGGCTACCTCGAGATTTTCTTGAACTTGGGATGGGTGGGAGTGGCTCTGCTCGTTTTCGTCATGGCTTGGGGATACCGGAGCGTTGTTCGAGCGCTACGCTGGGATCCCGAGGCCGCCCGGCTCAAACTGGCGTTTTTCGTCGTCGCGGCAATCTACAACCTGACGGAGCATGCGTTCAGGGACCTCCACCCCGTGTGGATCGCCTTCCTACTGGCTGCAGTCGTCGTTCCAGAGCCCTCACGTCGGGTGAAGCCGTTCGACGAGAGCGGCGCCTTCCGCCCGGCCGGGAAGGGCGAGCAATCCGGATTGCCAGTCAGGGCCTGATCTGGTCGCCGGCGATACTTCGAAGTTGGCGGCGTAACAATGGCGAATTGTGAGTTTTGCGATCGGCCGCTCGACAAGCACGATCACCGCGTTTGCCCAACAGAGGCGAAAGCCGTGGATGAATGGCTCGGACTCTATGGGATTGACGACCTGAAGCACGTTAAAGGCACACGCGGGCGCGCCCGTTACCGACGGAACCTCATCCGCGTCCGGGTAGATGGAGCCAACAAGAAGGCTCAGGGAGCGTCAAACTGAGAAACGACCCGGGCGTCCCCGATGCATCAGAGTGAGGATCCGATCATTCATTGAGTGGTCACAGCGCTCGGAGACGAGGGAGTGCTCTGCGGCTGACTGACGTAGCACTGGCTTGCGTTAAAGAGCAAGACATTGTTCGAGCCGTAGGTACCGTCAATCGGCGTATTTTCGTAGCAGAGTCGTGCCGGGATCTTGTGCGCGTGCCCGCCCAGCGTCGAGGTCCCCGAGGTTACCGTGCCGCCCGTGACGTCCGGGCCGATGGGCGGCCACGGCGGCGTGCCCCACGGCGTCCCCCACCAAGCGGAAGGGCGGGCGGTTAGGTAGAAGGATGGAGGGAGTGTTTGGGAAGCCGGTACGGGATTAGCAAAGAGGCTAATCCCAGAAGGTACGTCGGCGTTGACGAATCTCACGGCGTCGTTGACGACGTCGTAGTTGCCCCACCGCATCGAGGTCAAGGCAACGAGGCTATCGGCTGGCACACTCGCGGTGCGGCATCCGGTACCGCCGAAGCCAAAGAGATAGATCGAGGTCGCGCAACTCGTCGTTGAGCCTCCTGACACGATCGCGTAGTTGTTGTGGTAGTTGCCGGTGCCGAAGACGTTGCCTAGGAGATTGATATACCGCGCGTGTGAATAAAAGTTCGCTGGTACGGTCTCTGAGGTTTTGGTCGCCTCACGACCGCCCATCTGATTGCGGAACACAGTTTGAAAATTATGTGTCCCGTGGATCGAGTCTTGTAAAATGTGACTTGAACTTTGATTTCCTTCCACCAGAATCATGTCGCCTGCAGCATCGTGGGACGATAGACACGGGAATTGGAAGGTGTTGCCCGCTCCATTGAAGTTGTCGATACAGTAGTTATAGCCAAAGACGCTCCCGGAGCAGCACCCGATCAAGATGGGTGACGCGACATGCTGAAAGATATTGTTCTCGACGCGCACGTCGCTCGACATCCAGGGCTCGATCCCGTAGCTCTGGCTCCAATTCCCTTGGCCGTTTCGCGCGCCGTAGAAGTAGCTGTCGCGGATCTCCGTGCGGGCGCTGTTGAGCAGCCAAATATGGCTCCGTCCTGGTCCGGCAGCGCCGGGGAAATCAATCGAGCGGATGTTCTTTGCCCAGCACTGATACGAATTGTCAAAGGCGATCCCGGTGATTCGGTTGCTGGCGCTGTGATCGAGCGTCATGTTCTCGATCCCGGCATTCTGAATGATAGTGTTCGCCCACCACGCGCTCGGGTTCTGCGAGGCTCGCCAGTTCGGCATGTAGAGCCCGGGCGAGATCGTGACGACGTTGCCGTTGATCGCTGTGACGAGCTTGTATTCCTGCTGGTTATAGTTCACGCCACCAACAGTGCGCCCTGGAGCCGTGGTATCGCTTGCGCAGACACCGACGGTATCGCAGACGAACATCTGTCCGGTATCGATGAGGTCATTCGCTTGATCGAGGATGAGAAGACGACCCGGTTGCAGGCCCGCCGTGCTCCCGAGCGTGATCTGGGTCGTGCCTTTCGCGTAGCCACTCGTCCACGTGGTGAGATTGCTCGGCCCGCCCGTCCAATTGAAGCTGCCAGCAAAACACACGTCTTCGTTGCCACCGAGACTGCACGCGTTGCCGCCACCGCTGAACTTGAGAATCGTCTGGTCGGCTCCCGCGCCCCGAAGGGTCACGTTGCTCTTCATGATGATCTCGCCCGCGAGGTTGTAGGTGCCGGCGTTCAGGAAGACGACCTGGCCGGCCGGACACGCGGAGATGGCATTGTTGATCTGCGCCGCCGTCGCGCCAGGGTTCAGCGTAGCGCAGAGCGTGGTGCGGTTCGGAATGCCACCCGGGATGCCGACATTGGTCCAGTCGACGGCCCGAGACGGACTCAGGATCCCTGACCACGGCTGAGCTTCGCTCGCTGTCGGAGTGATACAGAACGCAAGCAACCAGACGACAATGCACATTAACGATCGCGTAGTGCCTGCCCGGAAGAGCCGATCGAGCTGTCTCATCTCCGTGCTCCTAGTTATTGAGTCCGAATCTATGCTTGGCTTCGTATTGAGCAATGATGGTGCCACGAATCGACTTAGGCACCGTGTCGAAAAGATCCATTCGGACTCGCATTTAGCCTCGGTGGGTACCGAGAAAATTCTGCCCGCGATGTCGCGCTCGTGACAGGTTGGCCTAGGTACACTTGACAGTGGTGGAAAACAAACACGCGGCGGTCAAGCTCGCCATGGAACCGATAGAATTGGGACTTGATGCGGACACCTTTCGCTCTGTCTCGAGGGTGTACACGCTGGAGGATCGCATAACATCGTGTCTCATCATTGCCGATGGACTCCTGCCTGCGCCGGGAGCCTACTCACAGACGGTCACCCCCGGTGTCATGCAGTATTCGTTCACCGACGGGACCGGGACGAGCTCGGTACGGTGGCGCTCCGCTGGCGGCGTCGGAGTTCCCGCGTGCGAGTGATTCAGACACGGCGGCGAGGCTAACGTCGTGTGTGGCATTGTTGGCTGGCACGGCGCGCAGGAACGACAGGACGGCTCCGTTCTGCTGAAGGGCATGCTGTCGGCACTCGTCCACCGAGGCCCCGACGACGAGGGCCAGTACGTGGACGAGACCGTAGCGCTGGGGATCCGTCGCCTCAGCATCATCGATGTTCAGGGCGGCCACCAGCCGATGCCCAACGAGGACCGCACGGTCTGGGTCGTGTTCAACGGGGAGGTCTACAACTTCCTCGAGCTCCGCGCGGCGCTCGAAGCGAAGGGACATGTCTTCGCCACGCGCTCGGACACTGAGGTGATCGTTCACGGGTACGAGGAGTGGGGCGACGAGTGCGTGGCGCGCCTGAACGGCATTTTCGGGCTCGCGGTCTGGGACACCCGGCGCCGCCGGCTGCTCCTTGCCCGCGACCACTACGGCGTCAAAGCGCTCTACTACCACGACGATGGCCGGCGCTTGACATGGGCCTCCGAGATCAAGGCCCTCCTTGCCGACGCGACCATCCCGCGCCAAGTGGACCTGGATGCGCTCGACCTCTACTTGACCTTCCGCTTCGTGCCATCGCCCCGCACCATGTTCGCGAATATCCGCAAGCTACCGCCTGGACACCGGCTGATCAAGGACGAGGCGGGATGCCGGGTGGAGCGCTACTTCACCGCCGGGACGGCGAGCGACGACCGCCGGTCTGAGCCGGAATGGATCGCCCTGCTCCAGGAGCGTCTGGAAGCCGCGGTACGACGCCAGATGATAAGTGATGTGCCGATCGGCGCTCTGCTCAGCGGTGGCATCGACTCGGGCGCGATCGTCGCGATCATGAGCAAGCTCACCGAACGGCCGGTGCGGACCTTCACTGTGGGTTTCAGCCCCGGCCAGGACGTCAACGAGCTCGATGAGGCACGTCGGACCGCCGCCCTGTTCGGCACCACCCATGAGGAGATTCTCCTCAGTACCCTCGATTATCAGCAATTGCTCGAGAAGACCGTCTGGCATCTGGACGAACCCGTCGCCACCGCCTCGGCGCTGGCCATGTATTCCGTGTGCCAGCTCGCTCGTCGGCACGTCACCGTGGTTCTCACCGGTCAGGGCGCCGACGAGCCGTTCGCCGGCTATCCGCGCTACTTCGGCGAACGATATGGGGCCCTGTATCGCGGTATTCCGCGGGCCCTCCGCGAGAACGTGCTCCGTCCGCTGGTCGAGGCGCTCCCCCGCTGCGAGCGGGTGAAGCGTGCCGTCCGGAGCCTCGGGACCGATGACGTCACCGAGAGGTTCGCCCAGGTCTATGCCGTCTTCTCCGAGCCGATGAAAGCGGCGCTCTGGCAACCAGGCATAGTGTCACCCGGCGGCGCCTTTCGAGGGCGCGAGGTGATCGACTACTGGCGGCGGGGTGTCGAGGACCGCGACCCGCTCGTGCAGATGGCTTATGTCGACGCGCGCCTGTCATTGAGCGACGACCTGTTGCTGTACGGCGACAAGATGTCGATGGCGACGTCGATCGAGGCCCGAGTCCCCTTCCTCGACGTCGAGTACATGCGTGTCGCCGAAGCGCTACCGGCGTCTCTACGCATCCACGGATCGACGCTGAAGTACATCCACAAGAAAGTGCTCGCGAAATGGCTTCCGCCCGACGTCATCGGTCGGCGCAAGCGTGGATTCGAAACGCCCATCGATCGATGGTTCCGCTCGGAGCTGTCGGGGTACGTCCGGCAGACGCTGCTGGCGCCGGGCGCCGCATGCCCGACCTACTTCCGGCCTGCGGCGATCGAGGCGCTGATCGGCGAGCACACCAGCGGGCGGCAGGACCACCGGAGGCAGCTCTTTAGCTTGTTGATATTCGAGATCTGGCATCGGCAGTTCATCGGCGATCCTGGAGTGAATCGACCGTGAGGATCGTCGCCAGGAAGGCAGGGTCGGCGTTCGCTCAGAAGCGTTGAAGCTCATCGAAGCGCTTCAGATTGCGAATGCCGCCCAGCACGGCCCGGCATTCCAAGTGCTACTCACATGCGGGTTTACGCCCTTGCACTTGGAGTCTGCGGTCAAGGCGCTCTACTGATGCTGGCTCAGTCCCAGAGCAACCACAATGCCAGCGGTTGAGCTAGTCAAATGCGTCGGAAAGATCGAACCCACGCCACTTATGTGCTGAAGCACTGTTCGA
>Ga0066709_100004964_pt1 | contig 10799 bp, 10 predicted proteins | sample GraSoiAngelo_158_FD_79665 | JGI IMG/M metagenome (GOLD analysis project Ga0066709, IMG submission 79665) | Grasslands soil microbial communities from the Angelo Coastal Reserve, California, USA - 14_1009_16_30cm | ecosystem: Environmental > Terrestrial > Soil > Grasslands | place: USA... | reverse complement strand
TCTCGCCGAAGGACGAGCTCGAGCGCCTCTCGGAGAGCGTGACGGAGCAGGGCGAGAGCCTCAAGGCGCTCGACCGGCTCGTGGCGCGCGCCGGCAAGGCGCTGGCGGCGCTGCCGTCGCGCTGGCCGATCCGCGGCGCCGTCAACTCCGAGTACGGGATGCGGCAGTCACCCTGGTCGTCAGGGACCGAGTTCCACAGCGGCCTCGACATCCGCGCCCAGCTCGGGACTCCGATCCGCGCTCCCGCCGGCGGCACCGTCACCATCGCAGGGACATACCAGGAGTACGGGATCACGGTCATAGTCGATCACGGCCAGGACATCAAGAGCGTCTATGGACATCTCTCGAAGACGAACGTGAAGGTCGGCGATCGAGTTGAGCGCGGCGCCGTGGTCGGGTGGTCTGGCAACACGGGGCGGTCGACCGGGGCGCATCTGCACTACGAGATCCTGGTCAAAGGGCAGTCCGTCAACCCCCGCGCGTACCTCTGGGATTAGTCAGTTAGCTACATGGGGGGCCTCGAAGGGCCCCCCAAGCCCCCCGACGTTCGGAGCGCCCCGGCAAAGCCGTGGCGCTCCTCTGCTCCCGACGTGCATCGCGTCGCGGCGAAGCTGTGACGCTCCTCTACGCTTCCTGAGTTCCGGCCGGCTGCTAGTCTTTGCGGGAGGAGGATCGGGCGAGGAACTCGAGACAGAGCTCGTTGAAGACGTCGGGTTGCTCCAGGAAATAGCCGTGCCCGGCGCTGGCGATCACGCGAAACTCGGCGCCGGGAATCCGCGCCGCGATCTCCCGTGAGAAACGCAGCGGCACGAGGATGTCGTCCTCGGCGACGCTGACGAACGTCGGGCACCTGATGTTCGGGAGCCGCTCGAGCGCATCGTGCGAGGCGACGGCCTCGCCCTGACGGAGGAACCCGCAAACCGACTGCGGGTACGGATTCGCGAGGGCGTTCTGCAGCAGCGTCTCGACCAGGTCCGGCCGCTCGGCGTAGGTCGTCGGCGCGAAGAGCCACAAGCCAAGCGTCCGCAGCGTCGCCTCGCGGCCGAGGCCGATCCGCATATCGCGCCACGCCGCGTTGAGCGCCAGCAAGTAGGCGTCCGGGCGCGCCAGCGTGCAGCCCAGGTGCAGGGAGCGCACGCGCTCCGGGCGCTCGAGCGCCAGCTCCTGGGCGATCATTCCCCCCATCGAGACCCCGAGCACGTGAGCCTGGTCGATGCCGAGCGCGTCCATGAGCCCGAGCGCGTCCCGGGCCATCATCCGGGTCGTGTAGGGATGATCGGGGGCGTCGGTCCGGCCTACGCCGCGGTTGTCGAACGCGATCACGCGGTACCCGGCGGCGAAGGCGGTCATCTGGAGCGCCCACGCCGTATGATCCCCGCCGAACCCCATGATCAACAGCAGTGGCTCACCCGCCCCGACCTCCAGGTAATACATCTCGATATCCCCGACCCGAACCGTTGGCACCGGGCGGACCCGTCAGGCGCGCCCTTCGACGCGGCCGGAAATGTCCGGAGAGGGGCCAGGGGACTGCCGGGCCCCTGTGACACGCGTGTAGTCAGGGTTGACGGAGCCGCAGAGCGATAACCTTGATCGCGCGCCCCTGGTGGCTAGCGTGGTGTCACAGGGGTCCGGCAGTCCCCTGGCTCCTCTCCGGCGCTCAGCGGATAGCGACGCCAGTGCGGACCTGGCAAGCGACCCAGTGCCCGGGAGAAATTTCCTTGAGCGTCTGCTCGTTTTCGGAGCAGGACGGCACCCGGAGCGAGCAGCGCGTGTGGAAGCGGCACCCGGAGGGCGGGTTGATCGGGCTCGGCACGTCGCCCTCGAGCAAGATCCGCTTGCGCTTCATCGTCGGATCGGGGATCGGCACCGCGGACAGGAGCGCCTCGGTGTACGGGTGCCTGGGATTGGTGTATAGCTCCTTCGCCAGCGCGATCTCGACGATCTTCCCCAAGTACATCACGGCCACGCGCGTAGAGATGTGCTCGACGACCGAGAGATCGTGGGCGATGAACAGGTACGTGAGTCCGAACTTGGCCTGCAGATCTTCGAGCAGGTTGACGATCTGGGCCTGGATCGAGACGTCGAGGGCCGAGACGGGCTCGTCGGCGACGATGAGCTTTGGGCTCACCGCCAGCGCCCGCGCGATCCCGATGCGCTGCCGCTGGCCGCCGGAGAACTCGTGCGGATAGCGCCGCAGGTGGTCGGGGAGGAGACCGACCGTCTCGAGCAGCTGCGCGACGCGCTCCTCTCGCGCCTTCCGCGTCGGCGCGAGCTTGTGGATCACGAGCGCCTCGCCGATGATCGAGCCGACCGTCATTCTCGGGTTGAGCGACGCGTACGGGTCCTGGAAGATGATCTGCATCTCCTTCCGGAGCGCGCGGAGCGACCGCTTGTCGAGCGACGTCACGTTCTTCCCCTGGAAGGTGACCTCGCCCGAAGTCGGCTCGATCAGTCGGAGAATCGAGCGGCCCGTCGTCGACTTTCCGCAGCCGGATTCGCCGACGAGTCCGAGCGTCTCGCCGGCCATGATGTCGAAGGACACGTCGTCGACGGCATGGACGCGCGCGACCTCCCGCGAGAAGAGCCCGCCGCGGATCGGGAAGTACTTCTTGAGGTTCTGGACCTTGAGGAGCGCGTCTGGCATGGCGGACCTCAGTAGAGGAAGCAGGCCACCTTGTGGCCCGGCCGAACTTCCTTGAGCGGCGGCGTGTTTTCGAAGTGCATCGGCTTCGCGAAGGCGCAGCGCGGCGCAAAGCGGCAGCTCGGCTTGATGTCGCCGCGCAGCGTCGGCACGGTGCCGGGGATCGCCTCGAGCTTCTGCTTCTGGGTGGCGGCCAGATCGATCCGGGGGATGGAGCGGAGCAGCCCCTGCGTGTAGGGGTGCAGCGGCTCCTTGAACAGCTCGGTGACGGACGCCTCCTCGACCACCTGCGCCCCGTACATCACGATGACCCGCTGCGCGGTCTCCGCGATCACGCCCATGTCGTGGGTGATCAAGAGGATCGCCATCCCCAGCTTGGCCTTCAGCTCGTTCAGGAGCTCGAGGATCTGCGCCTGGATGGTGACGTCGAGCGCGGTCGTCGGCTCGTCGGCGATCAGGAGCTTGGGGTTGCACGACAGCGCCATCGCGATCATCACGCGCTGCCGCATGCCGCCCGAGAGCTGGTGCGGATATTCCTTCACCCGGCGCTCGGCGTTGGGGATGTGGACGAGCTTGAGCATGTCGACCGTCTTGGCCATCGCGTCGCGGCGTCCCAGGCCCTCGTGGAGCCGGACCGCCTCGGCGATCTGCTCACCCACCGTGAACACCGGGTTGAGCGAGGTCATCGGCTCCTGGAAGATCATCGAGATCTCTTTGCCGCGGACCTTCCGCATCTGCGGCGGCGGCAGCTCGAGGAGATTCCTGCCGTTGTACGTGATCGTGCCCTCGATGATGCGGCCCGGGGGCTGGGGGATCAGGCGCATGATCGAGAGGGCGGTGACGCTCTTGCCGGAGCCCGACTCGCCCACGATGCCGAGCGTCTCGCCCTTGTTGATGTAGAAATCGATACCATCGACGGCGCGGACGACGCCCTCGTCGGTGTAGAAGTAGGTTTTCAACCCCTTGACGTCCAGCAGTCGTTCGGCCATGGCGCCCCCTGGAGCTACCACTTGCGGGTGATTTCCGCGAAGGCATCGAGCGTGCGCGCGATGTCCTCGGTGTCCACGTCCTTGTGGGTGACGCATCGGATCGAGGTGGGCCCGATCGCGTGGATCTTCACCTTGCGAGCGGCGCACCCCTGCACCAGCTCGCTCGTGGCGGCCGCCGCCGCGGCCGCGGCGCCTCCGCGCTCGACGCCGAAGATCACGATGTTCGTCTGGACGCTCGCCAGGTCCACGACGAGGCCGGGGAGCCGGGCGGCGCCCTCGGCGAGGGCGCGGGCGTTGGCGTGGTCCTCGGCGAGCCGATCCACCATCCGTTCGAGGGCGACGATCCCCGCCGCCGCGATGACGCCGACCTGCCGCATGCCCCCGCCGAGCATCTTGCGCACGCGCCGGGCCCGGGCGATGAACTCGGCGGAGCCGCAGATCACCGAGCCGACCGGTGCCGCGAGCCCCTTCGAGACGCAGAACGTGACGGACTCGACGTCGCGGGCGAACTCACGCGCGGGGCGCTTGAGCGCGACCGCCGCGTTGAACAGCCGGGCGCCGTCGAGGTGCACCGGGACCGACGCGCCGTGGGCGACGGCGGCGATGGCGCTGATCTCCTCCGGCGTGCAACAGGTGCCGCCGTGGCGGTTGTGCGTGTTCTCGATACAGACGAGCCCGGTCGGCGGGAGATGGATGTTCGCGGGACGGAGCGCCTCGCGGACCTGCGCCGGCGTCAGGAACCCACGCGCGGTCTTGACGGGCCGCATCTGGACGCTGCCGATCACCGCGGATCCGGCGACCTCGTAGTTGAAGATGTGCGAGTCGAGGTCGAGCACGACTTCCTGGCCGGCGTGGGTGTGGCTCACCACCGAGACGAGATTGCCCATCGTGCCGGAGGCGACGAAGAGCCCGGCCGGCTTCCCCAAGCGCTCGGCGGCCAGCGCCTCCAGCCGCTTGACGGTCGGATCCTCCTCCCAGACGTCGTCGCCGACCGCGGCACGCGCCATGGCCTCGCGCATCTCCGGGGTCGGGAGCGTGAGCGTGTCGGAGCGGAGATCGACGATGTCGTGCATCGGAGCTACCTCAGGCTGCCGGTGGGTCCGGCGGCGTTGAGCCGCTGCTTGCCGCGACGGCCCCACTCGGTGAACCCGTAGTCCTTCTCCAGTCGGCGGAGCAGGTCGATCGCCTCGGCGTTCTTTCCCTCGTAGAAGTTCACCTCGGCGAGCAGGAAGAGCGTCTCCGGGATCACGAGGGTCCGCGGATAGTCCTTGAGGACCAGCTCGAGTCGCTGGCGCGCCGCGCTCGGGTTCCCCTGATTGAAGTAGTAGCTGGCGACCCACACTTCTTTCTGCGCGAGCCGCCCGCGGCAGATGTCGATCTTCGCGAGGGCGTCGCCGAAGTAACGGCTCTGCGGGTATTCCTTGGCGAGCTTCTTGAATTGCTCCAGCGCCTTTTGCGTCAGCCCCTGGTCCTGCTCGACGGGCTTCAGCTGGTCGTAGTAGCTCATCGCGAGGCGGTACTGGACGAGATCGGCGATCTCGTGGCGCGGGAAGAAGGCCACGAAGCTCTCGAATTCGCGTGTCGCCTTGTCGAACTCGGCCTCCCGATAGAACGCCTCACCGATGTAGAAGCGCGCCCGCGGCGCATACGACGAGTTCGGATGCCGCTCGACGATCTTCCGGAAGTTCTGCCGCGCCTCATCGTACCGCTTGTTGTTCAGCTCGGTCTCGCCGATCTGGTAGAGCTCCTCCGGTGGAAGGATCGGCGTCGGCGCAGGCCTCAAGACACTGCAGCCGCCCGCGAGGAGCAGCAGGCCTGTCACGAGAATGCGTGCGAGTGTGGCAGGGTGCCCTAGCATCAAAACTGGCCCATACATATAGCACACTCCACTCCGAAAAACCCGCTCCGCCGGCCCCGGGGGCGGCCGGACCGGCAGCTATCCGCGACCGGCCCTCCAGGGGTAAGATGGGACGCCCAATGAAGCGTAACCTGCTCCTCACGCTCGGCTGCCTGGTCGGCCTGGCGACGCTCTCCTACGGTGGTTACGCCTGGTACAACGCGGTCACCTACGTGTCGACCGACGACGCCTACGTGGATGGCACGATCTCGCCGGTCAGCGCGAAGGTCGCGGGCCACATCGTGGAGCTCCGGGTCCAGGACAACCAGCTCGTCAAGCAGGGCGACCTGCTGGTGCGCGTCGATCCGCGGGACTTCGAGGCCAAGCGCGAGCAGGCGCGCGCCGCGGTCGCCACCGCCGAGGCGAACCTCCGCGCGGCACGCTCCGAAGTGCCGCTGACCCGCGAGGGCACGCGGGCGCAGATCGACCAGGCGCGGGCGGCGCTCCAGGCGTCGGTGGTCGGCGTCAAGTCCGCCGAGTCGGCCGTCGATGAATCCCGCGCGCGGCTCGAAGCGCGGCGGGCCGCGACCGACGCGATGCGCGCCGACGTGAGCGGCGCTCAGAGCACGTACCGCCAGACGGCCCGCGAGCTCGAGCGGGTCCGGAGCCTGCTGAAGACCGACCTGGTGGCGCGACGCGACTACGACCAGGCCGAGGCGGCCTTCGAGACCGCGGGCGCGACCGTCGAGGCGCTGCAGCGGAGGATGACGCAGACGGAGCGCGAGATCCAGCAGGCGGAGGCGGAGCTCGGGAACCGGGTCCACGCCGTGGACCTGGCGCGGCAGCGCGTCGCCGAGGCGCGCGCCGCGCTGGCCCTCGCCGAGAGCCAGATTCACCAGGTCGCGATCAAGGACGCCGAGGCGAGCCGCGCCGAGGCTCGACTACGCGAGGTGCAGGCCGACCTCGCCTTTACCGAGCTCCAGCTCGAGCACACCGAGGTCCGCGCCGCGATCGACGGCGTCGTGTCCAAGCGGAGCGTCGAGATGGGGCAGGTGGTCCAGATGGGACAGCCGCTCCTCGCGATCGTGCCGCTGCAGGACGTGTGGGTGGTCGCCAACTTCAAGGAGACGCAGCTCGCCCGTTTGAGGCCCGGCATGAAGGCCGTCGTGGAGATCGACGGCTACCCCGAGAAGACCCTCGCCGGCACGCTCGAGTCGATGAGCGCGGGCACCGGCGCGCGCTTTTCGCTCTTGCCTCCGGAGAACGCCACCGGGAACTGGGTGAAGGTCGTGCAGCGCGTCCCCGTGAGAATCCACCTGGAGGCGAAGGGGGTCAGCAACCCGCACACGCTCCGCGCCGGGATGTCGGCGGTCGTCACGATCCGCGTCCGGTGACGGACGGGACGCGCTCGCGCCGGCGCCGATAAGCCGTCACGTCAGCTCTCGGCAGTCGAGCCGTCCGTCCTTCTGCAGTCGCGCGAACGTGTCGAGCGTCTTCTCGACGCCGTCGGCAAGCGAGGTGGGAGGTGCCGGGCCCAGGTCCTTCTGGTACCGCGCGTCGTCGAGGGCCTGCGGAAAGGGGATCGGCTGCTCCACGTGGGTGATCAGTCCCTTGGCCGTCGGCCACGCGGCCTCGATCATCCCCACGACGTCGGCGATCGCCGCCGACGCGCCGTGGAGGTTGTAGACCCGGGCGCCGTCGAGCCGCGCGCCGGCCGCGGCCAGGAGCGCGCGGGCGACGTCCTCGGTGTAGATGAGGTCGGTCGCGCCGCCCCAGCGGATCTGGAAGCGGCGCCCGAGGACGGCGGCCTTCATCGCGAGCGTCGGATCGGCGGTGAGGCCGAAATCGCGGCCCGGCCCGTACACCGACAGCGGGCGAAAGCCCATCGACGGGATCTTGTGCTCCTCCCAATAGACGCGCGCGGTCTCCTCGTTGGCGACCTTGTAGACTCCGTAGTGCGTGGCCGGGTGCGCCGGCGCGTCGTCCTTGATCGGCCCCGGCGGATAGAGGCTCGGCCCACCGAAGACCGCCGCCGACGAGGCGTACACCACCCGCTCGATCTGGCCGCCGGCGGCGCGCGCGGCCTCGAAGACGTTCGCGGTGCCGACGACGTTGATCGCGGCGCCTCGCGGCGGGTCCTGACGGCAGAGTGGGATCTGCCAGGCCGCGAGGTGGATCACGCGCCGGATCGCGTGGTCGCGGACGACGCGCCCCAGGCTCTCGCGGTCGGTGATGTCACCGTTCACGACGACGACGCGGCCCGGCGCGTCGGGCCCGGCGATCATGCGCACGCGCCACGGGTCGTCGCCGAGATCGAAGACCACCGGATGCTCGCCCGCGGCGAGCAGGCCGCGGATCGTCCACGCGCCGATGCAGCCGAACGCGCCAGTGACCAGCGTGGTCATGAACGGGAATATAATGCCCCTCGTGTTCCAGAGCGAGCGGTTCTTCCGCGAGGCGTGGCCGCAGATCTCGCACGCGTTCGCGTCGGCGATGGACGCGGCGACCGACGTGCAGTGGATCACCGGCATCGCGGGCCTCGACGCCGCCGCCCGGGTGCTCGACGCACCCTGCGGCTTCGGTCGCCACTCGATCGAGTTCGGGCGCCTCGGCCACCGGGTCACCGGCGTGGACTTCAGCGAGACCGAGCTCGACCGCGCGCGGAAGGCGGCCCAGGAAGCCGGGGTGAGCCTCACGCTGGTCTGCCAGGACATCCGCGACATGGAATTCCCGAGCGAGTTCGACGTCGCGGTGAACCTGTTCAGCTCCATCGGGTATTTCTCGGACGACGAGGACCGCCTCGTCGTGGACCGCTTCTGGCGCGCGCTCAGGCCCGGCGGCGTCTTCATCCTCGACACGCGGAACCGCGACCAGCTCGTGCGGTCGCTGCCGCCCGAGGAGCGCAAGCGGGTGAACGGCTGGACGCTTCGTATCGAGAACTCGTTCGATCCGGCGACGAGCCGCTGGCGCGCCCGCTGGTTCCGACTGCGGCGCGCCGGGGTGAAGGCGAAGGAGAGCGCGCAGGAGCTGATCGGCGAGAGCGAGATCCGTCTCTACTCGGCTCACGAGCTGTCCGCGATGCTGCGGCCCGAGCGCTGGAGCCGCGTCGAGCTCTACGGAGGGCTCGACGGCACGCCGTTCTCGCTGGACGCGCCGCGCCTCGTCCTGGTCGCCTGGAAGTAGTAGAATTCGGAACCTGCCGCGCGAGAGGTGCGCGCCGCAGGCCGTCGCGGGGCCGCGGTGCGAGCCGTAGGGCCAACCGGGGCTGGAGCCCCCAGGCGCGAGGCGAGCGATACGAAAAGCCCCCGCCGGCCGCGGCGCGACCATGAAAGGAGATCCGCAGGATGGCCACCGCTCCGCGTCCGCTGGTCGTGCTCGCCGGCGCCATCCATCCGGACGGCCGGGCACTCCTCGAGAAGGAAGCGCGGGTCGTCGTCTGTGAGGACGAGACCGAAGCCGGCCTGGTCAAGGCGGCTGCCGAGGCTCAGGGGATCCTGTTTCGAATAAGGCCTCCGTGCACGGAAAGTCTGATGGGGGCCTGTCAGAAGCTTAAGGTCGTCGGAAGGCATGGAGTCGGACTCGACACGGTCGATATACCAGCCGCGACCCGGCTCGGCGTCGCCGTCGTGCACGCTCCCGGATCGAACTCCCAGGCCGTCGCCGAGCACGCGCTGATGCTGATGCTCGTCGCCGTGAAGCGCACGCTGGTCATCGATAAGCAGATGCGCGGGGGCGACTGGAGCGCCGGCCGCGGCGGGAACACGGAGCTTGCCGGCAAGACCCTCGGGATCGTCGGCGTCGGGAACATCGGCCGGCGCGTCGCGAAGTTCGCCGGCGCGATTGGGATGCGCGTCCTCGCCTATGACAAGTACGTGCCGGACGACGAGGTGCGGCGGCGCGGCGCGGAGCCGGTGAAGAGTCTCGAGGCGCTGCTGCCGCAGGTGGACGTCCTCACCTGCCACACGCCCCTGACGCGCGAGACGGAGCACATGATCAACGAGAAGACGCTCGGGCTCATGAAGCCGGGCGCGATCTTCGTCAACACCTCGCGCGGCCCGGTCCAGGACGAGCGCGCGCTCTTCGAGGCGCTGAGCCGCGGCAAGCTCGCCGCCGCCGGCCTCGACGTCTGGGAGGAGGAGCCGACCTCCCGGGACAACCCCATCCTCAACCTCGAGAGCGTCGTGTGCTCCCCGCACATGGCCGGCGTGACGCGCGAGGCGAACCGGCAGATGGCGATGCAGGTCTCGGGCGAGATGCTGCGCGTGCTGCGCGGCGAGCGGCCGGAGGTGCTGGTGAATCCGGATGTGTGGCCGCGCCTCGGCCAGAGGTAGAATCCTCGTATGCCGATCGACGCGCGCCGTCCGCGGGAGATCCGGCAGGACATCCGGAATGGCAAGCTCAGGGGGATCACCGCGGGCCTCGGCCAGAACTACGTCCAGGCCAACCTCGCCGTGCTCCCGAAAGACCACGCGTACGACTTCCTGCTGTTCTGCCAGCGCAACCCGCGGCCCTGCCCGCTCCTCGAGGTGACGGACGTGGGCTCGCCCGAGCCCGTCGGCGTGGCGCCCGGCGCCGATCTGAGGACCGACATTCCGCGGTATCGGATCTACAAGGACGGCGTCCTCGCCGACGAGGTGACCGACGCGACGCCCTACTGGCGGGACGACCTGGTCGCGTTTCTCCTGGGCTGCTCGTTCACGTTCGAGTGGGCGCTGCTCGACGCGGGCATCCGGCTCTGGCACGTCGAGCACGGGAAGAACGTCGCCATGTGGCGCACATCGATCGCCTGCCGGCCCTCCGGTGTCTTCCACGGGCCGATGGTCGTCTCGATGCGGCCGATCGCCGCCGCCCAGCTCTCGAAGGCGGTGACGGCGAGCGCCCGATTCCCCGGCGCCCACGGCGCGCCCGTGCACGTCGGCGATCCCGCGGCGATCGGCATCACGGACATCACGCGTCCCGACTGGGGCGACCCGCAGGAGTTCGGTCGCGGTGACGTGCCCGTCTTCTGGGCGTGCGGGGTCACGCCCCAGGCCGTCGCGCTCGCATCGAAGCCGCCATTCATGATCACGCACAGCCCGGGGCACATGTTCATCACGGACCTGCCGAACTCCGCGCTGTCGGCGATCTAGCGCGTTGCGGTTCCTGCCGGCGGGGGATCTCCCCCTCCCCGTCGCGGTGCGCGAGGGGAGGAGCGTGGTGGTCGACACCCCGGTCCGCCCCGCCGAGGTCTTGTTGCTCGCCAAAGGGCGGGCCGGCCTGGTCCCCGACGGCCCCACGCATTCTTCGGCCCTCGTCTACTTCCCCCCGCTCCCGTTCTCCTGCCACGCGCTTT
>Ga0066709_100004963_pt1 | contig 10800 bp, 6 predicted proteins | sample GraSoiAngelo_158_FD_79665 | JGI IMG/M metagenome (GOLD analysis project Ga0066709, IMG submission 79665) | Grasslands soil microbial communities from the Angelo Coastal Reserve, California, USA - 14_1009_16_30cm | ecosystem: Environmental > Terrestrial > Soil > Grasslands | place: USA... | reverse complement strand
GTAAAGTTGCCGTCGTTCTCGAAACCCACTTCCCGCAGCAGGAAATAGCGCAACGCATCGGCGCCGTGCCGCTGGATCGCCGAGCCGAGGCTGACGGCGGTGCCGGCCGTCTTGCTCATCTTCGTGCCTTCCCACTGCACGTAGCCGTGCGCCCATACCAGCCGGGGCAGCTCGAGGCCGGCGCCGAGCAACATCGCCGGCCAGATGATGCAGTGAAACCGCGTAATGCCCTTGCCGACGACGTGGAGATCCGCCGGCCACAGCCGCTCGTAGCCGGGCGCGGGGAATCCGGTCGCCGACAAATAGTTGATCAGCGCGTCGAACCAGACGTAGATCGTCTGGTCAGGATCGCCGGGGAAGGGGATCCCCCAGGGCAGCCGCTGGCGCGAGATCGAGACGTCTTGCAGACCGTCTTCAATCAACCGCACGACCTCGTTGCGCCGGATCTCCGGCTCGACGCGGAACTCACCGGTCGTGATGAGCTTCAGGAGCCGCTGCCCGTACGCGCTGAGCCGGAAAAAATGATTGCGCTCTTTCGTGGGAATCAGCTCGAGCGTCGGATGCTCGATGCAGTGTCCGTTCACGATCTGGGCCGGTTGCTTGAACTCCTCGCACCCGGTGCAATACAGCCCCTCATAGTCCGCGACGTACAGATCGTTGGGACGCTGCTGTTGAATGCGCTCCAGCAGTGCGACGACGCTGCGCACGTGGCGCGGCTCCGTCGTGCGGATCCAGTCGTCGTTGCTGCACTCGAGCCGGCGCCAGTAGTCGGCGAAGGTCTTGGCCATGCGGTCCACCCACTCGCGTGGCCCTCCCGGGACGCCGGCGCGCGCGGCTGCCTGAATCACCGACTGGCTGTGCTCGTCCATCCCCATGAGAAAGTGCACCTGGTCGCCGCTCAGCCGGTGGTAGCGGGCGATGCAGTCCGCGCCGACCTTCTCCAGGGCGTGCCCCAGGTGGGGATCGCCATTAGAGTAATCGATGGCGGTCGTGAGGAAGTACTTCTTGCCCGGCACTTAGAGCCGCAGCTGTTCGAGGGCGACCACCCGGGTCTCGCCGGCTTCGGAGCGAAGCGTGACGCGCTCGCGGAAGATGTCCACCGAGATGACGCGTTCGTTCCCCGCGGACGTCTTGACCGTCTTGCCTTCCTTCGGGAAGCGTTTGCGCTGCTGGACGTAGAAGTCATGCTCGTAGTGGAGGCAGCACAGCAGGCGGCCGCACGGACCGGAGATCTGGAGTGGATTCAGCGACAACCCCTGTGCCTTCGCGAGCGAGAGGCTGACCGGTTTTCCCTCCGGCAGCCAGCTCGCGATGCACAGCTGGCGGCCGCAGCGGCCGATGCCGTCCAGCCGCTTTGCCTCGTCGCGCGCGCCGATTTGCCGCAGCTCGATGCGCGTGCGAAACAGACCCGCGAGGTCGCGCACCAGCGCCCGGAAGTCGACGCGCTGCTCGGCGGTGAAATAGATGGTGAGTTTGCGCTTGTCCCATTGCCATTCGGCGTCGGAGACCTTCATCGGCAGGGCGTGCTGGCGGACCCGGTCGCGCACCGTGCGGCGCACGTCTTCTTCATTGATACGGAGGTCGGCGGCGGTCTTTCGATCGTCGGGTGTAGCCAGGCGGACGATGTTACGGATCGTGGCCTCGTCGGCCGGGGGGTGAGCCCCGCAGGTCCCACACCGCTCGCACTTTTTCGCCGCGATTTGACCCAACGCCGAGATCACGCCGAAATCCTGGCCACGCTCGACCTCGACGATGACGGGAACGTCGAGGCGGAGCGGAGAGGAGTCTTCGGACGGCCAGGTAAAATATTCTCGCCGGTTCCCTTTGAACCGGACTTCCAAGACACTCGTCAATTCACTTCTCGGTTAGCGCACCCATGGAAAGGTACTTTTCCTCGCGCCGTTTGAGGAGCTTGTCCGTCTTGAATCTGCGGAGCTGAGCGAGATGGCGCTGCAGGGCGTCGCCCAGCGCCGCGGCCGCGGCTTCGGGATCGGAATGCGCGCCGCCGGGCGGCTCGGGGATGATCTCGTCGATCACCCCCAGGTTGAGGAGGTCCTGCGCGGTGATTTTGAGTGCCTCGGCCGCGCGCTCGCGCTGGCTGGCATCCTTCCACAGGATGGCCGCACAGCCCTCGGGGGAAATCACGGAATAGACGGAGTTCTCGAGCATCAGGACGCGGTCGGCGAGACCAACGGCGAGGGCACCGCCCGATCCGCCTTCGCCGATGACCGCCGTGATAATCGGTGTCGCGAGCGACGCCATCTCGATCAGGCTGCTGGCGATCGCTTCGGCCTGGCCGCGCTCTTCGGCGCCCAGTCCCGGATAGGCGCCGGGCGTGTCCACGAGCGTAATGACCGGCGCGCTGAACTTCGCCGCCAGGCGCATGAGCCGCATCGCCTTGCGATATCCCTCCGGGTGAGCCATCCCGAAGTTGCGGTACAGGTTTTCCTTGGTGTCGCGGCCCTTCTGATGTCCGATGATCATCACGCTCGTGCCGTCCAGCCGCGCCCAGCCGCCGACGATTGCCGGGTCGTCCCGGTAGAGCCGGTCGCCGTGCAGCTCGACGAAATCAGTGAACACGGTGTTGACGTAGTCGAGGGGGTAGGGGCGCCGCGGATGGCGGGCGACCTGCACACGCTGCATGGGCGTCAGACTGCGATAGATCTCGACGCGCAGCGTCGCCAGCTGCTCTTCCAGCGGCCGCAGATTCTTGGCGAGATCGGCGTTTTCCCCGGCGACGCGCTTCAGCTCCTCGATCTGTTTTTCCAGCTCGAGCAGGGGCTTTTCAAAGTCCAGCGTATATGTCGCCACTTAGATCCGGTAGTGGGGATTCTGAACAAAACCCACCGCTTCGGCACCCACCACGCCCTGAAGCTCGGCCAGCAGCTCCTCGTCCGGGGACACACGGAACTGGCGACTGCGCAGGCGAACCTTGCTGCCGCGACCGTTTTCGCTCATCCCGTTCTCCGTGGACCAGACGATGAATACCGGGGAGTCCCCGGGGTGTGCCAGGCACAGTTCAGCCACTTTGCTGGCGGTCTCGGCATCGGGACGGCTGTCGGCGCTCCAACGCCACTCCAAGCCAATCGCGCCTTTCGACTTCAGCTCATCGAGACTCACCGCGCGCTCCACCACAAACGGTGCCTGCTCCTCGCCGCGGTCGCGCGGGATATAGCCGCCAATGAACAAATACGCACCGTCTACCCGAATAACCGAATTGAGCTTTGCCCAGGCCTCTGGGAACACGATCACTTCCGCCGCACCGTGGAAATCCTCGAGCGTGAGGCGCGCGTATTCCGCCCCCGATTTCTTGGAGATCTGTCGCTTCACGGCGGTGACGACGGCCGGGATTTTGACCTTTTGCTCACACCACATCCCGAGTGACGCCGTCGTCCGCTCGTTAAAAACCTGCACTTCGGTCCGGTACTTGGCGAGAGGGTGCCCGGAGATGAAGAACCCCAGCACCGCCTTTTCCCGCGTCAGCCGCTCGTGCTCGGTCCAGGGCGGGACGTCCGGCAGCGGGGTTCGGGGCTCGGAGCTCGGGGTCTCGTCTCCGAAGAGGCCCCCCTGACCGGTGAACCGCTCCTGCTGCCTCACCTGCGCTTCGCTGAAGGCGTGATCGAGGGCGGCGACCAGCTGGGAGCGCTCGCCGCCCAGCGAGTCGCAGGCGCCCGAGTCGATCAGCGATTCGATGACGCGCTTGTTGCAGAGCCGCAGGTCGATCCGGTCACACAGCTCGACCAGCGAGCGGTACGGCGCCGCTTGCCGCCCCGCGATGATCGACGCGATGGCGCCTTCTCCGACATTGCGCACCGCACCCAACCCGAATCGGATCCGCTGATCCCCGACGACCGTGAACTTGTAGCCCGACTCGTTGACGTCGGGCGCCAGCACCTGGAGGTCGAGCTCGCGCGCCTCGTTGATGTACTGCACCACGCGATCGGTGTTGCCGATTTCCGACGACAGCAACGCCGCCATGAACTCGGCGGGATAGTACGCCTTGAACCACGCCGTCTGGTACGACAGGATCGAGTAGGCGACGGAGTGGGACTTGTTGAAGCCGTAGCGGCCGAATGTCTCGATCTGCGCGGCGATTTCTTCGACGGTTTTCTTGTCGTGCCCGCGCGCGATCGCGCGCTTCACGAAGTTGCCGAGCTCTTCCTGAATCAGCTCCTTGATCTTTTTCCCCACCGCCTTGCGCAGCACGTCGGCTTCGGCGAGCGAGTAGCCAGCCAGCGCGCTCGCGATGCGCATCACCTGCTCCTGGTACACGATCACGCCGTAGGTCGGCGCGAGGATCTCCTCGAGCGCCGGGTGCGGATAGCGAACCTTCTCGCGGCCCAGCTTGCGATTGATGAAGACGAGGTACATCCCGGTGTCGAGCGGACCGGGGCGGAGCAGCGCGTTGGTTGCGACGAGATCGTCGAAGCGGTCGCATTTCATGCTGCGCAGGCAGTCGGTGGCCAGCGGCGATTCAAACTGGAAGATGCCCGCCGTGCGGCCCGCCCGCAGCAGCTCGTAGACCTTCGGGTCGTCCAGGTCCGGCCGTTCGAGATCGATCGTGACGCCGTGACGCTCGGCCACCATCTTCGCGGCGTCATGCAGCACGGTCAGCGTCTTCAGGCCGAGCAGATCGATCTTGAGCATGCCGACATGCTCGAGACCGACCATGTCGTACTGCGTGATGATGGCGTCGGCGTCCGTCTTGGAGTCGGGTGCTGTGCACACCGGGACGTAATCGGTGAGTGGTCCCGGTGCTATTACGACGCCGGCGGCGTGAACCGAGGCATGCCGTGCGAGTCCCTCGATCCTGGCTCCTAAATCCAGCACCTTCCTAATACGCTCATCATGCGCCGCGGCTTGCTTCACCTCCGGAACCTTCTCGCCCGCCTCGGCCAACGTGACGCTAAATGCCGGCCCGGACGGAATCAGTTTGGTGAGGCGTTCGACATCCCCCATCTCGACGCGGAGCGTGCGGGCGACGTCCCGGAACGCGGCGCGCGCCTTCAGGGTCCCGAACGTAATGATCTGGCCGACCGACTCGCGCCCGTAGCGCTCGCGGGCGTACTCGAGGATCTCGCCACGACGCTCGAAACAGAAATCGAGATCGATATCCGGCATCGAGATGCGCTCAGGATTCAAAAAGCGCTCGAACAGCAGATCGAACCTGAGCGGATCGACGTTCGTGATGTGGAGCGCGTAGGCGATCAGCGAGCCCGCGGCGGAGCCGCGCCCCGGACCGACGGGGATGCCGCGGTCGCGCGCCGCCTTGACGAGGTCATAGACGATGAGGAAATAGCCGGCGTATCCGGTGCGCGTGATGACGTCGAGTTCGTAATCCAGCCGTCTCTCGACCTCATCCGACAGCGGATCGCCATAGCGCTCCAGCGCGCCCTTGCGGGCCAGATGGACGAGCAGATCCTGGTCCGACGCGAACTCCGCGGGGCGCGGATACTGGGGCAGGAAATACCGCTTCTCGAAATCGAATTCGCACAGCTCGGCGACGCGCGCCGTCTCCGCGAGTACGTCGGCGCGGTTGAACAGCGTCGACATCTCCTTCTCGGACTTGACGTAGCTCTCCTGTCCGAAAAAGCGAAAGCGCTTCGGATCGTCGAGGTCTTTGCCGGTGCCGATCGCGAGCAGCACGTCGTGCGCCTCGGCGTCGTCCTTCTTCAGGTAGTGCGCGTCGTTGGTGGCCGCCACGGGAAGTCCGAGGTCCGTGGCGAGGCGAAACATCCCCTCGGCGACGGTGTTTTCTTCGGCGATGCCGTGATTCTGCACTTCCAGCCAGAAGCCGTTGGGTCCGAACGTCCGGGCGAACCACTCGGCGCTCGCCTTCGCGGCCGCGTAATTCCCCTGGCGCAGATACAGCGCGATTTCCCCGGAGAGACAGGCGGCGAGCCCGATCAGCCCCTCGCGATGCCGCTCCAGTACTTCCTTATCGATGCGCGGCCGGCGGTAATAGCCCTCGAGGAATCCAATGGACGAGAGCCGGATCAGGTTTTGGTAGCCGATGCGATTTTTCGCGAGCAGCACGAGGTGCGAGTACGGCGCCCCCAGTGGGGCGTCGGCCGCGGGCTTCTCGCGTGCGTGCCGGCTGCCGAACGCGAGGTAGGCCTCAAAGCCCAGGATCGGCCGGATTTTCCGCGCTTTCGCTTCGGCGTAGAACGACCACGCGCCGTGGAGGTTGCCGTGGTCGGTGATGGCGAGTGAATCCATACCCAGCGCCTGGACCCGATCGAGCAGATCGGGGATCCGATTGGCACCGTCGAGGAGAGAGTACTCGCTATGCGTGTGGAGGTGAACGAACGGCATGGTTCCACCGCGGAATCTGCCGTATTTTGCGCGGTCATGCAATGGCTGATGCTGGTCGTCACGTTCGCCGTCATGGCGTTGCTGCAGCGGCTCGTCCGCTCGCTCGGTGGGCCGCTCGAAGCGCAGGCGACGCTCGCCCTCGGCTGCGTCACGCTCTTGGCGTTTGTCGCGGGGACGGTCGCGCAACGATTCCGAATTCCGCGCATCGTCGGATATCTCGTCGCCGGTTACGTCGCGGGTCCCGCGTGGCTCCGGCTGATCCGCGCCGATCAGCTACAGGTTCTGTCCCCGGTGTCGACAGGTGCGCTGGCCCTCATCGCCTTCGCCGTGGGGAGCGAGCTGACGCTCGACGCGCTGCGCGGCGAGCGGCGGCAGACCGTCCTGCGCATCGCGGCCGGGGCAATGATCGTTCCGTTCCTCGCGGTGGCATTCGTCGTGCTCACGGTCAGCCCGTGGTTTCCCCTGACCGCGCACCAGCCGTTCCGCGATGCCCTCGTCGTTGCACTCGTGCTCGGCGCGATGGCGGCCGTCAGCTCCCCCACGCTGACGTGGGCGGTGAGCACCGACGTCGATGCGTCCGGTCCCATGTCTCGCACGACGCTGGACGTGACCGTGGTGCAGGACCTCGCTGCGGTATTGCTCGTGACGGTCGTCCTCGCCCTCGCGCTACCACTCGGAAGCAGGGGAACCGTGGCACCAGGCGTTGCCACTCACACCCTGCTAATTCTTCTGGGATCGATTGTGGCCGGGATCACATTGGGCCTTGCGGTCGCTCAGTATCTCCGCGTCATCCACGGTCAGCTTGCCTGGGTTCTGGTCGTGGCGGCCCTCGTCATCGCGCAGGCGGTCCGGCTCCTGGGCCTCGATGCGGTGCTGATGGCGCTCGCTGGGGGCTTCGCGCTCCGCAATACGGCGCCCCGTGAGAGCGAGCGTGTCAGAGACGAACTCAAACGATGCGCGATTCCCGTCTATGTCGTATTTTTTGCGCTCGCCGGGAGCAGCCTCCAGACCGGGGCGCTCGATGAGCTGTGGCCATGGGTGCTGCTCCTCGTGGGCCTGCGGGCGGTGGGTCTCTGGGGCGGTCTCCGGTGGGCAGGCCGTCATTCGGCGGTTGGCGCTGACTGGGTGAGATATGGGTGGCTGGGCTTCATCTCGCAGAGTGGGTTGGCGCTTACATTCGCTGCGGTGCTGCGGCGGGCGTTCCCGGAATGGAATATTTCGCTGGAAGCGCTCGTCGTGGCGATGATTGGTGTGCACCAGCTGGCCGGACCGATCTGTTTCCATTGGGTGCTACGGCGCACCGGTCAGGTAACGGTGGAACAGGGGAAGGGGGGGGCGCACGTTGGGGACACGCCTGGTACGGCTCTGCAGGCTCGTGGGAAGGATGGGGTGGGCGGAGGCGGGGCCACTGTGTTTGCTGGTGGTAGCAGCATGTAACAACAGCACGGGGCCGCACATCCGGCCCTGTACGGCGGCGGATGCGGTCGTGAACCTGACCGTCAATCAGTACGTGTCGATCGATCCGGCGACCGACTCCGGATGCATGGTCTTTCCCGCGACGGCCGCACTGGCTGCCGAGTACCTCCTCGTTCCCCAGCTGACGTCCGGCGTTCCAGGTCAGACGGCCGCGTTTCGGTTGGGTGGCGATACGATCTTGCCGGCGCCCTCCGCGCCCGCGCCGGAGCAATTGGCCGACCTGACTCCTGCGGAGCGCTTTCACACCTATCTCCGGCTGGGGGATGAGCGGCGCTCGTGGGGATTTGCTCCAAAATCAGACGTGGGTGCGGGGCCCCAGGCGTCGGCGACTGCCGGCCCACCCGGAATGAACGCGCTCCGGACGTTTCAGGTGTGCGCCAAGACCGATTGCACGCGTTTTGACCGGGTGGGCGCGCGGGTGCGCGCCGTCAAGACGAGGGTCGCCATTTACGTGGACACGCTGGCGCCCGCCGGTGGCCTCGATTCCGCCGCACTCGACGCCATCGCCAATACCTTCGATCAGCGGCTCTATGCGATCGACACGGCCGCCTTCGGACGCGAATCGGACATCGATTCGAACACGGTCGTGCTCGTGCTGATGACGAACACGGTGAACAAGCTGGTGACTGCAAGCGCGTGCAACGCGTCCGGGGGCTCGTTCGTGGCGGGATTCTTTTTCGGTGCCGACCTCGACCCGGCGTATCGCAACGATTCGCGCTCCAACAAGGGCGAAGTCTTTTATTCGATCGTCGCCGATCCCCTCGGCAAGCTGAGCTGCGCACACTCCGCCGCACAGGTGCAATTATCCGTGCCGGTGACGTTCATTCATGAGTTTCAGCACATGATCAGTTTCAACCAGCACGTGCTCGCGCGCGGCAGCACTGGCGAGGTGCTGTGGTTGAATGAAGGGTTGTCGCACTACGCCGAGGAGCTGGGCGGGCGGAGTTACGCGCTGGCGCCCGACGGGCAGGTCACGGACTGCACGATCGGCACGACAGAATGCTCCTTTCAGATCGGCGATCTGCTCGACGCGTCCGAGTACCTCGATTCCACCAGCAGACATTTCCTGTTGCCGGCGGCGGGGATCGCGTCGCTGGCCGAGCGCGGGGCGGCCTGGCTCTTCGTGCGATACGTCGTCGATCGGTACACGGCCGGGAGTACCATGCTGGACTGGAATACCGTGACCCGTTCCCTGGTGGGGACTGCCCAAACGGGGGCGCAGAACATCGCGAGCGTCACGGGCGATCCGTTCACCACGGTGGTAAGCCGCTGGACGCTGGCGAACTACGTGACCGATCGGGGCGGCGCTCCCGCGGAGCTGCAGTACGACTCGTGGAACCTGCACTCGGTCTATTCATCGTTGCACACGCAGCGTCCGAACACATTCAAGAACTTCTATCCCCTGGTGCCGACGATCAGCCCCGGACGCTTGGTGCATTTGAGCGGCACCCTGCGCGCGGGATCGGGGATTTACCATCTGGCGACGCAGCCGCCCGGTGATCCGGGGTTCACGCTCAGCTTCACCGCGCCCAACGGCGGGCCGATCGACCCGGCGACGCTGCCACGGTTGAATGTGATTCGACTGCAGTGAGACGGTCGGACGGTCCGACGGCCGGACGGCCGACTGCGTTGCTCGTCGCGCTGGCGCTGTTGGCCGTCGGGCTGTTCGGCCGTCTGGCCGGTCAAACCGAAGGCTCCATCCTCACCGTCCTCCCCGGCTCCACGCGCGCGGCCGGACTCGGCGGCGCCGGCGCGGCGCTCGTCGGCGACGCCGGTGCGATGTTCGCCAACCCCGCCGGCATCGCCACGATTCGCCATCTCAGTCTCGAGGGGTCCTACGAGCCCTACCTGGCGGGCAGCGCGGTTTCGACCGCGGCGCTGGCGTTGCGCGTCCGCCGCTGGACGTGGGGCTTCGGCGCGCAGACGCTCGACTACGGCTCAGAGCCCGAGATCGTCCCCGACCCGGCGACCGGAGGCCGGCGTGGCATGCCCACCGGCGCGTCGTTCCATCCGTACGAGGCGCTCGCCACGACGTCACTGGTCTACCGCCACGGCTTTGCGGCGCTCGGCGTCACGGCCAAGTACGATCGCCAGCAGATCGGCTCGGAAGTGAGCGACGCCTGGGCGGGTGACGTCGGGATGGCGATCGCCGTCTTCGACATCATGGCCATCGGCGTGAGCGTCCAGAACCTGGGCGGCGATATGGGCAACGGCGCGCTGTTGCCGCGGCGCACGCGTGCCGGTCTGACGCTCAACTATACCGACCCGCAAGGCACGTACCGGCTGCTGACGACGCTGGAGGGGATGTGGACGCGGAACCGGAGCGCGGTGCTGGTCCAGGGGATCGAGGGCGGCATCGTGACGGGCGGGGTCGGGCTGGTCGGTCGCGTGGGCTACGCGACGCGCGCGACCGTCACCGACGCGTCGCGCATGACGTTTGGCGCCGGGATCGTGCTGGGCCGGCTCGCGATGGATTACGCGTTTCAGGCGTATGACGCGCTGGGCGGGGGAACGCACCGTGTCGGGCTGCGATGGACGCCCTGACCGAGCGCGCGCGGCCGCGCTGGGGCCGCCTGTTGCAGCGCATCCTCCTGATCGCGGCGCTAGGGGCGGCGGCGGGTGCCGCGCTGCTGCTGATCGTCAGTACGGATGCGCGCTACATCACGCGGGCGGGAATCGAAGAGGCGCGGCTGCTGCTGCGCCGCCGCGAAATTGCCAAGCTGATCGCCGACACGACCACACCAGCAGCGCTGCGCCAGCGACTCGCCCTCGTGCTCGCGGCACGCGCGTACGCGGCCGATTCCCTCGGCCTGGCGGTAGGCAAGACGTACACGTCGTACGTAGACGTCGGCCGCGACACGCTCTTGCTCGTCCTCTCGGCGAGTCGCCGCGACAAGCTGCGCGAAGTCACCTGGAGCTACCCGATCGTCGGCGTCGTGCCATACAAGGGATTCTTCACCGCGAACCGGGCACGGCGGGAGGCCCAGCAGCACGATGCGCAGCGACTCG
>Ga0066709_100004962_pt1 | contig 10802 bp, 8 predicted proteins | sample GraSoiAngelo_158_FD_79665 | JGI IMG/M metagenome (GOLD analysis project Ga0066709, IMG submission 79665) | Grasslands soil microbial communities from the Angelo Coastal Reserve, California, USA - 14_1009_16_30cm | ecosystem: Environmental > Terrestrial > Soil > Grasslands | place: USA... | reverse complement strand
CTGATGGCGCGGCGGGCGGTGGCGGCTGTCGTCGAGGACGCGATGCGGCTAGGAGTGGAATATCGCTGCGCGCAGGTTTCCAACCCGCGAGAGGCCGGACGCGTGGAACACATCACGACGAATTGTGGCGAGCGAATTGCCGCGGAGCAATTTGTTTTTGCTTGTGGCGCGTGGCTCGGCAAGATTTTTCCGGACGTGCTGGGGGCGCGCATTTTCCCTTCGCGGCAGGAAGTTTTCTTTTTCGGAATTCCTGCTGGCGAGACACGCTTTGCTCCACCGTGGCTGCCGACCTGGCTGTTTCAGGAAGATCTCGTCTACGGCATGCCGGACATCGAGAGCCACGGGTTGAAGATCGCCTTCGACGAACATGGCGAAAGCGTTGATCCGGATACGCAATCAAGAATTGTTTCTCCCGAAATGACCAAGGCCGTGCGCGAATACGTGGCGCGAAGATTCCCCGCCCTGCGCGATGCCCCCATCGTCGAGACGCGCGTCTGCCAGTACGAAAACACTTCGAGCGGAGACTTTCTGATCGACCGTCACCCTGAAATGGAGAACGTGTGGTTTGCAGGCGGCGGCTCCGGGCACGGGTTCAAGCACGGCCCGGCCGTGGGCGAGTACCTTGCCGGGCAACTTCTCGACGGAGCGCAGAGCGAGCCGCGCTTTTCGCAGGATACTAAGGAAACCACGCAAAACCGCGCCGTGTACTGAACGCGCGGAGAAAGAAGCACTTCATGCACCGGCTGGTGCTGCTGTTTTTTCTTGCTACATTATTCCCGCCGATGGTTCGGGCGCAAGGGACACCAGACAAAATTGCTTGCTACAGCGATCGGCAAGACAACGCTCCGCACAAAAAGAAACTGTGGGACGGCTATGAAATCTCGCTGGGGCCTTCAAGCAACCCCGAAGCCGTCGAGGATAAATGCACGGGGGCGATTTACAACAGCGCAGGCAAAGTGGTGTTTCGAACCAACGGATTCAGCGTGGTTTTTGACGAAACGGTGACGCGAACAGATTTCGATGGAGACGGAAAGCCTGAAGTGGTTTTTCGTACAGACACCGGTGGCGGCATGCACTGCTGCTGGGCGTACATTGTTTTGTCGCTTTCGCCGAAACCGCACAAACTTTTCGAGATTGACATGCAAGGCCGCGTGGATTTCGATAGGGACAAAGACGGGAAAGTGGTGATTTGGAAGCGAACGGCCGGACCGTATGGATTTACGTCCATGGCGCGAACGCCATTTGCAGAGAAGGTTTTGCGAGTTCGTGACGGAAAACTAGTGGATGCCACCCCGGAATTCTGCGGCAGGATTTTGAGCAACGAGTCCGAAGACTACCAAGCCGATCAACGCTGGCTGACACCCGAGAATCTGAAGAAACTGCAAACCACCGGGACTGGCGATTGGGGCAACGAAGAGATCGTGAGCGCTCTACTTTCGCGGGCGTTGCAACAGGTGTTCTGCCGCAAATTTGATGAAGCCATGAAGCAGCTTGGCTTGTGGCCCGAAGCTGACCGCGTAAAAATGAAAATTGGATTAGCGGACGCCATCCGGGAGGACTACCCCGAGTTTGCGGCGAAGCTTCGGGAAGTTCCCGAGAGCAAGTAAAATCCTCGAGGTTTCCATTCAACCCGTGAGCTCTCGAAAAGGAAAGTTGCGCCGGCAGCAGCTTTTAGAATTTAGGGGCGCGGCGGCGCGGATTCAGCAGAGCGGGAGTGCGCCTGGCTCTCTTCGCTTTTTCGGCATACAGTTGCTGATCCGCTTCCGAAAGCAGCTGTTCGATGCGCTCGCCGTCGCCACGGTACACCGCGAGGCCGATACTCGCAGAGACGCGCGGCGGCTCGTCGTCGTTGGCCATCACCTGGCGGATACGGTCGACGACGCGGCGCGCTTCGTCCTCCTGCGATTCCGGAAGAACCAGGGCAAACTCGTCTCCGCCATAACGCGCGGCAGTGTCAATCGCCCGGCAGTGAATGCGAAGAATATCGGCGACGCGGCAGATGGCGCGGCTGCCGACGAGATGCCCATAGCTATCGTTGATCGTCTTTAATCCATCAAGGTCAAGAAGCAGGACGGCAAAAGGTCGCCCGGAGCGGTCGGTGCGCTCGGTTTCGTTTTCGAGCACGTCGAGCAGACGGCGGTAGTTGGCGAGCCCTGTGAGCGGATCGCTCACCGCCATATGGCGGACGCGCTCGAAGAGGCGGGCGTTATCGAGAAGCGCGCCACCGAGGGCGACGGTGTAGCCCAAAACCATGAGACCCTGGGCAAACACAAACGGAGCATCCATGAGGCGCGCGGACTGAGCCGCGGCAAACTGCGAGGCGACGTTTAACCAGACCGCGGCATACATGGTGCGGTCAAACGAGGAATCTTCCACCACCAAGCGGCGGCGGTACCAAAACAGGCTCACCAGGAAAATGGCGCCGGGCAGCAATTGTTGCGGGCTCGGGAAGAAGGCGCTGGGATGCGGAGAGACCTCCCGCGGCAGGTGGCGAAGCGCGGCAGTCAGTCCATAGGTAACCGCAACGGCAGCCACCAGCGCGCCAGCAATTTCCCGGCGCGGATGCCGCGAACGAGGCATGAAGTGCTCGACCAGGAGCGCGGCGACCACCAGGACGGCCAGGATGATCCGGCCAAGCCACCAGGCAAGAGGGGCCGAAGGAAGGCGCAGGGACGTTTCCGGCAGGAATTGGAAGAAGAGCACGCTGGTAGCGATCAAGACCGCGCCGCAGAGAAAGAAGCCGGCGCCCAGAATCAGGGAAATGCGGTCCTGGGTGCCCTGGAAGCGAACGAGAGTGACGGCGGCGAAGACAAAGGCGAGCAGGCTGCTGATGACCTGGAGGTAACCTTGAAGCAGGGCGTCGGCGGGAATGATCAGGGATCGCAGCCAGTACGCGGCAAGCATCACAAACAGAAAAGCGCCGACATGCGACAAAAAAATTGTCGTGCGGGTGCGCGCGTGCGAGAGGGAGGCCTGGCCCATAGTCCTTTTCGATTCTTTTCTCGATGATTCGAGCTAAGTGTCTACTCGATTAGACTACAAAGGGAAGACGAACGTTGCGCGAGAATCAAGGACGGGGTGAGATAAACGATACGTGCTGTGGATTTTAGTACCTGCCCAAACGAACAGGTCAAAAAGCGGCGAGAAAAGGTGGGAATGCTGCGAGGCAAGCGAGGAATGCCGTGCGGTGAGAACGAAAACTTTTGTTGTTGCAGCGAGAGGCAAGAGTGCTCAGAATTGTCTGACTTGAAACGATTCAAATAGCCGGACCCGATTGCATCCGAAATTACCTCCCAAGAGGAGAATTGCGTGGACAAAGATAGCGGCGCAAATACCGGACCACGGCTGCGGCGGTCGCTGACGCTGTGGGACTTGATTCTTTATGGCGCGATCGTGCTGCAACCGGTCGCGCCCATGTCCGTATTCGGAGCGCTGAGCGATCGCGGGCGCGGACACGTGGTGACGGCCGTGCTGATCGCCATGGTGGCGATGCTATGCACGGCGTTCAGCTACGGCAAAATGGCCAGCGTTTACCCGAGTGCGGGGTCAGCGTTCACGTATGTGGCGCAGGAGATCCATTCTTCCGCCGGGTACATCACCGGGTGGAGCATGGTCATGGATTACATCGTGAATCCGTTGATCTGCACCATCTGGTGCGCGGGGCAGGCGCACGAATTTGCTCCGGGCATTCCGGTTTGGGGCTGGAAGATTTTTTTCGCGGTCGTGTTCACGCTGCTGAACCTTCAGGGAATCAAGACTTCAGCGCGCCTAAACGCGGGGCTGGCGGCGGCGATGAGCGCCGTGGTGGTGGTCGTCTTTGTCACAACCATTCGGTACATTCTTGGGCATCCGCACAGCGATCCGGGATTCTTCACGCGGCCGTTTTACGACCCGCAAACATTTACCGCCGACAATTTGTTTGGATGCACGTCGCTGGCGGTGCTGACCTACATTGGATTTGACGCTATTTCGACGCTTTCCGAAGAGGCGGAGAATCCGAAACGGAATATTTTGCTGGCGACGGTGCTGAGCTGCGTGGTGATCGGATTCTTGTCCGCAGCGGAAGTTTATGTAGCGCAACTGGTGTGGCCGGCTTCGCAGCCGTTTCCGAACCCGGACACGGCCTACGTCTATGCGGCGGCACGAACATGGGCGCCCCTATTCAGCATTGTCGGTTTTACTTTGCTGGTGGCAAATTTTGGTTCGGGGATGGGAGCGCAGATTGGCGCGGCGCGGCTGCTTTATGGCATGGGAAGGAGCAACGCGTTACCCAAGTCTTTCTTTGGACAAGTGGATCCAAAGCACCATATCCCCAGGAATAACGTGATTTTCATCGGGGTAATCGTGCTGATTGGATCTTTCTTCCTCACCTACGGGCGTGGAATCGAGCTGCTGAATTTCGGAGCGTTGATCGCGTTTATGGGCGTGAATGCTTCGTCATTCGTACATTATTTTCTGAAAGGCGAGCAAAGGACGCTCGGGAGTTTTCTCGTGCCAATTGTCGGCTTCGTCGTTTGCGGAGGGCTGTGGTGGAGCTTGAGCACTCCGGCAAAAATCCTTGGAGGCATCTGGATGATTGCCGGGATTGCGTTCGGCGCGTGGAAGACGCGCGGGTTCCGCGAACAACTATCGTTTGAGGTACCGCCGGAATGAGGGTCATGGCGCGCAATAGAACCGTCGCAGCATGCTTGACTGTGAAAATACGCGTGACTCTGAATGCGTGTCTGGCTCGGAAAGGATGATGATGCCCGCGGAGGAATCCAGACCGGTGAAGCCGCACGGCGGAAAAGTGAAGATGGTCACGATGAGAGACGTGGCCCAGGCTAGCGGATTCTCGCCGGCCACGGTTTCCATCGTGCTCAACAACGCGCCGCTGGCGCGGTATATCGCTCCGGCCACGAAAAAACGAATTGAAGACGCGGCGAAAAAGCTGGGGTACCGGCCGAACGCGATGGCGCGATTCCTGCGGAGCAAACGCAGCCAGACGGTGGGCGTAATGATCTTCGACATTACCGATCCTTTCTGCACGCCGGTGTTGCGGGGAATCGAGAATGCGCTGTACCAATCCTCGTACGTACCGATTTTCGCGGATGCCCACAACCAGAAAAGCCGGTTCGAGCGCTACTTGGAAATGCTGCTGGAGCATCACGTGGAAGCGCTGATCGTGGTGGCCAACTGGCTTTTTGTGGACATTCAGCTCCTGGCGGACCTGAGCAAGAGAAACATTACGGCTGCAACCATCGGGTGGGAAGTGCCGGGCGACTCCGTAAGTTCCGTGATGGTGGACAACGAAGCCGGCGGACGGCTGGCGCTCGAACACCTCTACCACCTGGGGCACCGCAAGATCGCCGTCATCCGCGGGCCCAAAATGCTGATCGACAGCGCGCCGCGGTGGAAAGGCACGCAGAAGTTTGCGCACTCGGTAGGATTGGAGATCGACCCGTCGCTGGTGGTGCAACTGCCCGATGAATTGGAAGCCAATTCGGGATTCGAGGGCGGCTACCGGTTCACGGAAGAATTGCTGGAGCGCAAGAAGAAGTTCACGGCAGTCCTGGCGTTTGACGACCTGACGGCGCTGGGCGCCATTCGCGCGCTGAACAAGGCCGGCGTGAAAGTGCCGGAGCAATGCTCGGTGGTCGGGTTCGACGACGTGCCGCTCTCGGCCCTGGCTGCGCCTTCCCTAACGACTGTGCGACAGCCCCTGGAGGCCATGGGGAACCTGGCGGTGAATATTGTGGTCGAGGGCATCAACGCGGGCATAGAAGAGCGCGATTGGAGCATTTCGCGGCACAAGATGACGCCGGAACTGGTGATTCGAGATTCCACAAAGGCCGCGGCACAGAGTTGAAGTAATGAAGCAAGGAAAGCGAAGAATGGCATCGCGCGGTTTTCGTGGTGCAGGGGAAAAGTCGAGATCCTTCGGCTATCCTTATCGGATAGCCTCAGGATGACACCGCGTGACACGGCCGGGTCCACAAGAAGGGCGCAGCAATGCCTGCCTACCGCAGGCGGGCTGCGCCCCTACAAGAGCCTAATGAGAAGGCTGGGCCATGTCTATTTGCCGGCGGGCATAAAGACCTGGGCAGGCGCCAGGAAGCCCAGCCGCGGAAGCTCCGTGGCAATTTTCTCGCGCTCAAAGCGCCCTTTTGGTCCTCCACTCCCCCGGAACGACAGAAGGTATTGGTTCCGAAGGTGCGTGGAGATTTCCTGGAGATAGGGTCCAAAGGTAACCGGAGCGCTCGTACCCAAATAGTAGGCCCTCCCACCGGTATCGTCGGAAAGCCGAGTCAGATCAGACTGCGCTCTGTTCGCGAGGAAGAATCCACGCGAACGACCTCCACGATCTGGAAAATAAATGGACCAGATATTGATGTTTTGTTTCTGCGCGCGTTCCGTAGTGGAATCGAGATCGGTGCTCGAGGGGAAATTCCCGCGGAGATAGTCAATTCCCGACGAAACCAGAAGAATCGAACGCCGGTCCGTAGGCGCCCCGGGCAAGCGTTTCATCAAGTCCTGCAAAGCGAGATAGGGGCTGGAAAACGCCCCACCGCCAACGGGTATGCGCAATGCTTTGGCGGCAAGTACGTGGTTGTTGGTGAAATCCTGCGCCACCATCGCAACGCCGTTGCGGGAGTAAGAGACGGAAATGTAGGTAGTGGGAGGCTGATTGTTGAAGAATTCCTTCAAATCATTCCACTCGCCCGCCACGGAAGTTGCGAGCGAATCATCAATCAGCACAGCCAAGTAAAGCGTCTCACCGCGGCGCCAATTCGCGATTTGCGTGCGCTCCTTGTTCACGAAAAGCTGCACGTCACCTCGTGCCAAGGCAGGGGCAGTGGTATTTTTCTTGGCGACGGCTGTCACCGTCAGCGTGACATCCCCTGGGACGGCCGCGGAGGCAGGTGTGACAAAAAGCGCCAGCGCGAAGGCCAAAGCAGGGGCCAGCAAACCCATGCGGCTCCTTTTTTTCGTACTCATAGAACTAACTCCCTTCATCCCTCTTACTACTTAGATGCGGCTTCCCGCCTAATGGAGATACACGGCGAGCGGACTTTTGTTGCGGCAAGCCGTGATGCGGCAGCCAGCAAACCTCGGTCGAATCCAGAATTGAATACTTGAACCAGGGCAAATGCGTAGTATGCTGCGGCGCGGCAAAAGAGGCGGCTTGCGGTGAAAAACTACGTCGGGGCAATCGATCAGGGAACAACGAGCACGCGCTTCATGGTTTTCGACCAAGCGGGGCGCGTGGTGGCCGTGTCGCAGAAAGAGCACGAGCAAATCTACCCGAAACCGGGATGGGTGGAGCACGACGCGCTGGAGATTCTGCGGCGCACGGAAGAAGTCGTTGCCGAAGCGCTTAGCCAGCGCGGATTGCGCGCTTCCGATTTGGCAGCGATCGGCATCACCAATCAGCGCGAGACCACCGTTGTTTGGGAGCGCAAGACCGGAAAGCCGATTTCGAATGCCATCGTTTGGCAAGACACGCGGGTTTCCGATGACGTGAAGCGATTTTCCGCGACGGGCGGGCAGGACCGCTTCCGTTTACAGACCGGCCTGCCGCTGAGCACGTACTTCAGCGGGCTGAAACTACGCTGGCTGCTGCAAAACGTTCCTGGGGCGCGGGAAAAAGCGGCCGCGGGCGAACTGCTTTTCGGAAATATCGATACGTTCCTTCTCTGGAACCTCACAGGCGGAGCCCGGGGCGGCGTGCACGCGACGGACCTGACGAATGCGAGCCGCACTCAGCTCCTGAACATAAAAACACTGGATTGGGACGAACAGTTGCTGGCGGCGTTTGAGATTCCGCGCGCCGTGCTGCCGCAAGTGCGCTCGAGCAGCGAAATTTATGGCGACGCTTCGCTTGCGGCGATCGCGGGAGTTCCCGTGGCGGGGATTCTGGGCGACCAGCAGGCGGCGCTGGTGGGTCAGGCGTGCTTCCGGCCCGGCGAAGTCAAGAATACGTACGGCACGGGTTGCTTCCTGCTGATGAATACGGGCGAGCGGCTGGTGCCATCGAACTTTGGCTTGCTGACCACAGTGGCGTACAAGTTTGGCGGCGCGCCGGCGCATTACGCGCTGGAGGGCAGCGTGGCCATTGCCGGAGCACTGGTGCAGTGGCTGCGCGACAATCTGGGGATCATTGCGAAAAGCCCGGATGTGGAGGCGCTGGCGCGGACAGTGAACGACAATGGCGGCGTGTATTTTGTTCCAGCGTTTTCAGGATTGTTTGCGCCGTACTGGAAGGAGAGCGCGCGCGGGGTCATTGCGGGGCTGACGCGATTCGCGAACAAGGGGCACATCGCGCGCGCGGTGCTGGAGGCCAGCGCGTTTCAAACGCGCGAAGTGATCGAGGCGATGGAGAAAGATTCGCAAATTGCACTCCAAAGCCTGCGCGTGGACGGCGGGATGGTGGCGAACGAACTGCTGATGCAGTTCCAGGCGGATATTTTGAACCGCGAAGTGGTGCGGCCGGTGATTCAGGAAACCACGGCGCTGGGAGCCGCGTACGCGGCAGGGCTTGCGGTGAAATTCTTCAGCGGCTCGGAAGAATTGCGCGCTAAGTGGGCGGTGGACCGCACCTGGAAACCGTGCCTTGGCGAAGCGGAACGCGAACGGCTCTACGGGCAATGGAAAAAAGCGGTGACCCGTTCTTTCGACTGGATGGAATCCTGAAGGAGGCTGCGACTTATGACTTCGCCGCTGCTCGGTGAATTTCTTGGCACGATGATTTTGATTTTGCTGGGCGATGGAGTGGTAGCCGCGGTGCTGCTGAAGCGTTCAAAAGCCGAGGGCAGCGGGTGGATGGTGATTACGACGGGATGGGCGGTGGCGGTGATGGCTGGGGTGTTTACGGCAATTGCTTGCGGCAGCAGCGATGCGCATTTGAATCCCGCAGTGACGCTGGGGTTTGCGGTACGCGACGGACATTTTGGAAAGTTCGCGCCGTATCTTGCGGCGCAGATGCTCGGGGCCATGGCCGGGGCGGCGCTCGTTTGGCTGCATTATCATCCGCACTGGAAGGAAACCTCGGACGCGGCGACGAAGCTGGGATGTTTTTGTACGGCGCCAGCGATTCGCAACCCGGTCACGAATTTGATGAGCGAAGTGATTGCGACGTTCGTGCTTGTTTTTGTGGCGGGCGCGATTTTCTCAAAGAACGTGGCAACGGCGGGTCCGGCGGCGGGACTCGGGCCCTATCTTGTGGGGAGTTTGGTTTGGGGCATCGGACTTTCGCTTGGCGGGCCGACTGGTTATGCGATTAATCCGGCGCGGGACCTGGGGCCGCGAGTGGCGCACGCGATTTTGCCGATTGCGGGGAAGGCCGGCTCGGACTGGGGTTACGCCCCGATTCCGGTGGTGGGCCCGCTGACGGGAGGATTACTGGCAGGGGCGCTGCTTCGGGCGCTCGGAGTTTAGGGATGATGTGGTTTAGAATTTAGAGTGTATGAGGGCACCTGCAAGCGCTTGCAGTCAGCGCTGGACTTCGGAGAAGAAAACATTTTATGAGCCTGATGCGCTCCGTTCTGCTCGCCGCCTCACAAAACCGCTGGCTGCGCGACCACGCCTCGCATTACAAATTTGTGCGGAAGAGCGTTTCGCGATTCATGCCCGGGGAGACGCTGGATGACGCGCTCATCGCGGCACAGACGCTAGGAAGCAAGAAAATTGGAACCGTTTTCACACACTTGGGAGAAAACATCAGCGATCGCGCGGAAGCGCAGCAGGTGGCGGATCATTATCTGGAAGTTCTCGACCGGATTCGGGAAAAGGGGATGCACACGGAAATTTCCGTGAAGCTAACCCAACTGGGCCTGGACCTTTCCGTCGATCTTTGCTTCGACCACTTGAAAAGCATCATCGCGCGCGCGCCCAGGGAATCCATCGTGTGGATCGACATGGAAGCGAGTAACTATGTAGATGCGACTCTGGATTTGTACCGCCGCGCGCTGGGCGAGTTTCCCAACGTGGGCGTGTGCCTGCAGGCTTATCTCCACCGGACCAAGGAGGACGTTGCGAAACTGCTGCCGCTGCGCCCGTCGATCCGGCTGGTCAAAGGCGCGTACATGGAGCCGCCGGAGATTGCGTTTCCGCGGAAGGCGGATGTGGATGCGAATTACTTCGCGCTGGGGAAAGAGCTGCTGAAAGCAAAGAAGGAAAAAGCTTGCGTGCGCGTTGCATTTGCGACGCACGATGTGGCGATGATCCGGCGGCTGGCGGAGCAGGCAGGGAAGGAAAGCTTCTCGAATGCGGAATTCGAAGTGCAGATGCTCTACGGGATTCAACGAGGCGAACAGGAACGGCTGGCGGCGGAGGGGTGCACATCGATCGTTCTCGTGGCCTACGGCACGTTCTGGTATCCCTGGTTTGTGCGGCGGCTGGCGGAACGGCCGGCGAACCTGTGGTTCATCGCGCGCAACGTTTTCGCGTCGTAGGCAGAGCAGGCCAAGCACACACGACAAGAAAGCCCAGTGAAGCAATCCTTCATCGCGGTGGTGGGGAGCGCAAACGTGGACCTAACCACGTTCAATGACGTGTTTCCACGACCGGGAGAGACGATCTTTGGGAAGAGTTTTGACTTGGGCTTTGGCGGAAAGGGCGCGAACCAGGCGGTGGCCGCGCGGCTGTGCGGGGCAGGCGTGGCGATGGTAGCGAAAGTTGGAAACGACCTTTTCGGACCCGCTACCATCCGAAATTTCGAGGCGCAGGGAATCGACGCGACATACGTGCGTACTGCGGATGGCGTTTCGAGCGGCGTGGCTGCGATCTTCGTCGACCCCGGCGGGCAAAACCGGATTATCGTG
>Ga0066709_100004961_pt1 | contig 10803 bp, 9 predicted proteins | sample GraSoiAngelo_158_FD_79665 | JGI IMG/M metagenome (GOLD analysis project Ga0066709, IMG submission 79665) | Grasslands soil microbial communities from the Angelo Coastal Reserve, California, USA - 14_1009_16_30cm | ecosystem: Environmental > Terrestrial > Soil > Grasslands | place: USA... | reverse complement strand
TGGTCGACTGGAACGCGTCGGCGAGAGGCCACGGCTCGTGGTGGGGCTACGTCTCACGGCCTGCGACGGTCGATTCGGACGTCGGCGGCATCGGCTTCCTCGTCCTCTTCGCTGTCGCGCTCGTGCTCGGGCTCCGGGGCCTCCGCCGTCGGGTCGTCGTGGGTCTCCTGCTGGCCGGCCTCGCCGCGCTCTTTCCCTTCACGCCGTCTGCGCGAATCCTTCTGCCTTCGCTCGCGGGCGCGTGCCTGCTCGCGGGGCTCGCGCTCGAGGACGGAACGGTCGGCAGATCCGCGATCTGGTCCGGCGCGATTCTCGTGCTGCTCGCCGCCCGGGGCGGCGCTCTCGCCGCCGCGCACAACGCGCTCTTCTTCAACCCGCTTCCGTGCGCCCTCGGAATCGAATCCGAGCGCGACTACACGGCCCGGAATTTCCCCGCCGTCTCTCTCTACGCGCGCGCGGACGCGACGCTGCCGGAAGACGCCCGCGTCCTCGCGTTCGGCGAGCGGAGATTCTTCCGGTTCCCGCGTCCGACGTTCGCCTCGTCGGCGGTCGACCCGCCCGCCATTTCCGGGTTCCTGCGCCGCGCGCCCGATCCGCCCGAGGTCTTCCGGAGGCTCTCACGCGTTCGAATCACGCACCTCCTGGTCTCGCTCGACGCCCTTCGCCAGTCGGGCGCAGATCGAACCTGGCTGCGCGGCCTCACGCCGTCGGAGTTCGCGCTCCTGGAACGGGTCGTGCAGTCCTGCCGCGTCGTCGATCGCTCGGGCCCGCTTCTCCTGCTCGAGGTCCCGCGGCCCGGTCCCCCGCGTTCGATTCCGCGAAGCGCTTCCCCGGCGAGCCCGACCCCGCGGCCGGGAGGTTAAGGGACCGCGGCCTGGCGCCGCAGCAGATCGTCGAAGCGGGGATCGCCGCGGATCGAGTCGAAGAAGGCGTAGACCGGGAGCGGCATCATGAAGCTCGCACGATACGCGAACGCTCTCTCCAGCCACTCGAAGCTGCCGTCGACGTTTCCGAGCGCCAGGTGGAGCTGGACCATGGTCGCCATCGGAACGTAATCGGTCTTCGCCTTCTCTTCCATTTCCGCCAGCATCCGTTCGGCCTGCCCGCGATCTCCATCCGACGCTCGGGTCAACGCGAGGCCAGCCAGCATCGTGGGGCTTCCGCCCGTCAGTCGGGCTCCGGTCTCGAATGCCTCCGCCGACTCGCGGAAGCTTCCCTGCACCAGCCGGACGAGCCCCAGCCAGAGATAAGCCTGCGCGAAGTTCGCGTCCATCTCGAGCGTGCGACGGAGCTGATCGACCGCTTCGTCGTATCGCCGCGCGCAGTAGAACGCCCAGCCGTAGTCGCAGTTGATGATGAGCGACAGCGGATCGATCTCGAGGGCCTGCCGGAACTGCGCGAGCGATTCTTCGGACCGCCCCCGCGAGGCGAGGAGGAACCCGTAGAAGTGGTGCGCCTGCGCGAAGTCCGGGTTCAGCTGGATCGCCCTTCGGAACTCCTCCTCCGCCCCGGCCCAGTCCCAGTCGACGAGACGCGCGTAACCGAGCGAGGTGTGGCCCTCGGCGAGAGCGTCGTCGATCTCGAGCGCCTTCCGGGCGGCGGCCTTCGCCTTCGGATACGCCTCCTTGGGAGGGAGCGCGGCGTACCGGTCCATTCCGAGCATCGCGTAGCAATCGGACACGCCCGCCCACGCGAGCCCGTACGCCGGGTCCTTCTCGATCGCCTGCTCGAAGTACTCGAGCGCCTTCTTCAGTCCCGGGATCGTGGCCTTGTTCCAGTGGTATCGCCCTTTGAGGTAGAGCGGATACGCCTCTTTGTCCGCTTCGTAGCGCCTGGCGAGCCGCTTCTTCTGCTCGGGCTCGAGCGTCACCTTCAGGTTCGTCGTGATCTCCCGTGCGATCTCCTCCTGCACCGCGAGGAGATCCGCGCGCGGCCGCTCGTAACGCGCTCCCCAGAGCCGCCAGCCGTTGCCGGCGTCCACGAGCTCGACGTGGATCGAGAGACCCGCGCCGCGCGGCATCACCCGTCCGGAAAGGACCGTGGTCACGCCGAGCTCCCGCCCGACCTGCTGGGGATCCGCATCCCCGTGGTAGCGGAACATCGTGCTGCGCGCCATCACCCTGAGCTTGCGGAGCTGCGACAGTCCATTGATCAACGTCTCGGTGATCCCTTCCGTCAGGTACTCCATTTCCGCGTCGCCGCCCGGGTTTGCGAACGGGAGGATCGCGAGCGATTTCACGCGGGGAGCGCGTCGCGTGGCCGATCGAACTCCGCTTCCCGCCGCGATCGTCGGATCCGAAGCTCCGGCGGAGGAGAGACCCGAGAGGAGCGGGGCGAGCTCGGCCGCCGACGCGAAACGGCGCGCCGGGCTCTTTTCGAGACACCGCGCGACCACGCGATCGAGCTCCGCAGGAACGTCCGGACTCTCGCGGGACGGAGACGGAGGGTCGTCCCGAAGGATCGCCGCCATTCGATCGAACGCGCTCGATCCCGTGAACGCCGGCTTGCCGGTCAGCATCTCGTGGAGCAGGCAGCCGAACGCGAAGATGTCGCTCCGAGCGTCCGCGGCCTCGCCGCGCACCTGCTCGGGCGCCATGTAGCCGACCGTGCCGAGCACGGTTCCGGGACGCGTGGGATCGGGCGTCGTCGGCGCGGACGTGGCTTCCTCCCCCGAGTCGTCGCGCACCCAGCGCGCGAGCCCGAAGTCGAGGATCTTGACCCGGCCTTCCGAGGTCAGGAAGACATTGTCGGGCTTCAGGTCCCGGTGCACGATCCCGCGCGAATGCGCGGCCGCTAGACCCTCGGCGAGCGCCGCGCCCAGATCGGCGGCCTTGCGCCAGGGTAACGCCCCCGGCGCGAGCGCCGCGCGCAGGGTCTGTCCCCGGAGGAGCTCGGTGACCGCGAAGGAAACTCCGCGGTCCGCGCCGAAGTCGTAGATCGCGAGCAGGTTCGGATGCGAGAGCGCCGCGATCGCGCGGGCTTCGCGCTCGAAGCGCGCGAGCGCCTCGGCGTTATCGGAAAGCTCCTCGGGAAGCACCTTGATCGCAACCTCGCGGCCGAGGCGCAGGTCTTTCGCCCGGTACACCTCGCCCATGCCGCCGGCGCCGAGAGGCGCGAGAACCTCGTATCGATCGAGGAGAGTTCGCGAGACCAGGGTCACGCGCGGCACGTTTACCACAGACTCGCCGACACCCGCCGGCCCGACTGCCGCGCTATTTCGGCAGGATTTCCCTCCGATCGCCGACCCGTCGGGTGACTTTCTCGGCGTCGAGGTACTCGAGAAGCGGGATCGCGAGCTTGCGCGAAAGGCCGAACATCTCTTTGAACTCTCCGATCTCGACGGTGGACCTGCCCGAGGTCCGCAGGCGCGAGATGACGCCGTCGATGGCGTCGCGGGAGATCAGCCAGCCGCCCGGAAGGCGAACGATCGTCCCGCGTTTGACCAGGTAGCCGAGCAGTCCTTCGACGACCTTCTGGCGGTGATGGACGAGCTGCGTGACTTCGGCCGGCGAGGGAGGCGATAGCCCGCGCTCGCGAAATACGTCCGCGATCCGGTCGGAGAGCTCGCGCTCCGGGCCGATCAGGTCGTCGCGCCCGGGAGCGCGCGCTTCGTCGCCGACCGCCGCGAACGCCCCGCGTGCGACCAGCGCCGTCTCGACTGCCTCTGCCCAGGGAGCATCGGCCGCGGGCAGCAGGCGCGAGAGCAGCGTCCGGCGGGGCATTCCGACCGCTCCGGTGCCGGACTCGAGGTAGAGAGCGATCTCGCGGCGCGCCTTCTCGACGAGGAGGGAAAGAGCGCGCTCCGACACGTACCGCTCGGGAGATCGCCGCAGGACCTGGACGCGGCCGGAGCCTCGTGAAGCGGCGAGCGCATCGCGAACCCATGCGGCCGGCACGCCGGCGCGACGGGCGAGCTCGTCTTCCGAGACGCCGCCGTCGCGGGCCTGTTCGATCCAGAGCTCGAGCTTCTCTTCGAGCGACGCGCTCTCGAGTCGGTCCAGCATTTCGCGCACGTCGGCCGGCCGCCGCCGACCGAGGGGCGGCGACAGAGGATCGAGGACGATCCCCCCGCCGATCGTCGTGACCGGAGACAGCCTCCGGACGACGAAGCGGTCGCCCGGCGCGGAAGCGACCGGCACCGAAAGGCGCAGCTGCGCCCGACCCGAGGTCCCGGGCTCGATCCGGCCGCCGTCCAGAACGCGGACGAGAGCCCGCGCCTCCGAAGAGAAGTGATGAAACGAGAGACGTTCGCCGCTCGCGACGGGCGGCGAAGAGGCGAGGAGTTCGATGCGAACGGTCAGGAGCGCGCTCGCCGCGAAGGCCCCTGGCGTCGTCAGCATCTGACCGCGCTTCAGGTCGGAGAGCTCGACCCCCGCCAGGTTCGCGCTCACCCGCTCGCCCGCGCGCGCCTCGCCGGTCTCGCGGCCGTGGACTTCGATCCGCCTCACGCGGACGGTCTGCCGGCGCGGCAGAAGGTCGAGCTTCTGCTCCCGCGAGATTCTTCCGGAGACGAGGCTTCCGGTCACGACCGGCCCGAAGCCCGCCACCGAGAACGCGCGGTCGATCGGAAGTCGAATGCCGCGCGACTCACGCTCGGTTTCGGCGTTCCGGTCGGCGAGCTGGACGATCGCGCGCTTCAGTGCCTCGAGCCCCTCGCCCGTTCGCGCGGAAACCGGCACGATCGCGGCGTCTTCGAGAGCGGAACCGCGCGACATCTCGCGAACGTCCGAGGCCGTGATCTCCACGAGATCGGGCGACACGCGATCCGTCTTCGTCACGGCGACGACGCCGCGGCGGATCCCGAGCATGCGAACGATCTCGAAATGCTCCCGGGTCTGCGGCATGACCGACTCGTCGGCTGCGACGACGAGGAGCACCGCATCGATCCCTCCGGCGCCGGCGAGCATGTTCCGGACGAAGCGCTCGTGACCGGGCACGTCCACGAAGGAGACGCGGACGCCCTCCCACTCGGCATGGGCGAAGCCGAGGTCGATCGTGATGCCCCGGCGCTTCTCCTCCGGCAGGCGGTCCGTGTCGATGCCGGTCAGGGCGCGAACGAGAGCGGTCTTGCCGTGGTCGATGTGACCGGCGGTTCCGACGAGGAAGCGATCCACGGCGGAAGGCTACAGCGATGGTAGCCTCTCCCGCATGCGCGCCGCGATCGAGAGCGACCTGAAGCAGGCGCTCAAGGCGGGCGAGAAGCGGCGGGTCGCGACTCTGCGTCTGCTGCTCTCGGCGTTTCAGAACGAGAGGATCCACGCGGGCCGCGAGCTCACCGACGCGGAAGCCGAGGCCGTGATCCGACGGGCGGTCAGAGAGCGGCGCGAGGCGATCGAGCAATACACCCGGGGCAACCGCGAGGACCTCGCGCGCGCGGAGAGTGAGGAGCTCGAGATCCTCGAGGCGTACCTTCCCGCGAGCCTGAGCGAAGAAGAAGTCGAGGCCGCGATCCGCGAAATCATCCGGGAAAAGGGGTATTCCAGCGAGCGCCAGGCGGGCCTGGTGATGAAGGACCTGATGGCACTTCACCGCGGGCGCGTGGACGGGAAGCGAGCGCAGGAGATCACGCGCCGGTTGCTCGCGTGAGCGCGCGGTCGGAGGGATCGCCCGGCCGATCCCGGATCCACGAGGTCGAAATCAAGCTGCCGGCCGCCGACCTGGCGGCTGTCCGCGAAAGGCTTGGAGCGAGCGGCGCCCGCCTCGTCTCGGCGCTCCACTTCGAATCGAACGACCTCTACGACGACGACGACGGCACGTTCGCGAAAGCCGGCTGCATGCTGCGGGTCCGGCGGACGGACGACGGTGCGCTCCTGACCTTCAAGGGACCGGCGCGGTTCCACGCGGGAACGAAGACCCGGGAAGAGCGCGAGACGCGGATCTCCGAGCCGGAGGAGCTCCAGCGCATCTTGGAAGCCCTCGGCCGGCGGCCGCGATTCCACTACGAGAAACGGCGCGAAGAGTGGTCGCTCGATGAATGTGTGATCGCGCTCGACGAAACCCCGATCGGATCGTTCGTCGAAGTCGAAGGAGATCCCGCGGCCATCCGCCGCGTGGTCCACGAGCTCGATTTCGACGCGTCGGAATCCCTGCCGTACTCCTACCCCGAGCTCTACGCCCGGCGCCGGCGAGAGGACCGATCGCTCCCCGTCGACATGACCTTTCCGGACGCCGGCGGCCCTGCCGAAGGCAAACCTTGAAGGCGATGCTCCTGGCGGCCGGCCGCGGAACGCGGTTCCGGCCGGTCACGGAAGCCGTCCCGAAAGCGCTCTTCCCTTTCTGCAATGTCCCGCTTCTGCGGACGCACCTTGCCCGCCTCGGCCGGGCGGGCTTCTCGGAGGTCGGGATCAACACGCATCACCTGCCGGATGCGATTCGCGCGAGCGTTCGAGAGCTTCCGTCCGGCGCCCCCAAGACGCGGCTGTTCCACGAGCCGGAGATCCTCGGAACCGCCGGCGCGCTCCGAAACGCGGCGGACTTCCTCTCGACGGACGATTTCCTGGTCGTCAACGTCGACGCGGCTCTGGAGCCGGACTTTGCCGGCCTGATGTCGCGCCACCGTCAGACGGGTCGCGCCGTCACTCTTCTGGTCGCGGAAAACAAGGAGCCGGCCCGATTCACCCCGCTCGCGGCGGAGGGAGACCGCATCGTCTCATTCGGCAGAGGCTCCTCCTGGCCTCTCGTCTACACCGGCGTCTCCATCCTTTCTCGCCGTGTTCTCTCCCGTATTCCGGCGGGAGAACGCTCCCTCGTCGCGGATCTCTGGCAGCCGCTCTTGGACGCCGGCGAAGAGATCGGGTGGCTCCTGCACGACGGACCCTTTTCCGACCTGGGCACGCCGAGGGACTTCCTCCGTGCCACTCGCCAGGCGCTCACGCGAGGCGGACCGTTTCCTTCCGAGAGCGGCGCCTTCGATGCTCCCACGCGCATTCTTTCCAGGATCCCGCTCCGGGGTTTCGAGGGCGTCTCGACCGTCGTGGGCCGGGCCTCGATCGGAAGTGGAGCGCGCCTGATCGAGAGCGTGATCTGGGACGGCGTGGAGATCGGCGCCGGTGCCTATCTCCAGGATTGCGTGGTCGCCGGAGGAAGGGTTCCTCCGGGGGCGATCTTTCGCGACTCGGTATTGTGGGCGGCGCCGAAGGAAACGGCGGCGGCTCATCCGCTGTCGCCGGACGCCTGAGCTCTCACCTCCTCCAGCCGTTCTCGCCCCGTACGTAGTAGAGGGTGTGAATCTTCGCAGTTCTTCCGAACACGCGGACGACCGCCATTCGGTCGCGGCCGTCCCAGAGATAGATGGAGCCGGGCGTGCTCTCGCCGGCCGGGGAAAACGAGCAGAGATCGGAGTTGTTGAAGCGGATCGGGTCGTCCACGCGATCGAGCTTGCGGCCGGGCGTCGAGGGGTCGGGAACAGGCGTGTCTTTGAGGATGCCGGGCCGCACGTCTCCGCGCAGCCAGGGAACGGCGAAGCCGAGGGATCGGTCGACGCCGGATGCGATTTCCGCGTTGCGCACTCCGTTGCCGTTTCCATCGCGATAGAGCGCCCACTCGTAGCGTCCTCCGTCGTTGCGGAACTTCAGAGCGACGGACACTCCTCGGCTCAACGCGTAAGTTCGGGCGCGGAAGAACGCCGCGGCGAGCTCGGCGGCGGCCGATCGGATCGCGAGCGACGCCTGCAGCTGAAACGCGCCGGCCGCGGTCGCCGTCACGAGCGCCGCCGTCACGCCGAGAGCCACGATGAGCTCGAGCGACGAGAAACCGCGGCGCGAGGAAAGCCCGGGACCGCTCGCGCGGACCCGGGCGGGCACGGTCGTCACCGTCCCTTGCCCGCAGGGACGGAAGCCGGAGCGGACTTGGGAGCAGGCTTGTTTTTGGCGGGGGCGGGTCCCTCCTTTTTCCGGGAGGACCCGAGGCGAACCTTTGCGGCGAGTGTGGTGGGGCCGCTCACGGCGACGTAGGGTTTCAGGGTCAGGAACATCTTTTCGCCGATTCCCTTGACCTCCATGAGGTCCTCGGGCCGGGCGAAGGGTCCGTGGGATTTGCGGTAATCGAGAACGCGCCCCGCCACCTTCTCTCCGATGCGCGGGAGAAGCGCGATCTGGGTGGCCGAGGCCTGGTTGATGTTGACTTTTCCGGCGGCCGCGGGAGCGCTCGAATTGTCCGCTGCGAGGAACGCGGCCGAGGAAAGGAGAAGAAGGCCCGCGAGAAACGAGCCCCGCGGGCGGCGGCGAGCGGCGCCGTTCGCGGAAGTCGGAAGTTGCGGAGATCGAGTCGTCATTCGGAAACTCCTTTGCGATTCGGGATCGGTCAGCAAATCGTCCGGGGTGGTAGTCCTTCGGGGTTTTCGTCCTCATCGAGCTTTCGCGATCAGGCGTTCTCCATCGGCACCTCCTGTTTTTCGAGGTGCGATCGTTCGCGAGAAGCGTGCCGCGCGCGGCGTTTCACGGAACCTCTGTGTCGGAAGGCTTTCGCGCGGGTGAGGGCCGGCAGACCGGTGGGAGGGGCGAAAAGAAAACTGTCGGTCCGGTCGGGGAGAGAGGATGGAATCCGCTCAGCCGGAAGGACTCGCACAGAAGGAAAAAGAGGTTGCCACCTGACCGGAGTTTTGGCGGTGTGCTCGCCCGCGGCGCCGATAGACTCGGGCCGTGGCGCTTCGGGAGATCGTCGTCGGCGTGTCGGGAGCGTCAGGCGCTTCGCTGGCCTGTCGCTTCGTGGAGCTCGCGGCCCGCGCGGGCGGGATCTCGCGACTGCACCTTCTGTTTTCGGAATCGGGTCTCGCGGTGGCGCGGAGCGAGATCGACCAATCGATCGGGTCCGCGTCCGACTGGGTCGCGCGACTCGATCTGCCGCGCGACGCCGCGCGTCGAATCGTCCTCCACCCGAACGAGGACATCGGCGCCTCGATCGCGTCCGGGTCCTATCCGATCGCGGGGATGGCCGTCATTCCGTGCAGCGCCGGAACGCTCGGCGCGATCGCCAACGGCATTTCCCGCGATCTCCTCCAGCGCGCCGCCGACGTCTGCCTGAAGGAGCGCCGACCGCTCGTCCTCGCGTTCCGCGAATCTCCCTACTCGCTCGTTCACCTCGAGAACATGCGCCGGGCGACGCTCGCCGGCGCGATCGTCGCGCCACCCTCCCCCGCCTTCTACGTGACCGACCCTTCGATGGCCCGGTTTCTCGACACGTGGTGCGGAAGGATCGCGGGCTTGCTCGGCCTCGAGCTGCCGGGAGAACGCTTCCGATGGACTGGAACGAGCGGAAGACCCCGGACGCGGCGCCGGCCGCGATGAGCCGAGCGCCCGGGATCACGCGGCCGCTGCGAACGACGCTCGAAATGATCCGTGTCTCCCACACGATCTTCGCGCTGCCATTCGCGATCCTTTCGGCCGTGCTCGCCGCGGGCGGCTGGCCCGCCTGGCCCACGCTTGCAAAGATCCTCGTCGCGATGGTTGGTGCCCGCAGCGCCGCAATGGCGCAGAACCGCCTCGCCGACCGGGAGATCGACGGCATGAACCCGCGCACCGCTTCGCGCGCGCTGCCTGCAGGGATGCTATCGGTCGGGTACGTACGCGCGTTTCTCTTCGTATCGGTGGGCGTCTTCCTGCTCGCAGCGGCGAGCCTCAATCGCCTGACGCTTCTACTGGCGCCGGTCACACTCGCCGTCCTCTTCCTCTACTCGTACACGAAGCGCTTCACCGCGCTGTGCCACCTCGTCCTCGGCCTCTGCCTCGCGATGGCGCCCGTCGGGGCCTGGATCGCGGTGCGCGGCGAGATCGGTGCCCCCGCCGTCCTGCTGGGCCTTGCCGTTCTCTTCTGGACCGCCGGCTTCGATGTCATCTATGCACTGCAGGACGAAGCGCACGACCGCCGCGTCGGCCTCCACTCGATTCCGGCGCGACTCGGCAGCCGGAACGCGCTCGCGATATCCGCCTTCTTCCACGTCGCCATGATCGTCTTGCTCGTCGTCGTCTGGCGGACGACGGGCGGCGGCTGGCTGTTCGCCGCAGGAATCGCGGCGACGGCCGCGGCGCTCGTCTATCAGCACGCAATCGTGAGGCCCGACCACCTGAAGCGCGCCGGCGCGGCGTTCTTCACGGCCAACGGATTCGTTTCAGTGGTCCTCGCCGTCTGCGGGATCGCGGACGTGCTCGCCCGGTAGCTGCTCTAGAATCCGCGCCGATGCCGATCCCGTCCGAAGGTGATCTCACGCTGCGTCACGTGGCCGTCGACGGGCCGATCGGCGTCGGAAAGACCTCGCTCTCCGAGATGCTCACCCGCCGGTTCCACGGGACGAAGATTCTCGAGGACGTCGACAATCCCTTCCTCGCCGAGTTCTACAAAAAGAAGAAGGGATCGGCATTTCAGACGCAGCTCTTCTTTCTCCTCTCGCGATATCAGCAGCAACGCGAGATCGCCCAGATCGACCTCTTCACGGACCTCGTGGTCGCGGACTACCACTTCCCGAAAGACAAGATCTTCGCTTACCTGAACCTGGACGACTCCGAGCTCCTGATCTACGACCGGCTGTACTCGCTCCTCTCCGAGTCGGTGGCGAAGCCGAACCTCGTGATCTTCCTGCAGGGGTCGCTCGAAACGTGCATGAAGCGGATCAAGAAGGCGTCCCGGGGATTCGAGAAGGGGATCACGCCCGAATACGTCGCCCAGTTGATCGAGGCGTACAACTACTACTTCTACCACTACGACGAGACGCCGCTCTTAGTCGTCGACACGAACGAGATCGACTTCGTCAACCGGCCCGCCGACTTCGATGATCTGGTTGCGCAGATCCGCCGCGCCAAAAAAGGGATG
>Ga0066709_100004959_pt1 | contig 10804 bp, 10 predicted proteins | sample GraSoiAngelo_158_FD_79665 | JGI IMG/M metagenome (GOLD analysis project Ga0066709, IMG submission 79665) | Grasslands soil microbial communities from the Angelo Coastal Reserve, California, USA - 14_1009_16_30cm | ecosystem: Environmental > Terrestrial > Soil > Grasslands | place: USA... | reverse complement strand
CTATAAGCGAATAACATCGGCGCTTGACACAAACCCCGCTACAACGTGCCGTGTTCCGGAATGTCGAAGATCATTGTTGTCGGGGCTGGAATTAATGGCGTTACCGCCGCGATCGAGCTAAAGAAACGCGGTCACGAAGTGATCCTGGTCGATCCCGGCCCGTTGCCGCATCCGCTCGCGGCATCTACCGACATCAGCAAAGCCGTTCGCGCAGCGTATGGAGCAGATGAAGACTACACAGAGCTCGCGGAACGCTCGATTAAACTCTGGCGCAAATGGAACCAAGAATTCGGAATTGAGTTGTATCACGAAACTGGCGTGATGTTCGTGCGCCAACGCCAAATGAAGCCGGGCGATTTTGAGTTTGAGAGTCTCAAGACATTAGAGCGGCACGGACCCAAGGTTGAGCGGATGAATTCAGCGCAACTGTGGAGGCGATTTCCAGCCTGGAATCCTCAATTGTTCCGAGATGGTGTTCTTGAGTTGGAAGCGGGTTATGCGGAAAGCGGTCGCGCAGTCGCGACGTTAGTCCAACGCGCAGAGTCCATCGGTGTCGAACTGCGCAGCAACAGCCGTTTCGCCCATTTGGATGAACACGATCACCGCATTGAAGGAATTATCCTCCACAACGGAGAGCGCATCGCGGGCGACCGCGTTGTGATGGCCGTCGGCGCATGGACGCCGTATCTGCTTCCTTTCACAAAAAAGTTTTTTCGCGCCAGCGGCCAGCCGGTGTTCCATTTGAAACCTTCGCGACCTGATCTCTTTGCACCCGAGCGTTTCCCTGTCTTTGGGGCGGACATTACGACGACGGGCTATTACGGATTCCCACTCAACCACGACGGAATTGTGAAGATCGCAAACCACGGTCCAGGCCGTGAGATGTCGCCCGAATCTCCCGACCGCGCCGTTACTTCCGGGGAAGAAGATAATCTGCGCAGGTTTTTGTCATGGGCATTCCCCGAGCTCGCCGATGCGCCAATTGTTTATACCCGCGTGTGCATGTATTGCGAAACGCACGACGGAAATTTCTGGATCGCACCCGACCCGGAGCGCGAAGGACTCGTGATCGCCGCCGGTGATTGCGGACATGGATTTAAATTTGCCCCAGTGCTGGGCGAAATTATTGCCGATGCCGTCGTAGAAAAATCCAATCCGATTCTGGAAAAATTCCGTTGGCGACCGGAATTACCCGTGGGCGCCAGCACAGACGTTGCGCGTTTCCTCGGAGACGCTGGTCCAACAACGCAATAATGGATCTCACAGTCGCTGACTCGCTACATAATTGATTGAGAGTCAATTGATTTGAATCACTTCGTTCGAGATGAATCGCAGATGAACCCGCCTTGAATTTGAAATAACGCCAGTCCGGATTAGGCCCTCGTTCGAGCGAGTTGTGCGGCACGTCGCAAAGTAAGCCGCTTCAGCTTCCGCCCTCCCCGAAAAGTCGTTACAGATCGGTCAAATCAACATGAGTTGTTTCGATGCTTCACCACTTAGGCCGGGATCGTTGTCGCCTCGGTGGCGACCATGTAATGAATGTATGAAACCCTTCACCGGGTCAGCTCGGAAACCGCGCGGGTTGCCACAGCGCTGTAGTCTCGGGCAGGCCAAGAGAGACATTCATTGCCTGCACGGCTTGTCCTGCCATTCCCTTGCCGAGATTATCGATGGCGACCATGATTGCGGAGGTGTTTTTGCTTGCTGCGACACCGACATCGGCAAAGTTAGTTCCTGCTACTGCCGCGATCCTCGGGCTTTCTTCCACCATTCGGACAAATGGACAATCGTCGAAAGCTGATGCAGCGCGAGCCTGCAACGCAGAGGGATGAAGTCCGTCCACATTCTCAAACTGTAGAGTGACGAAGATTCCCCGGACGAAGGGCCCGCTATGTGGGACAAATCCAAGCTTACCTTCGATGTTGTATGCTGCCATCGCCATCTCTACCTCAGCGGTGTGATGATGTGTCAGAATTTTGTAGGCACGAAAGTCGTTTGCGCGTGACGGATGATGTGCTGCAGAGGTTGGGCTGGTACCGCTACCGCTCGAACCCGTCACCGCGTTGGCTGCCAAGAAATCAATCTGTAATCCTCGAAGCGGCAGAAGCGCCAGTTGCAAAGCAGTCGCGAAACAACCGGGACTGGCGATTCTTTTCGCGCCCTTGATAGCGGCGCTATTCCATTCTGGAAGACCATACACAAACTGCGACAACAACTCCGGACATGGATGTTCGAATCCATTTAGCTGGAGGAATGCGCGCGGATTAGGGACTCGAAAGTCCGCGGAGAGATCAACAAGCAACATGCGTCCAGCGATACCCGAGCGCGACCATGCCGATTCAAGTTCGCGCAATCGGCCCGCTAGTTCTCCATGCGGTAATGCGGAGACGATCACGGGCTGTTCACTGCGAGCGAGGTCCTGCCAATCGATCTCCGATTCGAACCGACCGTCAACGACGCCGCGCAAATTTGGATGCGCCGTGGAAAACTGCTTTCCACCCAAGTTGCGTGATGTTCCACGAAGACTGCACACCTCGGGGTGACGCGAGAGCCAGAAGAGCAACTCGCCGCCGCCATAGCCCGATGCGCCGAAGATAACCGCGTCAATTTTCATGCGGTTTTCCGAGATGCGGCCGAATTTTCTCAAGCACCAGGTCGCCAAACTGTTTTGGATTCGTGCGCGCGTTGCATGCGGGCAGTCCGAGCGATTCCACGAAGCGAGCACCGACGCGATTATCAGTCGCGGGACCGGTGACGACATCCACGTCCAAGCCGAACACGGTGCGGAAATGCGCCACGCCACCCGCAACGCCGACAGGATCATTCGCGCACAAAACGAAGGCCGCGCCCCAAGCCTTCAGTTCCGGATCGGCAAGTATCGTTTGGACGCCGTATTCGCCCATGATTCCATCGCCCGTCTCCGCGACAATCACGTCAACGCTGCGCGCCGCCAACTCATTGAAGATCACTCGCGCGATGCGTGCTGAATTTTCCGGTCCCGTGCAGGCGATCCCCGCATCGGTGAAATCGAGGATCGCATCGGCTCCGTAGTCGCGCATCGAAAGAATATCGCGCAACAAACTGACGCCGGTGAGTTTGGCGCCACCTACGCTGAATCCTTCCTGTGAAAACCGGCGTACCAACGCGCACGCGGCGCGCGTTTTGCCAGATTGCATGCAAGTGCCCGCAACAAAAACAACGGGCACCCGCCGCGCATTCACATGTCCCTCGATTGCTCCGTTGGAGATCGACGCCGGCACGCCGATGCGGGTCCCGAATTCCGGGAAGAGCAGGACCTGACCGAGTATTTCCACTTCAAACGGCGCACCAACGTCGGGGCTGCCGGAAATGGCTTTGCCGATGACGCCGCCCATGTTCAAGAGGTGAAGAGAATCACCGACTTTCACCTCCGTCGGCATGACGCCCTCGTAGCCTTGCAGCGCGTTGCGGTGACCGAGCGTCCCGGCGATCACATCCTCCGAATGCAGGACGCTCAAGCGGCCGTGAACATCTTCCAGTTGGTTGTAAACGCTTTTCTCGCCGTGGACCCCACCGACCACAACCGCACCTGGTGTCGCTTCGATTTCCTGCCGGAGCGTAACCTGACGTCCTAGGTGCAGATTGCGAGTAACCGAGCCGATTTTATCGAGATGAATGCGCATGAGAGAGGCCCTTCACTCGCTGCGCGAACCCATCGCCAGCGTCTGCGACACGCCAAAGATTTTTGCGAACGACGCCGCCTCCGATCCAGACCAGAGCGATGTTCCTTCGCCATAACTTGCCATCTCTGGACGCATGAGACTGTTCGCTGAGCGCACACCTTCGACTGTGAAACTGCAGGGAGAAATTCGTAGGCGCACGTCACCCGTCACGACTTGCTGACTGGATTCGAGAAATGCTTCTAAGTCGCGCGCGAGCGGATCGAAAAACTGACCTTCATGCAACAATGTGCCGTAGAGATTTCCGAGGTGTTCCTTCCAAAACAGTTGCTTGCCGGTGAGAACGAGTTTTTCCAATTCGCGATGCGCGGCGATGAGAAGATGTGCGGCCGCAGCTTCGAAGCCGACGCGACCCTTGATTCCCAAAATCGTGTCGCCGAGATGAATGCCGCGCCCAATCCCATACTTCTGGCCAATCGCGTTCAACGCGTCAATCACCGCGACCGGGCTTTTCTTTGATTCTCCATCGATTTGAGACGGCACGCCCTTGTTAAAGGTGATCGTTACCGCTTGCGCTGGAAGCGCCGGCTCAATTTTTCCCCCAGGATAGGCGTCGTCGGGCAGGTGCTGCCAGGAATCATGTGTCTCCTTTCCGCCAATACTCGTACCCCACATTCCTTCGTTGATACTATATTGCTCGACCTTCTCGGGAAATGTGAAGCCGCGCGCGGAGAGGAACGCGCGTTCTTCGGTGCGGCTCAAAGCAAGGTCTCGAATCGGCGCGAGAACCTCCAGTTCTGGCGCGAGCGTGCGAAACGCCACGTCGAAACGGACTTGATCGTTCCCCGCGCCGGTCGACCCATGCGCGAGTCCGACTGCGTTGATCTGGCGCGCGTGATTCACCACCCGATGCGCCTGGCAAACTCGCTCGGCACTAACCGAGAGTGGATAGAGCCCGCCGCGCAGAACGTTACCCGCCAAAAGGAAGCGTAAATAATCGCGAAACAACTCCTCGCGCGCATTGATCGTGGTATGCGACTCCGCACCAAGTTCGCACGCAAGCTTATCGATCCGTGCCAACTCCGCATCACTGAATCCACCGGTATCAACGGTGACCGTATGGATCTCGCGCCCTTGTTCACGCAACCAGAGAACACAAAACGAAGTATCCAGTCCGCCGGAAAAGGCGAGTAGAGTGCGGGGGGCTGTGTTCATGGCCAATCGAAGAGACGTTGGGTGGTACTCGCGAGGGAACGTCGGCGATCACCGATCCAGTTTTTGCTGTCCGCAAGTGCGATGGCAATCTCTGTCATGGATAGTTGCCCAGCTTCGGGGACTGTGCTGCTGGCAGTCACAGCAACTGGTTTGAAACTTCCGTCCTGCAATTGCCGCGCGACCTGCGCGTAAGCAGCGCGGAACGGCATCCCTTCTGCCGCCAGCCGGCACGCCTCACTCGCGGCGTGAACTTCCTCGCTGCACGCTGTGGCGCATGCTTGCCCATTGATTTCCAGACCCGGCATCAGCCGCGTCACCACGTCGAAAAGCTGTTCGCCTTTGGCCACGATTTCGAGAAAGGGAGCTTTCGACAATTGTTGATCGCGGTGATAACTCGAAGGTAACCCCCCACTGAGATTCGAGAGCAACGTCGCCAACCCACGCAATTCGCGGCAACGCCCCCGCGCCAGTTCCAGCACGTCGGGATTCCGCTTTTGCGGCATCAAGCTAGAACCAGTCGTGAAGGTGTCGGGCAGTCGCACGAAATTGAATTCCTCCGTGCTCCAGATCAACAGATCCCAGAGCGCCTTCTCTAAAGTGCCCGCGGCGGACACAATCCATGCCGCGATCGCTTGCTCGTGACGCCCACGGCTGTTCATCACATCGATCGGGCTGCGTTGCACACGAGAAAATCCCAATAGCTCCGCAGAGCGCTCTCGGTTCAGTCTTAGTGGAACACCGAAGCCGGCTGCTGCTCCGAGCGGGCAACGGTCGATTCGCAACCAAAGCGCGGGAAGTTGTTCAAGTTCCTCAATTAATCCTTCTGCGAACGCCACAGCCCACATTCCCCAGCTCGACGGCATGGCGCGCCGCATGTGGGTGTAACCCGCAAGCAGCGCAGAGGAATGGGTCCGCGCGAAATCTACGAAAGCCGACGCGCAGTTTCCTAAAGCTTCGCCCAAATCGAGAAGGCGCACGCGCATCCAAAGCCGCAACGCGGTTTGCACCTGGTCGTTGCGCGACCGGGCGAGATGGATGCGGCTGCCAGTAGGACCGAGCTCCTTCGTCAGGGCAACTTCGAGCGCCGTGTGGCCGTCCTCTTGTTCGCGCGTAATCGTTAATTCGCCGCGCTCGCTCTGTTCGTTTAAGCGACGCAGTGCCGCAACTAGCGCCTTCGCTTCATTTTCCGGCAGTAATCCGCATCCGCTCAGCATCCGCGCGTGCGCCGCACTGCCTTCCGCGTCGAATGGCAGTAATTGCAGATCGATGAGTGGATCGTCACCGACCGTGAACGCGTGCAGCTGCTCATCCAGAGGCAGACCTTTGGCCCAGAGCATCTCAGACATACGCAATCTCCGTCGCCGCCATCCGAAAATAGGTGTGTACGAACCGACTGTAGAATGCCGCGCCTGCTTCTAATTCTGATAAAAGCAGATACTCGTTGGGCCGATGACTCCGGTTCGTATTACCCGGGCCGACCTTGACCGCAGGAATGCCCTTGAGGAACGCCCAATCTGAAGTGGTCACCGATCCCACGGCCGCAGAAGCGTCAGCTACTTCGAGCGCGGCGCGCACGACGAGTTCGGAAGCGCTCGTCGCGACAGGTTCGTAACGATGCGAATGCACGGTGACTTCGCTTTCAAGCCTGGCACCGATTTCGGCGATGACGGCAGCATGATCGAGATTCGGTGTAGTACGCAGATCGACAAAAAAGTCGCAACAGTCCGGAACCTGATTACGGGCGAGACCGCCGCTGATCTGGGTGACCTGTGCGCGGGTTGCACCCAAACCTTCATGCGCCTCGAATTCTACTGCGGCTAGACGCGAGATATCGCGCGCCGCCTTGTGAATCGCGTTTTCGCCGAGATGCGCATGGGCCGCGTGCGCAGCTTTTCCATGCGCGGTACACCGCAGAATCAGGAGACCCCGCTGGGACGTGCAAACCTGGAGACCGGTCGGTTCACCGACAAGAGCAGCATCAATCTGATCAAGCTTTGGTCTGATTGTGCGGATGCCTTCACCGCCGTGCTCTTCATCCGCGACAAACGCAAAAGTGATCGATCCCTTAAAGTCTCCGTGCTGGATTTCGCGGGCTGCCATGATCATCGCGGCGACGGAGCCTTTGGCGTCATTCGCGCCGAGGCCGATTAACTTGCCATCCTCGAGTTGAGGCTCGAAGGGAGAGCTTTTCCAACCGGCGCACGATGGCACGGTATCGAGATGGCTGAGCAGGACTAGGTGGGGTCGTTCACCTTTTCCCAGCGTCCACCAAATGCTGTTGCCTTCGCGCTGAATCCTGAACCCTTCCTTAGACAAAATTGCGCTAAGATCGTTTGCTAGTTTGGCTTCATCGCCCGAGACGCTCGGCGTAGAAACGAGAAACTCGAGGAGCTGCGCGGCGTTCATGAGTTCGGCTCCGACGGGCGCTCCGTAACCAACATCGTACCGCTGCCCTCATTCGTGAAAACCTCCGCGAGGATCGAATCAGAGAGAAGACCCGAGACGAAGTGCACGCTCGCCACACCTGCGCCGAGCGCTGAGACCGCCGCGGCGATTTTCGGCCGCATGCCGTTTTGGATCGCACCGGAGGCTTGCAGTTCTGTCACCTTCGCCAGATCGACCAAAGGAAGCAGGCTGTGTGGATTTTCAGGATCGGAAAGCAAGCCGGTCGATTTTAGGACGAAGAATAATTTCTCCACTCTGAGCGCCACCGCGATGGCTGCAGCGACGGAGTCCGCGTTCGTGTTGAGAATCTGCTGCGTTGCGTCCACGGTGAGAGGCGCGACGACCGGGACGTAGCCGCCGTCGATCAGCACCCGCAACACGCGCGGCTCAACGGATTCGATATCACCAACACACTCAAAATCTACCTTCTGGCCATCGACGGGCATAGGCGGACGGCGTCCGCTGCGAAGTAAGCCCGCATCCTGCCCCGATAAACCAACGGCAAATAAACCAGCCGCCTGAAGATCGGCGATCAGGTCCATCTGCACGCCGCCTTTCAAAACCATCTTTGCTGCTTCCAGCACTTCTGGGGTCGTGACGCGGCGACCGGCCACCTTCTGTATGGCGAGGCCAAGATGCTGGCACAGTTCATCTACGGCCGGACCGCCCCCATGCACGACGACGAGCGGAATTCCAAAACTCGAAAGTAGCGCCAATTGTCCGCAGATGCTCTTGCGTGAGGTGCCGTCCGCGAGAATGTCGCCGCCGATCTTAACCACGAACGGCTTGTTGCGGAACGCACGCACATATTTCGCGGCGTCTTTCAGTGGATCGAATGGAGATCTTCTGGTCATGATTAGTTCAGTAGCGAGTCAAGCAAAGCGCGCTGCACATGAAAACGGTTCTCGGCCTCGTCGACGACCCGGCTCCAAGGTCCATCGAGAACAGCGTCGGCAATCTCCACGTTCCTTCGAACTGGGAGGCAGTGAAGAAAAATCGCGCCTCGCGCGGCTCTTTCCATGTGATGTGGCGAAATCATCCAGTCCGGGTGTTGCCTAACGACATCCGACCCCAACCCGCTCAGAGTCGCTGGTCCCCACGCTTTCGCATAAACGGCACGCGAGCCTTTCAGGGACGGATACTGTTCGTGAAAGAATGACACGCTGCCGCCGCTTGCTGCCGCATAAATTTCAGCTTCGCTAACTACGTCCGGATGCAACTCGAAGCCTCGTGGGTGGGCCACCCGCAGTTCACATCCACGGGCCGCCGCAGTTAGGAGGAACGAGTTCGGCACGGCTTTCGGGAGCGATTTGATATGTGGAGCCCACGTGAGTGTGACGGGCAATCCCTTCGCGGAGCCAAACTGGTCTTCGATCGTGAGCAGGTCCGCTATCCCTTGGCATGGATGCTCCCGTGCACTTTCCATACTCACGACTGGCACGGTTGCATATTGTCGAAATGCTTTGATTACCGCATCGTCGTGGTCGGCGGCGTCATCCACACCGCCAGCGAAAGTTCGCACCGCCAGCGCATCGACGTAACGGCACAACACGGGCACGGCTTCCTTCAAGTGTTCTGCGCGATCCGCGTCCATCACTGCGCCGATTCGATCCTCGAATTTCCACGTCGAGCTGCCAACTTCCATCACCACTGCGCTGCCCCCCCCGCGCGCCATAACGGCTTCAAATGAAGCACGTGTGCGCAGGGACGGATTGAAGAAGAGCATGCCGAGGAGTTTATCCCGCAAATGCTTCGGATGCGGTTTTCCCTTCCAGGCTTTGGCGGTCGACAAAATCCGGTTAACGATTTCGAGGCCGAGATCTGATAAGAGCGTCGCGTGTTTCATCTTGAATTCACTTAAAAGTCGTGGACGGCGTGAGCCAGCGCAGCGATCGCTTCATCAGTTAAATTCAACGGCGGCATCAGCCGTAGGACCTCAGGATCGGCGCTGCTACCGACCAAGATTCCCTTCTGCTGAAGATGCTGCTTCAACGCGGACGCATCGCTCGGCACTCGCAATCCCAAGAGAAGACCGGCGCCGGAAACGTCCGCTACACAACTCCCTGCCAGTGATTGTCGGATTTGGGCTTCGGCGATCACTGCACGAGCCATCAGCCTTTCGTCCCGGATTACGTCCAGTGTTGCCAGCAACGCAGCGCATGCCAGCGGTGAGCCGCCGAAAGTGCTGCCGAGGTCTCCTGGCTTGAGGCTATCAGCAATTTCTTCTGTCATCAGAAGCGCTCCCATCGGAACGCCGGACGCGAGGCCTTTTGCAGTAGTCAGCAGGTCTGGCCGCACCCGATACTTCCCGGCGGCATACGGTTGACCGAGTCTTCCCATACCGGTCTGAACTTCATCCAGGATTAGCAGCGTGCCTGCTGCTGCCGTCACATCCCTCAGCTTCGCAAGGAAGCTCGGCGTTGCGACACGAATCCCGGCCATGCTTTGAATTGGTTCCAGAATAACGGCGGCGACCTGAGTGAAATCGAATGCATCCAGTTGGGCCTCGTCGTTCCATTTCAGGCGCGCGCAAGGAACGAGAAACGGGGCGTATGCTTCGGACAATTTCCGATCGTCGGTGGCAGAGAGCGGCAGCATCCCACGCCCGTGCCAACCCCCATCGAATGCAGCAAAGCGGGAGCGGCCGGTGAGCTTCGCGGCCAGTTTCAGCGCATTCTCGTTGGCCTCACTTCCCGTGTTGCAGAAAAATACGGATGCTAGACGTAGCTCTCCGTGAGAGTTGGCGAAACGAATGAGAGCCTCAGCCGCCTCCTGACGGACTGGAATGTCGGCGGCGGTGCTGTAAAACAACAACTTCTTAGCCTGCCGGGCGATCGCCGCCACAACGTGGGGGTGCGCATGACCAGTGCTGCAGACGCAATGGCCGCCATAGAAATCAAAATAATCGCGCCCCGCGTTATCGAAGACGCGAACGCCTTCTCCCCGCACGAGTGAGAACGGAAAAGCGACGCAAGTCGGCAGCAGAGGTCGAGCCATGGGTGTGGAGGCAAAGTACAAAGGAGGCGCAGCCTTTTAGCCGAATACCTCCCAGATTTTTCGCGTTGCAGTCCGCTGCAGATTCGGCTTAACCAGCGCAACAAAAATTGTGTCATCCCCGGCAATCGTACCGGCGATTTCAGAAATTCGGGCGCGATCAATTTCTACCGCGACCGCCGAGGCGAGCCCAGATTCACACCGCGCGACCAACAAGCAATCGCCAACTGGCGCGAGACTCAGGAGACCGGCCGCCGAGGCGCCGTCTGGAACCTGTGGCAACCTATAAAAACCGCGGTGCTTTACGATCCCTAACTCCTCTAGATCGCGGGAAACGCTTGATTGTGTTGCAGGAACTCCAGCGCGTTGCAGTAAGTGTAGAAGCTTGTCCTGCGTAGTGATCCGACGCGCTTGAACCAGCGCTAATGTTTTCTCCTGACGCTTTCGGCGGCTAATTAATGCAGCCATAATGCATAATCAGTGCATAATTG
>Ga0066709_100004958_pt1 | contig 10806 bp, 1 predicted proteins | sample GraSoiAngelo_158_FD_79665 | JGI IMG/M metagenome (GOLD analysis project Ga0066709, IMG submission 79665) | Grasslands soil microbial communities from the Angelo Coastal Reserve, California, USA - 14_1009_16_30cm | ecosystem: Environmental > Terrestrial > Soil > Grasslands | place: USA... | reverse complement strand
TGACGAGGTGCCGATCGGCTGCGTGATCATCCAGGACGGCATCGTCGTGGGCCGCGGACACAATCAGACCGAAGGCCTGAACGACGCGACCGCGCACGCCGAGATCCTCGCGATCGGCGCCGCGTCGAACACGCTCGGCTCGTGGCGGCTGAACGACTGCACGCTGTACGTCACGCTCGAGCCGTGCGCGATGTGCGCGGGCGCCATGATCCTGGCGCGGGTCGGGCGGCTCGTCTACGGCGCGGCCGACGCGAAGGCCGGCGCCTGCGGATCGGTGCTGGACGTGATCCACGAGACCCGGCTCAACCACTGCGTCGAGGTCACCGCAGGAGTGCTGGCGGGCGAGTGCGGCGCCATCCTCAAGGAGTTCTTCCAGCGCAAGCGCCGCGAGGCGGAATCGCAGACCGAGCCCGGCCACGCCTAGCCAGAGGCCATGGCGCGTTCCGCCTGTGCTTGCGGATCCGGCCGGGACGCCGGGCTGCCTGCCGGTCGGTGTTTGTGGCCCCCCGGCCTAGACGCCGGGGTCGCCTGCCGGCGGTGACCGGCTTTCGGCTTCCTGCTCGCCGGGTGCGGCGGTAACATCGGGCTCCGGCCCGGATCCTCGACGCAGGGAAGGTCAGCGCCGCCCGTGCCGGGTGTCACACCCGCCAAGTTCGAACCAACGGGTTCCCCTCGTCCCGGAGGCCGCATGTCTCGCTCGCTCCTCCCCGCATTCCTGCTTGCGGCGTTCGTTCTGTGCGAGTTGCCCGCCGCCGCCTCTGCCGACAAGCCGCCCGCGGTCGCGAACGAAGTGATCGTGAAGTACAAGAACAACCCCAGCCAGAGCGAGCGCGCCAACATCCGCGCGCAGATGCACGCCCGCTCGAAGCGCAAGTTCCGGATGATCGACGCGGAGGTCGTCCATGTCGACGACCTGTCAGTGGAACAGGCGATCGCGGCGGCGCGGACGAGCTCCAAGGTCGAGTACGCCGAGCCCAACTACGTGCTGCACGCGTTCGAGAACGCGGCGCCCGCGGGGACACGGGCGGCCGCAGCGCCTGGCGCATTGCTCGCGCCGGCTGTACCGCTCCCGCCGGCGGAGCTGCTCACGCCTGCCGCGCTGCTCCCGCCGGCTCCGGCTGCGGGCACTCCGGGGGCGGGCGTCCTGCTCTCGCCCAACGACCCGTACTTCGTGCTGATGTGGCAGCTCAAGAACAACGGCCAGACCGGCGGCACGCCCGGCGCCGACATCCGGGCCACGAAGGCGTGGGACGTGTTCACCGGAGATCCCAACCTCCTGGTCGGAGTGGTGGACACCGGGATCGACTACACCCATCCCGACCTGGGCCAGAACGTGTGGACCAATCCCGGCGAGATACCGGGGAACGGCATCGACGATGACAACAACGGCTATGTCGACGACGTCCACGGCTATGACTTCGCGAACGGCGACGGCGATCCCATCGACGACAACGGTCACGGGACCCACGTGTCGGGGACGATCGCCGCCCGCGGCAACAACGGCATCGGCACCGTGGGCTTGAACTGGCAGGCGAAGATCGTCGCCATCAAGTTCCTGAACGCGGGCGGTTCGGGCTCGGTCGACGGGGCGATCGCGGCGATCGAGTACGCCGTCACGGTCGGGGTGCGGGTCATGAACGCCTCGTGGGGCGGTGGCGGGTTCTCGCAGGCGCTCGAGGACGCGATCGCCGCCGCCGGCGCCGCCGGCGAGCTGTTCGTCGCGGCGGCCGGCAACGATTACCTGGGCAACAACGACCTGAATCCGGTGTATCCCGCCTCGTTCCCGCTGCCCAACATCATCTCCGTGGCGGCGACCGACAACAGCGACCACCTGGCGTACTTCTCGAATTACGGGCCCACGACCGTGGACATCGGGGCCCCCGGTGATCGGATCCTGTCCACGTTCCCCGGCGGCTCGTACGCCGTGCTGTCCGGGACATCGATGGCGGCGCCGCACGTGACGGGCACGCTGGCGCTGATGCTGGGCCGCTCGCCGGGCCTGACCGCGTCGGCGGCGAAGGCGCTGCTGCTGCAGCACGCCGATCCCGTGCCGGATCTCGCGGGCAAGGTGGTGTCGAACGGGCGCCTGAACGCGTTCCTTTCGATCGCGGACGCCGATTCGATTCCCCCCGGCACCATTGTCGACCTGGCGGCGACCGGCGCGTCCTCCAACACCATCGTCCTGTCGTGGCACGCGACCGGCGACGACGGCTCCGCCGGCCGCGCCACGGAGTACGACGTGCGGTACGCGCCGAGCCCGATCACCCCGGCCAACTTCGGATCCGCGACGCGCGTCACGAGCGGCGTGCCGCTCCCGGACACGTCCGGGAGCCCGCAATCGTTCGAGGTGACGGGCCTCGCGTTCAGCACCAAGTACTACCTGGCGTTGCGCGCGATCGACGAGTTCGGGAACGCGGGCCAGATCTCGAACGTCGTGACCGGCACAACGCTCGGCGCGCCGCGCGCGGTGGCCACGCCGGCGAGCTTCCACGAGTCGCTCCTGACGGGCCAGAGCGTGACCCGGACGCTCAGGCTGGAGAACGGCGGGGAGGGCACGCTCGATTTCACCATCCCCGATCCGCAGCCCGTGACCGCGCCACAGCCGGTGTATCCGTTCCAGCTGATCCAGAAGGGGACGCGCGACCCGCGCACCGGACCGGCGGTCCTCGACCACCACGGCGGACCCGACGCCTACGGGTATCGCTGGACCGACAGCGACGATCCGCTGGGCCCCACGTTCGACTGGGTGGACATCATCGGGACGGGCACGCGCCTGGAATCGCTGGTGGGCGACGAGGACGTGTCGGTCAGCATTCCGATCGGATTCGACTTCCCGTTCTACGGAACCACGTTCAACACCGTGAACATCGCCAACAACGGCTGGCTGTCGTTCACGAGCGCGCTCGTTCCGAGCTACGCGAACCAGCCGCTCCCGAACAGCGGCGACCTGGTCCCCGAGAACCTGATCGCGCCGTTCTGGACCGACTTCACGTTCCTGGGCGTGCCTCGCGTCTACTACAAGCACGACGGGGCGCGGTTCATCGTCTCGTTCGTGAACGTGCCGCATTACGTGTTCGGGGGCTCCTACACGTTCCAGGTGGTGCTCGACCCGAGCGGAGGGATCCGCTATCAGTACCTGGACCTCGTGGGCCCCACGCAGTACGCCACGATCGGGATCCAGAACGCCGCGCGGGATATCGGCCTCAACATCGCGTTCAACTCGCTGTACGCGCACGGCGGTCTCGCCGTGCAGATCCAGCCCCCGCTGCGATGGTTGAGCGTGACGCCGCGCTCGGGTCGCATCCTGGCCGGACAGTCGCAGGACCTCACGGTCCGGTTCGACGCGGGTTCGCTCCTGGGCGCGAGCTACCGGGCGAACCTGGAAGTGGACAGCAACGATCCCCAAGAGCCCGTGCTCGCGGTGCCGGCCCAGCTCGACGTGATCGGCGTTCCCGATCTCACGCTGTCGGCGACGTCGCTCGACCTGGGGCCCGTGTTCGTCGGCGGCACGGCGCGCGACACGCTCGTGATCTCCGACACCGGCACCGACAGCCTGCGGGTGAGCTCGATCGTCTCCGACAACCCGGCGTTCACGGTGGTGCCGGCCGCGCTGGTCCTGGGGCCATTCGAGAGCGGCCGCGTCCATGTCACGTTCTCTCCCTCGACGCTGGGGCCCGCGAAGGCGAATCTCCGCATCACCAGCAACGATCCCGACCGCGGTTCCGTGACGGTCGCACTCGCGGGCGCGGGGATTCCGCCTCCCAACATCGCGGTATCTCCCGAATCGTTGAGCGCAGCGTTGCTGGTGGGGGAGACCGCCGTGCGCACGCTGCACATCGCGAACACCGGGAGCGCCGACCTCGAGGTGCAGCTCGGCGTGGAGGGCGGCTCCGCGCCGGCGCCGGCGCGGGCAGGGCTCTCGCGGGCGGCGCCCGGCAAGGCCCCGTCCGCCCGGCTCGCGGCGTCGCGCGCCCCGGTGGAAGAGCCGCCGGGAGGCGGCGGGGGCTACTCTCCCCGGGTGGGCCCGTCGCTCAATGCGCAGCCGCGCCAGAGCTCACCGCGCGCGCTGTCCGGGGTCTACTCGGGCACCTACCTCAAGTTCGGCATCAGCGACCTTGGCGAGATCATGCCGTTCCAGTACCCGATCGGAAACGAGCACTTGCAGGTCGGGGCCTTCATCTCCGGTTACACAGTGGGCTTCCTCAACGGCGGCGCGCCGTCGACCTACTTCGCCGGATACGAAGTCGGAAACGGCCTGCTGCCGCTGTCGTATGCGGAGCTCGTCAACACTCCCGACTTGGTGGTGGTCGAGACCGTGGCGCAGACCGTGGACAGCCAGCTCCAGGTGCGGCGGCGCTTCACGTTCCCGCGCGGCCAGAAGTACGTCCACATCAACACCACGCTCGTCAACATCTCCGGTCACACGATCGCCGGGCCCATCTTCAAGCCATTCGCCGACTGGGATGTGGACGGCGACTACCAGGACGACACCTGGGACTACGATCCCGGCCACCGCATGGCGTGGGCGGCCAACCAGCATTACGTCGCGATCGCGAGCGCGGAGAAGCCCGACGTGATCGACGTGTTCGGCTGGCCCGATCTCGCCGACTACACGACGACGGTCGAGTTCCCGAACGGCCCGCTGCAAAACTTCGACGGGCTCGAGCTGCTGCACTTCTCGCATCCGGATCTTGCGTCGGGCGCGACGATGTCGGTGAACACGGCCTATTGCGCCGGCGACGACCTGGAGGAGCTGCGCAGCGTGGTGGAGCGAGCGGTCCCGAACCTGGGCTGGCTCGGCGTGGACACGCTCCCGTTCACCGTCCCCGCGGGCCAGTCGCGCGACGTGCAAGTCACGTTCGACGCCCGGAGCCTGGTGGGAGGGGACTATTCGGCGCGGGTGCTCGTGTCGAGCAACGACCCCGACGAGCCCGTGATCCGCATTCCCGCGCACCTCCACGCCACCGGCGTCCCCGACATCCGCGTGAGCTCGACGAGCCTCGCGTTCGGCGACGTGTTCGTGGGGTTCTCGCGTCCCGAGACGCTGGTCGTCTCGAACGACGGCACCGACACGCTGCGCGTCACGAGCATCACTTCGAGCTCGGCCGACTATCATCCGGAGGTCGCGAGCATGGCGCTCGGCCCGCACGCGTCGCGCCCGCTGCCCGTCACGTTCACGCCGTCGGCACCGGTGTTCCACGGCGGCACGCTCACGCTCAGGAGCGACGATCCCGACGAGGGCACGCTCGACGTGACGCTGTCGGGCGCGGGACTGCTTCCCCCGGTGGCCGGGGTGTCGCCGGAGTCGCTGGCGGTGACGTTGTTCACCGGGGCGACTGCGCACCGGGCGCTGCACGTGTCCAACACCGGCGGCAGCAACCTGTCGTTCAGCGTGACGCTGGAAGGCGATAGCGCGCGGGCGGGGCCCGCCGCCGCGCGCGCCGCGGCGACGGCAACGGGCGGGACGCCGCGCGCGCCCGCACTCTTGGCCGCCCGCGGCACGCCGCCGGCCGCCCGCGCCATGCTCGAGCGCCGGGCGGGAGCGGCGGGATCCGGGATCGCCGATCCCAAGGACGGCGGGTCGTGGGCGGCGTACGCCGCGCGCACCGGATCGATGGACGAGGGCCGGGGCCAGCGCCCGCGCGTCGATGCCGGCACGCTGCCCACCGTGATCCAGGACCCGGCGGGCGACGCTCCGGCCGTGGATGTCGTGCGACTCGGCGCCGCCGCCGGCTTCGGATCGCTGCGCATGCGCCTGGACTTGGCCACGCCGTTCGACCCGTCGAACTTCGGCGGCTTCATCTCGCTCGACATCGATCGCAATCCCGCGACGGGACTGCCGCCCCTGTTCGGCTCGCCGGGGCAGGACATCGGCGCCGAGTTCCAGATCCTGATGTTCGGCGTCGAGTTCGGCGTCGTCGATCTCGAGCGGCGCACCGGCGAATACATCGGCTCCTTCCCGATCACGTCCGACGCGAGTGGATTCGAGTTCGCGATCCCGCTCGCGGCGCTTGACGGCGACGACGGCACCATGGACGTGGTGGGGGTGGTGGGCACGAACTTCGGTCCGACCGACTGGTTCCCCGACTCCGGTCACGGCACGATCTACGCGGTCTCGTTCCTGTCGGTCGTGCCGGATTCGGGCAGCGTGCCGCCCGGCTCCACGGGCGACCTCGACGCCGTGTTCGATGCCGCGGGCCTGAACGGAGGCGACTACGCCGCGAACCTTCGCATCGAGACGAACGACCCCGGGCCCGGCGGCCTGCTCCAGGTGCGGGCCCGCCTGCATGTGATCGGCGCCCCGGACCTGATCCTCGCTCCGGCCGCGCTGGACTTCGGCTCGCCGTTCGCCGGACAGACGGCCGCCGAGTCGCTCGTGGTCTCGAACGGCGGCACGGACCTGCTGGAAGTGACCGGCATCGCCGTGTCGCCGGCCGTGTTCAGCGCGAGCGATTCGAGCTTCTCGCTCGCGCCGGGCTCGAGCCGGGTGGTGCTCGTCTTTTTCCGGTCGCTCTCGCCCGGCAAGTTCACGGGCGCACTGCGGGTGTCGAGCAACGATCCCGACTCGCCGCTCGCGACGGTTGCGCTGGCCGGCACGGCGCTCGCCGCACCCGTGATCGGCGTCTCTCCCGAGTCCGTCACCGTCGCCCTGATCCAGGGCCAGATCACGGATCGCACGCTCACGATCGCGAACCACGGGGGCAGTCCGCTCACGTTCGACATTCCCCAGCCACTGTTGTCGGACACGACCGCCCGGCTGCCGGCGCTCGTCCTCGCCAAGGGGCAGCCCGATCCGCGCGTGGGCCCGCCGGTGACGCAGGGCCGCGGCGGCCCCGACGGCTTCGGCTATCGATGGATCGACAGCCGCGATGCCGGCGGTCCGGCGTTCGGCTGGGTGGACCTCACCGGGATCGGGGCCCGCGCCCCGCTGTTCGACGACGAGGACGTCGCCACCAACATCCCGGTCGGCTTCGCGTTTCCGTTCTACTCCGATTCCGGCGCCGCCCCGCGCACGTTCACGACGATCAACATCGCTTCGAACGGCTGGCTGTCGTTCACCGACGCGCAGATCCCCTCTTACACCAACCAGCCGCTGCCCAGCGGCTCCGCGCCGGCCAACCTGATCGCGCCGTTCTGGGCGGACCTGGATCTGCTGGGAGTGCCGGGTGTGTACTACTACTCCGACGGCCAGAAGTTCTACGTGGCGTGGATCAACGTGCAGCACTACGGCGGCGGCGGTCCGTACACGTTTGAAGCCATCCTGGACCGCTCCGGCGAGATCACGTTCCAGTATCTCCTGATGAGCAGTCCCACCTACCTCGCGACGGTCGGCATCCAGAACGAGAATCGCGACATTGGGCTCACGATCGCGTTCAACGTGGACTACGTCGCGAACGGGCTGGCGGTCCGCGTCATCCCGCCCGCGCGCTGGCTGTCGGCGACGCCGGCGCAGGGCAGCGTTGCTCCCGGCGGCGCTCAGGACGTTCGGTTGCACTTGGACGCCCGCGACCTGGCGGCGGGCAGCCACAGCGCGGAGCTGTTCGTGCGCAGTAACGATCCCATCCACCTCTCGATCACCGTTCCAGTTCGGCTGCAAGTCGTGCTGCTGCCCGACATCGACGCGGCCCCGGTATCGTTCGGCCCGGTCTATGTCGGAGCGCGCGCCACGCAGCCGGCCGGCATCCGCAACGCGGGCCGGATGCCGCTCGTGGTCGGCGGCATCACCGCGGCCGGCGCGGGTTTCAGCGTGGCGGCGCACGATTCGTTGCCCATCACGGTGGCGGCGGGCGAGAGCACGACCGTGCAGGTGCAGTTCGCGCCGGCCGCCGTGTGCGCCGCATGCGGCGGCGAGCTGCTCGTGACCTCGAACGACCCCGACGAGAACCCGTTCCACGTGCCGCTGTCCGGCTCCGCGATCCCGGCGCCCGAGATCGAGACCGGCGCCGCGTCGGTCGAGGCCGCGCTGGCACCGGCGCTGGGGACGGTCGCCGCCGAGGGCTCGCGCGCGCTCACGATCCGGAACAGCGGCGGGAGCGATCTCACCGTGGCGATCCACGCCGTCCAAGCCCAGGGGTCGGCAGCGCTGCCCGCGGCGCACGCGCTTGAGGCCGGAGGACCCGACGCGTTCGGCTACACCTGGGTCGACAGCGACAACCCGCGCGGGCCCGCTTACGACTGGATCGACATCGTCGATCCGGCCCACCGGCTGCCGCTCACGGGCAACGATCGGGTGTTGGAGGCGGTCCCGATCGGGTTCGAGTTCCCGTTCTACGGAAACAGGTTCAACAGCGTGAACGTGAGCACGAACGGCTGGCTCTCGTTCACGAGTTATGCGCTGGCTCCGAACAACGTGGCGCTGCCCAGCGCCGCCGAGGGCGTGCCCGAGAATCTCATCGCGCCGTTCTGGGACAACCTGTTCTTCGGCACCGTGGAGCGCGCCTACGCGCGTCGCGACGGCAACACCCTCGTCGTCTCGTGGGTGGGAGTCCTGTCGGCGTCGGATGGCGCCGGGCCCTACACCTTCCAGGTCGTGCTGTATCCCTCCGGCAAGATGAAGTTCCAGTATCAGACGCTGGGACCGGGCACCACGTCGGCGACGGCGGGCATCCAGAACGATTCGCGGACCGACGGCCTGACCGTGAACTTCAACCAGCCTTACGCCCACAATGGCCTCGCGGTGGAGATCGTGTCCGGCCCGAGCTGGCTGACCGTCGAGCCGGCGAACCTGGTCGTGAAGCCGGGCGAGGCGGCCGACGTCGCCGCGCACTTCAACGCAACCGGCCTCGACGACGGCGACTACGCCGCGGCGATCGCGCTCAGCAGCAACGACGTCGAGACGCCAGTCGTTTCCATTCCCGCCACGCTGCACGTGGGGAGCATCGATGCGGCGTTCGCGCTCGATCCGAACGACCTCAATCGGAGCTCGCAAGGCCGGTGGGTGCAGGGCCAGGTGACGCTGCCCGCGGGATGGGATCCGCAGGCGATCGCGACGGCAAGCGTGCGCGTGCAGAACGCGATCCCGGTGGCCACCGACGGTCCGATCTCCTACTCGCAGCAGGACGCGAAGTACAAGTTCGATCGCACGCAGCTGCTGCCGCTTCTACTCGACGGGGATGCGATCCCGGTCAAGATCATCGGGGAGATCGGCAACCGGACCTGGTTCAGCGGCTTCGAGCTGATTCGCATGCACCGGGCGACGATGGCGGGCGATGCCAGCTTGTACATCATGGGGGCGCGCGTGCCGCTTTCGTGGAGCGACGCGAAGGCCTATCCCGCGGTGAGCTACGACCTGTGGTACTCGGCGAACGCGGGCGACAGCTGGTCGCTCGTGGCCGGCGGCCTCGCGCGCCACGACTACGTTTGGACCGTCCCTTTGCAGCCCAGCGATGCGGGGCTGCTCGAGCTGGTGGGCTTCGACGCGCTGGGGGCGATGGGGAGCTGGTTCTCGAAGCAGTTCCGCGTAGTGCCGGGAAGTGCAGGCATAGCCCCGGAGGCGCTGCCGGGCGAGCTCGGCATGCGGAACGTGAGCGCGAACCCCGCGCGCGGCCCGGCGCTCATCGAGCTGGCGCTCCCCGCGCGAACGAGCGTGGAGCTGTCGGTCTACGATGTGCGTGGCGCGCGGGTCCGGTCACTCGTGGTGGGCGAGCTTCCGGCCGGCTGGCACCGCGTGAGCTGGGACGGCGCTGACCCGTCCGGCACCGCAGTCGGCGCCGGCATCTACTTCATCCGGGCGACCGCGGGCGGGAGGACGTTCGTGACGCGAGTGGCGCTGGTGCGGTGATATATGCGGCGGGAGGCTTGTCGCGGCGGGAATTGGTGAAGACCAGTGCGCCCTCGATCGATCGGGGTCACGAGCCGCGTTCTGGGCCAGACTCACGCCCACCCTCGAAGCGTCGCTCACCGACGCGTCGCCGCTCGTCGATTCGATCGATCGCTCTCATGAGCGCGATCAAGGCGGTCGCGAGCAGAACCAGCGCGCACGCAACTCCGACAAAGGAGGGGAGCGGTGCGACCCAGAGGCTTCTGATGACGCCCAGGACGACGTCCGCCGCCATGATTTGCAGGATGTGCTGAAGGAAACTCCACAATGGGGGTCGCGGCAGTACTGCTTCACCAGGATCAGTGAGGCGAAGGTCCATCGTTAGGAGGCCTCCGAGGGCTGCAGCGCTTGCAAGGAGCTGCTCTCGGTCCCAAGGCCGGCAGCCCGCGCGAGACACCTCGCAACCAGTGGGCCATCTCACCCAGCGCACCCAAGTGCCTGAAAACTCATGCACTACTCCAGTGTGGTCTTGTGCCGCGCACGAGGTGCAGTGCAGTTTGCAATCTGGACGGATGCAAAATGCCCGGCTCATGGGCAAATTCTGAGCGATCGCTGTGGGTGATAGCGTCGCGCGACCAGTCTGGATCACCGTGGTCGGCCGAGACCAAATCCCCGAGGCGCTCGCGTCGCATGCCCCGTCGCCGAACAGCCGGTTGGGCGCCCCTCACGTCATCGGCCGCGGGCACCAGGCCCACCAGCGGTCTTGGAATGAGCTCGAGTGCCGCGCCCTGAGCACGTGCTTGTTTTCACCCGTGCAAAGAGTCGAAAGTTGGCGCGTTGACGTCCACGACCGGCGGCGCCGACAGCAGTCGCCGCTAAGCGCGTGCTTGCGTTTACCCCGCGAAGATTTTTCTTGACGACCTAGCGAGGCCACTTGGCTGCCGCCTCGCCGGCCCTCCCGCATCAATGCGCGAGAATGCGCAGCATGCGCTCCGTCGACGGGTTCTCATCCGCCTCGGAATTAAACACGCGGCGCGCCGATTGGC
>Ga0066709_100004954_pt1 | contig 10808 bp, 10 predicted proteins | sample GraSoiAngelo_158_FD_79665 | JGI IMG/M metagenome (GOLD analysis project Ga0066709, IMG submission 79665) | Grasslands soil microbial communities from the Angelo Coastal Reserve, California, USA - 14_1009_16_30cm | ecosystem: Environmental > Terrestrial > Soil > Grasslands | place: USA... | reverse complement strand
TCCTGCGTGTCAGATTCATCCTCGGACTCGCGCTCGCCGCTGCGGCCGCGATCGCGGCCGTCGCGGCCGACCCAACACCGCTGCGCTTCGCGGTTTCATTTCCCGCCTCGCGCAGCGCCCAGCCGCTCGACGGCCGGGTCCTCCTGTTCATTTCCGACGATGGGAAGACCGAGCCGCGCGCGCAGAGCGATCAGTACCGCGCCAACAGCACGCGGCCGATCTTCGGCGTCGACGTCGACGCGATGAAGCCCGGCGCCGACGTCGTCATCGACGAATCGGTCGTGGGATGGCCGGTGCGCAGCGTGAAGGACATTCCCGCCGGCGATTACTGGGTGCAGGCGCTCATCAACCGCTACGAGACGTTCCATCGGTCGGACGGCCACACGATCAAGATGCCGATGGATCAGGGTGAAGGGCAGCGCTGGGAAGCGAAGCCCGGAAATCTGTACAGCAAGCCGGTGAAGCTGCGCGTCGATCCGGCGCGCGGCGGCGACATCAGAGTCGCGATGGATCAGGAGATTCCGCCGGTCAAGCCGCCGGCCGACACGGCGCAGGTGAAGTACATCCGCGTGCAGAACGATCGGCTGACGAAGTTCTGGGGACGGCCGATGCACCTCGGCGCGATCGTGACGCTGCCGTACGGATGGGACACGCACCCCAACGCACGCTATCCGATGGTGATCCACCACGGTCACTTTCCGAGAAGCGCCGAGGGCGACGGATGGCGCGAGACGCCGCCCGACGCGCGGGCCCGCGACGCGCAGCGCGAGCAGCAGCAGGCGGCGTATCGGTTCTACAAGGACTGGAACGGGCCGGGCTTCGCGCGCATGATTCACGTGCTCGTCCAGCATCCGACGCCGTACTTCGACGACTCGTACGCCGTCAACTCGGCCAACAACGGCCCGTACGGCGACGCCATCACCCGCGACTTGATCCCGTATCTCGAGAAGCAGTTCCGCGGCATCGGCGAGCCGTGGGCGCGCGTGCTGATCGGCGGATCGACCGGCGGGTGGGAGGCCTTCGGCGTCCAGCTGTTCTACCCCGACGACTACAACGGCGCGTGGGCGCTCTGTCCCGACCCGATCGATTTCCGATCGTATCGCTCGGTGAACATTTACGACGAGCACAACGCTTACTACTACGAAGACAGCCGCTGGAAGAAAACGCCGAAGCCTGGCTATCGCGACTACCGCGATCATCTCTACTCGACGTTCGAGGATCGCAATCTCGTCGAGCTCGCCCTCGGCACGCACGGCCGTTCGGCGGGGCAGCACGACGCGTGGGCGTCGGTGTTCGGACCGGTCGGCGACGATGGGTATTACAAGCCGCTGTATGACAAGGTGACCGGCGCCATCGATCCCGAGGTGGCGCGCTACTGGCGGGATCACTATGACCTGCGATACATGATGGAGCGCGACTGGAAGACGCTCGGACCGAAGCTTCGCGGCAAGATTCACATCACGAGCGGCACGATGGACAACGGTTATCTGAATAATGCTGTCTATCAGATGGAGGAGTTCTTCAAGAAAGCGACGAACCCTCCGGCCGACGCGGAGATCGTCTACGGCGAGCGGCGCGAGCACTGCTTCACCGGCGACACCGAGCACTCGAACGTCGTCGGCAGCCGCACGCTGCACCAGCGCTATATGCCTGCCATGGCGAAGTGGATCATCAAGACCGCCCCGACCGGCGCCGACACCACCAGTTGGGTCTACTAGGTGACGTACGTCGCGTTGTTGAGAGCCATCAATCTCGCGGGTCGCAACCGGGTCGCGATGTCGGCGCTGCGCGAGTTCGCCGAGGCGCTCGATCTCGACGAGCCGCGGACGCTGCTGCAGAGCGGCAACCTCGTGTTCCGAAGCCGCGCGCGCGCCGGAGCGCTCGAACGGCAGCTCGAGGCCGAAGCGCAGCTGCATCTGGGTGTCGATGTCGAATTCTTCGTTCGTTCGGCGAGCGAGTGGGAATCGATCGTCGCGCGCAATCCGTTCAGAAACGAAGCGAAGCGCGATCCAGGCCATCTGGTCGCGGTGTTCCTCAAGGACTCGCCCGATCGAACGCGTGCAGCGGCGCTGCACGCCGCCATCGTCGGACGCGAGACGGCGCGTGTCGAAGGCCGCGAGGCGTATATCGTGTTCCCCGATGGGATCGGTCGCTCGCGCCTGACGAGCATGCTGATCGAAAAGGCGCTCGGCACCCGCGGCACCGCGCGCAACTGGAACACGGTTCTGAAGCTCGGCTCGCTGATGGCCGCGATATAAGATCGGATCACAAGGAGGGCAGTTGATGAAGCGTCATGTGTTTCGCGTCGTATTCGCACTACTTCTCGTCGCTCCGCTTGCCGCTCAGTCGCCGAACGGCTGGAAAGTTCGTCCCGACAGCAGCGCCAGCGCATCGGATCCCGACGCTGCCGGCAACATCAAGTTCGTCACGATGGGCACCGGGTTTCACGCCACGAATCCGCGGGCGGCCGTCTATTGGAATCCGGCGAACACCGCGACGGGCAATTACACGCTGAAAGGAACGTTCACGCTGATGAAGCCGAGCGGCCACACGAACTATTACGGCCTCGTCTTCGGCGGCAGCGATCTCGAGGGCCCGAAGCAGAGCTACTTGTATTTCCTCGTCGCGCAGGACGGCACGTGGCTCGTCAAACGCCGCACCGGCGAGGAGACCGACGACGTCGCGCCGAAGACGGCCAACGCCGCCGTCAAGAAACCCGATGCGAGCGGAAAATCGACCAACGCGCTCGAAGTGCGCGTCGGCGCCGACAAGGTCGACTTCGTCGTCAACGGCACAACGGTGCACTCGATGCCGAAGGCGCGCCTCAAGACCGATGGCATCTACGGCATGCGGGTCAATCATCTGCTCGAAGTGCACATCGACGGGTTGGCGGCGACGAAGACGTAAGCTATCCGATCCGCTGCGCCGTTCTGGAAGCAAAAACGAATGATGCGTGCGGCCGTCGTACTCGCGGTCCTTGCCATCCCGTTGCCGGCGTCCGCCACCTGGTCGATCGTGGCTGTCGATCGCACGACGTCCCGGATCGTCATCGCGTCGGCCACCTGCGTGGATCGAGACGACGACTTCCTGAAGGGCGTGCAGGCGGTGATCGTGCCCGGCAAAGGCGTCGCCGCATGCCAGGCGGCGGTCGACAACACACATCAGAATCAGATGCTGGTGTTTCAGGAGCTGCAGAAGGGTACCGATCCGAAAGACATCATCAACCTGCTCAGCAAGGACCCGGCGTATCAGAGCCGGCAGTTCGGCATCGTCGATCTGCAGGGACGTCGCGCCGGCCACTCGGGTCTGACCAACGGTTACGTGTCTCAGGACGTGCAGGGACAGGTGCCCGGCACGGAGATCTTCTATTCGATCCAGGGCAACATCCTGAGGCCCGGGCGCGTCGTGCCGAACGCCGTGCAGGCCTTCGTTCACGCATCCGGCGCGATCACCGATCGTGTGATGGCCGCGATGGAAGCAGCGGATGGCTCGGGCGGCGACAGCCGGTGCAGCTGTCCGCCATGGCCCGAGGACGGCGGCAAGCCGGCGATTCCGTGCGACGGCAAGACGGCGCACGTCGCATACATCCTGATGGCGGAGAAGAGCGACACGAACGGCGACTCGCACAACAACGGCAAGTACGCGATGTACATCAACGTCTCGCAGCCGGCGCCGGACCATCCAAAGGGGATCGTGGCCGGCGAGAACCTCAATCCGGTCAGGACGCTTCGCATGCGGTACGATGCGTGGCGCAAATCGCAGCCGCCGTCCTTCAAGTGATGCTATCCGCCATCACACTCGCGTGTGTCGTGTACGGCGTCGTCGGCGCCGGCGCACAGCGTGGCGCCGTGCCCGCGCCTCAACCGCCGGGTCCAGGACGAGGCGGCGGGCGCGGCGCCGTTCAGGTGATGACGCTCGCGTCGAGCGCCTGGCGCGACGGCGGCGAGATTCCGATCAAGTACACGCAGGCCGGCGAAGAAGCGTCGCCGCCGCTGACGTGGAGCAACGTGCCCGACGGCGTCGCCAGCTTCGTGCTGATCGTGCACGACGTCGATGCGGCTGTCGGCAGCGGGACCGACGACATCCTGCACTGGCTGGTCTGGAATATTCCGGCGGCCGCGACGGCGCTTGCCGAACGCGTGTCGAGCATGCCGCAGCTGTCGGATGGCACGCGGCAGATCAGCGCGACCGGCCCCAACTACCGCGGCCCCGGCGCTCCGGCTGCCGGTCCGCCGCACCACTACACGTTCGAGTTGTTCGCGCTCGACACCACCCTCGACGTGCCAGCCGTCGGCGCGCCGCCGGCGCAGACGCGCGCCGCAATCGTGGCCGCCATGGCCGGCCACGTGCGCGGCAAGGGCGTTCTCGTCGGGCTGTTCCATCGGCAACCCTGACCGCGCCAGCCGATCGGCTTCGCCTCGAGTCGAAGCCGGCGCGAAGGTGTTCCGCCCATTTTCGTGCACGGACAGTCAGCATCGCGCTCGTGCCGGACGCGGTCGGCGATAACATGCGCATGCGCGCTCCCGCATGCGCGGCGCGCTGAACGCGTTCACAAACGGAGGTCGTGATGACGGGGCTGACGATGCTGTGGCTGCCCATTCTGGTGGCGGCGGTGCTTGTGTTCGTGGCGAGCTCGGTGATTCACATGGCGTCGCCGTGGCACAAGAGCGATTACCCGAAGATGCCGCGCGAAAACGAAGTATTGGACGCGCTGCGTCCGTTCTCGATTCCGCCCGGCGATTATTTCGTGCCGCGCCCCTCGGGCAGAGAGGAGATGCGATCGCCCGAGTTCGCCGACCGCGTGGCGAAGGGACCGGTGGTCGTGATGACGGTCTTTCCGCACGCGCAGATGTCGATGGGCAGAAACTTCGTCATGTGGTTCGCCTACAGCGTCGTCGTCGGCGTCTTCGCGGCATACGTGGCCGGACGCGCGCTGCCGCCGGGCGCGCAATACGTGCAGGTATTCCAATTCGCCGGTGTGACGGCGTTCATCGGCTACTCGCTCGCGCTCTGGCAGATGTCGATCTGGTACCGCCGGGCGTGGACCACGACCATCAAGGCGACTGTTGATGGACTGATCTACGCCTTGGTGACGGCTGGCGCGTTCGGTTGGCTCTGGCCGCGGTAACGCGGCAATTCATGAAGTCACGCGGCAATTTATGAAGTCACGACATTTGTACATCGCGTTGTGTGTCGCGGGCACCGTGCTGCCGTACTCGCAGTTCGTGCCGTTCGTCCGCGAGCACGGGTTCGACATGCGCCTCTTCGTCGATCAGTTGTTCGCCACGCGCATCAGCGCCTTCTTCGCGCTCGACGTCATCGTCTCGGCGGTCGTCCTGTGGACGTTCGTGTTCGTTGAAGGACCGCGGCGCGGCGTCAAACGACTCTGGATGCCCATTGCTGCATCGCTCATCGTCGGCGTGTCGCTCGCGCTGCCGCTGTTCCTCTATTTGCGCGAGACGCGCGCCGAGAATTGATCGCGCGGTGCACCGTCCCGAAACATCGGAAAAAATCGAGAGGTTCGATTCGCGCGCAATCGCGATCGTTTTGCGTGGCACACGCCTTGCGAAATGACCGGCATGGCCACATCAGCTCTCGCCGTCGTCTGCGCGTGGTGCAATCAGGTCGTCACGCCGGCGCCGGCGGGTGCGCCGGTGACTCATACGATCTGCCCGTCCTGCATGGAATGGGCGTTCGTCCACCGTGGGGCCGCAGCCCCACCGGAAAAGAAGCGATACGCTCTGCCGGCGGGTTACTTCGGAATTAAATAGTCGTTGGTCGTTGGTTGGGTCTCCTGCCGCGCGACGCATGAACCGCGTCTGGCGGGCGTCGTGTTACCATCCCTCCCGCTCTGAAAGCTTCCATCCTCAGGACATCTATCCGCGTCGGCGACGTAATTCGCAAGATCGATCGCGCCTCGTAGCGCAGACCCAACTACTGAGATCTTTTCTTGGACGCGTACGCCTTCGACTCCTGCGCGACGATGTCGATCAGATTTCCCATCGCCAGGTTGACGTCGATCAGGTGCAGACCCCAGTTCGCCAGCACGTTCGGCGACGCGCCGATGTCGCCGACGATGTCGTCGACGCGCGGATCCGAGGGGTTGCCGTGCACTGTCACCTCGAGATAGCCCGACGCGTTCTCGTTCGACGTGCACCTCGCCGTCAGCAGTCCCGGCACGCTGACCCACGGCGTATCGATCGGCTGTTCCGGCGTCACCCATGGTCTGGGCGCGATCGCGCTCGTAATCGTCTTGCCCTTCGCGTCGAGGTAGGCGTGCAGCTCGCCGCTGCCGCCGCCGAGCGCGGCCGGGTTCGTGCACGCGGCTTCCAGGCTCGGGTCCGGCACCCTGCCGAAGAGCGTGTTCGCCGGCGGAGCGATGGTCGATCGGAACGACCCGTAGGTGATGACGCATCCGAGCTGCGTCGCCGACTTGCACAGCGTGACGTGCTGGAACGATCCGCCGACGTCTTTGCCTTTCGGCACGGCGATCGTCGTGCCGAGCAGGATCGCCGACAGCATGCGCGACTGGATCGGCTTGCCGTCGATCTCTTCGCGGATCAAACGAGTCAGGATGAACGATCCCTGCGAGTGGGAGACGAGGACGAAGCCGCGGCCGCTGTTGTCGTGCTGCAGATAGTAGTTCCACGCATCCTTCACGTCGTCGTACTGTGGACCCTTTTCGAGCATCCCGCCGCCGCCGCCGCCGGCGAGCAGCCGGCGCAGACCGGCGAGCGTGATCTGACGGTACATCGGCGCGTATGGCTTGCACTGCGACGCAAAGCGCGCGAACTGCTGCCGGATGACGTTCAGCTCCGCCGGATCCGCGGTCATGTCGCTATTCGGCGTCTGATCGGTCGACACGGTCGGATAGACGTAGAAACAATCGATCGGCGCGTTCGGATTCGCCTTCCACGTCTCGCGCGTCAGCTTGCCGTCGGCCGCGACGATCGTCGTCGTCTCGTCGATGTCGCAGGCATCGTGTCCGCCCGGGCGACACAGCCACGATTTGGGATCTCCGTAGTCGTTCGGCTTGGGCGCCGTGCTGTCGGGTGGTGCTTGCGCGAACCCCGCGGAAAGAGCCGCAGCGACGAGCAATCGTGTGAGCATGGACCCTCCTTTCTCAATCGCGTGGGGCCCCGCCTTCATCACTGCGCCGGGGCCCCACCCCGGCGCTGTTGCTCGGCGCAAGCGCCTCGCAACGGCTCAAGGCTGTCACGCGCAGACGCGCTCGCGGCGTAAACCGCTCGCGCGTATCCAGAACAGAACGTCGCCACTCGTACTGAACGGATCACGATCACTCAACGTGGGCATCGAAGGCGGCGGTCTCGACGCGGCCGGCGCGCTTCACCTGCACGAAGATCCGATAGTCGCCCGGCTCGGGAAATCCGTACGGAAACGTGACCGTCGGCGGAAGCGAAGCGTGCGTCTCGTGTCCGGCCTGCACCGGCGTGGTTGCGTGACCGATGTGAGTCGGAGCTGCCGCGAGCGCGAGCGACGCCATCGGCGCCGATCCCGCGGGATGCACGTGCGCGAAGACTCGGCGATCCCTGCGCACGAAAATCGCGTGGCCCGGCATGCCCATGTACAACTCGAGATCGGTCGCTGGCGCTCCCGACTCGTCGTCGGCGCGGAACGTGAACATCGTCAGTCGCTTCGTCGTCAGCGGCTGCGAGTCGCGGACCCACGTGATGTGACCGTTCGACGTCGGTCCCATCCACTCGCCGTCGTCGCCGGACAACGGCGTGCCGTTCGTCGCCGGCACATCCAGCGATGCCGTCAGCGTTTCCGGCACGCCGGTTCTGTGCACGACGTCGGCGAAGAGCTCGTATCTGCCGGCCGGCAGATCCGGCAACAGCTGCTCGAACGCGCCGGTCGACTCGGCCGTCGGATGCAAGTGCCAGAAACGATCGAGATCGGGCGACACGACGAACAGATGCATCAGGTGGTCGTGGTCGGGCACGAAGTCGTCCACGCGGCGCGTGAAGATCCAGCCGGGATCGTGAATCGAGAGCTGCAGCGCTGGGGAAATCCGGCTCCTCGAAGCGCCGGATGCCACACGTGGGACGGAGATGATCGACGGCGTCATCTGCAACGGCTTGTAGATGTAGCCGGCGTACGTCGACGCCTCGGCGGTCCACCAGTAGTTGCCGAGAGAGATGGAGACGGCGGCGACGATCGCGGCTGCGGCGCCCGCGATCCGGCCGCGACGGCGCGCGTCGGGTCCGGCCGCGACGCCGGGCTCGAGACGCGCCTCACGGAACAGCGCGGCGACGATGACGACGAAGCCGATCGAGAGAACGAGCATGAACGCGATCAGCACGCCGCGGACCACGGGCTTCATGCCGAGCGTCGACTGCGGCAGCGTCGGCACCGGCACCGACAGCGTTCCGCTTCCGTTGTCGCCGTTGACGATGACGCGCACCTGCCACTCGCCGATCGTCATCAGCCACAGATGACCGGTGAACAGCTTCGGATCGTCCGGGGATCGCTCGGCGAGGTCGGGTACGGGCGCGAACTGCGCCGCCGCACCGACGAGCGGCAGCGGCACGATGCGGACGTCGCGGACGCCGGCGTCGGTCGTGAGGATCTCGACGTCGGCGACGCCGGGAATCACGCGTGGGGGACGTACGGTGACGAACAGCCGATACGGGCCCGCCTGGCCGTCGAGATAGACGTCGGGGCTGCCGACGTGCGCGGACGCGATCTGGGGCAGCACGAACACCGCAATCAGCGCAAGGAGGCGCCGACCGCCCGACCTCGTCATCGTTTGATCGCACGCATCGCGCGCCCCGCATGCAGACCGATCCACGTCATCAGACACGTGACGAGCATGGCGAGGATCATCCCGCGCCGGAAGAGCGCGCTGTTCGCCTCGCGCGCGAAGAACTGAAAGTTCGCGTACGCCGATCCGGGACGCGTGTTGTACCCCATGTAGTGCGCGCCGAACACGCGGTTGCGCGCCGCAGGCGTCATGAGGAAATTCGCGAACGGCCACTGCACGGCGACGAACGCGGCGAAGAACGCCGGACCGGCGGTGGCCGCGCGCAGGAGCGGCCGCCAGGTGCCGGTCCGCTGCAGAATCAGATCGACGATCAGCGCCGGCGCCACGATCAGCAGCGGAAATTCCCACGGGATGAGATGCGTCACCGGGATGTACACCGGTCCGAGCTTCGGCTCCGCCGGCACGAGCGGAAGGATCCACAGCAACGCAATACCGAAGGCCATGTAGATCGCCGAGACGATCGTGCACGCCCACCTCCGAGTCGACGCGACGCCTATCGCGATGAGAATCGCCGGCGTGCCGATCGACACGACGATGAAGAACAGCGCAGAGTGCATGTCCGAGCGATCGATGTATTCGAGCTTCAGTAGCAGCGATTCAGCGAGGCACGTGCCGCCGACGTAGAGGAACAGGCGCTGCAGCGCCGCGCGCGTCCGATCGTTCGCGCGGTTCATGAACGCGAGCAGCAGCATCACCGTCCCGAACTCGATGCCGAAGAATCCGGCGGCCAGCACCATGTGCGGCGGGCTGATGATCTTCACGTCGAGCCCGTACGCGTTGTGCCACCAGTCGTCGAACGGCGCCGACGCGAGCATCGCCACGCCGCCCCACGCACAGATGAACGCGCCAAGCGGGCCGTAGAGGCCCCAGATGCGTACGCTGGCTGCGCGCATCGCCCCGCCAGGTCCGAACGTCGTGTTGAAGATCAGGTATGCGGACGCGATGCCGGCGAGGACGCCGCAGGCGTAGATCGCCATGTGCGGCGCGGTCCAGAACGTGTCGCGGCCGATCGAGCGGTGCCACGCGATGTCCCAGTAGCCGCCGATGTAGGCCGAGGTGACGGCGAGCGCCGCGCACCACAAGTACCACGGGATGGCGGTGGCGCGGCGTTCGAGCGCCAAGGTTGGTGCGGCTACAGCGACGGTGCTCACGCGCTACAGCGTAGCACCGAGGACACTTTGTCGCTGAGTTATCAAGGAATGGGCGAGCCGACCCTGAAAAGGCGTCGAAGTGATTAGCGCGCTAAGCGTCCGGCAATGACGGTGGCGCTCCTCACTACGTCCGCATGATGCAGGTACGTGTCGATGGACGCCACGACGATGCGTGCGTCGATCGTGGTGAGGACGTCGATTCCGAGCACGTGCACGCGCGCGTAGTAGTCGATGACGATTCCCTTATCGAGCACGCGGTCCGTCACGTCGACAACTGACAGCTCCGTGCGACGGTCAAGCGACATGGCCCTCCTTAAGGTTACCGCCGATTTGACTCCAAGAAACGCCGATCAGCTGGAGTCCGGCCGTGACGATTCCGCGCTTCGCGTGGCGGACGAGGTTGTCGTCCTCAACTATTTGAACACACGAGTCTCATGCTGATCTCAATTGGCATTGGCTCTGAGCTCGCTGTTCGGCTCGTGCGCGAAGAACTGAAAGTTCGCGTACGGCCCATCCGCGGCACGCCCGGTCCGCTAACGTGCGCAACGCTGACGTGCGACCTTCGAAGCCTGCCTGCCGAGCGCCGTGCGCGTCCGTTTCGGAAGATGCGCGATCGTCCGGCGCCGCTTCGTGGCGGCTCCCTCCTTCCGGATGTTGCGCCGTGCGGCTGTACGCTGACGAGCCGTCGTCATCGCGCACCGCCTCTGCGTCCGCCCTTCCGCATCGGCTCGTGGTTTTCGCCTTTGTCGAATCCACCGCCGCCGGGCTTCTCGCCGCCGCCGTGCACCTTATTTACAGTCGCCCACGCCCGGCGTTCAGCCTCGTCCTCCGGAAGTCCGCGCTCTTCGTACCCTTCTTCGATGTGCTGGGCC
>Ga0066709_100004951_pt1 | contig 10809 bp, 10 predicted proteins | sample GraSoiAngelo_158_FD_79665 | JGI IMG/M metagenome (GOLD analysis project Ga0066709, IMG submission 79665) | Grasslands soil microbial communities from the Angelo Coastal Reserve, California, USA - 14_1009_16_30cm | ecosystem: Environmental > Terrestrial > Soil > Grasslands | place: USA... | reverse complement strand
CGGAGTGGACATTGCTTTGCTGCGGCCTAACGTGTTATAGGGATCAACGACGCTAGCCATAGTTGGAAAGACTCATCCATAGGCGTCATGAACTTTCCATTTCCGATTTCCATCTCTGGCTACTTTTCGACGATCTGTTTGAGCAGACCGAGCTGCTTGGCGGTGCTGCGGCGCATGTACCAGACGCCGTCTCGACTGTCCCATTTTGCGCCCAGCGTTCGGGCGCGGTTCTGACGCGCAGTGTCGCTGAACGGAATGCGGACGAGGACGATGGCATCCAATGGCGCTTGGCGGCGCGCGATCGGCGCTTGATCGACAACCAATTCCACTGTCGTGTAGCGATGTCGCCTCTCGATATCGTGCCGGTAACGCACGCACACCAGCGCATCGCCGAAGCGACGCGCCAGCTTCAGCGCTCCCGGCTGCGTGGCCGACAACCTCTTGACCACCCGCGCGCGTTCGTACGCGTTCGCCACTCTGGGTTCTCCCTTTGACGGTCGCCTTTCGTCCTGTGCGGATGCGCTCACCTTGTATCGGCGCCACTTCACGGATAGACTGTATATGCATACAGTTCATTGCGCCAGTGAAAACCAGCGTCAGTTCATTCCCGCCGTTGCAGTCGTCGCGCCTTCTCGATCAGGTGCGCGAGCGCATTCGCTATCTGCACTACAGCATTCGAACGGAGCAGGCCTATCTCCATTGGATACGGGCCTTTGTGCGCTTCCATCAGATGCGGCATCCGTCGGATCTGGGTGGCCCGGAGATCGAAGCGTTTTTGTCCTGGCTCGCAGCCGAGCGGCGTGTCTCTGTGTCCACGCATCAGCAGGCGCTGTCTGCTTTGCTGTTCCTCTATCAGAAGGTGTTGGGCCTCGATCTGCCGTGGATGAATGAGATCGGCCGGCCCAAGAGCCGTGTTCGGCTGCCCGTCGTGTTCACGCAAGACGAGGTGGTGCGCCTGTTCTCGGCCTTGGGTGGCGAACAGCAATTGGTCGCCCAGCTGCTGTACGGCACCGGCATGCGCATCATGGAGGGGCTGCGTCTGCGGGTGAAGGATGTCGATTTCGCGCATCGCGCGTTGATCGTTCGTGAAGGCAAGGGCGCGAAGGACCGCATCGTCATGTTGCCGGCCACGCTGGTTCCGGCCTTGCGCGAGCAGATGGCCCGCGCTCGCGCGTTGTGGGCTGCCGATCGCCAGGTCGGCCATGGCGGCGTCTACATGCCCAACGCGCTCGATCGCAAATATCCCCGCGCCGCCGCATCGTGGACATGGTTCTGGGTGTTTCCTCATGCCGAGTTGTCGGTCGATCCGCGCAGCGGTGCCACGCAGCGCCATCACGTCCAAGATCAGAGCATCCAGCGCGCCTTCAAGCGAGCACTCGAACGCGCCGGTATCCAGAAGCCCGCCACGCCGCACACGCTGCGCCATTCGTTCGCCACCCACTTGCTGCAAAGCGGCTACGACATTCGCACCGTACAAGAGTTGCTCGGCCATGCCGATGTCAGCACGACGATGATTTACACCCATGTGCTCAAGCTCGGCGGCGGCGCGGTGCGCAGCCCGATCGATGCATTGGGGCTCGGCGGCGCAGCGTTTCTGCCGAGCGTTCGCGCATCGGGTGAGGTCCAGCCTGCCGGAGCGAATGACGCCGATTGGCCGTGGCGCGTCTCCATGCCCCTGGCTCGCTACGAGGTGATGCCTCTGGCCGCGTGAGCTCGGCAGTGTTGTTGTTGTCGTCGTCGTGGTATCGCTGTCTCTCCCTTCCTACGCCGAGCTGCATTGCCGCAGCAACTTCAGTTTTCTCTGCGGCGCGTCGCATCCTGAAGAGTTGGTCGAGCGAGCGGTCGATCTGGGCTACAGCGCGCTCGCGATCACCGACGAATGCTCGCTTGCCGGCGTCGTGCGCGCGCACCTCGAAGCGAAAGAGCTCGGGCTTCATCTGATCATCGGCAGCGAGATCCGCCTGACGCTGCCGCACAGCGACGCGCCGCATGCGCGTCTGGTGTTGCTCGCGCAAACGCGGCGCGGCTACGGCAATCTGTCGCAATGGATCACGGTGGCGCGGCGGCGCTCGCCGAAGGGCGAATACCTCGCGCATCCCGGCGACGTCGAAGGCAAGGTGCCGAACGCGCCGACGCTCGCCGGCCTGCCCGATTGCCTTGCGTTGCTCGTGCCCCATCCAGGGCAGCCGTTCGAAGAGGTGTTCGCCCACGCGATGTGGCTGAAGACCTGGTTTCAAGACCGCGCCGGCATCGCGATCGAGCTGCGGCATTGTGCCGGCGACGATGAATTGCTTGCCTGTGTGCAGCGGGTGGCGCAGTTCTCCGGCCTGCCGATCGTCGCCGCGGGCGACGTGCTGATGCATGTGCGCTCGCGCAAGGCACTGCAAGACACGCTGACCGCGACGCGTTTGAACACACCGGTCGCGCAATGCGGCTTCCAGCTCGAGCCGAATGCCGAGGCGCATCTGCGATCGCGCGGCCGGCTGTCGGCCTTGTACGAAAGCGAATGGCTGCAGAACACGCTCGTGTTCGCCGGGCGCTGCAGCTTCTCGCTGGCCGAGTTGCGCTACGAGTATCCGCAAGAGATCGTGCCGCCCGGCGCCACGCCCGAAAGCCACTTGCGTGCGCTGACCTATGCCGGCGTGCAGCGGCGTTTTCCGCATGGCTTGCCGAGCGCGGTGCGCGATCAGATCGAGCACGAGCTCGCATTGATCGCGCAGCTGAAATACGAGCCGTATTTCTTGACGGTCGCTGATATCGTCGATTGGGCGCGCTCGCAAAACATTCTTTGCCAAGGTCGCGGTAGCGCGGCCAATTCGGCGGTCTGCTATTGCCTGGGCGTGACCGAGGTCGATCCGGCGCGCACCACGCTGCTGTTCGAGCGCTTCATCAGCGCCGAGCGCGGCGAGCCGCCCGACATCGACATCGATTTCGAGCACCAGCGGCGCGAAGAAGTCATCCAGTACATCTATCGCAAATACGGCCGCCATCGCGCGGCGCTCACCGCTGTCGTCATCACCTATCGGCCGCGCTCGGCGGTGCGCGACGTCGGCCGCGCGCTCGGCATCGACCTGCAGCGCATCGACGCCGTCGCCAAGAGCCAGCAATGGTTCGATGGGCGCAGCATCAGCGCCGAGCGGCTGCGCGAAAACGGCTTCGACCCCGACGCGACGATCACGCGGCTGTGGGTCGAGCTCACCGAGCAATTGATCGGCTTCCCGCGCCATTTGTCGCAACACCCCGGCGGCTTCGTCATCGCGCGCGATCAAATTGCGCAACTCGTGCCGGTCGAGAACGCGGCAATGCCCGATCGGAGTGTCATCCAGTGGGACAAAGACGATCTCGACGCGATCGGCCTGCTGAAGGTCGATGTTCTCGCGCTCGGCATGTTGAGCGCATTGCGTCGCGCGCTCGAATTCATCGGCGAAAAGCTCGGCCGCCCATTCGCGCTGCAGGACGTGCCCGACAAGGACGAAGCCACCTACGACATGATTTGCGCCGCCGACACGATTGGCGTATTCCAGATCGAGTCTCGCGCGCAGATGAGCATGCTGCCGCGCTTGAAGCCGATCGACTTTTACGACCTGGTGATCGAGGTCGCGATCGTGCGGCCCGGCCCAATTCAAGGCGGCATGGTGCACCCCTATCTGCGGCGGCGCGACGGGCTCGAGCCCGTGGTCTATCCGAGCGACGAGATTCGGCAGGCCTTGTCGCGCACCTTGGGCGTTCCGATCTTTCAGGAACAGGTGATGCAGATCGCGATCCTCGCGGCCGACTTCACGCCTGGCGAGGCCGATGCCTTGCGCCGCGCGATGGCGGCATGGAAGCGGCGCGGCGGCCTGGGTCCGTTTCACGAGCGCCTGGTCGGCCGCATGGTCGAGAAGGGCTACGAGCGCGATTACGCCGAAGCGATCTTCAAGCAGATCCAGGGCTTCGGCGAATACGGTTTCCCCGAGAGCCACGCCGCGAGCTTCGCGCTGCTCGCCTACGACAGCAGCTGGATCAAGCGGCATCACCCGGATGCGTTTCTTGCCGCCTTGCTCAACAGCCAGCCGATGGGTTTCTACGCGCCGGCGCAATTGGTGCGCGATGCGCGCGAGCATGGGGTGGTGGTGTTGCCTGTGGATGTGCGGGTGAGTGGGTGGGAGAGTGGATTGGAGAGTGGATCGGAGATGAACGCCGCGGCGCTCCATCCCGTTCGCCTCGGCCTCAACCGCATCGCCGGCCTGTCCGAAGACGCCGCCAAACGCATCGTCGAATCCCGCGCACAAGAACCTTTCGCCAATGTTGAAGACCTCACGCGCCGCGCGAACTTGAATCTGCACGACCTGCGCGCACTCGCCGAAGCCGATGCATTGCAAGGACTCACCGGTCACCGTCACCAGGCCGCGTGGGCGGTGGCGGGTATCGACACGCGGCCGACCGAGATGCTGCGTGACACCCGCGTGCACGAAGCGCCGGCGCAGCTCGCCGCGCCAAGCGAAGGCGAGAACATGCTGGCCGACTATCGTGCGCTCGGTCTGACGCTGCATCGCCATCCGCTCGCGCTGCTGCGCGAAACGCTCGCCGCTTTCAAGATCCAGCCGGCTGCCGTACTGCGCACCTATCCCGACGGCCGCCTCGCACGCGCCAGCGGCCTCGTCACGCATCGCCAGCGGCCCGAGACGGCCAAGGGCACCGTGTTCGTGACGCTCGAAGACGAGACCGGCCAAGTCAACGTGATCGTTTGGCCGTCGGTCGGTGAGGCGCAGCGCCAGCCGCTGCTCGGTGCGACCTTGCTGACCGTCTACGGCCAGTGGCAGCGCGCCGGCGACGTGATGCATCTGGTCGCGACCAAGCTCATCGATCACTCGCATCTGCTGCACGGCCTCGTCAGCCGCAGCCGGGACTTTCGCTAGCCTTGCCTCGTCAGCGTCGGTGATCCGGCAAAATCCGCACATGCCCACTCAGCAGGTCACCACCGAGCTCCGCCAGTGGATTGTCGCCCAGGCTTCCGCGGGCCAGCCGCCCGAGGCGGTGTTGAAGTCCATGCTCGAAAGCGGCTGGGCCGAAGAGGTGGCGGTGGCGGCGCTCGAAGACACTTTGCGCGGCTACTTGACGGACCATGCGAAGGCGCATGGCCTGCCGCCGCCGGTGACGGTGCCCGAGCCGTTGGCGATGGATGGCGAAGTCAATCTGCAGGCGCTCGACCGCGAGGTGCAGGTCGTTGCCAGCTTGCGCAGCCCGCGCGTCATCGTGTTCGGCGGCTTGCTTTCGCATGCCGAGTGCGACGAGATGGTCGCGCTGGCACACGAGCGGCTCGCGCGATCCGAGACGGTGCAGCTCGACACCGGCGGCAGCGAGGTCAACGAAGCGCGCACCAGCGAAGGCATGTTCTTCACCCGCGAAGAGAACCCGCTGTGCGCACGCATCGAGGCGCGCATCGCCGCGCTGCTGAGCTGGCCGCTCGAAAACGGCGAAGGCCTGCAAGTGCTGCGCTATCGGCCGGGCGCCGAATACAAGCCGCACTACGACTATTTCGATCCGGCGCAGCCCGGCACGCCAGCCATCCTGCGACGCGGCGGGCAGCGCGTCGCCTCGCTCGTGATGTACCTCAATTCGCCGGCCAAGGGCGGCGCGACGACCTTCCCCGATGTGCACTTCGAAGTCGGGCCGGTCAAGGGCAATGCGGTGTTCTTCAGCTACGACCGACCGCACCCGATGACGCGCAGCCTGCACGGCGGCGCACCGGTCATCGAAGGCGAGAAATGGGTCGCGACGAAGTGGCTGCGTGAAGGGCGTTTCGAGTGACCGCAGTCGCAGACGGTTTGCCCTTGCATGGCATCCGCGTCATCGACCTCACGAAACTCTTGCCGGGACCACTCGCGACCAAGCACCTCGTCGATCTCGGCGCCCAGGTCATCAAGATCGAAGGCCCGCCCGAGCAAGGGCAGGACGATGGATCGCGCCATATGGGCCGCACCCGTGACGACGTGGCGGCGAAGCGGCCGAGCCTCGCGTTTCGCACGCTCAACGCCGGCAAAGAGCTGATGCAGCTCGACCTGCGCGACGCGGCGGGGCGCGACACGCTGCTCGCGATGCTCGCCGACGCCGATGTGCTGATCGAAGGCTTTCGCCCCGGCGTGATGGCGCGCCTCGGCTTCGACTGGGCGTCGCTGCATGCGGCCCATCCGCGCCTTGTCGTCTGCGCGATCAGCGGCTACGGGCAGCACAGCATCTGGTCGCAACGCGCGGGCCACGACATCAACTACATCGCGATGGCCGGGGTGCTCGAGCAAATCGCCACCCCCGACGGCGACATCGCAGTGCCGAACTTCCAGATCGGCGATCTGCTCGGCGGCACGCAAGCTGCGCTCGCCGGCGTGCTCGCGGCGCTGGTCGGAGCGCAGCGGACGGGCATTGGCCGCTTCGTCGATATCTCGATGGCGCACGAAGTCTTGCGCCACCATGTGCTCGCGACGGCGACGCTCGCCGCCAGCGGGCGGGTGCCGCATCCGGGGCGCGATTTGCTGTCCGGCGGTGCACCCTGTTACGGCGCTTACCGCACCGCAGACGGCAGACACCTGGCGGTCGGCGCGTTGGAGCTCAAGTTCTGGCAGGCGCTATGCCAAGCTGTCGCTCGTCCCGACTGGGCGGGGCTGCATTGGGCACTCGGCGTGGCACCCGGGACCGCAGCGGCACTCGCGCTGCGTTCCGAGCTCGCGGCGCTGTTCGCGACGCAGCCGCTGGCGCATTGGCTGCGCGTGTTCGACAACGTCGACTGTTGCGTCACGCCGGTGCTGCGGCTCGATGAAACGCTCGCTCACCCGCTTTTCGGCGAATGCGCCACCGTGTGAGGTCAACGGGCTCAGAGAGGCCGGCGTTGTTGATGCGAGCAAACAGCTCTTCCACTGATCCCTCAAGGAGATTCCTGATGAACAAACTTCTCGCCGCATTGATTGCCGCCACGTTCTCGCTGGGCGCCCTGGCCCAAACCGCCACCCCGGCAACTCCCGCCACCCCGGCCAAGCCGGCGAGCCCTGCCACCGCGACCAAGCCGGCAACCCCGGCCACCGCCGCCACGCCCGCCACCCCGGCCACCCCGGCGATGAGCGCGTCCAGCGCCAAGGACACCAAGAAAGCCATGGCAAAGAAGAAGAAGCATTCGTCGAAGAAGAAGGCGGCTTCGGCACCTGCGGCCTGATCGAGCTTCGCTCCAATGAACAAACCCGGCCTCGGCCGGGTTTGTTCATTGTGGGTCACGCGAATCGGTTCATGCGCGCGCCCGGTGGTCGTCTTCGCGCGCTGCGAACGGGCGGCTGCGCTCGATGCGCCGCCACTTGCGCTGGTCCCAGGTCTGCGGCCCTTCGAGCGGCCAGTGGTCGATGATCGACGCGAGCTCGGCGTGCGGCAGCTTCGAGTATCCCGGCCCCGACAAGCGCAGCCACCAGCGCCCGCGCCGCAGCCGCAGCGGCAACGGCGCCTGCGACTGATGAATCCAGTAGACGCAGCCGCGCTCGGCCCAGTACTCGACGCGCTCGAAGTTGATTCGTCCGGCAAAGCCGGTGTTCGCCGGGAAGAGGAAGCAATGCTCGCTCGTCTCGACCACCGCGTGCATCAGGTCGCCGGCCGATTCGCCTGCGCCGCGATAGACGAAGATGATCCGCTCGACCTGCGGCGCGCTGACCCGATCCACTTCCGCGTCGTCACGGAAAAGAACGATGTCATGGCCCTGCCACGCGGTGCGCCAAGTGTTGCTCATGACGAAACCTCCAGAAGAACCCGACACGCTAACGCGAGCCGCGTGCCAGCGCTGTGTCAAGTCGCGTCCAGATGCAAGGAAATGAGCGAACGGGGGGGAGAGACTGGTCCTTCAACTCCAATTCGGGCTGAGCCTGACGAAGGAAGCCTCACCCCGATCTGCGCGGGCACTTCGACAGGCTCAGTGCGATCGGACGGGAGCTTCGCGAGAAAGGGTTCGTGCCCGGATCAGAGCAGCCGGTCGACCTCGCGATGCTGCCAGTCGAGCGACGCGGCGATGCCACCGTCGGGCGCGAGCCGCACGATCTTGAAGTCGTGCATCACGTGCTCGTCGTAGCTCCAGAACCTGACGCCGAGAAAGCGCGCCATCGTTCGAGTCGACTCGGCGCTGCCCGACAGAAAGGTCCAATTGGCGCGCGTCAAGCGGCGTGACTTGCGGAATTGCGCCCAGGCTTGCGGCGTGTCGCTTTGGGGATCGATGCTGACGACGACCACGTCGATCGCGATGCCCTTGCGGTCGGCTGCCGCTTGCAATTCTTCGAGCGAGCGCAGCGTCGACGAGCAGACGCTGCGGCACGCGCCGTAGGCGAGCGTCATCACGACCGGGTGGCCGCGCCATTCGGCGAGTGCGCGCGTCGCGCCATGGTCGTCGACGAAGCCCAGGTTCAGCGCGTAGGCGCTTTCAGAGATGCCTTGCGCCTGAGCCGTCGCCGATCCCACTGCGAAGGCGAGCACGATCGCCAAGCGGCGAACGAGCGAACCGAGCACGGCAGTCATCGAGCAGCGTCAAAACTTGCCGACGACATGCACGCCGGCCGGCGGCGAGCTCACATAGCCGATCGCGCCCGGATTGGCCTTGACGAAGCCGAGCACTTCGGCGTCGGTCGCCTTCAGCGGCGGCGCATTGAGGCCATCGCGAAATGCCTTCTTGGTCCACGACGCCGAGTACTTCGTGCTCGACATCTTCAGCACCTTGGCGACGAAGTCGGGCTGCGCGCCGGCGTTGTCGACCGGCTGCAGCTTGAGCGCGCCGGCGAACTGCACCTCACCGAGAAAAACTTCCTTCACCTCTTCGGGGGTCAGCTCGAGCGGGAGGTTCGCGATCACGTAAACATCACCGGACCAAGCCGGCAGCGCCGCACCGATCAGCGCGGCGACGGCCAGTGAGCGCAGCAGGGTCAGCAGCTTTCTCATGTGCAATGTTCAGAAGCTGACCGCGTATTGCAGCCGCAGCTCGTCGAGCGCGCGGGCGACGCCTTCGTCGCGGGTGCGGTTCAGCTCGAGCTTGACGGCAGCGCGCGGGTCGGCGTTGTAGCGCAGGCCCAGCACATGGCGCGTGTACGAGCGGCCGTTGGCTTGCGCGAGGAAATAGTTGTCGGCCTGATCGAGCGATGCCTTCTCGAACCGGTAGTAAGGCACCCAGCGTTCGCCGACGGTGTGGCCGACATGAACATAGCCGGCCGAGCTGCCGTGCGTGCCGCTGCCGCCGCTCATGTCGGCGTTGCGGAAGCGGTAGGCCTCGCCCATCGCTTCCCAGCCGTCGTTGTCGTACGCGGCGTAAGCGCCCAGCATGACCAGGCGCGTGCGGCTCAGCGCTTGATCCGCGGCGTCGTAGGCGACCACGGTCTGGCGCAAGCCGTTGATGCCGGCACTGAGGCCGTCGAGCGCGCCGCCGAAACGGTAGCCGAGGCCGAAGCCGACGACCTTGTTGCCGTTGTCGTCGCCGCCGGGGTTCGGGTCGAGTGCGCCGTTGGCGATTCGAGTGCCGTTGCCGGCATACAGGTGATAGACGATCCGGCCGCCCGACATCCGAACGCTGCCGGTGCCCCAGACGCCGGTCGTGTGCACCGGCATGATGCCGCCGTCGTCCTCGAAGTCGAGCATGCGCGGCCGCCCGACCGAGGGCTGAATCTGCGCGCCGTGGTGGAAGGCCATGTTCCAGTAGCCGAATGGCGAATGGAAGCGGCCGAGCCACAGCGTCAGCTGGTCGCTGAACACGTAGCCGATCTGGGCGCGCTCGAGGTCGGCCTCGGTCTCGCCGTTGCCGGAGACGCCGAAATTCAGCTCGACCAAGGTGCGCACATTGGGGCCGAGCTCGGGCGTCAGATAGAAGTCGAGCGAGCCGATCGCGAAGCCGTCGCGCCGGCCCGGCGGCGGGTTGTGCGACGCGTGCAATCCGACGTCGGCGAAGCCGTGCAGCGGCAGGCCCGAGTCGCGCAAGTCGCGGCTGCTCGACGAGGTCAATTGGCCGACGGTCTTTTCGACTTCGTCGAGCCGCGCAGTGACATCGCGCGGTGCGGAGGCCGCGGGTGCCGGCGCGGCGGCCACGGCGGCCGGTTTGGTCGTCGTCACCGCGAGCTGCTTTTCCAGCTGCTCGATGCGCGTGGTCAGCGCCTCGATCATGCGCACGCTTTGCTCGAGGCGGCGCTCGAGCTGGGCGGTGTCGGCATTCGCCGATTGCGCCAGCGCCGGCGCGGCGATGCCGAAGGCGATGACGAGCGCGGCGAGGCGGCGCGGCGTCGTGCAGGCAGGGTTCATCCGAGTCTTCTCCGGTGAAGGAGACCGATTGTTCAGTCCCGCGCGCGTGGCCAATCGATCGAGCAGGCCGGTTTTCAGCCCCAATCTCTGCGAGCAAAGTTGCGCCGCAGCCGCGACCATTCCAGCCTCGTTCGCTGCGCCTGCGCCGCAGGCACCCCCGCCGCCGCCCCATGAAGAAGCTCCGCGTGCAGTCGCTGAAGTGGCGACTGATCCTGCAAATGCTGGTGATCCTGTTGCCGGTCACGCTGCTGCTTGCCTATCAATCGTGGATGGACTTGCGCCGCGCCGAGGTCGTCGACCACGCATTCCAGATCACGAGCAAGGCCAAGCAGGCGCACGAGTCATTTCGCCGCTTCGTGCAAGGCGTCAGCGACGCGGTCGACAGCGGGCGTGTCGCCCGGCCTGCCTTGGCCGCGCTCGACGTGGCGCGGCAGCACACCAACGAGCTGATGGCCGAGGAACCGGCGAGCGACGCCAACGAGCTCACCGCTGCGCTCGACGCCATCGCCGGCGCGTTGGCGAGCGACGCGT
>Ga0066709_100004950_pt1 | contig 10810 bp, 10 predicted proteins | sample GraSoiAngelo_158_FD_79665 | JGI IMG/M metagenome (GOLD analysis project Ga0066709, IMG submission 79665) | Grasslands soil microbial communities from the Angelo Coastal Reserve, California, USA - 14_1009_16_30cm | ecosystem: Environmental > Terrestrial > Soil > Grasslands | place: USA... | reverse complement strand
GTTTCGTATGATACCATCGCGCCCGCGATGATCGCCGTGCTGACACCGATCCACTGTAATGGAGTCAGCCTCTCCGCTAGAATCACAATCGCGAGCACTACGGTGACCAGCGGATACAAGGCCGTCAGCGGCACCGCGATGGATGCTTTAGCGCCGGCTTCAAGCGATGCGAACAGATACCATGCGCCCAGGCCGTTGGTAAATCCCGAGAGCACGCCCAGCAGGATGTCGCGCGGCGCCAACGCTCCGATACCCGCCGTCCATAGAACGGGCACGAGCAGCAGGTAGCCTACCGTGAGCCAGATGACCAGCGACCGTGACGAGATGCGGTTCGCGCCCAGCTTCTGAAGGAGTCCGACAACTCCCCACAACACGATCACGAGCAGCGAATAATAGATCCAGAGCGGCATTCAACCGAATCTCTAGACCGACAAAACCGCGATCGCGATTAGCGCCAGAACGATGCCAGCGAGTTGCACCCGGTTCATACGCTCCTTGAGCACCGTCACTGCGAGAATGACCGTGAGCAGCGGAAATAGCGACGTCACGGGGCCGACGATTGAGGCTTTTCCGTGCGCCATCGCCGCAAAGAAAGCCAGACTTCCCAAACCGGCGAGAACGCCGATCAGGACTCCGTAAGTCACGCCCAAACGGTCGGTATCGATTTTGTTGCCCCCAGTGACAAATGCGGCCACCGCCAGCGGCAGCATGCCGCCGGTGAAGAGAACTTGCATGTCCGCCGGAGAGATTTTGTCGGAACCCAGCTTGGCAAGCAGGCCGAACACGCCCCACCAGAAGATGCACAGCAGGGCGTAGCGGAGCCACTTAGGCAAGCGACCCTCCCTTCACGGCAGTACCCCGCAGGTGGGCGTTCATTGCTGGCCGCTCGCGACGCCCATCAAATCCACGTTGGCTTTGAAAGCCATGTAACCGCTATCGATTGGGAAAATACCACCGGTCACCGCGCTCGATTCCTCGCTCGCCAAATACACTACGAACGGCGCAATCTGCTCCGGAGTAGCCACGGGCAGCAAGTGCAATTGCGCCATCATAGCCTTCGCTTCGGGACGGCTGATCCATTCCATCTGGGGCTCGGTCGTGACAAATCCCGGACAAATGGCATTCACGCGCACCCCGTCTTTCGCCATGCCAGCAGCGAACGAGCGCGTCACGCTCACCACTCCGCCCTTGGCGGCCGTGTAGGCATCCATGCCCGCGCAGCCGATCAATGCGTCCACCGTCGCAGTGAGAATGATCGAGCCCGACTTCTGGGCGACCATCTGCCGTCCGACATATTTGCAGCACCGGAAGGTACCATTCAACACGAGGTCGATCATGCGGTCCCAGGTTTCCTCGGGTAATTCCGTGAGTCGCCGGTCCTCCTCGTTGACGAACCGCACATCCACGGCGTTGTGGTAAAGCACGTCGACGCGGCCGAAGCGCGAGACGGTCTCGTCAACCACCCGCTGGACGCCTTCCGAGCTACGAACGTCCAGCGCAGCAAACACCGCCTGGTTCCCAGCGTCGTTGATGGACTGGCAGATGCGCCGGCCCTTCTCTTCGTTGATATCGGCTACGACTACGCGCGCGCCCTCGGCCGCCAGCAGCGTCGCTCCGGCGCGTCCCATACCCGAACCCGCGCCGGTCACAAGCGCTACTTTTCCCTGAACCCGTTTCGCCATGCTCAAAGCATGATACAGCACGCGCAGCCAGGCTCCCGGTGTCCTATAATCGAGCGCGATGGCACTCGCACGTTTCATGATGTCCGCAGTCCTAGTCGCGTCCGCCACTTTCGCGGCCACACCGGTTTCCGTCTGGCCAGTGGATTCATTGACAAAAGTTCTACGCGACGATCCGCCGGAGAAAAATCGGGCGACCGACCAGGCATGGCTCGTCGGGCGCAATGGACACACCAGCGTCCAGATGGCACTGCGCGCGAACGAGCCGGTTGCAGCGCTGAAGGTGACCGTAACGCTCGGTGGCGGTCTCGAGACGCAGGTATGGCGGGTGGGTTACGTGCCGGTCCGCTCCAACCCGCCGGGCTCGCCCGCGGATGAAGTTATCCGCAGCGCTCCCGCGAAATTTCCCGATCCATTGCTCGAAGACTCACCGTTCCGGCTCGATGCCAACCAGACCGCAGCAGTATGGATCACGGTCTACGCTCCCCCTAAAGCGGCCCCCGGAGTGTACAAGGGAGAGGCCGTTATCCGCGCGGGCAAGACTCGCGTGGCCAGCGTTCCATTCCGCATCCAGGTGGGCCATGCGACCGTTCCGCCGAAGCAGACGCTGCGCGTCACGAACTGGTTTGATCTCGAGGAGGCTAATGTCGCGCGCTACTATGATCTCGCCGGCAATCCAGAGCACTATTGGGAAATACTCGGCAATATCGGGCGCGTACTGGCGGATCACAAGCAGAATGTGATCCTTACGCCAGTCCTCTCACTGACCGATGCGCGCGTGACTGGCGGATCGCTCGCGTACGATTTCTCGCGGCTCAACCGCTGGGTCGAGATCTTTCGTAAGGCGGGTACCGCGGAAATCATCGAAGGTAGCCACCTGCTCGACCGCGCGTCGGGTTACGATTCGCCACTCAGGATTCCGGCGTTCGTTGTCAAAAATGGCGAAGTTCGGCGCGAAAATCTGGGCGCCGACGATCCGCGCGCCGAAGCGCATCTCAACTCGTTCCTGCCGTCGCTCTACGCGCACCTGAAGGAGATGGGCTGGCTCGATCAGTACGTTCAGCACGTGCTCGATGAAGCGCACGGCGCAGAGCCACCGGTTTACCTGCGGTACGTAGGGCTGATCCGCAAGAATCTTCCGGGCGTTCCGACGATCGATGCCATCGACCAGACCGCCGGGCTGCTGGGCGACGCATGCGACATCTGGGTGCCGCAGCTCGGCAAGTTCGACGACAGTTTCGATGCCATCCGGGCGCACGTGAAGAAAGGCGGGCAAGCCTGGTTCTACACGTGCCTCTACCCACAGGGCCGCTACCTCAACCGGTTCATCGATTACCCGCTATTGAAGACTCGGCTGCTGCACTGGTTCAATTTCCGCTACGACCTCACTGGCTTCCTGCACTGGGGCGGCAATCATTGGGACGCTGATCCGTTCGGAAACACCGAGCCCGCCATCGAGGATGGCAAAGAGGTACTGCCGGCGGGCGACGCGTTTGTGACCTATCCCTGGCGGGAGAAGAATAGCATTCATAGCTCCATTCGCCTGGAAGCCATGCGCGAGGGTATCGAGGATTACGAACTGCTTCATGCGCTTGCCGTCAAGGATCCAGCCAAGGCGCAGGAACTTGCGCGGAAGGTCATTCCCGGGCCTACGTTATACATGCGCGACGTAGCGGCGTTCCGGCAGTTGCAGGCGGAGCTCTTTGCGGGCACCCGGTAAATGGCCCCTTACCGGCTTCGTCTCTGATACATTTCGCCGCTTACTTTTTTGGCCGCTGCGACCATTTCGGAGTACAGGCCGTCGACGACTGTCGTGAATCCGATGCTGTAATTCTCGCCGTCGCCGGGCCGGCCGGTCAGCGGCTCGTCGGCGTACTTGAAGTAGTGGCAGCCGACGAAGACCGGGTTGTCCACGACGCTGTGCGTCCACCGCGATAGCGCCGAACCGCCGCCAGTCCGTTTTTGTTGCCGTCGCGAATTCGATCTGCGGCTGATCCGTGGCTTCAAAATCGACCTGGAGAGCGTAATGCCCGTCGGTGACAAAGTGCTTGAGCCGGGAAGCGCGAGCGTGAGTGGCCTGGATGCTCTGCAATTCCTGCTCCTGTTCGAAGGAATAGAGCAAGCTGGAATCGGCTGCGCGCGTTGCGAGACAATACGCAATGCTCAGGACACTAAAGAAGATGACGATTCGCATCGATTTTTCTTCCGTGAGCGGAGTATAGCAGCAAGGGTGGATTGCGGAGGAAACGCGAATGCAATTGAACAGACGAACTTTTTTTCTGGCGAGCGGCAGCGCGCTATGGGCGCAGACACCGCACTCGCAGCAGCTCACGGTGGGAGTGATCGGCAGTGGCGGCCGGGGCAGTTATCTCGAGAGTGTTCCAGCAGGATGCGAGTGTGCGGATTACAGCGGTGTGCGACGTTTATGAGCCTAACCTGGAAGCCGGACTTTCAGCTGCGAAAAATCAGGCTAAGGCCCACCGCAATTACAAGACTTTGTTGGACGACAAGACGATCGATATCGTCATCATCGCGACGCCCGAGCACTGGCACCACCGTATGCTGCTCGACGCACTCGCTGCCGGAAAAGACGTTTATGTTGAGAAACCGCTGTGCCAGACGCCGGAGCAGGGCGTAGAGCTGGTCGACGCCGCCGCGCGATCGAAGAATCTCGTGCAAGTCGGGATGCAGCGCCGTAGCTACGATCTGTTTCTCAACGCGCGTGACATCAAGAGCGCCGGCACCCTCGGCCAGACGCGGATGGTGCGATCGTGGTGGCTGAACAACAATCTGCGTGGCTCGGGCGAGACTCCAGCGTTAAAAGGGCCGCTCAACTGGGATGAGTGGCAAGGTCCCGCGGCGAAGCGGCCACTTGATGCTTCCCGTTTTTTCGACTGGCGCAGTTATTCCGAATACTCCGGCGGGATCGTAGCGGACCAGGGCGCGCATGTCTACGACGGCATTCACCTGGTTATGGGCTGCGGTTTCCCGGCGGCGGTCAACGCGTCGGCGGGGCGCGTACACAAAGCCAAGTTCGATACGCCCGAGTCGGTGACCGTTGCGGCGGAGTATGCCGAGGATTTTGTCGCCGTCTTCACGATCAACTACGCTGCCATGCGTTATCGAAACCCGATCGACCAGCTCAACCAGTTCGATGGCGACCAGGCAAGGATGGATCTGGGGCGTGAAAAACTGGCGGTATATAAGGAGGGCGCCGAAGAAACTCCGGTGATCACAGCCACTGGCTCTTTCGGCAAGGCCGCCGAAGACCACGTGGCCAACTTCCTCCAATGCGTGCGGACGCGGGCGACACCGAATGCAACCGTGGAGAAAGGATTCCAGGCGGCGCTCGTCGTGCAACTCGCCAACATGTCTTTGCGGCAGGGACGGCGCATCAAGTGGAATGCGGCGCTGAGAAGGGTGGAGGTCTAGAACAGTGGGCAGGAGTGCCCGCCCCACATCTGTTCGCGACTCTCGTTTCGAAGTGACATTTTGGCAGTTGATTGTGACAAGCGTAAGTCGATGAGCTACTAACTATCGCTTACACGCGAGTACAAATCGGCGATCACCGCCGTCGTCTCAGCAAGATACGCGGCCCACACGGTTGGCACCGAAATTGTAGACGAAATAGAGCAATGCGAGTGCGACTAGTTCTTAAGGTGAAGCCTGACAAGCCTCCAACCGTGCCTGCCAGCCTTCCGCGCGCCAATAACCGGTTCCACGATCGCTTGCCGGTGCAGTGCCGGTTTTCGATTTATGCCGAGGGTCAGACAGGGCAGCGATGCATCGTGGGCCGCGGCATCAACATGACAACGTCAGGCGCTTTGGTGGAGGCAGCGGAGCCGATCCGCCCCAAAACCCTGGTCTACGTTAAGGCTAACGGGTTGGGCCTGATGGGGAGCGCCACGGTCCGCCACTGCACTCCCAGCGGCTCGAAATTCCGCATTGGATTGCATTTTCCCAACCCGCTTATCCGTAGCCTGTAGGACGGCGCTACTTTCCCGGCTTGTGTCCGGCTTGCTTGTGATGTTTCATCACCGTGCGCGCGGCCACCTCTTTGACGCGGCTGCCGTAGCGTCCCTCTTTCTGTGCGCTCTCTTTGATGTGCTCGTATTGACGCCGCTCTTTCGGGCCGACGCCCCGTAGATGTTTTCCACTAGGCATGGTGTTTCCTCCTTTGAGGCAGGGAGCAACATGAGTACCACGCGTGCCGGCGAGCCTTACGGCAGTGTCTCGTTCATTACTTTTTTCTTTTGCTCGGCACGGAACCGGTGGAGTTTTTCGCGGAGCTCGGGTCGATGGTTGGCCAGGATGGCGATGGCCAGCAGCGCGGCGTTCTTTGCTCCCGCCTTGCCGATGGCCAGGGTGCCGACGGGAATTCCGCCGGGCATTTGCACCGTTGACAGCAGCGAGTCCATACCCTTGAGCGAGGCGCTCTCCATGGGAACGCCGAGCACGGGGAGAACGGTGTAGGCTGCCGTCACGCCCGCAAGATGGGCCGCCCCACCTGCGCCGGCGATGATGACTTCGAGCCCGCGCGCTTCAGCGCCCGAGGCGAACTCTGCTGCAAATTCCGGCGTGCGGTGCGCGGACAGCACACGGTTCTCGTGGGGCACGCCGAAATCGTTGAACGTGTCGCTGGCGGCGCGCATCACTTCCCAGTCGGACTTGCTGCCCATGATCACGGCGACCAAAGGCTTTGTGGTTTCTGCCATGAAGGAAATTACTCTCCTTGAGAGAGCGTGTAACCGGCCTTGCCGTCGAAATTGCGCAGGCTTTCGGTTTTGACTACATCGAACCCCGCGTCCGCCACGCGTCCAAGCAGCGAAATCACCTGGCGTTGCGTCACCACCGTTCCCGCCTGCTTCCCGGTAAAGCGGCAGCGGAAACTATCGGTGCAGAACGTTTCCGGCATGCCATCGGGCCAGACTTTCAGGCCGCGGTTGGAAATAATCGATAGCGTCAACCCCTCACCATTGACGCGCTGCAGAGTGGCGGCCAGTTCATTCGGATTGCGGCTGGACCAGCCGAGGTAGAGGTCGACTCCGACCATCTCAATTTTGGGGACCGTCTGCGTCTTTCCGGCTCCGGCAGCGTGCGGACGCCTGTGCGCATAGATCACGGGCTTGAACGTTTCAGGCTTCTTGCCCAAACGCGCAATCACAGCGCCGGCGAATTCCTTGGTGCCGACTTTCTCCTTGCTGATGCCTTCCGTGAAGATGTCGTAGGTGTGCACACCCTCCTCGAGCGTGCGCAGCCAGCTGTTGTGCACGCGCTCCGCAACTTCCGGCAGATCGATGTGCACCAGCATGAGCACGGCGCCCAGCAGCAGACCTGAAGGATTCGCCAGGTTCTGCCCCGCGCGCCGCGGCGCCGAACCGTGAATGGCTTCGAACATGGCGCAGTGGTCGCCGATATTCGCCGAACCCGCCAGGCCCACCGAGCCCGCAATCTGCGCCGCCACATCGGAAAGAATATCGCCGTAAAGATTGGGCATCACGATCACGTCGAAAGCTTCCGGCGTGTCGGCCATCTTGGCTGCGCCGATATCCACGATCCAGTGCTCGTTCGGAATCTCGGGGTACTCGGCCGCGATTTCGTCAAAGACTTTGTGGAAGAGACCGTCGGTCATCTTCATGATGTTGTCTTTGGTGAAGCACGTGACCTTCTTGCGATTGTGCTGGCGCGCGTATTCAAACGCGTAGCGCACAATCTTTTCGCATCCGGGCCGCGAAATAAGCTTCAGGCACTCTACTTCGGTATCCGTGAGCCGGTACTCGATGCCCGCGTAGAGATCCTCTTCGTTTTCGCGGACGATCACGACGTCCATGATGTGATGCTTGGTTTCGACGAACGGGTGATACGAAACGCATGGCCGCACATTGGCGTAAAGGCCGAGGGTCTTGCGCGTGGTGACATTGAGGCTCTTGAAACCTCCGCCTTGCGGCGTGGTGATGGGCGCCTTGAGGAACACCTTGGTGCGCCGCAGCGATTCCCACGAGCTGGGTTCAATGCCCGCGGTATTGCCGCGCAGATAAACCTTTTCTCCGATTTCGATGGTCTCAATGGCCAGCGGCGCGCCAGCCGCTTCGAGGATCCGGAGCGTGGCACTCATAATCTCCGGACCAATGCCGTCGCCATGGGCGACTGTAATAGGAACTTTCGCAGCCATAAGGTGGATTACCCAAGATAAGGAATTATTGGGGCTGGCGCAACCGCGTATAGGATAATGAAAATTCCCTTGGCCGCAAGGCCAGCAAAGCCAGACACGCCATGAGCATCTGTTATCTGGACGCCTTTTCGGGCATCAGCGGAGACATGCTGGTGGGCGCGCTCGCCGACGCCGGTGCGGATTCCGCCGCCATCGCCGACGCCTTGCGCTCGCTGCAAGCAGGGGTGGCGGTGTCTTTTGAGAAAGTGAAGCGCTGCGGCATCGCGTCTTCGAAGTTTCACGTGCGTGCGGAAGAAGCGCCCAAACACCGGCATCTTTCTGGGATTTTGAAAATGATCGACGCCGCGTCACTGCCGGATCGCGTAAAACAGAACGCCGCGGCTGTGTTCCGGCGATTGGGTGAGGCCGAAGCTGCCGTGCACCAGACGCCCATCGAGAAGGTTCACTTCCACGAGGTTGGCGCGGTGGATTCGATCGCCGACATCGTTGGCGCCTGCCTGGGCTTCGAGCTGCTGGGCATCGACACCATTTACAGTTCGCCGTTGAACCTCGGCAGCGGTACGGTGAAGGCCGAGCATGGCGTGATGCCAGTGCCGGCGCCGGCTACAGCGGCCCTGGTTGCGGGCACGCCCGTTTATGCACGCGGGCCAGCCGTCGAGCTGACCACGCCCACCGGCGCGGCTGTTGCCGTGACACTCGCACAGCATTTCGGGACCATGCCGCCGATGAAAATCTCATCGGTGGGCTATGGAGCGGGCGATCATGATTTCACCGAGCAGGCTAACGTGCTGCGGGTGTTCGTCGGCGAGCCATCCGGCGCGGTTGAAGCCACAATGGTCGCGGTGATCGAAGCTAATATCGACGATGCAAGCCCGCAAGTGCTGGGCTATGCCGTGGAGCGCCTCCTGGAAGCGGGTGCGCTCGACGCCACGCTCGAGCCGCTTGAAATGAAGAAAGGAAGGCCGGGCTCGCTGCTGCGCGTGATTGCGACGCCCGAGCAGCGCATGGCGCTGACCGACATTATTTTCGCCGAGACCACGACGCTCGGGCTGCGCATCTACATGGCTGAGCGCGTGGTGCAGGCGCGGCGCTGGGTAGATGTCGAAACGCCGCACGGCAAAGTGCGCATCAAGGTTTCCGAGCGTTCGTTCGCGCCTGAGTACGAAGACTGCCGCTCGCTCGCCCGCTCAACCGGCGTGGCGCTAAAAGACATCATCGCCGAAGCCAACTTCGCGTATCTGAAAAACTCCCGATGAAATATTACCTGACGACGCCGATTTACTATGTCAACGCGGCCCCGCACATCGGCCATACGTACACCACCATTGCCGCCGACGCGATCAAGCGCTTCAAGCGCATGCAGGGTTTGGACCCGGTGGTGCTGACGACTGGCACCGACGAGCATGGCCAGAAAGTCGAGCGCGCCGCCAAGGCCGCCGGCAAATCGCCCGAAGAGTTCACTACCGCTGTCGCCGCCGAATTTCGTAAACAGTGGGATGAATTCGGCCTGCAGTACGACCAATTCATCCGCACTTCCGATCCGCGGCATCACGAGACCGTGCAATGGCTGTTTGATCGCTGCCTGAAGAATGGCTTTATCTACAAAGGCAATTACACGGGCCAGTATTGCGTCTTCGATGAGCTGTACGTGAATGAGGCCAAGCCCGGCGATCCCTGCCCGGACTGCGGACGGCCGACGGAAACCGTCACCGAGGAAAACTATTTCTTCAAGCTTTCGGCCTTCACAGAACGCTTGCTCAAGCACTACCAGGAGCATCCCGAGTTCATCCAGCCCGATTCCCGGCGCAATGAAGTGCTGTCGTTCGTCAAGCAGGGGCTGAATGATCTTTCCATCACCCGCACGACTATCAAGTGGGGCATTCCGGTTCCCGTCGAGGGCCATCACGTGTTCTATGTGTGGTTCGACGCGCTAATCGCTTACATGACAGCCGTGCGCGGACAGAAGGCGGGCGATGGAACCGAGCTCTGGCCGGCGGACCTGCATTTAATCGGCAAAGAGATCGTGCGATTCCACGCCATCGTGTGGCCGGCGCTTTTGTTGGCCGCCGATCTGCCGCTGCCTAAGCGCATCTATGCACACGGCTGGCTGCTGTTTGAGCAGGACAAGATGAGCAAGTCGCGCGGCAATATTGTCCGCGCCGCGCCGATCCGCCAGGTGATGGGCGCCGACGCGCTGCGTTACTTCCTGTTGCGCGAAATTGTGTTCGGGCAGGATGGAAGTTTCAGCTACGACGCGCTGATCGGGCGGTATAACTCGGATCTGGCGAATGGGTTGGGAAATCTGGCGAGCCGCGTCCTGACGATGATCCACAACTATTGTGGCGGCGTGATTCCAAACGCCAAACCTAGCGATCCGGGTCTGCGCGGCCAGGAAACCATCAGCACGGTTCGAAGTCTTTTTGAGCAATTCGAATTCGCAGGCGGGCTCCAGGCTTTGTGGATACTGCTCAAGTACATTGACGGCTACATCGTGGAAAACCAGCCCTGGCGACTTGCGCCGCTACAAAACCCGGAGTCGGTGGGCAAACTAGCGGAAGTCCTTTATACGTCCGCTGAGGCCCTCCGTATCGCCACGGCGTTGCTTTATCCGATCTTGCCCGCATCCTGCGCCAAGATATGGTCGCAGCTCGGGATGTCGGAGCCGCTCGACTCCGTCCGCTTCGATTCACTCGCCTGGGGTCAGTTGCGCCTCGGCCAGAAAATCGGTCAGATCGCTGGCGTCTTCCCGCGCATCGACGCCAAGCCTGCCATCGAAAAAATGCGCGAACTCGAAGAGATCGAAACCGCGCGACAGGCGAAACTGCTCGGCAAAGGTGCTCCGGAGAAGCCAGCGGAATCTGAAGGCACCATCGCTCCGCCTTCGCCGAAGATCGATGTCGAAGATTTCTTCAAAGTCGATCTGCGCGTGGGCCAGGTGCTCTCGGCCGAACCGGTCAAG